>Ga0299914_10002324_pt1 | contig 13067 bp, 14 predicted proteins | sample RVTome_10_FD_201361 | JGI IMG/M metagenome (GOLD analysis project Ga0299914, IMG submission 201361) | Soil microbial communities from uranium-contaminated site in the Upper Colorado River Basin, Wyoming, United States - RVT153D57 (version 2) ...
TTGAATTGGTATACTCCTTTACCTCTATTACTTGCGCCAGTCCGATTACTGTCCTTGGGGGGCTGGGAATAATATTATATTTTTTACACTTTTCTAGGTCTGCTATGGTGGGTACGTGGATATAGAAGTCTCTTATCCATTCTGGGGATTTCCAGCTCCTTAACTCTATGTCCTTCTTTCCTTCTATTATTAAGGTGGCATATGGTTCCCGTATAGAAAGAATTGGGATTCTGATGTCAAGGATTCTAAATCCTATTTTTAGTAAGAAAATAGTGCCTACTTAAAGCCATGGTGTGTGAGTCCTGGTATTATCTACCATTGATTTGATTCGGTAGAAGTTTGGATTTTACGGCCTTTTCAAAAAGTTCTCTCTAGAATTTGCATTCTGACTAATATTATAAGAACGTGATATTAACAGCTGAAACATTACAATACGTTCTAGTGATTGCTCTAAGCAGTAAGAAAAAATGTAAAGGGACATTATTTAAGCGTGATAATGTCCTCATTCGGGACATTATATGGTATCATTTACACCATTGATCTTGGGTAAAAGCTGTTCCCACCGGTGTTATTGATCGGAAACTAGCTGAGATATTCGTCAGACCGTTTAGGTTCTTCCACTACAGCAATATCATTTGGCAGTCATTACTTTAACTCCTCATTGCGGAAAATGTCTGTTGGTTGTAAGGTACGTTCAATATCGTTCGAAGCGTTCGTATCGTTTGCAACCTCATTTTGAGCACGAATTTCAGATATTTTTCCGAACTATACTTTGTCATTGTCTAAAATATCGTTCGCAGTATCGTTCGCGCTTTCAGTGCTATTTTGTGCATGATTTTGGTCTTCCGAACGATTGAATGATTCGAACGATATTTTACGTATCATAATTTTTTTGACTCTTGTGTCTGGATCTTGGATATAGTCTATGTTGATATCGGCGTCTCTAAGGCTAGTTTTTATCTCATTTAGTCTACGGCTTAGGACATTTGCCGCTTTCGGCCACGATCTGCTTTGAGTATCTATTTTTAGCTCTCCTGTGACTAGTTCCAAGTCTGTTAGCAATTCTGTTGATGAACCTACCCATTCTTCGCGATATTCCATAAGTTTGACTATTGCCATTGCGACTGGACTTCCCTCAATTACTACTTCTGTCTGCAACTGCTGGTTCTTGTAATATGCCTCTATGAACTTGCCTGGTTCATTGCCCATACACCTGCTGATAATTTCCGCATATTCTTCGAAGTCTGCCATCCTTGACCTGGCATCAATTTTGATACCACCATTAATCTTGACCTGCAATACCTTCACGAGATTGTCAAATATGTATCCCAGTAGTAATGGGACCATTGGTTCGAATTCTACCAGTATCTCTTCTGCCTTGCGCCGCCTTTCTTTTGGTATGCGTTCTAATTCTATGATAATACCTCTATCTAACAGGTCCGCCTTTGTTGCAGCAAGGTTAATGCCATTGAACCCCAGACAACGTTTGAAGCTATAAATAATGTCGTCGTCGTCGCTATATAATTCTCTCTTAGAGAAACCTGCACCCGTTACTGCTCTGCATAGCTGATCTGAAGTCCACTCCTTAATGAATGAGACATTATCAAAGTACGCAATGTAGTTATGTGACATTTGCTGTATTAGTTCTTCATTGGACCTTGGGAACGTTAGTGATATAATGCTGCTTGGGTCTACTAACCTTTTTACTAGTTCTTGTAATGTCGACTTTGCACTGCCTTGCTCTCCGTGAAGCATTAGAATAGGTTTAGGCATGCCTGGCACAAATAATGAAATTATGTAGCATTTTAGCAGTAGTCTGTTATTATCGTCTTTGACATTGAGAAGGTCCATGAACCTGTCGAATACATCGCGCGGATACCGCCGCAAGGGCTCGACTTGTGGTAGTTGGTTTGCATACCTTGTGAACATTATTGGCGTATCACTGGACTCTTCTACACTCCAACCGTATTCCGTTATTTTGACAACTTGCCAAGTCTTGTTAGTAAGGTCGTAATAGAAGACTGATTTACCACCAATGTTCTCTGAACTAGTTCGTAGTTCTAGGGAATTTATGTTTCCGTTGAATTGTGCTTCTGCCTGCAATAAGTCAGTGATTTGCTTAAGGTCTTCTGCTCGAATTGTCTTATGTAAGTGTTGGTAGTTAAGTCTGCAAATCCATTTCTTGAATCTGCCGCTCTTAATTGGTAATGTTTCTTTATGTTCGCCTATTTGAACCGCCGCGAATGCTGTATCGTGTTTGTCTACAAATATCTCTCTGGTCCTCTCGTTTATTATTTCTATTAATTCATTCCGTCGATCTTGACTTTGGTCATTAGATTCTTCTTCGTGTGCAGATTTCTGCTCATCTTGCCTTTCATCTCGTAACTTCTCATGCTGTTCGTCTCGTGTTCTTCTATGTCTTTCTACTATCCATTTCCAGATTTCATTAAACTCTTTTTCTGATTTTGGTACTGCTAACTTACAATTCCATTCCCATAACTTTGCTTTACGCTCGTCGTCAGAATAGTTCTTCCAATCTTCATTGTATCTATAATAATATGAAGTGCCTAGAGTGACAAGTCCGTTATGTCTACCATCTCCTTCGCCTAACTTTGAATAGTTTGCAGGGTCTTCCAACCATCGGATATATGCCTGCTTATCCTCGTCTGACATGTAGTTTTGGCAGACGGTTGTGATCTTTGCTTTTAACGTATTAGCCTTATCATCTGCTATTATTGCTAATTGGTTTATTCCAAGAGGCGCATATGGATTTCCTTCTTTGTGTATACTTGGTGATGCAAATAATGCATTTCGTTCGCAACGTATTTCCAATAATGCATTATTGATATGGATCTTTCTGTTTTGAAATGGTACTCTTGATAGGAATATTACATGTATTTTCCCCTGGTCCTGGTGCCACTCTACTATTGTTTTCTTTGAGAGTGATACTACATTATCCCAGTTTCCGAACCACTCTACTACAGCATCCCAACCATCAAAGTCGAATGCGATAGCATAATACTTGCCTGACAAAGTTCTACCTGTTCGTATGGCAATACCCTTATCATACTCACCTCTTGCTAACTTTGCTCTAAAGTCTGTTCTACTAAAATCCATGTTCTGCCAGTTTGTATAGCGTATTTCTTTCTCCTTTGTGTCTGCTGGAAATATTGGTATATCCATTTCTTCAGGCCAGCGTAGTATTGCTTCCTGTTGCTCAGGTGTTAGCCTAGTAGTAATCTCGACGGTCATCTGATTATCCTCCTGGAGACAGGATCATAATCTCCTGGTCTCCTTTTGAAGAGAAATCTCTCTTCTACTGCTATTGAACTAATTACACTCGCTCTTGTTATGTTGTCTGCTAGATGTCTGTGCTTCCTTCTTTGTTGTTCTTGTTCTGGATACTTGTCTTCGTCTAGGTCGAATGTATGGACTTGGTGTGTTCTGAGGTTGTATACTATGAGTGTTGGTTTGCCGCATTGATTACAATTCCGTGCCTGCTTTTTGCAGTACCAGCCACCATTATCCTTATCATCATCTGTCTGCTTCTTATCAACAACAGAATGTATATATTCCGCCCTTCGGTAACTATTATCGGTCATATTCTTCTTCTACCTTTTTTTTATTTACTTTTGATAGCTAGCCCTCAACCAACTAGCTATTAACCAATCTTCTCCAATATTACACGATCTTTGTCTTTGATCGTGAATCTGATGGTATCTCATTTCTCCCATTTCATTTCCGTCATAATCTCTATAGGAATACCTACATAGCTCTGCTTGTTCGACGTGTTCTGTTGGATCCTCATGAAATGAGGTTTTTCTAGGTTGTATTGTAATGGTTTCCGCATTTCTATTACTAATAGGAGTAATGCTATCATGGCCCCATAATTGTAGTAGTAATTGTGGTATTCTTAGTTCTCCGAAAGAGGGGGTAAACATTTTTTGTCGATTCTTATGACTTAACCTATCTAAATCAGTCAGAATTATATTTACTAGAATCATCTGCAAAACCCCTTTTCATTCATAAACATACTAATTGCATCGGCTATCTCCTTCAAACGCTTATCTTCAGATACGATTTTACCTAATCTAGACTCTATCTCTCTCTGTTTCTCATTGACATTGAGAAAGCCATTGACTTCTGTGAGTTCTTTCCTTATCTTAATACTTTCATCATTTGTGATACTAACTACATGACTATCGATATACTGGTTGAACTTTCGTATTGGATCTGGCTTATGGAGATCTAGATTCGGCATTGAAGAGATAACGCGTGTATAATCTCTTGTAGGTGCGAACTCTAAAAGTTTCTTCTTTACATAACCCCAGAATTCTTCTTTGTACTTTTCTAAACCAAGTTTAGTTTTCAGCTTTGCCTTTACACTGTTAATCTCGATACGATGAGCGTTACGACCCTCATGATTAGGACCTAAGATGTAATCAAGTTCATCATGGACGTATTTGTAATCCTGATAGTTAGCATATGGTTCTTCTATCCATTCTCCTGTATCCTCATCCTCGTATTTACGAATACCTTTGAAATTGTGTTCGAGTCCTAATTCATATTTTCGAGCGATTTTTAAAACTCTAGTAATCTGGCTCTTAGTGGGCGTGTATTCCTCGTCAACGTCTCTTCGTTCTAATCCGAAATATTCTAACATCTCATCGGTGACTCCTATCCTTGGAATACCTCTACCTGCTCCTGCTGCTATGGCAACCCCTGCTGCGTCTAGATCTGTAAACGAAACTGAACTAACCCTTTCTTCTGTGAAGGCTTTTACGAAATCCTTGCCGTATTCAGTCATATGTCCATGTGTATTAATTAATGCCAATCCGTATATGCTAGCTGGTTCATCAAGTAAAATTACTCCATCTTCCTTTTCAATAAAAATTGCATCTGTTCCATACTTGGCTAGTGGTTTGACATTGTCAAGGGATATGTTCTGATTGTTACCCATATAGTATAGCTCTGCTCTATGTCCTGCAGTAATACCTAGGTCTTCTCTCTTTTTACCAGGTTGGTCGTGTTCCTTGAAGAGTGCTTTGCATTCAGCATTAATTCTAGACGTGATATACTTTCTTGTCCCTGGTGTTTCAATTATATCATTCTCTGGAAATAGAGTCTGTCTTATGGTGTAATATGAATCACTTTGTGAGGTTCGATCCTTTAGCATAATATCAGGATCGATCGTATTTGGGGCTACCTCAAACTGTAAATATCGATCTCGAAGGAACTTTCTTAAACATCCTATTTTATCGAGTTTCTTAGGTTTATCTGGTTCATCTTCTTTCTTGTTTTTACTACTCTGGCCAAGCCCCATACCATGAAAAGTTGGTATTTTCTTCATGACTTTGGTAATGGCATCAATTATAGTGTCAGCGAATGATTCAATCACAAGTGTTGATTTTCCTTGTTCTTTCCATTGCACTTTTGGAGTCAGAAGATTACAGGCAATGATACAGGGCCATGATTTGCTTGAATCCCTCACCCTATACCCATACCAACGATCTAAAATCCCATCCATATTCCAAACTGTGAACTCTTTACCTTTGTCACTGAAATCATATGCACCGTCATAGAGACTTTTTCCTCGGTTGATTATGCTGACAGAGTTGTTGATACTGCCTATGAAAGTTGGATAACTATTTCGTATATCATCGAAGGGAATCACTATAACCTCAAAGACATATGGAAAGTTTACGTTGCCGTCCTGTGATATATATCGTGCACGAACAACCTTATATTGTGCGTAAACTTCACTAACCTCATATATCGCAGCTATTCTTTTGATTAGTGCTGCCTTTCTTAATTCGTCACTTTCCTTACTACCGCCGTATGGTGCTGAAAGCTTCTCCATTGGTGTACTGCGACCTTTCAACTCCTTGAGTAGGCCTATTTTTTCCTCTTTGGATAATTCGTTTAATCTCTTTTGTTTCCACTCTTTTGGAAGCCATTTTAATTCTCTCCATCCATCTAATATTGTGGAAATAGTCTTAGATTGATCTATAAGATTCTCAACAAATACATAAAATTCATTATCTGTATATGCCCATGCAGTAACCTGATTTGTCCAGGATGTTGAAGCCATCGCGTCATTTGGAGTAGAGAACTTTTCGCCATTGAAGTCAAAATTGAACTGAACATGGGTTGAAAAGATTGAATAATTTAGGTAGTACTCTCTTAGCTCATGTAGGAAATCGTAACTGAATTGGCCCCTCGGAGTAGTCAACTGAACCTGAGTATAGTTGTTCGGAACAGGTTTTTCTTTAGTGTCTATAATTGCTTCCAGTTTGTTAGTGATAAATTTGCTCGTATCTAGAGAAATTTTTGACTCCTGATTGTTGTATTGGATAATTAGTGGCGCAGCCATTCCGTTGACAGCTCCCTTTTCATAAAGCAATGCATATGGCATAGACAGTTTTGGTTTTGTTGCATCGCCAATTGAACCGCGACCTATCCTGAACTTGTTTTTCTTTGTGCTTGTAAAGTATTCATAGTTAACAATGTCATTAAGATTTGTTTGGAACGCAGTATACCTATTGTCTATATTTGAATTTCTTGTGGTAATTCGAACACTACTATTATTCATCTGAACCCATATTGAAATAGCTCGTATATCGTCTGCATTCATGTAAGTATTTTCCACGTAATCTGCCGCGTTGTCAGTATCTTCCTTAGCTACGTATAAATGAAAATGCGATACACTAGTACCAATATGTTCGGTCAAACCTCTTGTGGTCATATATCTAGACCAGTTCTGGCTTGATCTTGAAACTAAATCATCTACCAATTTATAGGGCCTAGGCATTTTTCGTCGATTTTCATTGCTATGCATACAAGTGTCCAGAGACTCTGGAAATAGTCAATTTTATGGAAGTGGTCACTTAAGCAGTAATCTTTATAGCTTTGACTGTCTTTAGAAAACATGGGTTATTCACTCCCGCCGTAATCCTGGTCGTCTGCTTCTTGGGAGAGTTGCGGTCGGCTTCTATTTTTTGGGTTTGTAAATATGTCTACTAACCTGAGGTGTATATCTCCGTTCGGTAATCTTATCTGTTCGTAATAAGAATTGGTTGCATTGTATACTACGTTGTTGTCGATAACAATCCAGTTAATTCCTTCGTCTTCTTGAATCTGGTGTATAGGATAGTGATTTTCTGCGTGGTTTGAGCTTGTAAATTTATTAATGAGTGCGCCGCTATGTTCCATGATGTTCACAACCGTAAAGGCCTTCGCCATTCCCAATCGAGGTGCGATGTGTCTTGCGATGACAAGCAACATCCTGAGTTATGGGTGTATCTTGCAAGGGTCCGCCCATAACTTCAGTTTGACTCATTTTACTTTTTGACCTTCTTTCTTTGTCCTTAAGATATTCTTGAAGGGCGCGCATTGCAAAACGCGACCTACTTATATCACCCCTTATAATGTCAATTTCCTTGACAAAAGATATTGGAAGGACGATATTCGAATTAACGGTTTTTCGCGCCATATCTTATATCTCTGATCTCCCTACTCATTTAAAAGACGGCGACCTATTTTTGTGTTCCGTACGTCATACCTAAGTATTCCTTATAACAGTTTTGACCGTATTTCTGATGGCCATGGTAGTATTTATCTATAAAATATAACCAATTAGGTAAGTATCTGTATGTGTATACGTCAATACAGTTAAACACCACTTTGTACGCTATCAATCACTATGTAGTATTTATTGCAAAGTGCAATTGCAACTGTATGCAATATGCTCACAGTTGTTTCATGATCTTGTCGACTTTTACATTCAATTCTTTGACCTCTATTTGATTTATGGTTAGCATGGTTTCGGCTGGATAATAATAAAGAATTAGTTATCCTATAGGATAACGGTCTACATAACTAAAAACGTCCATTTCTATCAATGTACCTGTAGGAGTAGTCCATACTGCACCAGCGATAGGATTCCATACATTACTACCTATCTTAAGAGCTCCATAACCTGAGTGCATTACATCAGCTCCTACATTCTTTACATCATTAATTATTAGCTCTAAAGCAAATGGCTTCCTTACTGTTTGATTATTATTCTCTATGTAAAACATATCTTGCCATAATACACTTGCGTTTTCTTCAAATGGATTAAAAGAGAAATTAGTATTTTCTTCATATACCATTCTAATAGCTTTCACATTCTGAATGTCAAATTCAACATCTAACGGACTTGGACTAGGTAGAGGTTTGACGCCTGCTAAGTACACATACATGTTAATCTCTCCATTCACTGCATGACTAGGTATGTTATTCCAGTTATCTTCTATTGGCTGCGCATATGCCGTAGGTATCACAAAACCACCAAAGAACTTTAATACGCCATCTAATGGACTCGGTTGATTCGCTCCCACTATCTTTATAAATTCATTTCGTACAACTTTATTTCCTAATGTGATTGCAGTGGAACCGTTATCGCCACAATAACCAGCATATTGGTTATCTATCCAAAGGTTACAGTAACTAAAACCATTAACTATGAAATATTCCATTATCTGATTTTGTATTTCATTACTGGTAAGCGTCGAATTATTTTCTGTTGTGTTAATACGCATCCCAATCATTTGATAAGTATATTTTTGCTTTGGCGTAAATTGTGCAATGTCACCTGTCGATAATTCACCTAATACCATTTGATAGTTATAGAAATAGAAGATTAGGCCTAGGAATATTATTACCGTAGCATTTCTAACCATTGCTTAGTTAACTCCTACCTTGAACGATTCCAGTATTTTATTTATTTGTGTTGCATTGAAATATCCAGGGTCGGCCAGATAGTTAATACTATACATATCCGTAGCATTAATAGCAGGATTGTCTATTACAGCCAGAACTTCCATTATTTTTACTTGCTTAAACAAACCGGAAATATAGTAAATCGAATAATGTGCTGGAAAGCCTCCCATTGTTGTGTTACCTGATTCTATTATCCTTCTATCATTATCAGGATTAGCTTTGTAGTCCGTCGCTGTGTGTATTTCATGTATATTCATTCCTTCAAAACGTTCAAAACCTGCTAATGATCGTATCACAATGTGTATTTTCTGTGTATCGGGTCCTTCGAATACGACAACTTGATTAGGTATTAAATCATATTCTCTCAGTGTCCAATCAGAAGGATATTCAGTGCTAAAGCCATAGTCTTCATTCGTATAAGTTTCAAAGTCTTCTTGTCCCAAATTTGCTGCAGCATCAAATTCATCCTCAAACCCTGATACTAGTGTCAAAAATGTGACAAGTAATAGCTCTATCATCTCGCTTTAAGTGACTCCTGATATACTTTTTCTACTTCCTGCGGTGTTACATCTGCAATGAAATAACAATTACTACTATGTCTATCTGGGTTCTCTCTCCAATCGTTCTTTAACTCGTCTTCTGTTTACCATTGTGTACCTATCCTTACCTCCTTGCCATCACTTGATAGGTCCGTAGTACCGTATGCAGTTCTTCCTGGCACACCCATCATAATCTGGTTCTGGAAACAATCGACGTTTGCTTGCAATCTGTTCTTCAAGTCCTCCGCAGCACAGTTAAAGAGACAGAAGGCTTGAGCTGGAGTAGCAGTTAGAAAACTACTACTACTACCAGCAAGCATAACTCCAACAAGTACTATAGTTAGAATTTTCTTCATATCTATATTTAGGTCGGTCCTCTTTAAGGATAGTAGACACCCTTTACGTAATTCGTTGCCAGAAGATTTAGTCATCAGCAGAAATCATAAACAACGTCACTTATGCTATCTCCGGACACATTTACACGCGCACCACGTGACGTTTGCTCTATCTTATACTTATGGCCTAATTGGTTGTCCTTCTTTTGTTTCAACGGTGTGTTCCAAAATTATTCCATCTCCCAATAGCACTGAATACATATAGCTGGACTCTCCTCAGGTCCAGTCACCATAAACATAACTTCTCCGCACGCTTGGCATTGCTTATACAATTCAGATTTCCTCCTCACTATCGCTATTACCGTCTACAATCATACCCTGAACCTCCTCAGCTATTACCTTCAAGATATGCTTGCAGGCCCAATCAGGACGGAATTGGAAGGCCTTACATGAACAGCTAAGGACATTCTCCTCAGGCCTCAACACTACCAGATACCATAACTGCATGTGCTTCGGATTAAACGACCTCACATAATACTCTCCTAACTTACCTTTGATCTCTTGTACTGCTTTCTCTTCTGTTTGTTTTCTATTGAATACTTGTTTTGTACTATTCTAGCATACCTATTCACCATTGAGAATACCCAAATATTCTTATACCTAAAAGTTATTACATAAGTATGCGTCAAGAGCAGCTATTGAGTGAACAACCCTTAAAATTTATTGCAAGGCTTTCTACTATGGGTAAGAAGAAGGTCGTTATTTACGTTCCAGAGAGATATCACGCCCAGATATTAAAGAAGTTCAAAGATAAAGACTTGAAGGTTACGATAGAAGACGCGTTATAAATTAGTAAGGTGTAAGCATTCAAGAAGGTATTAAAGAAATGACTTTAATTGAGTCACTTACACCTGAAATTATAGGTCTAATACTAGCAATATTAGTTCCTTTTGGAATAGCAGTGTATTGGGTAGCCGTAACGAGGACTAAATTGAATATGCAAGAGAAAGAGATACGAGACTTAAAGAATGATGTGAAATACTTAACTACGCGTGTAGACGCACATATATCAGTAATGGATATCTTAAGGGCTGTGTTAACTTAAGCTCTTTCACCTCCCATTAGTCGTACAAGATCCATAAATTTGATATGTAGAATGTCTGCATTATGCATGAATACAAATAGACCAAGCCAATTATTCACATGTGCCAAATCGTATTCAATGGTATGTCTACAGCAAGGATAGTAGTCATCAAAATTTTCAGTTCTATCTTTGAAATACTCAATTGTTCTTTCTATGATACTTTTTTCAAAAGATGTATGAAGTAGGTGTACAAGACCAAGATAATGGCATGCCTCTGGATACCATGATCCGCCATCTGAATATACAGTATGCTTACCATAAATTCTGACCAATGTCCTCAGAAATGACTCTGCAACCAGCATATTCCTATGTCTTGAGACATAAACTCCAAGAACTTGCTTATGGATTGGTTCTATCGCAACCCATAACCATGCATAGTCTGAACCAATCTGTAACATGGTCTCATCTATGATAAAGGCAGTAACCCTGGTTCGTTTCAAATAGAATTTATCTGGATTAAATAACTGTACCCAATTCCATACAGCAACATGGCTTCTCTTTTCGATAAATGGATCCAATGCCTTTGCAGTATTCCTGAAACTCAGTCCTAGAAAATATAAGTACAGTGCATACATGATTAGTCCCGTGGATGTTCTCTTCCGTTGAAAGGCTAACATATACAATAGAAGAGACATTCATAGCTAAAGCTCTATCGGCTTAACTTAACACGGCCATCTTAAGACAGATGGGTATAGGAGGCGAAAGTAATAAGAAATGAGTTCGATTCCCGTTGATTTAGATCGTGAAAAAATGCGTTTCTCCTGGAACAATTAGCATTCGAACAATTAGATAGAAAAGGTGCTATGGAACTCAAACCATTACTAGAAATAGAAACCCGGTTAGCCACAGATATCAGATACAAGAAAACACTCATAAAATTAATAGAAACGTTAGATAAATATATTAAAGGAGAGGTTAACTTAATGCCCGAAATTAACGTGCCAATTTCAATAGCCTAAAATCTATCCCTTTAGTAATTTCTTTCTAAACTCTGGTGACGAACGTATCTTTCTTACTTGCGCCTGGTCTCCCTGTATAACGTTCTTTATGAGTTCGATTTGCTCTGCAAGTTCTTGGACCTGCGTAAGTGTACTCTGCTGTTCTGCAACCTGCAGTCTAAGTCTATTCTCTTCGTTTATTGTCAAGTTGTTGACTGCTTTTAGGAATTCTTTTAATCTGTCTTCCTCACTGGTTCTATCGTAGTTTTCGTCTAGTCCTCTACTATATCTATGTCCTACTAGATACTCGCGCGCCTCATAGTCTAGTTTTGCTTTAATCATTTGGGTTATTGTGAATTTTCTAAATCCGTGGCACCTTTTAACTGGTTGTAATAATGTCTTGAATTGTTGCCCTTCTTTTCTATGTGTAGATTCCTTTATTCCCGCCTGCAGTAGTATACGATTGACGAATTCAACGAATGAACGCGCCTTAATGGATCTGGGTTTTCTTGCTTCCCCTAGGTCGTTGCGATCAAACTCTTCTCGTATGAGTGGTGCTTCTGGTTTTAGTATTTCTCCGAATCGTTTGCGATATTCTAGGTATTCGTCTATTGCCTTTGCACATTCGAATGTTGTAAAAGTGTAGTATTCTTCCTTTTCCATTTCATATACTATTATTTTGTATAGGTATTGATTTCCATTAATGTTGATGCGTTTTAGATTTGACAATGATAATGAATGTAGGGCGCCGACCCTCATACCAGTAGACGCCAACAATAGGACAATAACCTTCTGTCTTACATTGCAAGTAGATAGCATTTGTCCTATCTGTTCTCTACTGTACGCTGTATCTTTCTTTACCTTTTTCTTTTCCTGCTGAAATTTTGAAACGTATAATTTGTTTAGTGGGACACGATTTATGGTATAGAAATGAAATATAGACGCTAGACGTCCATGAATGTATGCATAAGAGTACTCTTTTTCTTTTTGTAAGTAGGAAAGGTAATCTATTAGGTTATCTTCTAGTTCTCGTACTTTCGCCGGCGAATCTATTAGTTCAGGAATAAGTGAGTTAGGATCTTTTATGTTGTGGTCTTTCATATAATATTTGAATTCCGTTTTGTACTGTACCTTGGTATAAGATGACTTTATCGAGTCTACAAACCTAGTATAATAGTCCACCTTTTGCTTAGTCCTATACATATGGTATTACCTTTAACTCCCCCATATTTTAACATGTTTAATGTTGTTAAGATTTGAGTTTGAAGCATTTACCACCACATCAACAGCTCTTGAGGTGATATCTCCTTTAACTAGCCGCATAACTTTGCCATTCCATAATTCTATT
>Ga0299914_10002325_pt1 | contig 13063 bp, 14 predicted proteins | sample RVTome_10_FD_201361 | JGI IMG/M metagenome (GOLD analysis project Ga0299914, IMG submission 201361) | Soil microbial communities from uranium-contaminated site in the Upper Colorado River Basin, Wyoming, United States - RVT153D57 (version 2) ...
CCTCGTCGACAGAGCTGCCAACGGGAGAAACAATACCCAGACCGGTAACGACAACGCGACGCTTGGACAAGGGACACCTCGGAAAATGCTTTCAAACGGATCGTGCGGATTCAGCCGTGGCAATCCTTCGTGTTCGTGCCTGCAGGGGTGCCACGACAGCCCATCCATGCATGCCCGGCTTCCGCCGCCAGACTCCCCGGCTATACAACATTCGCTACATTCGGAAATGGAAACGCCGTTGCCGCGTAAGCGGCAACGGCATTACTCATGGCGCAATCGAATCAGTTGTCGCCGAGATGCTCGTTGACGTAATCAATGGCGAGCTGGACGGTGGTGATCTTTTCGGCCTCTTCATCGGGAATTTCGCATTCGAATTCCTCTTCAAGGGCCATGACCAGTTCCACGGTATCCAGCGAATCGGCGCCCAGATCGTCCACGAAGGAAGACGCCGGCTTTACCTCTTCTTCCTTCACGCCCAGCTGTTCCACGACGATCTTTTTTACACGCTCTTCGACGCTGCTCATGACTTGTCAGTCCTCCAATGGGTTACTTCGCGACACCGGTTGAGTTGGTACCCGATGCCACTGCGGGCGGTATTGTAGTGAAAAGCATCAACGCGTGCCACACGACCGAAAAACGCCCGTTTGAATTTTTCGGAAACGTTTAAATTCCTCATAAAACCAACTACTTATATTGCCCTACGGCATATACATTCCGCCGTTCACATTGATGGTCTCACCGGTGATATATGCCGCTGCGGGTGATGCGAGGAACAACACCGCCGCTGCAATGTCTTCAGGCTGCCCTAGCCGGCCCAATGGGACCTGCGCCAGCATCGCATTGCGGCCGGCCTCCGGCAGGTCTTTCGTCATGTCGGTATCAATGAAGCCCGGTGCCACGACATTGACGGTAATGCCGCGCGAGCCGATTTCCCGCGCCATCGATTTGGAGAACCCGATGATGCCGGCTTTCGCCGCGCAGTAATTCGCCTGGCCGGGATTGCCGATCAGTCCGACGACCGATGCGATGTTGATGATGCGGCCTTTCTTTGCCTTCATCATCCCGCGCATGACGCCCTTGCTGAGATGGAAGATCGAGGACAGGTTCGTGTTGATCACGTCCTCCCACTCCTCATCCTTCATGCGCATCAGCAGGTTGTCGCGCGTGATGCCGGCGTTGTTCACCAGCACCGAGGGCGCGCCGTGATCGTCGCTCACGGCCTTGAGGAAGGCCTCGATGCCGGTCTTCTCGCTGATGTTCAGCACACGGCCTTCGCCGGCGATGCCCTTCTCCCGAAAATACGCCGTGATGGCCTCGGCGCCCTTGTCGCTGGTGGCCGTGCCGATGACTTTCGCACCGGCTTCGCCCAGCGCCGTGGCTATGGCCTTGCCTATGCCGCGTGACGCGCCGGTGACTATCGCTGTTTCGTCCTGCAGATTCATGCCTTCTCCCCGTTTCCAGTTACTGCAATGGCATCGGCCAGACCGGCCGGATCCGTTACGGCAACAACATTCATGCCCTTCTCGATACGCCGGTTCAAGCCGGCGAGCACCTTGCCGGGCCCGCACTCGACGACTCCTGAAACACCCTTTTCGTGCAGGAAACGGATGGTTTCCGTCCAGCGCACCGGGTTGTACAACTGTTCGATCAGCGCCTTGCGTATGGTATTCGCTTCACCATGCGCCTCTACGTCGACGTTGTGAATCACGGGAATACCGGGTGCCGACAGGGACACGCCGGCGAGCCGCGCCGCCATCTCTTCTGCGGCGGGTTTCATGAGCGCGCAGTGCGACGGCACGCTGACAGGCAGCGGCAGTGCACGCTTCGCGCCCTTGCCCTTGAGAATTTCCATGGCGCGCTCGACGGCGGCCTTCTCGCCCGCAATGACGACCTGCCCCGGTGAATTGAAATTCACCGCGCTGACCACCTGTCCCTGGGCCGCGTCGGCGCAACCCGCGAGTACATCCGCATCGTCCAGCCCGAGAATGGCGGCCATGGCGCCGGTGCCTGCGGGCACGGCACGCTGCATCGCCTGGCCGCGAAATTCCACCAGCCGGATCGCGTCGGCAAAATCCAGCGCGCCGGCGCAAACCAGCGCCGTGTATTCCCCGAGGCTGTGACCCGCCATGAATGCCGGTCGAAATGCCGAATGCGCGCAAAACGTGCGCCAGACCGCGACACCCGCCGCAAGCAATGCCGGCTGCGTGCGCTCCGTGGCGTTCAGCTCGCTCTCCGGACCCTGCTGCGTCAGCTTCCACAGGTCGTGGCCGAGGGCATCCGAAGCCTGCTGAAATGTTTCGCGTACGACGGACTCGGCAGCGCCCAGTTCGGCGAGCATGCCGATCGACTGCGAGCCCTGTCCTGGAAAGACGAAGGCGTGCGACATAATTCCTCCTGAAGATTCTGTGAGTTACGCGTCCGAAAAGGCGCGCATTATACCCGGGCTCGCACGCGATCTCGCAGCCACAGCAACGTGCCGCCCAGCAAGCCGCCCAGCCCTCCGTAAAGATGGGCATCGACAATGACCGGGCCGCCGGCAGCTTCGGCCGTCATGGGCAGCGCGCCCGCCCACTGCTCCCAGGCGAGCTTGAGAAGGATGCCGGCCAGCAGCAGCATGCGAACACGTCCGCCAAGACCATGATCGACAACGGCTGCACCGAGGAGCAGGCCATGCAGCAGCCCGGAGAGCCCGACATACCAGGCCAGCTGCGGTTCCAGCCAAACGAAGCCCGTGATGATCGCAATCCAGCTGGCAACCAGGATCACCAGCCACTGGACCGCACGCAGCCCCGGCCCGAATACCCAGGCGATCAGTGCGAGCCCGGCCAGGTTGAGGACAAGATGCGAGAAACCCAGATGCACGAGCTGACCCGTGATGACGCGCCACCATTCGCCCGCCAGCACATTGCTGCGCTCATAGCGCAACGCAGGGCTTGCGTCGCCCGTGGCGAGTGAAGCGGCTGCCGCCACCAGCCCCAGCAACAGCAGCGGCCACAGGGGTTTCAACCACCGGGAATACCTTGATTCCTTCACGAAGCGTTTTTCCATTTTGTGTATGATCCGGACTTTCCCGAAATTTCAGCACGCTCGCACATGCCTCGGATGCATGTTGGCGAACAGGAACAGGATAGACATGTTTAACAGAAAACCGCAGTCCGGCTTCACGCTGATCGAAATCATGGTCGTCATCGTCATTATCGGCATTCTCGCCGCCGCGGTGCTGCCGAATCTCATGGGCGAACCCGACAAGGCGCGTGTCGTGAAAGCGAAAGCCGACGTCCAGTCGCTGGAAGCTGCGCTGGAGCGCTACCGCCTCGACAACTTCCGCTATCCGACCACGGAACAAGGCCTCGAAGCCCTCGTCAGGAAGCCGTCCGGCACTCCGGAGCCGCGCAATTATCCGCCAGGCGGCTACGTGAAGTCGTTGCCGCAGGATCCGTGGGGCAACGATTACGTCTACATGAATCCGGGCAAGCACGGCCAGATCGACATCTTCTCGCTGGGCGCGGATGGCCAGGCGGGCGGCGACGACATGAATGCCGACATCGGCAACTGGACCGGCAACGGAGCATCACGGTAATCGCGCAGGCCGTTGCCGGAGGTCGCGCCATGCAGCGCATGCGCGGATTCACGCTGCTGGAACTTCTGGTCGTGGTGGTGCTCATCGCGATCCTGACCGCTGCTGCGGTAAGTACCATCAACTTCGTGGCACGTGATTCGGATCCGCATACCGAGGCGCGCCGGATCGCCGCGCTGGCGAGCCTTGCCGCGGAAGAAGCGCTGCTGACAGGACGCGAATACGGCATGCGGCTGGACGACGACGAAATCGTCTTTCTGCTGTTCGATGAAAGCACCGGCCAATGGCAGCCGCTGACCGAAGACAACACCTTCCATCCTCGTCCTGTTCCCGAAGCGCTCGACTTCGAGCTTGTCCTGGAAGGCCAGGCCATCGTGCTCGGCGCGGCCGCATCGACCACCGACGACAACGATAACGACGACGAAGACGTGCCGGATCCGCCCCAGATCATGTTTCTCTCCAGCGGCGAGATCACGCCGTTCACGCTGACCATTGCCGTGCGGGAAATCAACGGCGAAACGTGGACCGTCGAAGGCGACCTGCTGGGACGAATGGAAATTACGGGCAATTCCCGATGAAGAAAATACACGGCTTCACGCTGATGGAAATTCTCGTTGCGCTGGCCGTCGTCGGCATTGCGCTGTCCGCCCTGCTCGGCGCCAGTGGACGCGCCACGCGCGATGCCGCCGAACTTCGCGATCGCACGTATGCCAACTGGGTTGCGCAGAACGTGCTGACCGAAATCCGTATCGCAAAGGAAACCCTCGAAACAGGCACACGCCGCGGCACGGAAATGATGGCCGGCGAGCGCTGGAGCTGGACCGCCGAAATCAGCGCCGCCGCCATTCCTTCATTGCGGCATATCGAAATTCGCGTCGGTCGCGAAGACATGGAAGGTTCCATCGTCACGATGTCGGCCTTTCGGTTGACGCAACCGCAAATCGAAGCATCCGCAGTGCCGCGCTCACCAGGTGAACAGGGAGAAGGCCGGTGAAACGCACACGCGGCTTCACGCTGCTCGAACTGCTGGTCGCATCCGCGATCTTCGCGGTCGTGGCGACGCTCGCCTACGGCGGCCTGATTGCGGTAATGCAGCAGTACGATGGCACTCGGGCCGTACAACAGCGCCTGCAGGAAATCCGACGTACCGTCACCCTGCTGGAGCGCGATCTGTTCCAGCTCGCAAACCGGCCGGTGCGCGAAGCCTACCAGGGCGAATCGCAGCCGGCCCTGCGCGGCGGCGTGAACGAACTGCTGCCCATCGAGTTCACGCGCAACGGGTGGCGCAATCCCGCCAACCTGCCGCGCGCAACCTTGCAGCGCGTGGCGTGGCAGCTCGACGGCGACACACTGAGTCGCCTGCACTGGCAGATGCTCGATCCCGCGCAGGACAGCCAGCCGGTACGTCTCGAAGTGCTCGACCGGGTGGAACGTTTCGCGGTGCGTTTCCTGGATGACGCCGGCCAGTGGCATGAACAATGGCCACCCGTGGACATCCAGCTCGATGGCGGCGAGCGGCAGGCACCGATGCCGGTTGCGCTGGAATTCGTCATCGAACTCGAAGATGTGGGCCGCATACGCCGGCTTGTGGAGATGCCACGTCCATGAAAGCGCGCAGGCAACAGGGCGCGGCACTCGTCATTGCGCTGGTGGTCGTCGCGATCGCCACGATTCTCGCGACCGCGCTGGTCTGGGAAAATCATCTTGATCGCCGCCGCACGGCCAACCAGATATTCGGTGCCGAATCGCTCGCCAATGCGCTGGCCGTCGAGGACTTCGTGCGCGATGTGCTTGCGAACGACGAACGTGAAAGCGACCACCTGCAGGAACCCTGGGCACGCCAGGGCGACGTGTTTCCGATCGAGGGCGGTTCGCTGCAGGGAAGCATCATCGACCTGCATGGCCGTTTCAACATCAACAACCTCATTGACTGGGAAAACGGCAACGCCCGCCCGGACCAGGTCGAAAGCTTCCGCGCACTCATCCAGTCGCTTGGTCTGGAGCAGAGCCTGGTCGAAGCCACTGTCGACTGGATTGATCCGGACATCGAGCCGACGGGTTTCAGCGGTGCCGAAGACGACATCTATCTGCGCAACGATCCGGCCTACCGCACCGCCAACCGGCCGCTGGCGAGCATCAGCGAATTGCGGTTGATCGCGAACATGACACCGGAACAGTTCGCAGTACTGCAACCTTACGTCACCGCGCTGCCGCCCGTTCCGGGCAGCAACACCGTCACGAAGATCAATATCAACACAGCGCCGCCGGAGTTGCTGACGGCGGTTGGTCAGAATCTGACGCCGGACGATGCCGCGAGCCTTGTCGATTTGCGCAACCAGGAAGGCTTCTCCGCTCTTGCGGACGCGCAAGCGATCGTTGGAGCCGAGAAACTTTCCGAGGATCTGTTCGATGTGAAGTCCGAATTCTTTCGCATACACGTACTTGCCGTGATTGGCTCGTCACGGGTAAGCATGTACAGTGTCCTGCACCGCGATCCGCAGTCCGGCACAGTCCGCACGCTGGGACGCAGTCTCGGAACCCCCTAGCCAATTGCCCACACCATGCTTGAAAAGCTGATCATCTGGATTACCGATTCCGACGCCACGCGCGCACGCTGGCTCGTACTGGATGCACAGGGAAACCGCGTCGGTTTTCCACAGCAGGGTACGCTGCAGGAATCGGCAACAGCCGCCGCCAATCGTCGCGTCATCATTCTGCTGCCGGGGGAACGCATACTCTCCGCGTCGGCCCGCGTTCCGGGAAACAATCCGCGCCGCATACTCCAGGCCGCGCCTTACGCGCTCGAAGACCGCCTCGCCGGTGACGTCGAGGACTTGCACGTTGCGCTGCTGGCGCGGCGCGCCGAACAGGAATGCGATTTCCTGGTCGTGGAACGCGAATGGCTCGCCGGATTTCTCGCAACGCTTGACGCGCTGAACGTCCACCCGCACGCCGTCTGGCCGGACTATCTTGGCGTGCCCGGCGAACCCGGATTCACGCACTGGCTCATCACCGAAAATGAACGCCTGTTGTCCCGGGATGAATGGCGCGGTTTTGCCGCACCGGCCGCAGATGCCGCCTTCCTGTACTCCCACCGCGACGACGAAGACCAGCCGCTGCAACTGACGGTAGTGGGCGATCAACCGCCGCCGCCGGCGCTGGGCGAACTCGAAACGATGCGTTTATCGGACAGCGAACGCGCCTTCACCGAACTGGCGGCAACCGTTGCCGCGTTGTCCGGCACAGGTCTCCTGCAGGGCGAGTTCCGGCGGCAGCGCGATGCTGGTCCGGACTGGCAACGGTGGTACTGGCCGGCCGCTGCGGCGGCAGCGTGGTTGCTGCTGGTTGTCGCGCATTTCAGTCTCGAAACGTGGCAGTTGCAGCGCGAACACGCGCTCCTGGAGCAGGCGACCCGCGACCTGTTCCAGCAGGCGCTGCCCGGCAGCCAGCGCATGGTGGATCCGCGTTTCCAGATCGAGCAGGCACTGGGCAACACCGGCGGCGGCCGGAACCTCCTGCTGAAACACCTGGGCGACGTCAGCAACGCACTGCAGGAAGTGCCGAAGACACAGCTCACCGGCTTCAATTACCGCAGCAACTATTTCGAATTCAGCGTGACGGTGCCAGACGCGACAACGCTCGAAACCCTGCGCACGACGCTCGCCGAACGCGCCGGCCAGACCGTTGACGTGCAGTCGGCGAACAGCACGCGCGATGGCCTTGAAGGGCGATTGCTGCTGTCGAATGGAGAATCGAGATGAAGACGCTGATGGAATTGCGCCAGCGATTCGACGCACTGGACGTACGCGAACGGCGTTTCCTGATCGCAGGCGCCATTGCGGTATTGCTCGCCATCGTGTTTCTCGCGGTCGTTCAACCTTTGCGCACCTATCAGGAAAACCTGGAGAGCCGTGTTGCCGCGGAACGTGAACTCGTGTCATGGATGCGCGGGGCGGTCGATGCCCTGAAGGCGCGTGGTCCCCGCCAACCTGCGGCAGACAGAAGCGGCTCGTTGCTGGCAATCGCCGACACCTCGGCGCGCAACGCCGGTCTCGCACAGGCTTTGCGGCGCATCCAGCAGGACGGTGAGGACGCCGTACGCGTGCGTCTCGAATCCGCCGCATTCGATACCGTCGTGCTGTGGCTGGAGAATCTTGAGCAGCGATACGGCGTGGTCGCACGTGAAATGACGGTGGAAAAGCTGGATGCTCCGGGCACGGTCAACGCCTCGCTGACCCTGGCGCGAAATCCATGAAGCGACCTGTTCTGAAACTGGCGGCGCTCGCCATCGTCGTATACATCGCCACCCTGCTCGCATTGTTTCCCGCGTCGCTTGCCTTGCGCTGGTTCCTGCCCGCAATACCGGGGCTTGTTGTCGGACCTGCCAGCGGCACGATCTGGGATGGCAGCGTGACGGGAATCGAGTACGCCGGCTGGAATCCCGGACGCGCCACGTGGAAACTCGACCCATTCGCGCTGCTGACATTGCGTGCCGCAGCCGACATGCATGTCGATCGCGGCAACGCTGCCCCGATTCGATTCAGCGTAAGTGCCGGTCTTGCCGGCGATGTCGACATTTCGAACCTTCAGGCCACGCTCACGCTGGCGGACCTGGAGCGCGCGCGCGTCATGCCGCGGAATATCGCCAGCGGTGAAATATTGCTGAACCTGCCACGGCTGGAACTGGTCGATGGCCGTCCGGTTGCCGCCGAAGGTCGCGTGAGCCTGGCGGGATTGCAGAGCGCCTTCCTGCCAGGTGTTGCACTGGGCAGTTACGAAGGCGAGCTGAAGACCACGGAGACGGGAATCACGGCGACATTTCGCGACGCCGAAGCGCCGTTAGGCGTCACCGGACAGGCGCAATTGCAACCGGACGGACGTTACTCGGCATCGGGAAGCATCACGCCCCGCAGTGAAACGCCGGAAGGGTTGCGTCGTGGTCTTGGCTTGCTCGGCCAGCCCGATGCTTCGGGACGCTACAGTTTCAGTTTCAACGGACAACTTTGAGTTTCGCGAGACACAAGACGTAAAGAGCGCGAGCTGCTTCGCCACCGTGTCAAATCGAATCAACCGTCGTCCCACCTCTCGCTATTCCTCCAACCCTTCCTGTTGCTGCGAAAATCCTTCCAGCGGTCCCAGCTCTTCGCGGTCACGCCGGAACGTCGGCTCCGACAACATGTACGCCGTCAACAACCGGCCCAGCGACTCCAGTGTCTGAAGATGACAGCGTTCCCAGCTGTGGGTCGCATCCGTACCGAAACAGGCAAGCGCCGTACGGATATCGTTTCCCGCGTCGATGGCCGACGCGCTGTCGGAATGGTAATAGCGAAAGATATCGCGCGTGTGATAGATGTCGTTGTCTTCGCAAAGCTGAATCAGCTTGCGCGACAGATGGTAATCAAAGGGACCGTCAGAATCCTGCATCGCAATCGTCACACCCCGCTCCGACGTATTCTGTTCCGGTGCGATGGTCGCCGTATCGATCGTCACCATTTCCGCAACGTCCCGGTGCAGGACATGCGATGCACCCGATCCGACTTCTTCACTCAGCGTGAACAGCAGGTGCGTCGTTACCGGCAGTTGCCGGCCGCACTCCAGCACGGCCTTCGCCGCGCCGAGCACCACCGCCACGCCCGCCTTGTCATCGAGATGCCGTGAATTGATGTAACCGGTATCCGTGATCTCCGGCTGCGGATCCACTGCGACATAGTCGCCGATATGTATGCCCAGCCGCTCCAGATCGCCGCGTGTCTCCGCATGTTCATCGACACGCAACTCGACGTGTTGCCATGACACGGTTTGCGTATCCACTTCATCGCTGTACGTATGCCCGGATGCTTTCAACGGCAGTATCGTGCCTCGATAGCGTCGCTCTTCAGTGAACACGGTAACGCGCGCACCTTCGGCGAACCGGCTCGACCATGTGCCGATCGGCACCAGCAGGAGCCTGCCGTTTTCCTTGAGCTGTTTTACCATGCAGCCGATGGTGTCGAGATGCGCAACCACGGCACGATCCGGGCTTTCCTCACGCCCTTCGATGTTGGCACGGATTGCACCGCGGCGCGTGAGACCGAAATCGATACCCAGCGCTTCAAGCCGCTCACCGGTGTAATGCACGACTTCATCCGTAAAACCAGTCGGACTGGGTATGGCGAGCAGTTCGAGCATGACGCCCTGCACGTAATCCATGTCCAGTTGGGGCAACTTCACGCGGTGTTCCCGATATTCGCCGTCTGCGGAAACAACAGGTCCACGAAGCGCTCTGCAGTCGGTTGGGGTTCGTGGTTGGCAAGTCCCGGCCGTTCATTGGCCTCGACAATTACGTAGTCGTCGCCGTCAACCTCCGGCACGATGAAATCCAGCCCCACCACGGGAATGTCCAGCTCCCGGGCCGCACGCTCCGCCGCCTCTCGCAATACGTCGCTCAACGCGTCCGTCACATCATGAATCGTTCCACCGCTGTGCAGGTTGGCGGTACCGCGCACGGCAAGTGCTACGCGTTCCGGAAGGACGTCGTCGAGCGAATAACCTGCGCGGAAAATGAAACGCTCCGTTTCCTCGTCGAGCGGTATCCGGCTTTCGCCATGCGTGGCAGCTGCACGCCGCCGGCTCTGCTTCCTGATGAGATCGCGTACGGTATGGTAACCCGTGCCCGTCACTTCGGGCGGCTTGCGCACCGCAGCCGCAACCAGCTCGCAGTCGATGACAATCAGGCGCAAGTCGTGTCCTTCGACATACCGCTCCAGCAGCACGACATCCGAATGCCGTTTCGCCAGTTCGATGGCATAACGCATTTCGTCTGCACTGCGCACACCGACACTGATGCCCCTGCCTTGTTCGCCGCGCGCGGGCTTCACGACGATTTCGCCGTACCGGTCCAGGAACGCGAGGTCGCCGGTTTCGTCTCCCGCCTGGCGCTGGTCCGGAACGCGCAGCCCGGCTGCTGCAAGTATTCTGCTCGTCACCTGCTTGTTGTCGCAGCGGCTCATCGCGATGGCGCTGGTCAGTTCGGACAGCGATTCACGGCAGGTAATCGTGCGCGCGCCCAACGTCAGCGAAAAGTACCCGTGTTCGGCGTCAAGAACTTCCACGGCAATGCCGCGGCGCCTGGCTTCATTGACGATGATTTCCGCATAGATGTTGAGGCGTGTTTCCGTTCTTGGCCCGACGTAGAGCCTCTCGTTGATGACGTTCTTCTTCTTCAGACAGAACACGGGCACGCGCACGAAACCCAGCTTCTCGTAGAGGGCAATGGCCTGCGAATTGTCGTGCATGACGGACAGGTCCATGAACGCGCGGCCGCGCGCCTGATAGTAATCGGCGAGTTGCGCGACGAGCGCCTGGCCAATGCCCGGATGCGTGGCCTGCGGATCCACCGCAAGGCACCAGAGGCTCGAGCCCTGCTCCGGGTCTTCGAAGGCATTGAAATGATCCACGCCAGTAACGGTGCCGATGATCGTTCCGTCTGCAATGTCTTCGGCGACAAAATACGTCAGCGTTCTCGACAGGCGTTCCTGCCAGACGAATGACGGGTCCACGTCCACCATGTGGCGTTGCGCGTACAAACGGTTGATCGCTTCCGCATCGCCACGCGTGCGCAGCCGCCGTACGCGGAAACCGCCCGGTTTCCTGGTGCGCGATCTCCAGTTGAACATCCACAGGCGAAACGTGTGCGACGGGTCGAGAAACAATTCCTGCGGCGCCAGCGACAGCACCACGTGCGGATCGCGCAGATACAGCGCGATGTCTCGCTGTCCAGGTTGTTCCCGCCGCAGTTCATCCGCCACGCGCTGATTGCTGGAAAAGGTATGCGCGAACAACAGGCGTCCCCAGCCGCATTCGACGATCACGTCGCGCTGCAGCGCCTCTTCGGCCTGTTTATCGCTGTAGATGCCGAACGCACTCAGCGACGGTGACGCGCCGCGCCTGAACCGCTGGCCATACTCCTGTTTTCTCGTCATAAGCCGTTTGTCTGCAACCAGTACTCGAGCAACGCAAGCTGCCAGAGTTTCGAACCGCCGAGCGGCGTGATGTGCGCTTCCGGATCACGGAACAGTTCGTCCACGTAATCCTGCCGGAAGATACCGCGATCACGCGCCACCGAAGAATCGAGAATGTCGTGTACGAATTCGCGGTACTCGCCGCGGATGTATTTCAGCGCAGGCACGGGAAAATATCCCTTGGGACGGTCGATCACCTCCTGCGGAATCACCTTGCGCGCCGCTTCCTTGAGTACATGCTTGCCGCCACCGGCAACCTTGTATTCGGCAGGAACCCGCGCGGCGAGTTCCACCAGCTCGTGATCCAGGAAAGGTACGCGTGCCTCAAGGCCCCATGCCATGGTCATGTTGTCCACGCGCTTCACCGGATCGTCGACGAGCATCACCGTGGTATCGAGACGCAAGGCCTTGTCGATGGTGCGGCGCGCACCCGGTGCGGCGAATCGTGCTGCGATGAACTGGCGGCTGAAATCCGCGGACATGTATCCCGGCATGAGAACGTCCGGCATTTCCTCGTGACTGCGATCCATGAACAGATGTGCATATTCCTCTGTGCCCGCATCGTTCGCGAGCAGCGGCGGATACCAGTGATAGCCGCCGAATACTTCATCGGCGCCCTGCCCGCTCTGCACGACTTTCAGATGACGCGAAACTTCACGCGACAACAGATAAAAACCGATCACATCGTGACTGACCATCGGTTCGGACATCGCTGCAACACAACCCGGCAACGACGGCAGCAGTTTGTCCGCGTCGACGTGAATCCGGTGATGCCGTGTACCGAAGCGTTTTGCAATCGCGTCGGAATAAGCGTACTCATTGCCCTTTTCCTCGCCCACGCACTCGAAACCCACTGAGAATGTCTGCAGGCCCTGTTGTCCGGCTTCTGCAAGCAGCCCGGTGATGAGGCTGGAATCGAGACCGCCCGACAACAGCACACCGACATCGACGTCCGCAACGAGGCGGCGTTCGACTGCGCGGCGCAGTTTGTCCAGCACCAGCTCCTGCCACTCTTCAAAGGAATGTTCTTCGTGACCGGGGTCGGCCGGGTAATCGAGCTGCCACCAGGTTTCTTCGCGCCGCGCGCCGTCCGGCTCATACAGCAGCCACGTCGCCGGCGGAACCTTGCGCACGCCGAGCAGCATCGTATGCGGCGCGGGAACCACGGCATGGAAACTCATGTAGTAATGAAGCGCAACGGAATCGATGCGCGTGTCGATTCCGCCCGCGCTGACAATGGCGGGAAGACTGGAACAGAAGCGAACGCCCTGGTCGATCTCCGCGTAATACAGCGGCTTGATGCCCAACCGGTCGCGCGCCGCAAAAACGCGGCCGGTGTCGCGCTCGTGAATGACAAAGGCGAACATGCCATTGAAGCGGCGCAGGCAGTCCGTGCCCCACGCGTGATACGCCTTGAGAATGACTTCAGTATCGCTGGCGGAAAAAAAGGAATAGCCGAGCGCTTCGAGTTCGGCACGTATGTCGC
>Ga0299914_10002326_pt1 | contig 13059 bp, 9 predicted proteins | sample RVTome_10_FD_201361 | JGI IMG/M metagenome (GOLD analysis project Ga0299914, IMG submission 201361) | Soil microbial communities from uranium-contaminated site in the Upper Colorado River Basin, Wyoming, United States - RVT153D57 (version 2) ...
TCGCCCGTTGTACCGCAGTCAGCGGATGTTGTACCCTCTTATCGCCGGCGTGGGGGGCCTGCTCTCGCCGGAGTCCATCGTCTGGGGACTTCTAGTCGTCAATGTGATAGCCATGGCCGTGGGCTCGTGGGTAGTCGCTCTGTTGGCTCTAGAGATGGGAGCATCAGCATGGTGGGGTCTAGGCTTCGTTTTGAATCTGGGTCTAATCGGAGACTTCGCCATCGATAGTGCCGGAATCGTTGCTGTGCTCTTCGCATTCCTGGGCATTTGGTTCCTACTTCGTGAAAGAAACGGTCTGTCGATTACATCCTTCGCGATGGCAGGGCTTTCACGCGAAGTGATGCTCATCGTGGCTGTGGGGGCGGCAATCTGGCTCTGGCGCCGTTCCCGACGCCAGCTGGGCCTCCTGTTCTTATTGGTGCCGTCGTCAGTCGTCGCTCTGTGGGGTCTTTACCTTCGTTTTCGTGTCGAGGAGGGGGCAGGGGGGCTCCCGGTGGCGGATTGGCCCTTTCTTGGCATCGCCCGTTCGTTCGACTTCTGGACGCGTGATCCACGCAGCTTTGCAGTGGGGATCACGATGCTGTTGTTGCTAATTCTCTTTACTCGCAGGGCTGTCGGGTCGTCGCATCTTGTCGCGTGGGCCTTTCTCGGATTCGTGCCCTTGGCTGTAATCCTCTCTGAGCATGTGTGGCGAAACTGGTTTGACATTTCCCGCGCAATTGCGCCGATTTGGACTTCATATGCCCTCCTCCTCTTCGCTGGCAAAGTCGAGGGCGAAACCTCACTGTCATGAGGCCACCAACGGTTCGGTTCCACCGCATGAGCCCGGCGTTCCGGCAGGCAGTTGTGGTCGCGCTAGTCGGAACCTTCATCGCCTCGGGGGTGACATTGCGGGTGCTTTCCGAGGCAGATTGGGATCCTACGATATTCGTAGCGTTTGGAGAGGACGCCACGGCCACGAACGAGTATGCAGAACAGAGGCTGGGAGAGGTCTGGCTACGAACAGTCCAGGGCCACGACGGCAAGTTCTTCTTCGTCCAGGCAAATGATCCATGGGTTCTGGAACCGGAGGAAAATGCGGCGATTCTCGACCTTCCACTGTACCGGAGTCAAAGAATGCTCTATCCAGTTCTCGCCGGAGTCGGGGGAATACTGGCGGCCGGCGGAGTCGTGTGGGGGCTTCTGATTGTCAACGTTCTTGCGATCGGGTTCGGGACGGGGGCTGTCGCACGGTTGGCAACCGAAATGGGCGGGTCCGCCTGGTTGGGTCTCAGTTTTGTCCTCAACTTGGGTTTGATAAGTGAGATGACCATTGATGGAGCGGGGGTCGTCTCTTCTCTCTTCGCGTTCCTGGCTGTCCTCATGGTGTTGCGGGAGCGGATGGTTCCGGCATATATCTGCCTCTCCCTGGCTGTGCTCTCGAGGGAGGTAATGCTGGTCGCGGCCGCCGGCGTGGCGTTCTGGCTATGGCGCAACAACCGACGCAAGGAAGCCGCTATGGCAGCAGCCCTCCCCGCTAGCGCTGCGATCCTATGGGCCGTCTATCTCCGACTGAGGATCGATCTTGAAACGGGAGTAGATCAAGTCCAAGGGATTGGGTTTCCTTTCGAGGGCCTCGTCCAAGCATTTGAGCACTGGTCGAATGCTCCATTTGATCTAGCTGTCGGCGTGACGATGGTGGTGCTCATGGTTCTTTATACGAGACGAACTCTGGTCTCAACGCATCTGGTTGGATGGGCGTTCCTAGGCTTCGTTCCTCTGGGAGTTCTGTTCACCCACCATGTGTGGAACACCTGGTTTGACATTTCCAGAGCGATTGCGCCGGTCATTACCGCCTACGTGTTGCTGCTACATGTTTCCACCCGGAACCCTGAACCCGGATTTCTCGCCAAGCGAACAAGTGTTCGATGAGAATCTGATTACACTGTCGTAACTCAGATACCAGGCGGAGTAGTTGTCAACTGATTCGATCCTCATCAGGGGCGCCCGTGAGCACAACCTCAAGAATCTCACGGTCGAGTTACCCCGAGAAAAACTGATCGTATTCACCGGCCTTTCCGGTTCGGGGAAATCGTCATTGGCGTTCGACACCATCTACGCAGAAGGCCAGCGGCGCTACGTGGAATCGCTGTCGGCGTATGCGCGCCAGTTCCTGGGACAGATGGACAAACCCGACGTCGACTTCATCGAAGGGCTCTCGCCGGCGATCTCCATCGACCAGAAGACCTCGTCGCGTAACCCGCGTTCGACGGTGGGGACGGTCACCGAGGTCCACGACTACCTCCGTCTGCTCTACGCCCGGATCGGGATACCTCACTGTCCGAACGACGGCACACCGGTGGAGCGACAGACCCCGCAGCAGATTGTCGACCGCGTCCTCGAATTCGACGAGGGAACACGATTCCAGATTCTGGCCCCGATGGTCAGGGGCCGGAAAGGTGAGTTCGAAGGGATGCTCGAGGACCTCGCCAAACAGGGCTTCTCCAGGGTGAGGGTTGACGGTGAAGTGAGGGATTTGACCGAGGAGATCAAGCTCGACCGCTACTTCCAGCACACCATCGAGGTAATCGTCGACCGATTGGTGAGCAGGGAAGGCATCGATACCAGGCTGACCCAATCGATGGAGACGGCACTCGGTCTCGCCGACGGTGTGGCGGACATCGATGTCGAGGACGGTCCCACGCTTACATTCAGCCAGCATCTCGCATGTCCGAAGTGCGGTCTCAGCTTCGAGGACCTCCAGCCCAGGAACTTCTCGTTCAACAGCCCGTACGGCGCTTGCACCGCGTGTTCCGGAATCGGCACCAGATTCACGGTCGACGCCGACCTGGTCATCGGAGACCCCGACCTCTCGCTCGATGAGGGCGTCATCCCGATGTGGGCGTCAAATCGGATGAGGTACTACCACCGTCTCCTCACCGGTCTGAGCAAGGTCTTCGGCTTTGACATGTCGACGCCCTGGAAGGACCTCGATGATGTGATAAAAGCGAAGATCCTCTATGGCACTGGCGACGAGAAAATCACGGTGGAATACGTCAACCGGTTCGGGCGGAAGCGGAAATGGGACGCTCAGTTCGAGGGCGCGATTCCGTTCCTGGAGCGGAGGCATGAACAAGCCGAGTCCGATTCAGCCCGTGAGTACTATCAGGAGTACATGGCGATCGTGCCCTGCCAGACCTGTGACGGGGGACGCCTCAACCAGGTCTCGCTCTCGGTCACGATCAGCGGGACGAACATCGCCCAGGTGTCCGACCTCAGCCTCACCGGCGCACACGAGTTCTTCGAGGGGCTCAAGTTGGATGAGCGGGAAACCACAATCGCCGAACGTGTCCTCAAAGAGGTTCGAGCCAGGATCAAGTTTCTTCTCGATGTGGGTCTCGACTATCTGACCCTCTCTAGATCCGCTGCCACCCTGGCCGGGGGAGAGGCACAACGGATCCGCCTCGCCACCCAGATCGGCTCGGGGCTGGTAGGTGTTCTCTACATCCTCGACGAGCCTTCGATAGGGCTCCACCAGCGCGACAACCAGCGTCTCATCGAGACCTTGCTTCGGCTGCGTGACATGGGGAACACCTTGATCGTCGTCGAGCATGACGAGGACACGATCCGGGTTGCCGACCACATCGTGGACATCGGCCCGGGCGCGGGAGAGCACGGTGGCCACATCGTGGTCGAAGGCAATCTCGAAGACGTCATCCAGGCGTCCGACTCTCTGACCGGCGACTACCTGGGCGGGCGCCGTCAGATCGAATTGCCCCTTTTCCGCCGGGACGGAAACGGGGAGTCGATCAAAATCCTCGGCGCCCGGGAGAACAACCTGGCCGACATCGATGTCGAGTTTCCCCTTGGCGTATTCACGGCGGTTACCGGCGTGTCAGGGTCGGGCAAGTCGACGCTGGTCGAGGAGATCCTCTGGAAGTCGTTGGCGAACAAAGTCAATCGTGCCCGGCTGGTGCCGGGGCGCCACAAGAAGATCGAGGGGATCGAACTCATCGACAAGGTGATCGATATCGACCAGTCACCGATCGGCCGAACGCCCCGTTCCAACCCGGCGACCTACACCAAGCTGTTCGATCACATCCGAACCCTCTTCACCCAAACCCAGGAAGCGCGAGCTAGGGGATACAAACCGGGCCGGTTCTCCTTCAACGTCAAAGGGGGTCGCTGCGAGGCATGCAAAGGTGACGGGACGATCAAGATCGAAATGCACTTTCTCCCCGACGTGTATGTGCCCTGCGAGGTCTGCGGCGGAAAGCGATACAACCGCGAGACCCTGGAGATCCTGTGGAAGGGGCACACCATCTCCGACATTCTCGAGATGCCGGTCGAAGAAGCACTCACCTTCTTCGAGAACCAGCCCAAGATCTCACGGATCCTGCAAACCCTGTACGACGTCGGCCTCGGATATGTCCGCCTCGGCCAGCCGGCTACGACCCTGTCCGGCGGTGAAGCCCAGAGGATCAAACTGTCCTCAGAACTGGGCAAGAGATCAACCGGGAGGACCTTTTACATCCTTGATGAGCCAACCACCGGACTCCACTTCGAGGACATCAGGAAGCTGCTCCAAGTGCTGCAACGTCTCGTGGATTCGGGCAACACAGTGGTTGTGATCGAGCACAACCTCGATGTCGTCAAGTCGGTTGACCACGTCATCGACCTTGGCCCCGAGGGCGGTGGCGGGGGAGGCCGAATCGTCGCCACCGGCACCCCCGAGGAGGTGGCGCTGGTCGGGGAGAGCTACACCGGAAAGTTCCTCAGGGAAATCGTTGGGGGATAGGAACCAAAGGCCGATACTTGACCCGGTGAAACCTCTCATCGATCAACGGATCCGCGATGGGCTCTTTGCTGCTCTGGTTGCTGTCGTCACCGCGCTAGCGCTGAGGTTCTGGCTCACCAACCCCCAGGATTATCTTCACTATTCAGTGCTCGAAGAACTGACCGGGATTGACTTCGGAACATGGCCGGACGTGTTCTACTCAGGCGGTGGTGGAGACGGTGAGGTATTCGCGGTGCTTGCAGCCGATCCGCTGGGCAGCGGTCCTTCCCAGCTGATCCCAGAAGTCCTCTACCGGTTCATACGTATTGGGTTCGCCTGGTTGGCTTGGGCATTCAGCCTGGGACGGGAGCAACTAGTGCTTCCCGCGCTTTTTGCGGTGGGCCTGCTCGCCGTTTCAGGTGTTGGATTCATTTCAGGGTTCCTACGCGAGCGACTAGGGCCCAAGAGCTGGGCGCTCTTGATCAATCCAGCCCTATATATCGGATTCATCGGAGACACCGCTGAGCCTCTGGGGATTCTCTTGCTCGTTCTTTCTCTGACCGTATCGGGTTTCTGGGCGGCAGTAGCGCTGGGGATCACCCGGCCTACATATGCGGCGGCTCTCGTCGGGAAATGGAAGCTTCTATCTGAGGTAGTCGCGGCCGCCATCGTGATCCGTCTGCTTGCGTTTGGGTTGTTTGGCGGGTCGATGTTTGCAACGATCAACAGAGCGTTTTCTCTTCCGTTTGTGGCCTATTTCGATAACCCTTCGGTTGTCGGCTTTCTGGTACTGGCAGGTGCTGTTTTCACGATCGGCATCGGGATCATCCGGAGGGATCTGGCATGGGTCGTTGCCGGGATCTTTGTGGTCGTGCTCGGTGTGGGAGTGACTGCCCACCCCCTTAACGCGGTTCGGGCAGCGGGAATGGTCCCGGTGCTTTGGGCGTTCGGCCCGAAGTGGAAGGGCGGTTACGGTTCATACGGGAACAAGGAGCCCTCCTAAATACGGGCTTTGGTCCTGCCGATGTAGCCTGTAGTCACTTTGGAGATTCAAGACATGTTTGATATGCGTCGGTCCGCGCTCGGTGGATTCCGCGAGTTGGAAGGCAAACACGCCGTCGTTCTGGGGGGTGCCGGCTTTCTCGGCTCGCACCTTTGCACCTGGCTCGTCTACTCGGGGGCCAAGGTCACGTGTATCGACAACCTCATCACCGGGAACGCAGCAAACGTTGCCCACCTGATGGGCGACAAGAAGTTCCGGCTTCTCGACTACGACGTCACCGATTTCCTCCACGTCGACGGCGACGTCGACTACGTCCTCAACTTTGCCTCACCGGCATCCCCTGTCGATTACCTGCAGTGGCCAATCCATACGCTGAAGGTGGGGGCTTTCGGTACCCACAAGGGGTTGGGCCTGGCGATGTCCAAGGGGGCGACTTTCTTTCTCGCTTCCACCTCAGAGGTTTACGGCGACCCTCTGGTCAACCCACAGCCAGAGACCTATTGGGGCAACGTCAATCCAATCGGCCCCAGAGGCGTCTACGACGAGGCGAAGCGGTTCGCTGAGGCGTTGACGCTCGCCTACAACCGCGAGCACGGCCTCGACACCCGAATCGTGAGAATCTTCAACACCTACGGCCCCAAGATGCGACCCAACGACGGTCGCGCCATTCCGGCATTCTTCAAAGCAGCGCTGGAAAACAAGCCGCTGCCGGTCTTCGGCGATGGCTCCCAGACACGGTCGCTTTGTTACGTAGACGACGAGATCGAGGGCATTCTCCGGCTGCTTCTCTCCGATGAGACCGGCCCGGTCAATATCGGGAACCCCGAAGAGGTGTCGATGCTGCAACTCGCCGAAGCGGTCCAGGATGCGGTCGGCAACCATCCCGGGGTCGAATTTCAGCCGATACCGGTTGACGATCCCAAGGTCCGCCGCCCCGACACCACCCGGGCCGAGGAGGTGCTTGGCTGGAAGGCGCAGATCAGCCTCCGAGACGGCCTGGAACGTACCACTCCGTGGTTCCGGGAGGTCCTCGGCTACTGAAACAGCGTCCCGGATCGGCTTCAATGGAAGGCGATGCCCTGGACTCAACTCGGAGAATGGTGGAAGGCCGAACTGGCCGGTGATCCAGCCTACGAGGAGGTGGTCACACCTTTGCTTCTCGACGTGCTCCAACCCCAGGCAGGTTCGATATATCTCGACCTCGGATGTGGCGACGGGAGGGTGATGGCATCGGTTCGGGCGAGCGGAGCCACGCCAATCGGTGTCGAGCTCGTGCCCGATCTGGCCCGCCTCGCCTCCGACCATGCCCCGACTCTGGTTGCCCGCCTCCCCGATCTGGATTCGATCAGGACTGACTCCGTCGACGGTGCGTATGCGGTGCTCGTCCTAGAGCATCTGGAAGACACCGCTTCGTTTCTCGAGGTGGTGGCGAGACTGGTCCGGCCCGGCGGCGTATTTGGGCTTGTGATCAATCATCCGACGTGGACCGCGCCCGGATCGACACCAATAACCGACGACGATGGGGAGGTGTTGTGGAGGTCTGGAGACTACTTCGGACCCGGCGGCTACACCGATGAGCCGGCCGGCGACCGGAAAGTCACCTTTTACCACCGTACGACGGCACAACTTCTCAACGACGCTGCCGGAGCGGGGTGGAGTCTGGAGAAGATGGTCGAGGTTCCCCATCATGAATTTGGAGACCAGTCCGGCATCCCCCGATTGATGGCGTGTCGGTGGCAGCTCTTACCCTGATGTCTGATGTTCGAGCGGCCTAAACCTTCAGAGATCCCGGATCGTCCCGGCGCCTATTCGTTCCGCGACAAGAACGGCAAGGTGATCTACGTGGGGAAGGCAAAGAGCCTGAGGAGCAGGGTCCCTTCCTACTTTGGAATCGGTCTGCATCCGAGGACCCAGACGATGGTCGACAACGCCCGCTCGGTGGAGTGGATCATCACCGAATCCGAGGTCGCGGCGCTCATGCTCGAATACACCCTGATCAAGAAGCACCGCCCCCGCTTCAACGTCAAGCTCGTCGACGACAAGTCGTACCCGTATCTGGCGATCACCCGCAGCCACGAATGGCCACGGGCACAGGTGATGAGAGGGAAGAAGCGGAAGGGAAACCAGTACTTCGGCCCGTACGCCCACACCTACGCCATCCGCAAGACCCTCGATCAGCTTCTCCGCACATTCCCGGTACGGACATGCTCCAACGCGATGTTCGAGCGGCAAAAGGCACAGAACCGTCCCTGTCTTCTCTTTCACATCGAGAAATGCTCCGGCCCCTGCATCGCGGAAGTGACCCCGGAGGACTACCAGGGCATGGTCGACGGGCTCGCCACGTTCCTCGGGGGCGACACCGAGGCGGTTATCTCGAGTCTCGATGAAGAGATGTGGGAGGCATCGAATCGCCAGGAATTCGAGCTTGCAGCCCGGCATCGAGACCGTATCGACGATGTTCGGCGGGCGATGCTGCGCCAGGAGGTTGTCACCGAGCGCCCGGAGAATTTCGATCTCATCTCGTTCCACGGCGACGAGTTGGAGTCCGCTTTCCAGATCCTCTACGTGCGTCAGGGGAGAGTGGTCGGACGCAAAGGCACCGTGGTCGACCGTGTCGAAGAGTTGACCGACAACGAGCTGATGGGTCGTGTGATCCGCGAGCTCTATGGCGACGAGGAGCCGCCCAAGGAGGTTCTGGTTTCACTGGAGCCGGCCGAGCGGGATCTCATCAAGGCGTGGCTGACAGAACGGCGCGGCTCCAACGTCGACTTGCGGGTGCCGCAACGGGGGTCGAAGCGACGGCTCATGGAGACCACGACCATGAACGCCGCCGAGGCATTCGCCCGCCACCGACTCCGACGGTCGAAGGACCATAATGCCCGGGCGAAAGCCCTGCGCTCGCTGCAATCCGAGCTGGAGTTGCCTGAGGCACCACTTCGAATCGAGGCTTACGACATCTCGACCCTGCAGGGGACCAACACGGTCGCTTCGATGGTCGTGCTCGAAGACGGCATGCCCCGACCGTCCGAATATCGCAGGTTCAAGATCAGAACCGTGGAAGGGCAGGACGACTTCGCTTCAATGGAGGAGACAATCCGACGCCGGTTCAAGGCTTACCTGGCAGAGCGCGACAAACCCCTCGCTGAGCAGGGCAAGTTCTATTATCCACCGTCGCTGATCGTCATCGATGGAGGCCCCGGACAGCTGGGCAGGGCGGTAAAGGTCCTCGGCGAGCTGAATCTCGAAATCCCGGTGATCGGGCTCGCCAAGAGAATGGAAGAGGTGTTTCTCCCCGGAGTGTCCGAACCGGTAAGGATCGCACGCGACGCCGACGCCCTCTACCTGCTCCAGCAGGTCCGGGATGAAGCACACCGTTTCGCCATCACCTACCACCGCCAACTCCGTTCCAAGTCGATGGTCGACTCCCTTCTGGATGAAGTTCCCGGAATCGGAGCCCGGCGGAAGAGCGAGTTGATCAAACGCTTCGGGTCGCTGAAGAAGATCCGTGAGGCGTCGTTGGAAGAACTGGCCGAAGTGGTGCCGAAAGCTGTGGCCGACCACCTGTACGCTGTCCTCCACAACTAACGGGTAAAGACTCCACCGATGGATATGGTCTCAATCGAACATCCTCACGTCCTGTTGCTCACCGGCATGTCCGGCGCTGGCCGCAGCACAGCGGCCAATGTCATCGAGGACCTCGGGTACAGCGTGATCGACAACCTTCCGCCGAGTCTCCTCGTCCAGGCGGTAGAGGCACACGACATCCCAGAGAAGCACAAGCACCTCGCACTTGTGATCGACTCGCGTGGTGGCCTCCCCATCGAGGACCTGAAGACCGCGATAGTCGACCTCGCCAGGGACGGCGTGCAAAGCCGCATTGTCTTCCTCGACGCCGAAGACGACGTCATCGTGCGCAGATACGAAGAAAACCGGCGACCCCACCCGCTCGGGGAACCGACCATCACCTCCGCAATTGCTGCCGAGAGGGAGGTGCTCGCCGAGCTCAGGGAGATGTCCGATTACTACATCGACACCTCGAACCTCAATATTCATCAGCTCCGGGACCAACTGACGACTCTCTTCGCCGACGAGGAGATGACCGCTCCGATGCGGGTTTCGGTCCGCTCGTTCGGCTTCAAACACGGAAGCCCCAGGGACGCCGACCTTCTCTTCGACGTTCGCTTCCTGCCCAATCCCCACTGGGTGCCCGAACTGCGGGATAAACGAGGTACCGATGCTGCGGTCAGCGACTATGTGATGGGACAACCCGGTGCGGCAGAATTCGTCGATCAGGTCGAGCAGATGCTGACCTTTCTCATCCCCCTTTTCGAGACCGAAGGCAAGTCGTACCTTTCAGTAGGGATCGGGTGCACCGGGGGCCACCACCGTTCGGTGGCCATCGCCGAGGAAATTGGGAAGCGGCTCAACAATCGGAACATCCGGGCGGTGATCCGCCACAGGGATATAGAAAATTGAAACCACAGACCGAAACGATTATGCAACCCCTCCTCCTCGACCCGCAGGGGCCGCGTGTGGTGGCGATTGGGGGTGGGCACGGCCAGGCAGCTGCGCTCGAGGCGATCCAATGTTATGCCTCCAAGATCACGGCGCTGGTCACAGTGGTCGACGACGGAGGCTCATCCGGTCGTCTCACCGGCCTGGGAATCCCACCGCCGGGTGACCTCCGCCGGTGCTTGCTGGCATTGACTCCGGAGCCATCACTGTGGTCGGAGTTGTTCGCTCACCGATTCTCCGAAGGCGATGTGATCGATCACTCACTAGGGAACTTGATCCTCGCCGGCCTCGCCCATATGTTCGGTGACTTCGAGACCGCTGTAGCGACGGCCGGGTCGATGCTCGGCGCGGTGGGCGATGTCATCCCAGTCGCTTCAGATGCCCTGATTCTGCACGCGCGAATTGATGGCGAGGTTGTCACCGGGCAGAAGAAGATCACTGCTCGAAGCGGCAATTTTGAGGACTTGTGGATCGAACCCGCGGGAGTTGTGGCGGCGCGGACGGCACTCGCCGCGGTGGCGACGGCTGATCAGATCGTCATCGGCCCGGGGAGCCTGTATACGTCGATCATCTCGGCATTGAAAGTGAACATGCTGGCGGATGCAGTAATGCGTGCGGTGGCGCAGAGGGTGTTCGTGTTGAATCTCGTCACTCAGGATGGCGAGACTCTGGGCATGAACGGGGCGGAACATCTCGCCGCACTCCATGATCATGCCGGCGTGGAAGGGCCTGCGGTGGTGATCGCCCACGACGGGGATCTGGAGGTTCCCGAAGGACACCGGGAGGTGACTATCGACCCCGACGTCGCCGCGGAGCATGGTTGGCGTGTCGTGTATGCCGATGTTGCCGACCAGGACGCAGAGTGGCCGACTCACGATCCCATGAAGCTTGGCCGTATCCTTGAGAAGCTATCAAGGGGCGATCAATCATGAAGAAGTATCTGACACTCGACGACGTGGACGTCTCGGGGAGCCGCGTCCTGGTTCGGTCCGACCTCAATGTGCCCCTCGATGAAGACGGGAAGATAACCGACGACTTCCGGATCAGGGCGGCGTTGCCCACGATCGAAAGGTTGGTTGCAGACGGGGCGAAGGTCACCGTCTGCTCGCACCTCGGGAGACCCCGTGGTCCGAACCCGCACTACTCGATGCGACCCGTTGCCGAACGCCTCGGCGAGCTCACCGGGTACGAAGTGACGATGGGCAAACACGTTGACCCCGAGGTGAAGGTGCTCGAAAACACGCGATTCGAGGACGGTGAGACCGCCAACGACCCGACGTTCGCGGCGAGACTGGCCGAAGGACACGACTTGTTCGTCCAGGACGCCTTCGGATCGGTACACCGCGCCCACGCCTCGACAACCGGAGTGGCTGCCCTGGTGAAGAGCGCGGCCGGCATGCTGCTGGATCGAGAGCTGAGAGCGTTCAGCCGGTTCACCGATGACCCTGAGGGCCCCTACACGATGGTCCTCGGCGGTGCCAAAGTCTCTGACAAGTTGGGGCTGATCCAAAACCTGCTCCCCAAAGTCGACGAGATGCTGATCGGGGGCGGGATGTGCTTCACATTCCTCAAGGCCAGGGGTGAGCCCGTCGGCGCCTCGATGGTTCAAGAAGACATGATCGAGTCATCGGCCGGGCTGTTGAACGGCGAGTACGGCAAGAAAATCACCCTGCCTCTCGATGTCGTTGCCTCCACGGCGTTCACAAAGACCGGCCCGAACAGAATCGTTGATGTCCACTCGCTCACAGAACATGAGATAGGCCTCGACATAGGGCCGTCGACATCCAACCTGTTCGCCGACATCATCCGCAGGTCGAACACCATCTTCTGGAACGGGCCGATGGGGGTATTCGAGTGGGAGGCCTACCGGAAAGGCACCGACCGCGTCGCAAGCGCCATGGCAGCGAGCGACGGGTTCACCGCCGTCGGCGGAGGTGACTCCGCATCCGCGGTACGAATGCTCGGTTACGCCGAGCAAATCGACCATCTCTCCACCGGTGGTGGCGCCGGACTCGAGCTTTTGGAGGGCCGTCCCCTGCCCGGCGTCGAAGCGTTGCAGAGATGGGCTCAGGGAGCATGACCGAGCGCAAAGATTTGATGGTCGGAAATTGGAAGATGAATGCGACTCATCTGGACGCGATCCAGATGATTCAGAAGTTGTCATACCGGCTCGAGCCCGACGACTACGACCGGGTCGATGTCGTGGTCGCCCCACCCTTCACCGCGCTCCGGTCCGCCCAGACGGTGATCGAAGCCGATCGAATGCTGATCGGACTCGGCGCCCAGCACGTGCATTGGGACGAGGCCGGCGCGTACACCGGGGAGGTCTCGGCGTTGATGCTCAGCCGGCTTGCCGTTGCCTATGTGATTGTCGGGCACTCGGAGCGACGGGAGCACTTCGGTGAGACCGACCAGGAAGTAAGCAAGCGGATCCGGGCCATCCTCAACCACGGAATGACGCCGATCGTATGTGTGGGGGAGACTCTCGACCAGAGGGAGGCCGGCGATGAGCGAAATGTCGTTCGCTCCCAGATTGGTGGAGGGCTCGCCCGTCTCGCCGCAGACCAGTTGGAGCAACTCGTTATCGCCTACGAGCCGGTTTGGGCAATCGGCACAGGGCGGAATGCCTCACCCGATGATGCCGGCAATATGGCGGAATTCATACGTGAGTCCCTCATCGAAATCGGGAACAGTGACATCGCAGACGGCACCCGGATCCTCTACGGGGGCTCGGTCAACGCCGGTAACGTCAGAGATCTCATGGCCAAGAGGCACATCGACGGCG
>Ga0299914_10002327_pt1 | contig 13058 bp, 9 predicted proteins | sample RVTome_10_FD_201361 | JGI IMG/M metagenome (GOLD analysis project Ga0299914, IMG submission 201361) | Soil microbial communities from uranium-contaminated site in the Upper Colorado River Basin, Wyoming, United States - RVT153D57 (version 2) ...
CCGCGCGCGCTGGCCGAGCTGCTCGCGGCCCGGCTACGCCAGGACGCCGGCATAGTCCAGGTCGAGATCGCCGGTCCGGGCTTTCTCAACATCACTCTCGCCGCCGGTGCGCAGGGTGAGCTCGCCCGCACGATCGTCGAGGCCGGCGATGCGTATGGCAGGACTGGCACTTTCGCCGGCACTCGGATCAACGTCGAGTTCATTTCCGCCAACCCCACCGGCCCGCTCCACCTGGGTCACGTGCGGTGGGCGGCGGTGGGTGACGCTATCGCCAGAGTGCTCGCCGCGGCCGGCGCCGACGTCGCTCGCGAGTTCTACGTCAACGACCGAGGCATCCAGATGGACCTGTTCGGCGCGTCCATTCTGGCTCACGCTCATGGTGAAGACGTGCCGCCGGACGGCTACCACGGAGACTACGTGGCCGAGCTGGCGAAGAAGATCCTCGCCGAGCATCCGGAGATCCTGGACAAGCCGCGCGACGAGCAACTGGTTGCCTTCCGCGAGGAGGGATACCGGTTGCAGTTAGCCGAGCAGCAGCGGGACTTAGAGCAGTTCCGCACCACGTTCGACGTGTGGTCCTCCGAGCGCAGTCTCCACGAGTCCGGCAAGGTCGAGCACGGCATCGACGTGCTCCGCCAGCAGGGGCACCTCTACGAGGCCGACGGCGCGCTGTGGATGCGCACCACCGAATTCGGTGACGATAAGGACCGCGTAGTCGTCAGGAGCAACGGCGACTACTCGTATTTCGCATCCGACACCGCGTACTACGTCGACAAGCGCGAGCGGGGCTTCGACGTCTGTATCTACCTGCTGGGCGCCGACCACCACGGCTACATCGGGCGGCTCAAAGCGATGGCGGCGTGTACCGGTGACGACCCGGACGTCAACATCGAGGTTCCGATAGGGCAGCTCGTCAAGATCGTCAAGGGCGGCGAGGAGGTCAAGCTGTCCAAGCGGGCGGGCACCATGGTGACCCTGGCCGACGTCGTCGAGCTCGCCGGCGTCGACCCGCTGCGATACACGCTGTCGCGGTACCCAGCGGATTCGCCGCTGACCATAGACATCGAGCAGATCACCAGGCAGGCCAGCGACAACCCGGTCTTCTATGTGCAGTACGCGCACGCCCGGCTGGCGTCCATTCTGCGCAACGCCGCCGAAATGGGCGTCGACAAGGGTGAGCTCAAGCCGGAGTTGCTCAGCCACGAGCGCGAGTCGCTGCTGCTCGGCGCGCTGGGCGAGTTTCCCCGGGTGGTGGCCGCGGCGGCCGAGCTTCGCGAACCGCACCGCGTAGCGCGGTACCTCGAGGACCTGGCCGGGACGTTCCACAAGTTCTACGAGCAGTGCCAGGTGTTGCCGAGGGGCGACGAAGAGACCACCGATGTGCACCGCGCCCGGCTGTGGCTGGTCGATGCCACCCGGACCGTACTGGCCAACGGGCTCGGGCTGCTCGGCGTCGGCGCACCGGAGCGGATGTAATGCGGGCCCACGAGGCCGGCGCACTGCACGCCGAGGCCGGCCACCGCGGGCCGTCCTGGCTACGTGAACCGGCGGACGTCAACGCGCTCGAGCCTAGGCTGTGGGCGCGCAACGTCGAGCGTGGCCCGGACGGCGTGCTGAGCGTCGCGGGTGTACCAGTCGATGCGATCGCGCGCGAGTTCGGCACGCCGTCGTACGTGATGGACGAGGACGACTTCCGGGCCCGCGCCCGCACGTTCGCGCAGGCGTTCGACGCCGCCTTCCAACCGCTGTGCGGAGGAGCGGACGTCTACTACGCCGGCAAGGCGTTCTTGTCGATCGCGTCCGTGCGCTGGATAGCCGAAGAGGGCCTGAACCTGGACGTGTGCACCGGCGGTGAGCTGGCCGTCGCGTTGCGTGCCGGGTTTCCACCGGGCCGGATCGGCATGCACGGCAACAACAAGTCAGCAGCCGAGCTGACCCGGGCGCTGGATGTCGGAGTGGACCGCATCGTGGTCGATTCCGCTGCCGAGATATCCCGGCTGGCGGCGCTTGCGCGCGAGCGGGGCGTGCGAGCGCGGGTCCTGCTTCGTATCACGGTCGGCGTCGAGGCGCACACTCATGAGTACATCGCCACCGCACACGAGGACCAGAAGTTCGGGTTCTCCCTGGCTGGGGGAGCAGCCGCTGACGCCGCCGCGGCCATCCTGGCCGAGCCGAGCCTCGAATTGCTCGGCCTGCACTCGCACATCGGCTCGCAGATCTTCGACACCTCCGCGTTCGAAGTCGCGGCCCGCCGAACCCTGGGCCTGCACGCCGCCATCAGGGAGCAGCACGGGGTCGAATTGCCCGAACTCGATCTCGGCGGGGGCTACGGCATCGCATACACGACGAAGGACGATCCCATGCCGCCGGCCGAACTGGCCGCCGGCATGGCCGAGATCGTCGGGCACGAGTGCGCCGCGTTCGGCGTCCCGGTGCCGCGTATCAGCGTCGAGCCGGGTCGCGCGATCGCCGGGCCGGCCGGGTTCACGCTCTACGAGGCGGGGACGGTCAAGCAGGTCGCGCTCGACGCCGGCGCGTTCCGAACGTACGTAGCCGTCGACGGCGGCATGAGCGACAACATCCGCACCGCTCTCTATGACGCCGACTACTCGTGCACGCTCGCGTCCCGGCGCTCCGATACGCGGCCGGTACTCGCCCGAGTCGTGGGCAAACACTGCGAGAGTGGCGACATAGTGGTCAAGGACGAGTTCCTGCCGGCGGACGTCCGTCCTGGCGACCTGATCGCCGTGCCCGGCACGGGCGCCTACTGCAGGAGCCTGGCGACGACCTACAACCACGTGCCGCGCCCGCCCGTCGTCGCCGTGGCGGACGGCAAGGCGCGGCTCATCGTCCGCCGCGAAACGGAGGACGACCTGCTCCGCCTGGACGTCGGCTGACCGGAAGCCGAGAAGCTGCTTGAGAATCTGCGCTGCGTGGGCAAATGGCGAGACAGACGTCTCGCGATTCGGACGTTGTGCACGAGATATTCCGGCCGTAACCCACACTTGAGCGTGGCAAAGGGGAGGGGTCGATGAGCACGCTTCGGGTCGCGCTGCTGGGCTGCGGAAACGTAGGCACCGAGGTGGCCCGGTTGATGACCGAGCACGCTACTGACCTCGAAGCCCGTGCCGGTGCCCGGCTGGAACTGGCCGGGATCGCGGTCCGCCGGCCGGATCGCGACCGGTCGGCCACGGGCGTCGATCCGGATCTGTTCACCACCGATGCCCTCGGCCTGGCCACCAGGGACGACGTCGACATCGTCATCGAGCTGATCGGTGGCATCGAGCCCTCCCGCGGGTTGATCCTGGCCGCCATGGAGCACGGCGCGTCCGTCGTCACAGGGAACAAGGCGTTGCTGGCCGAGGACGGCGCGACGCTGCACAACGCCGCCGAGAAGTTCGGCGTCGACCTCTACTACGAGGCCGCCGTCGCCGGTGCGATCCCGTTGCTGCGGCCGCTGCGCGAGTCACTTGCCGGGGATCGAATCCGCCGGGTGCTGGGCATCGTCAACGGCACCACCAACTACATCCTCGACAAGATGGATCGCGAGGGCAGCAGCTACGCAGAGGCCCTCGAGGAGGCTCAGGCGCTGGGCTACGCCGAGGCCGATCCGACCGCTGACATCGAGGGCTACGACGCGGCGGCCAAGGCGGCGATCCTGGCGGGCATCGCGTTCCACTCCTCCGTGACCAATGCCGACGTACACCGCGAAGGCATCTCCGATGTCACCGCCGCCGACGTTGCCAGCGCACGGGATATGGGCGCGGTAGTGAAGCTGTTGGCCATCTGCGAGCTGTCCGAGGACGGGCGGTCGGTCGGAGCCAGAGTCCACCCGGCCATGCTTCCGCGCACTCATCCGCTGGCGAGCGTGCGTGGTGCCTACAACGCCGTCTTCGTCGAGAGCGATGCGGCAGGGCAGGTCATGTTCTACGGTCCGGGCGCAGGCGGGACGCCGACAGCCAGCGCCGTGCTCGGCGACGTGGTGACCGTTGCCAGGAACAGGTTGGCCGGCTCGCTGGGTCCGGGCGCGTCGTCGTACGCCGACCGGCCGGTCCGTCCCATGGGCGAGACGATGACGCGGTACCACATCAGCCTGGATGTCGATGATCGGCCGGGTGTGCTCGCGGCGGTGGCCACGGTCTTCGCCGACCATGGCGTCTCGATCGAGACGGTACGCCAGCGGGTACACGGTCCAGACGACGCCGAACTGGTGGTCGTCACGCACATCGCACCGGACCGCGCGCTGGCCGCGACGGTGGCAAAGCTGCGCGAGCTGGACTCCGTACGTGATGTGCTGTCCGTGATGCGTGTCGAAGGGGAGTAGACCGATGGCCCACCTGTGGCGAGGGGTGATCGAGGAGTACCGCGAGCGGCTGCCGGTCACCGCGCAGACGCCGGTGGTCACGCTGCGCGAGGGTGGGACGCCGCTGCTGCCGAGCCGCTGGTTGTCCGAGGTCACCGGTTGCGACGTGCACCTGAAGGTCGAAGGATCCAACCCCACCGGGTCGTTCAAAGACCGCGGCATGACGGTCGCGGTCTCCAAGGCCCTCGAGGAGGGCGTCAAGGCCGTCGTCTGCGCGTCCACGGGCAACACGAGTGCGTCGATGGCGGCGTACGCGGTTCGGGCGGGCATGACTCCGGTGGTCCTGATTCCAAACGGCAGGATCGCCGGGCCCAAGCTTGCCCAGGCGGTCGTCCATGGCGGCGTGATCGCCGCGGTCGACGGCAACTTCGACGACTGCCTCCGGCTCGCCCGCGAACTTGCCGATGCCTATTCGGTGGCGCTGGTCAATTCGCTCAACCCGCACCGGCTGGCCGGGCAGAAGACCGCCGCCTTCGAGATCGTCGACGACCTTGGTGATGCGCCGGACGTTCACGTCCTGCCGGTCGGCAATGCCGGCAACATCTCGGCGTACTGGATGGGGTACCGCGAGTACGCGGCAGGTCAAGGACACAGCCCGGCGACACGTGTTCCACGGATGTGGGGTTTCCAGGCCGAAGGCGCGGCGCCCATCGTCAGGGGCGAGCCGGTCGCCAACCCGGAGACCGTCGCCAGCGCGATCCGGATCGGCAATCCGGCTTCCTGGCACCTCGCCGAGGAGGCACGGACCGAATCGAAGGGACTTATCGAGGCGGTTTCCGACGAGCAGATCCTCGCCGCGCAGCAGGAACTGTCCGGCCGCGAGGGCCTGTTCGTCGAACCCGCGTCGGCGGCCGGGGTGGCGGGGTTGCTCAAGCTCGCCCAGGCAGGGCGGGTCGAGCGCGGGCAGCAGATCGTTGTCACGGTCACCGGGCACGGGCTGAAGGACGTCGACACCGCCAGCGCGCACTACGGCGAGATCCGCCCTTACGTCATCCCGGCCGACGTGTCGGCGGCCGCGGAGGTTCTCGGACTCAAATGAGCGGCTCCGTGCGGGTCACCGTGCCGGCGACGAGTGCCAACCTCGGGCCCGGCTTCGACGCGCTCGGTCTGGCCCTCGAATTGCACGACGTCGTCGAGGCCGAACTGACCGACGGCGGCATCGAGGTGCTGGTCAGCGGCGTCGGTGCCGGTGAGGTCCCGCTCGACGGTGACCATCTGGTGGTGCGGACCATGCGGGCCGCATTCAGCTCGCTCGGCGTTGATGCGTCCGGACTGCGGGTCAACTGCACCAACACGATCCCGCATAGCCGCGGCCTGGGATCGTCCGCGGCGGCCATCGTCGCCGGTGTACTCGCGGCGCGGGCGCTGGCGGGAGCCCCGGACGACGCGGGGGCCGCGCTCGCCCTGGCCGCCGAGCTCGAAGGACACCCGGACAACGTCGCGCCGTGCCTGCTCGGCGGACTGACGATCGCCTGGTCCTCGAGCGGCAAGGCGATGGCCGTCGCGCTGGACGTCCACCCCGACGTGCGACCCGTGGTTTTCGTTCCCGCAGAGTCCCTGTCGACTGAGGCGGCGCGGGGTTTGCTACCGGCGTCGGTCCCGCATGCCGCTGCGGCGCGCAACGCGGGCCGGGCTGCCCTGCTCGTCGAGGCGCTGACCCGGCGGCCCGACCTGCTTCTCGACGCGACCGAGGACGAGTTGCACCAGCCATACCGGGCACCAGCGATGCCCGAAACGCTGGCGCTGGTGAAGGATCTTCGCGGACGGGGTTTCGCCGCAGTGGTGTCCGGGGCGGGGCCGTCCGTGCTCGCGCTCACCGTTGCCGACCAGCGGATCGGTGACGTGCCGGGTTGGCAGGTGCTGGACCTACCGGTAGAAAGGCGGGGTGCGGTCACAACGCGGTCAGATGGCGCAGACCGTTACGAAATGGTTGCGCGTGGTGGCTAGCTCAGGTTGAGTCCAGCCGTGCTAAACTCGCTACTGCACCGACGCCCTCTGGGTTGGTGGTTTGTCCCATGGAGCGGGTTCACCGCATCAGCCATGGATTCCTATGTCTCGTCGAGTTCGGCATGCCGTACCCGGCGGACAACCAGCCCTCAGCGGTAGGTGCATCCCAGATCCGGGGGTTCGGCCCCCGGGGTGATCAACGCGCCGGCTCTCTCGCCGGCGCCGGTCCAGGGGAAGGACCCTGAGTGACTAACACTGATCTCTTCGGAGCATCCGAGCCCTCGGCAGAACGGCTCACCGCCGATGCTGCCGAGGCCCCCCAGAACGAGCAGCCCGCGTCGGGGCGGCGTCGCCGCGCTCCGGGGCTGAACGGCATGGTGCTCGCCGAGCTGCAGCAGCTTGCCGCTGGCCTGGGCATCAGGGGTACCGGCCGCATGCGCAAGGGCCAGTTGATCGACGCGATCAAAGCGGCGCAGGGCGGTGGCGCTCCCTCGGAGAGCGGGTCCGTCGACGGGCCGGCCATGCGCACAGGTTCCGCGGTGAGCCTGCCCGATCAGCAGCGGCTCGAACCGCTAGCGGCTGCCGCCGAGCGCGAGCAACGGGCGACTGTCCTGGCCGCCGCGCAGGACGTAGAGCGTTCCGAGACCACCGCCGCAGAACCCCGGCTGCGTACTGATCAGCCGGTTCGCGACGAGTCCGCCGGCGAGCGGCCGCGTGGCGTGCGTCAGGGAGGTGCCCGTCAGCAGCGCGGCGCCCGTGGCGACGAGCAGCACGGTGACCGCCCGGGCGCCGACGGCGACCGGCGTGGCGACCGCGACCGGCAGGGTGGCGACGATCGCCAGGTCGGCCGGAACCAGCACGAGCTTCGCGATGACCGCCAGGGTGGCGACGACCGGCAGGGTGCCGACGTCCGCCAGGGCGACGACGACCAGCAGGGCGACGACGACCGCCAGGCCGGCCGAAACCAGCAGGACCGCCGCGACGACGATGACGACCGCAGAGGCGGCAACCGCCGGCGCCGCCGCGACCGCCGCACCGGCCAGCGCCGCAGCGGTGGGGGCACGGCGCGGGGCGAACGCTACGAAGAGCCGCAGATCTCCGAGGACGACGTCCTCATCCCAGTCGCCGGAATCCTCGACATCCTCGACAACTACGCGTTCGTCCGGACGTCGGGTTACCTGCCCGGTTCGAACGACGTCTACGTGTCGCTGGCGATGGTGCGCCGGCACGGCCTGCGCAAGGGTGACGCGATCACCGGTGTGGTCCGGCAGCCGCGCGAGGGCGAGAAGCAGCAGAAGTTCAACGCCCTGGTGCGGGTTGATACGGTCAACGGCGCCGACCCCGAGGCGGCCAAGCACCGTCCCGACTTCGCCAAGCTGACTCCGCTCTACCCGCAGGACCGGCTACGGCTGGAAACCGAGGCCGGCAACCTGAGCACCCGGATCATCGATCTGGTGGCCCCGATCGGCAAGGGGCAGCGCGGGCTCATCGTCTCGCCGCCGAAGGCCGGCAAGACGTTGCTCATGCAGGCCATCGCCAACGCGATTACGGCGAACAACCCGGAGACCCACCTGATGGTGGTGCTCGTCGACGAGCGTCCCGAGGAGGTCACGGACTTCCAGCGGTCTGTCAAGGGTGAGGTGATCGCCTCGACGTTCGACCGCCCCGCCGACGACCACACGACGGTCGCCGAGCTGGCAATCGAGCGGGCGAAACGACTCGTCGAGCTAGGTCACGACGTGGTGATCCTGCTGGACGGCATCACCCGGCTCGGGCGGGCGTACAACCTCGCCGCTCCGGCCAGCGGCCGGATCATGTCCGGCGGCGTCGACTCGTCAGCGCTCTACCCGCCGAAGAAGTTCTTCGGTGCCGCCCGGAACATCGAGCACGGCGGCTCGCTGACGATCCTCGCCACAGCCCTGGTCGAGACCGGGTCGCGGATGGACGAGGTCATCTTCGAGGAGTTCAAGGGCACCGGTAACGCCGAGATCCGGCTACGCCGCGACCTGGCGGACAAGCGGCTGTTCCCGGCGATCGACGTGGACGCGTCCGGCACCCGCCGCGAGGAGATCCTGGTCTCCCGCGAGGAGCTGGCGGTCATGTGGCAGCTGCGCCGGGTGCTGTCCGCGCTCGACCCGCAGCAGGCGATCGAGCTGCTCATGGACCGGCTGAAGAACACCAAGAGCAACATCGAGTTCCTCCGCCAGGTCCAGCAGACCACGCCGACCCTCGGCGGCAGGGACGAGGACTGACCTGTCAGCCAGGGTTTGGCCAGGAGCGGCCTTCGCTGGAATAATCGATACTCGGTTCCGGTTTCCCGGTACGGTCCCGGTTCACGAATCAGGCACGCCCGCCTGTTCGACCCGGCGGCCCAGAACTCGATGGAGTACTCCTCATGAAGCCAGACATTCACCCCGCGTACGTGGAGACCACGGTCACCTGTACCTGTGGCAACACCTTCACCACGCGCAGTACAGCGCAGAACGGCGTCATTCACGCCGACGTCTGCTCGAACTGCCACCCGTTCTACACGGGCAAGCAGAAGATTCTCGACACCGGCGGCCGCGTGGCCCGGTTCGAGTCCCGCTACGGCAAGAAGAAGGCCGGGGCCAAGTAGCTGTCTTGTCGAGGGGTCGGACGCGACTTTCTAGTCGTACGTCCGGCCCCTCGCACGGTTTCTGGCCCCGGTGCCCAAGCCCCGAGCACGGATCGACCGATTGCGTGATCGTTTCTGAAGGGAGGTCGGATGTTCGAGCGGATACCCGACCTGGTGGCCGAGCACGCTGAGCTCGAACGCCGCCTCGCCGACCCTGCGATCCATGCCGACACCGCGCGAGCGCGCAAGCTGGGCCGCCGATACGCAGAGCTCGGCCCGGTCGTTCGCGCCTACGACGAGTGGCGCCGGGTGGGGGAGGACCGCGACGCGGCGCTGGAGCTCGCCGCGGACGATCCGACCTTCGGCGCCGAAGCCGAGCAGCTCGCCGAGCGGCAGGCCGAGCTCGAAGCCGAACTGCAGACGCTGCTGCTTCCGCGTGATCCCAACGACGACCGTGATGTCATCCTCGAGATCAAGGCCGGCGCCGGTGGCGAGGAGTCCGCACTTTTCGCAGGTGACCTCCTGCGGATGTATCTGCGGTACGCCGAGCGCACCGGCTGGAAGACCGAGATTCTCGACGCCGAGGAATCCGACCTCGGCGGCTACAAGGACGTCGCGGTCGCCGTCAAGGCCCGTGGCACCGCGGAGCCGGGCGCGGCACCGTACGCCCGGCTCAAGTACGAAGGCGGCGTCCACCGGGTGCAGCGCGTCCCCGTCACCGAGAGCCAGGGCCGTATCCACACCTCTGCCGCCGGTGTCCTCGTCCTGCCGGAGGTCGAAGAGGAAGCCGAGGTCGAGATCAGCCCGAATGATCTTCGCATCGACGTCTTCCGCTCGTCCGGGCCCGGCGGGCAGAGCGTGAACACGACCGACTCGGCGGTGCGCATCACGCACCTGCCGACCGGCATCGTGGTGTCCTGCCAGAACGAGAAGTCGCAGCTGCAGAACAAGGAGCAGGCGATGCGGATCCTGCGCGCCCGGTTGCTCGCGGCCGCTCAGGAGGAGGCCGACGCCGTAGCCGCCGCGGAGCGCCGCAGCCAGGTGCGGACGGTTGACCGGTCAGAGAGAATCCGCACCTACAACTTCCCGGAGAACCGGATCTCCGACCACCGAGTCGGATACAAGGCGTACAACCTCGACTCCGTCCTGGAAGGTGACCTGGACGCGGTGATCCAGGCGCTGTCCGACGCGGACGCCTCCGAGCGAATGGCGACCGCCGCCCAATGAAGTTCGATCACGTTCGGCAGGCGTATGCATGCCGTACCACCCGCACGCGCCTGGTACGGCACCGAATGATCACGTTCAGCAGGCTTGTCGGCACTCCAACAGGCGCACGCGCCTGGTACGGCACCAACACGCATGCTGAACGTGATCGAACGGAGCAGGGCGCGGATGGGGTTGCGTGAGCTGATCGCCGCAGCGGCGCAGCGGCTGACGGCCGCCGGCGTCGCCTCACCGAGGCACGATGCCGAAGTGCTGGCCGCCCACCTGCTCGGCGTGACCCGAGGAGAGCTGCAGCTACAGCCGGATCCCACCGACGCGTTCGTCAAGGAGTATGACGCCGCCGTACGGCGCCGGGCCGATCGAGAACCTCTCCAGCACATCACCGGCGTCGCACATTTCCGGCACGTGACCGTGCGAGTAGGCCCGGGCGTGTTCGTTCCCCGCCCGGAGACCGAACTCGTGGCCGGCGCAGCGATCGAGGCCGCGCGCGGGGTGGTCGCCGCCGGCCGGACGCCCGTCGTAGCGGACCTGTTCGCCGGGTCGGGTGCCATCGCATTGGCGGTGGCCGACGAGGTGCCGGCCGCGCAGGTGCACGCGGTCGAAGCGGACGACGGTGCCGTCGAATGGCTGCGCCGAAACGTCGAGAGCACATCGGTCATCGTCCACCACGCCGACGTCGACGGCTGCCTGCCCGAGATGGACGGCCGGCTGGACGTCGTCGTCGCGAACCCGCCGTACATCCCGACCGGGGCGATCATCCGCGATCCCGAAGTCGCGGCCCACGACCCCGCAGCGGCACTCTGGTCCGGCGCGGACGGGTTGGACGCCATGCGGGTCCTGGAGCGGACGGCGGCCCGGCTGCTACGCCCCGGCGGCCTGCTGATCGTCGAACACGCCGACGTCCAGGGTGATGCGGCGCCCGGGGTGTTCCGGCTAACCGGCCGCTGGTCCAATGTCGAAGACCACCTCGACCTAGCCGGCCGCCCGCGTTATGTGACGGCCAATCTAACGACCGCCACTGAGCCCGAGTGAAGATCAGGTGTTCACGACACGCCGAGGCGCCCGGCGTGTCGCCGCCAGTTGCGCACATTTGATCTTCAAATGTCGGCAGCAGGCTCCGGTAGCATCGGCCACGTGAGCCGGACGTACGACTGCACCGACCCCGCCCAGCGCGGTCGAGGTATCGCCGCAGCCGTCCGAGCAGTCAAACGCGGCAGGCTCGTCGTGCTGCCTACCGACACTGTCTACGGCGTGGGCTGCGACGCGTTCAACGAGTCGGCGGTGAACATGCTGCTGGCCGCCAAGGGCAGGGGCCCGGATATGCCGGTACCGGTTCTGGTCTCCTCGCCCGGCATGCTGGCCGGCATCTCGGCCCAGTCGGGGGGACTGGTAAAGAAGCTCACCGAAGCGTTCTGGCCGGGCGGGCTCACCGTGGTGTGCTCACAACAGCCGACGCTGAAATGGAACCTGGGAAACACAAGTGGCACGGTCGCGGTCCGCATGCCGCTGCATCCCGTCGCCATCGAGTTGATCCGCGAGACCGGCCCGATGGGCGTGAGCAGCGCCAACCGCACTGGCCAGCCTGCTGCCCGATCGGGCGCGCAAGCGCGCGAGCAACTCGGTGACGCCGTCGCGGTCTATCTCGACTCGTTTCCCACCGACGACGACACCCCGTCCACGATCGTCGACGTCACGGGCGAGGTGCCAACGGTGCTCCGCGAGGGCGCGATCACGATCGATGAGTTGCGCGAGGTCGTGCCCGAAACCGTCGCGCCGGCAGCCGCCTCCTAGACCGCGCTCACCGATGCGTAGTCGGCGGGACCGCTCCGACGACGGTGATGCCGGCACGCTAGGACTAGAGTCTCCGCGTGCGTGAGTACCTGCTGATCTTCTTTGTGGCCGCGGGCACGACGTACCTGCTCGTCGGCGTGGCAGGCAAGATCGCACACCTGGTGGGCGCCGTCCCGCCGACCCGGGACCGCGACGTCCACCGCGAGCCCGTTCCGCGCCTCGGCGGCCTCGCGATGCTGGGCGGACTCGTCGCCGCGTTCCTGGTCGCGAGCGTCTTGCCGTACATGGGCCAGGTGTTCGCCGAGTCCAGCGCTCCTCGCGGGGTGCTGATCGCCGCCATCACCATCTGCCTCGTCGGCGTCGCGGACGACATCTGGAACCTGTCGGCGCTGATGAAGTTAGCCGGCCAACTCCTCGCGGCGGGCCTCTTGGTGGTCGAAGGCGTCCAGCTGTTCTGGCTGCCGCTGCCGTCCGGCAGCCCGTTCATCCTCGATTCCCTGCAGGGGGCCGTCCTGACCGTCATGCTCGTGGTGGGGACGGCCAACGCGGTCAACTTCGTCGACGGCCTGGACGGGCTGGCTGCCGGGGTGGTCGGCGTCGGTGCCGCCGCGTTCTTCTCCTACGCCTACGTGCTGACCGTCGAGCAGGGCTTCACCAGGCTCACGATGCCCGCACTGGTGACAGCCGCCCTGTGCGGCATCTGTCTGGGCTTCCTGCCACACAACGTCCACCCGGCACGGATCTTCATGGGTGATTCCGGCGCGTTGCTGCTGGGGCTGCTGCTCGCCACCGGGACGATCACCTTGACCGGCCAGTTCTCCTCGCCGGACGTGCAGGAGGACGGCGGGACGTTCCTGTTGACGTTGCTGCCACTGATCATCCCGGTGGCGGTCATCGCGCTGCCGTTCACCGACCTGGCGCTCGCCGTGTGGCGGCGCACGGGCGCGGGCCGCTCGCCGTTCTCACCTGACAAGCAGCACATCCACCACCGACTGCTGGAACTCGGGCACTCGCACCGCCGGGCGGTGGCCATCATGTGGGTCTGGGCCGCGCTCATCGGGTTCGGCATCGTGCTCACCGCGTTGGTCGGCAAGTGGCAGATCTATCTCGTCATAGCACTCGCGTTGGTCGCCACCG
>Ga0299914_10002328_pt1 | contig 13057 bp, 16 predicted proteins | sample RVTome_10_FD_201361 | JGI IMG/M metagenome (GOLD analysis project Ga0299914, IMG submission 201361) | Soil microbial communities from uranium-contaminated site in the Upper Colorado River Basin, Wyoming, United States - RVT153D57 (version 2) ...
TGAAGATCAGGCAGCCCAGTGCGTAGACATCGGCGCGGGCGTCGACCTCCCCGCCGGAGATCTGCTCCGGCGCCACGTAGTCCAGCGTGCCGACGAAGCGGCCGGTCTGGGTGATGCCGGAGTTGGTGGCGACGTTGCGGGCGACGCCGAAGTCGGTGATGTAGGCGTGCTCCACTCCCTCGTCCCCGCTGAGCAGGACGTTTGCGGGCTTCACGTCGCGGTGGACCAGCCCGGCTGCGTGAATCGCATCGAGCCCGTTGCCGACCTGGGCGATCAGCGCCGCCGCCTCGACGGGCTTCAGTCGCCTCTCCGCTCCGACCCGCCGCGCCTGGTCGGAGCCGGCGACGTAGCGCATCGCGATGTAGGGGACTCCCCCTTCCTCCCCGGCCGCGTAGATCGGCACCACGTTCGGATGCTCGATCGAGGCGGCGATCTTCGACTCCTCGGCGAAGCGGCGGCGGAAGACCTCGTCGGCGGCGGCCTCCGGCGCGATCAGCTTCAAGGCCACGCGGCGCTCCAGCCCGGGCTCGACCGCCAGGTAGAGGATGCCCATGCCGCCGCGCCCCAGCCGGCGCTCGATCGTGTAGCCGGCGAACTCGACGCCTTCGGCAAGCTCGAACCGGCGATCCCCCTCGGCCATGGCTGAACCCTAGCCATCCAGCCCGTGCGAAGAGACAACCAGCCCTCAACAACGGCTCTGCCACGATGGCCCTATGAAAGGCGTCTCACAAAGGATGCGAAGACGCCGACTCCCACTCCTCCTGGGCTTGGCGGCCGCCGTCTCCGCGCTCTGGGTCGGGGGCGCCCAGGGTGAGCGGATCAAGTCGGGGGACCTGATCGTCTCCCTCGGCGGGGAGATCGCCCCGCGCACGCTTCCGCGCGCGACGGCGGCGCCGGTGAGGATCCATGTGGAGGGCGAAGTGCGGACCCTGAGCGACGGCCGGCCGTCGCCGTTACGACGGCTGAAGATCGCCGTCAACCGCCAGGGCAAGCTGTTCACCCGCGGGCTGGCGGTCTGCTCGCCGGGGCAACTGCAGGGGACCAGCAGCGAAGCGGCGCTGTCGGCATGCGGGCAGGCACTGGTCGGAAAGGGCAGCTTCGACGCCAAGGTGGCGCTGCCGGCACTGGTCCCTTTCCCGGCACAGGGACGCGTCCTCGCCTTCAACGGGCGGCGGGCGGGGCGGCAGGCGATCCTGCTCCACATCCACGGCAGAAGCCCGACGCCGGTGACCTTCGTCCTGCCGCTGACGATCAGCCATCGGCGCAGCGGGAGTTTCGGGATGGTGATCTCGGCGAACCTTCCCCGGCTTGCCGGTGACCTCGGCTACGTCACCGGGATCGAGTTCACGCTCCACCGCCGCTACCGCCACGCGGGGAGGATGCGCAGCTATCTGAGCGCGAGCTGCCCCGCCCCGGACGGTTTCCCCGGCGCGATCTACGTCTTCGCGCGGGGCACCTTCGACTTCTCCAACGGACAGCGGCTGCGGACCTCACTCGTCCGCGACTGCCGGGTGCGCGAGCCGCGGCGCTAGGCGAGGCCCTCCAGCTCATACTCGCGCAGGAATCCCTCGAAGAGCCGGCGGTGGCCCTGCTCGTCGTGGAGGATGTCGATCGCCATGTCCTGGGTGACCGGGTCGACCTGGTCGGTCTCCTCGACGATCCGGGTGTAGTGCTCGATCGCGCCGGTTTCGGCCTTGATCACGCCGCGGATCACGTGCACGACGTCGGTCTGCTCGTCGGGCGGCTGCAGGAACGACTGCTCGGCGGCGAATCCTTCCGAGCCCGGGACCACCCCGTACAGCTCCTTGATCCGCGCGGCGAAGCGCTGCGCGTGCCCCAGCTCCTCCTGGATGTCCTCGTCGAGCGACTCCTTGATCTCCTGGGCGCGGACGCCGTCGAGGTTGACCGACGCGGAGAGGTAGCTCATCACCGTCTCCATCTCCATCCAGTAGGCCTTGGTCAGCAACTCGACGATCTTGTCGCGCGCCTCGATGCTCTCGCTGCCGAAGATCCCCTTGTTATGGGTGTTGGCTTCCATCGGTCCTCCCTCGTTGAAGTGTGTCTCTCAGGTTCCCATCGTCGGCAACTAGAAACAAGTCACCCTCGCCTCTCCCACTCCGCGTTGAGCTGATGCCCGAAAAGGATCGCCAGGTTGGTGATCCAGAGCCAGACCAACAGGACGATGACGCCGGCGAGGCTGCCGTAGGTCTTGTCGTAGGAGCCGAAGTTGGAGACGTAGAGGCCGAACAGCGCCGAGGCGACCGCCCAGACGGCCAGCGCGACGAGACTGCCGATGGTGAGCAGGCGAAAGCCCCGCTCCTTCACGTTGGGCGAGGCGTAGTAGAGGATCGCCAGCAGGAGAACGAAGGCGGCGATCAGCACCGGCCACTTGGCGATGTCCCAGGCCGTCACCGCGGCGTCGGAGACGCCGATCGGCTCGGCGACCGCCCGGACCACGGGGCCGGTGAGAACGAGGCCGACCGCGACCAGGGCGAGGAGGGCGATCATCGCCAGCGTCACCGCGAGCTGCAGAGGGCGCAGCTTCCAGAAGGGGCGGTCCTCGCTCACCCCGTAGACCGCGTTGGAGGCGCGAATGAAGGCGCCGATGTAGCCGGATGCGGACCAGAGCGCGACCGCGAGCCCGAATACCAGCGCGAAGCCGGCGGTGCCGCGGCTGGAGGCGACCGACTCGATCGGGCCGGAGAAGGTCTCCACGGCGGAGTCGGGCCCAAGCTCGGCGACGATGTCCGTCAGCGTTGCGGTCGTCCCCTGCGGGTCGCCGAACAGCCCGATCAGGGAGACGAGAGCGATCAGCGTCGGGAACAGCGAGAGCAGCGCGTAGTAAGTGAGCGCCGCCGCCCAGTCGGCGAGGTCGTTGTCGCGAAATCTCAACGCGGCACGCTTGACGAGGTCCATGGTCCCCCCTACCCGTTTTCCGGCGCGACTTGCGGGTAGCGGGATCGACGATGAGAGTCGTGATCGTGGCGAACGAGGCGGTCAGCGGCCGGGAACTGCGCGAAAGCCTGGTGGCGCACCTGGGAAACCGCCCCGGCAGCGTGTTCGTCGTCGCCCCCGCGCTGGTCGAGTCCGGCCTCAAATACCAGCTGGGAGACGTCGACGACGCGATCGAGCCGGCACGCCAACGCCTACAGCGGACGCTGGAAGAGCTGCGCGCCGCCGGCATCGACGCCGAGGGCGAGGTGGGCGACTCCGACCCGATGGTCGCGATCGGCGATGAGATGCAGAAGCTCCAGCCCGACCGGGTCCTGGTCGTCGGACACCGCGACGAGGACGGCGTCTTCGCCGAGAGAGGGCTGCTCGAGCAGATGCAGCGGGATCTCGACCTCCCGGTCACCGAGCTGGTGGTCGAGAAAGGAAAGTCGAGCCCTCATGTGCTCGGCGTCGAGAGAACCGACCCCGGCGCCGGACGCGGGAAGGGCTGGCGACCGTCCGCCAACCTGCCGCCCCTCTCCCGACTCGATGTCGCCGGGATTGTGATCGCGGTCGTCGGCACACTGCTGCTCGCCGTCCTCGCCGCCGAGTGCATGAGTCACGAAGGCGGCTTCGACGCCGCCTGCGCGGCACGCATCCTGATCGCGGTCGCCGTGGCGCTGGTCAACCTCGCCCACGTCGTCGGCCTCCTGCTCTTCCAGAGCGTCGGCTATGAGGGCATATGGAGCCGCTTCTTCGCCCGCCTCAGCCTGATCGGAACCCCAACCGCGGTCGCCGTGGCGCTGGTCAACCTCGCCCACGTCGTCGGCCTCCTGCTCTTCCAGAGCGTCGGCTATGAGGGCATATGGAGCCGCTTCTTCGCCCGCCTCAGCCTGATCGGAACCCCAACCGCAGTCGCCGTCAGCCTCCTCCTCGGCCTCTGGATGTGAGTCAGAGGCCGAGGCCGCCGACGCCGCGCTCGTCCCAGCCAAGGTGGTGGGCCAGCTCATGTCGCAGGGTCTGCTCGACCTGCCGCGCCAGCAGCTCCCGGTCGTGCCCGAAGTCCCGCTCCAGCGTGTCGCGGTAGATCACGATCCGGTCCTCCATGTACTCCCGCGCCATCGTGTCGCCGAAGTACATGCCGTAGGCACGAGCCTCAGTGCCAAGGTCGGAAACCACAACCGGCACTCTCTCCAACACTCTCTGAAACTCCTCCGGCAGCCGGTCGATCGCGTCAGCGACCAGGGATTCGAACTCGTCCAGATCGCGCTCGCCCTGCATGCCTCAACGGTAGAGCCTGGCTATCCGGCGGCGAATGCCGCCCGCACGTCGCCGATGAGCTCGCGGTGCGGCGGCGAGAACTCCTTGTCCTTGCGGTGGACGAGATAGACGGGAATCTGCAGATCAGTGCCGGCAATGCGAACCTCGCGCAGCGTCCCCTGCGCGAGGTCCTCCGCCACGGCGCTGCGGAACAGCATGCTCACGCCGAGCCCGGCCCGCGCCGCCCGCTTCATCGCTTCGGGGTGACCGAGTTCGAGAACGACGTTGCGCTCGCCGACGCCAAGGGCGTCGAGAGAGCGATCGACGAAGCGACGGCGCAGGATGCCCTCCGGGGCCTCGACGAACGGCAGCCCGGCGAGCTGCGCCGGCGCGATCTCCGCCTCCTTGGGCTCGGCGTCCGGCGCGGCGATCAACACCAGCTCTTCGTGACCGAGCAGCTCAGTGGCCAGACCGGGGCCGTCGAGGGCGGCATCGGAGACGACGACGGCGAAGTCAAAGGCTCCGGCGCGCACGTCCTCGATCATGTGCTCGGTGTCGGAGATGCCCAACCGCAGCTCGACCCCGGGGTGCGCGCGCTGGTAGCTGGTGAGGATGGATGGCAGGCGATAGCTGCCCAGTGACATGCTCGCCCCCAGCGCGACGCTGCCGCGGCTGCCCTCGGAGAGGCCGGCGAGGTGGCGGTCGAGCTCACGCGTGCGGCCCAGGACATCCTCGGCCCAAGCATGCACCACCCGGCCGGACTCGGTGAGGTGCAGCCGGCGACCCTCGCGATAGAAGAGCTTGGTGCCGAGGCGCTCCTCGAGCGAGCGGACGTGCGCGGTGACCACCGGCTGTGTGACGAACAACGCCTCCGCGGCGCGGCCGACGCCGCCCAGCTCGACGACGCGGCACAGCACCTCGAGCTTGTGCAGGCTGATTCGCCTATCGATAGTCAATTGACGTTGCATTAGGGAGAAAAACATATTGGAACTATGGCTCGGGCTGCGCGACGATCGCTCGGCCGTGAACCTGAGCGAGGTCATCTCCGATGTGCGCCGCGGGATGATCCCCGCCACCATCTACAGCGACTCGGACCTGTTCGAGCTGGAGAAGCGCCGGCTGTTCGCGCGCGCCTGGATGTTCCTGGCGCACGAATCCGAGATTCCCGACCCCGGCGACTACGTCGTGCGGCGAATCGTCGATGACTCGTTCATCGTCTGCCGCGATGAGGCCGGCGCGATCCGCGTGCTGTTCAACATGTGCCTTCACCGCGGCATGCAGGTCTGCCGCTCGGAGCTGGGCAACACCTCCCACTTTCGTTGCCCGTACCACGCCTGGACCTACAAGAACACGGGCGAGCTGACCGGCGTGCCGTTTCATCGCGACGCCTACGGCGGCGAGGAGGGGTTCGCGCGCGAGGGCGTCGGGCTGCTGCCGGCGCCCCGGGTTGACACCTGCGAGGGGCTGATCTTCGCCTCGTTGGACGAGGGCGCTCCCGACCTCGAGGACTACCTCGGCGACTTCCGCTTCTTCCTGCGCTTCTACCTCGGCCAGAGCGAGGCCGGCGCCGAGGTGCGCGGGCCACAGCGCTTCGTGATCGACGCGAACTGGAAGATCGCCGCCGAGAACTTCTCCGGCGACAGCTACCACACGCCCCACACCCATGCCAGCGTCGTCGACATCGACCTCTTCAGCGCGCCGAAGGCCAGCAAGCGCAAGGAAGGCGCGCTGTACTTCGCCGGCGCCGGCGGCGGCACGACGTACAAGCTGCCCGACGACGGCTTCCGCGGCAACCTCGCGCACGTCGGCTACCCCGATGAGATGATCGACGCGATGGAGGGCGCCTGGTCAGCCGAGCACCGGGAGCTGGTCGGCGACGCCCGCTTCATGTGCTCGGCCGCCACCGCGCTGCCCAACCTGAGCTTCGTGCACAACTGGCCGCAGGTGAACGCCGACGGGCTCGTCGTCCCCTTCGTCTCTATCCGGCTCTGGCAGCCGATCAGCGCGACGGAGACCGAGGTGTTCTCGTGGTTCGCGGTCGATCGCGGCGCGCCGGAGTGGTTCAAGGAGGCGTCCTACAAGGCCTACCTGATGTGCTTCGGCTCGTCGGGGATGTTCGAACAAGACGACGTCGAAAACTGGACCTCCATCACGGCGATGGCGGGCGGGCAGATGGCCGAGCGACTGAACCTGCACAGCCGCATGGGACTGACGCGGGACGGGGCGACGGTCGTGCCGCCTCTGTCCGGCTGGCCGGCGCCGGGCCGCGCCTTCGTCGGCTTCGGCGAGCACAACCAGCGCCAACTGCTGAACCTATGGTGCGACCATCTCGAAGTGGACGAGGAGGCCGGCGGCGACAGCGAACCGCCGGCGCGCGTGGGAACGCTGAGCTGAAGATGCCCACCCCGCTCTCCTACACCGGCGAGGCCTACGGCGAGATCCTCGACTTCGTCTACGCCGAGGCCGCCGCCCTCGACGAGCGCCGCCACCACGACTGGCTGGAGATGCTCACCGACGACGTCGTCTACAGGATGCCGGTCCGCGTGACGACCCCGCACTCGCTCGAGGACAGCCTGCTCGCCGACATGGCCCACTTCGACGAGGACCGCTACTCGCTGGTCAAGCGGGTCGAGCGCCTCGACACCGAGCACGCTTGGGCCGAGGACCCGCCCTCGCGCACGCGGCGCTTCGTGACCAACGTGCGCGGCTGGGAAGGCGGGGAGCCGGACGAGATTCTCGCCGCCGCGAGCGTGCTGCTCTTTCGCAGCCGCGGGGACCGTCGCCCTCCCGACCTGCTCTCGGCCGGCCGCCGCGACTCCCTGCGCCGCGTCGACGGGCGTCTGAAGCTCGCCCGGCGCGAACTGGCGGTCGACGAGTCGGTGCTGCGCACGCAGAACCTGGCGGTGTTCCTGTGAGCCTCGACGAGGCCGCCGGCATCGAGCTGGCCAACGAGTACGCGGCGGTCACCGTGCGCAAGGTGCAGACGGGCAACGGTGTGCGGCTGGAGATCGTCGCGCCGCGGCTCGGGCGCGGCATCCGCCTGGACCCGGTCGAGCTGGAAACCCTGACCTGGCAGTCGCACGAGACGTTCTCGAAGTTCCTGCAGACGCCGTTCGGGCCGGAGCCTGAGCCGGAATGAGCTGGCTGGCGGGACAGGTCGCGCTGCTGTCGGGCGGCGGCTCGGGAATCGGGCGCGCGACGCTCGACGCGTTCCTGCGGGAGGGGGCGGCGGTCGGCGTGCTCGAGCGCGACGAGGAGAAGTGCGCGGCGCTGGCGCAACTCGGCGACCGCGTCCATGTCGTGCGAGGCGACGCGACTTCGGCCGCCGACAACGAGCGAGCCGTGAATGAGACGCTCGAGCGCTTCGAGAAGCTCGACACGCTGGCGACCTTCGTCGGGGTCTTCGACAACTACACGCCACTGGCCGAGATTCCGCCCGAGCGCTTCGACGCCGCGTTCACGGAGGCGTTCACGGTGAACGTCGCCTCCGTCTTGCACGCGGCGCGCGCCGCGACGCCGCATCTGGCCCGCGGTGGCGGCAGCATGATCGTCACCTGCTCCAGCTCCAGCTTCCACCCGGGCCGCGGGGGCACGTTGTATGTGGCCGCCAAGCACGCGCTGCGCGGCGTCGTCGTGCAGCTGGCCCACGAACTGGCTCCCCGGGTGCGGGTCAACGGGGTTGCCCCCGGCGGCACGCTGGCGACCGACCTGCGCGGGATGGCCAGCCTCGGCGGGGCCGGCGAGCGCCTCGACGACAGCCCGGGGCGGGAGGAGGCGATGCGCGAGCGCACCCCGCTGGAGGTGGCGCTGGGCCCCGAGGACCATGCCGGCGCCTACGTCTACCTGGCGTCCGACCGCGCGCGCGGGGTGAGCGGCGAGATCGTGCGCTCCGACGGCGGGCTGGCGGCGCGATGACGGCGCACGACGACGGGCCGCGGCTGCGCGCCGCCGTCGCGACTGCCTGCCGGGTACTGGCGCGGCGCGGCTTGGTCGACGGCATCCTCGGCCACGTCTCGGCCCGCGTCGCGGATGACGAACTCGTGATCCGCTGCCGCGGGGGCGACGAGCGCGGGCTGGCCCGGACCAGCCCCAAAGACATCTGGCGGGTGGACCTCGACGGGCGGCCCGTCGATCTGCCCGACGGCTACGCGGCCCCCAACGAGCTGCCGATCCACGCCGAGCTGATGCGGGCGCGGCCCGAGGTCGGCGCGGTGATCCACGCGCATCCCCCCGCGGCGCTGCTCGCGGGCCTCGCCGGGTTGACCCCGCGGCCCGTCTTTGGCGCCTACGACATCCCGGCGCTGCGCCTGGCGCTCGACGGCGTGCCCGTTTTCGACAACGCCTCGCTGGTCGACAGCCGCGCCCTCGCGCTCGAGCTGCTCGCGGCGATGGAGGGGCGCGCCGTCTGCCTGCTGCGCGGCCATGGCATCGTCGCCGCCGCGGCGACCGTCGAGGCGGCGACCGTGCTCGCCGTCAACCTCGAGGCATTGCTGTCGGTGACCCTGGAGCTGGCGCGCCTGGGGGCGACGCCCCCCGAGCTGACCGCCGCCGAGCTCGAAGCGCTGCCCGACCTCGGCTCCTCCTTCAACGACCGGCTCGTCTGGCAGGCGCTCGTCGCGGAGGCCGACGATGGATGAGCTTCGCCCATACCGCCGCGACCCCGACGGCGTGCACCCCCCGCTGCGAACCCCCGCCTATCGCAGCAGCGAGTTGCGCGTGCCGCGGCGGCCGCTGACGATCGCACCGGCCACGCTGGTCGAGCTGGATGGGCCGGTCTTCGGGCACGACCGCGTCACCCCCGGCGACGCCGACCTCACCCGCCAGCACGGCGACGAACCGCTCGGCGAGCGCATCGTCGTCAGCGGTCGCGTGCTCGACGGCGACGGCCGCCCCCTGCGCGGGGCGCTGGTCGAGATCTGGCAGGCCAACGCCGCCGGGCGCTACGCCCACGCCGGCGACCGCCATCCGGCGCCGCTGGACCCGAACTTCAGCGGAGCGGGACGCTTGCTGACCGACGCCGAAGGCCGCTACCGCTTCACGACGATCAAGCCCGGCGCCTACCCGTGGGGCAACCACGACAACGCCTGGCGACCGGCGCACATCCACTTTTCGCTGTTCGGGCGCGCCTTCGCCCAGCGGCTGGTCACGCAGATGTACTTCCCGGGAGACCCACTGCTCGCGCACGACCCGATCTTCAACGCCGTGCCCGAAGCGGCGGCCCGCGAGCGGCTGATCGGCCGCTTCGACCTCGAGGCGACCGAGCCCGAGTGGGCCCTCGGCTACCGCTTCGACCTCGTGCTTCGCGGCCGCGCGGCGACGCCGCTGGGAGACTGACCGAGCGATGCCGGCGAGCACCCCCTCCCAAACCGTCGGCCCGTTCTTCTCTCTTGGCCTCGGCGACAGCTCGCAGGGCAACGTCGTCGACCCGGCGCGACCCGGCGCGATCCGCATCGACGGGACCGTCCGCGACGGCGCCGGCGAGCCGGTGCCCGACGCCCTGGTCGAGATCTGGCAGGAGGAAGGCTGCGCCCGCGCGGCCACCTCCCCGGAGGGGAGATTCAGCTTCTTCACGGTCAAGCCCGGAGAGCTGCCGGGCCTCGACGGGGTTGCGCAGGCGCCACACATCGCCGTCTCGGTCTTCTCCCCCGGCCTGCTGACGCGGCTGGTCACGCGGATCTATTTCCCCGACGAGGCCGAGGCCAATGCCCGCGACCCGCTGCTGCGCGGTCTCGAGGAGGCCGCGCTCCTCGCCCGGCCAGAGGACGACGGGCTGCGCTTCGACATCACCCTGCAGGGTGAGGACGAGACGGTCTTCCTCGATGTCTGAATTCTTCGACGCGAGCTTCGTGCCCGCCGCTCTCGCGCGGGAAACCGACGACCGCGCCTGGGCGCGGGCGATGCTCGAGGTCGAGGTCGCGCTCGCGGCGGCGCAGGCCGAGGTCGGCCTGATCCCCGCGTCCGCCGCGGACGCGATCGCCTCCGCCGCGGACGCGATCAGCCTCGACCCGGCGGCGCTCGGTCGCGAGGCGGCTCGCACCGGCACCCCGGCGGAGCCGCTCGTGCGCGCGCTTCGAGCCGAGGTCGGCGGCGACGCGGGGGGCTGGGTCCACCACGGCGCCACCAGCCAGGACGTGGTCGACAGCGCCGCGATGCTGGTCGCACGGCGCGCGTTGGCGCAGATCGAGCCGGCGCTGGCGGCGGTCGCCGAATCCTGCGCCGCGCTGGCCGAGCGCCACCGCGCGACGCCGATGCTCGCCCGCACCTTGCTGCAGCCCGCCTTGCCGACGACGTTCGGGCTCGTCGCCGCCCGCTGGCTGGTCGGGGTCGACGACGCCCGCCGGCGCCTGCGCGAGGTGGCCGAGCGGCGCCTGGCGGTGCAGCTCGGCGGCGCCGCGGGCACGCTCGCGGTACTCGGCGCGGACGGCCCCGCAGTGGTCTCGGCGCTGGCCCGGCGGCTCGACCTCGGCGAGCCGACGCTGCCGTGGCACACGCTGCGCGGGCCCGTCCACGCGCTCGCCGGCGCCCTCGACGAGGCGGCCGGCGCGGCGGGCAAGGCAGCGCTCGACGTCGTGCTGCTCGCCCAGGCCGAGGTCGGGGAGGTGGCCGAATCGCGAGACGGCGATCGCGGCGGATCTTCGTCGCTGCCGCACAAGCGCAACCCGATCGGCAGCGTGCTTGCCCTCGCCGGCGCGCGGCGGGCGCACGCGGCGGCGACGGCGCTCACCGGCACCATGCCTCAGGAGCACGAGCGCTCGGCGACCGGCGCCTGGCACAGCGAGTGGGCGGCGCTGCGCGACGCGCTGGCGCTGACCGGCGGGGTCGCGGCGACGATGGCGGACGTCCTCGACGAGATCGAAGTGGATGCCGAGCGGATGCGGGCGAACCTCGAGGCGAGCGGCGTTCCGGAGCTGGAGGCGGAGACCTACCTCGCCACCGCCGGCGCCTTCGTCGACCGCGCTCTGGAGCGACGGCGATGACGACCGCACACCTCGACCACCGCTTCGACGGGCCCGAGGACGCCCCCGTCGTCGTCCTCGCCGGCTCGCTGGGAACGACGAGTGAGATGTGGGACGCGCAGGTGCCGGCGCTCGCCGCGCGCTACCGGGTGCTGCGCTTCGACCACCGCGGCCACGGCGCCTCCGAGGCGCCCGCCGGCGAGTACGCGATCGAGGACCTCGGCCACGACCTGCTGGCGCTGCTCGACGAGCACGGCATCCCCCGCGCCTCCTTCTGCGGCCTCTCGCTCGGGGGCATGATCGGCATCTGGCTGGCCGCCGAGGCGCCGGAGCGGATCGACCGGCTGGCGCTGCTCTGCACCTCGGCCTGGCTCGGGGCCCCCGAAGCATGGGACGAGCGGATCGCCACCATCCGGCGCGACGGGGTCGAGAGCGTCGCCGACGCGGTCGTCGCGCGCTGGTTCACCGCCGAGTTCGCCGCGCGCGAGCCGCAGACCGTCGCGCGCCGGCGTCGCGCGCTCACCGAGACGTCACCCGAGGGCTACGCGGGTTGCTGCGCGGCGATTCGGGATCTCGACCTGCGCGAGCGGCTGGCGACGATCGCGGCGCCAACGCTGATCGTCGGGGCGCTGCAGGACACGGCGACGCCGATCGAACACCAGGCCGCGCTCGCGGCCGCCATCCCCGAGGCGCGGCTGACCGTGCTGGACGGCGCCGCCCACCTGGCGGCGGTCGAGCGGGGGCCGGCGGTCGCCGCCGCGCTCCTCGACCACCTGGGCGCCGGCGAGGCGCGCCACGAGCGCGGCATGGCGGTGCGCCGAGCGGTGCTCGGCGACGAGCACGTCGATGCCGCGATCGCCGCGACGACGCCGTTCACCGAGGACTTCCAGCGCTACATAGTGGGCGCGGCCTGGGGCGACGTCTGGGCCCGCGACGGGATCGACAGGCGCATGCGCAGCGCGATCACCTTGACGGCCCTGCTCGCCGCCAATCGCATGGAAGAGTTCGCAATGCACGTCCGCGCCGCGCGCCGCAACGGGCTGAGCGTGGACGAGATCGGCGAGATCGTCCTCAACGCGGCGGTCTATATCGGCGTGCCGGCGGCCAACGACGGCTTCCGAGCCGCTGTCCGAGTCCTGAACGAAAAGCCATAGATGGAAGGATGCGAAACCGTGGAGTTCCTGCAGCGCTACTACGACGCGATCGACAACCGGCGCAACGAGGAGGCCCTGGCCTGCTTCTCCCCTGACGCGACCGTGCGCGCGGCCAACGAGCCCGCCCAGCCGTGGATGGAGGGCCTGGGGGCGATGGCGCGCCGGCTCCGCGGCGTCGCCGCCACCCGCCACAAGATCACCAGCGTCGTCGAGGGAGCGGATGGCGAGACGGCCTACGAGGTCGACATCGCCTACCTCCTCAAGAGCGGTGAGGAGGTCACCCTGGCCGGTGCCGTCTTCTGCACGATCCGCGACGACCTCTTCCACCGCCAGCACCTGTACGTGGACCTGACCCCGGTCCTCGACGCAATCGAGCGGGGCCGCTGAGATGGGCTTGAGCATCCGCAAGGGCAAGATTCCCTACGCGCCGAGCGGCGTCGGCGACTACACCGAGGAGATCTATTCGCTGAAGGGGTTCTTCGGCGAGTGGGCGCACCTCTACCGCCGCAGAAACCTTGCACACCCGGTGCGCTGGTCCGACGAGCGCCTCATGTACAGCGGCCTGGACTCCGGCGCCCTCCTCGCCCCGGACGCCGCCGATCCGCGGGGCGAGCCGCTGCGGCTGATGGAGGGCGAGGGCCACGCGGTGTCGCTGTCGCAGCGGGCCGCGCCGATGCCCTTCGCCGAGAAGAACACCGACGCCCATCAGATCCGCTTCTACCACCGGGGGCGCTTCCGGCTGGAGACGGAGCTGGG
>Ga0299914_10002329_pt1 | contig 13054 bp, 19 predicted proteins | sample RVTome_10_FD_201361 | JGI IMG/M metagenome (GOLD analysis project Ga0299914, IMG submission 201361) | Soil microbial communities from uranium-contaminated site in the Upper Colorado River Basin, Wyoming, United States - RVT153D57 (version 2) ...
CCGATGTCGTCCGGGTCCTGATGACAACGATACTTGACAAAATGTAAAGACAGCTTTACTGTGCCACGCAGTGACTCTAACCACGGGAGAAGCCTTGAACGCCACCGAGTCGCGGCATGTGGATGCCCGGGCCTCCGGGAGCCGGCTGTACGGGCTGTACGTGCTGGCCCTCGCCGTCTGCCTCATCGGGAATCTCGTGATGCGCCAAGGGGCGCAGGGTGGCTGGCTCCCGCCGGCCGCTCAGCTCCTGCTGGGGCTCGTCGCGGCCGCGCCGCTGATCGTCGCGGCGTTTCTGTTCTGGCGTCTGCTTCGGCGCGACCTGGATGAGATGCTCCAGCGGATCGTGCTCGAGGGGCTGGCCTTCGCGCTCGTCCTCTACATTCCGCTCGCGGCCCTGTACGTGAACCTCCGCACGGCCGGTGCGTGGACCCCCCGGCTCGATCCGCCCGACATCCTGCTGACGCCGGCGCTGCTCGTGTGCGTGGGTATCGCCCTCGCGATCCGCCGCTACCGGTGAAGAACGCGCTCCCGGTGCTCCGCGCGGAGCGCGGGTGGTCGCAGGCGGACCTCGCCGAACGTCTCGGAGTCTCGCGTCAGACGGTGAACTCGCTGGAGCGCGGGCGCTACGATCCGAGCCTCCCGCTTGCGTTCAGGATCGCCCGCACCTTCGACCGCCGCATCGAGGACATCTTCGATCCGGAAGGGTGAGTGGCCCCTCGTTCCGCCTCGTGCACGCGAGCGTGTCGACGTCGCTGCGGCCGTGCAGCGTCAGCCTCCTCTCCGAAGTACCGCTCCCACCAGTCCTCCACCTCCGACTCCCCGAACCGCTGTGCGTACCCGGCGGCCGGAAACACGCGTTCCGCCTCGCGCAGCACGCGGAGAACAGCGCCCCTTCCGAGCGGTCCACCACGAAGTCCGCGATCGACCACGCGTACCGGTCCCAGGCCGTATCGGGCTCCATCGGCATGCCCTGCGAAGGAGCGCGGGGTGAAGGCCCTCAGATCCACGCCCTCGTCCGGCTCCTCCAGCACTCCCGCCACGGCGATCCAGGGCACCACACGGACACTCGATCAGTCTGTCATCGCGATGCTCCGGCGCTCGAGTCGGGTGCGCACTACGGTGACGCATTGCGCGCTTGCGATCCGGGTCACGAGGGCCGCAGCATTCGCGATCCGGAAGCGACTTCTCGCAATCAAGACCTCACGACGTCAACCCGGCAAGGGCGGTGACAGACGGATGAGCTCGATCGACGCGCTGCTCGACAACAGCGCGGCCTACGCCGAGGACTTCTCCCGGGCGGGCCTTTCCGCCGCCCCGGCGAAGCGGGTCGCGATCGTCGCCTGCATGGACGCTCGCCTCGAGGCGGCATCGCTTCTAGGTCTGGAAGCGGGCGATGCCCACGTGATCCGGAACGCCGGCGGAGTGGTGACGGACGACGTGATCCGGTCGCTCACGATCTCGCAGCGGATGCTCGGGACGCGCGAGATCATGCTGATCCAGCACACCGACTGCGGGATGCTGAAGTTCACCGACGCCGACCTGGTCGATGACATCCACGAGGAAACCGGCGTCCGGCCCCCATTCGCGATCGGGACGTTCGCCGACCTCGAGGCGAACGTCAGGCGCTCGCTCGCCCGTATCGGGGCGAGCCCGTTCCTGGCGCACACCGATGCGATCCGCGGGTTCGTCTACGACGTGGAGACGGGACGCCTGCGCGAGGTGACCTAGCAGGCCCGGCACGGCCACGTCACGCCTCGAGCGCGTCGAATACCGCGTTCCCGCGCGGCGACAGCCGATACCCGACCGTGAGGCTCTCGGTGAGGCCGAGCGCCTTCAGCTTCCGGACCCGCGCCTTGAACGGCGCGCGCTCCTCGCCCAGCGACTCCGCGAGCTCGGCCGCGAGCACGCCCGGACGGTCGCGGATCACCGCGAGGATCTGACGCGACGACGGCCCGGAGCGTCGCCTCGCATCCATGACCGCGAGACGGGCGAGGAGGGCTTCGAGCGCGGCGCCCTCGGGCGTCTCCTCGCGGAGGGCGATGCGCGGATCGGGGCCTGCCAGGGACAGTCGGACCCGGTAGACGTCGCCCCGGTCCCGCTTCGCGAGCTCCGCCCGGAGGGATCGGGCGCTCGAGAACCCCGCGGCGATGGCCTCCTCCTCGGTGATGTCGCCGGCATCGACGCGGTCCACGGCCTCGATCGCGAGCTGGCCGATCGGCGTGAGGAGCGTTCCACCGGCCTTCACCGCAGGGTTCGTCCAGCGCCGGAACGCGAGCGTGATCGACCCCGTCTCGATCCCCACCAGCGTCTCGCCGCTCAGGAGCACCCGTGCGCCTCCTCGCGTGGCTCGCACGTCACCTCGGTCATGACGGAGCTCGCGATGAAGCAGCGCTCGTGCGCCTCGTGGTGCATGGCTTCGTGTTCGGCCGCCGTCGGCCGCGCGTCCGGTGCGAACTCGACGCGTGGACGCAGGGTCACCCGGGTCATCGCCAGGCGTCCGTCCGCGTTCCGCCCGAGCGCGCCCGCGGCCTCGTCCCGGTATCGCTCGACCACGAACCCCCGCCGGCTGGCGATGGACAGGAACCACAGCATGTGACAGCTCGCGAGCGAGGCGACGAACGCCTCCTCGGGGTCCACCGCGGCCTCCACGGAGCGGGGGAGCGGGACGACGTGCGGCGATGCCGACGCCGGCACGTCGATCCCCCCGTCGAAGCTCCACCGGTGGGCGCGGCTGTAGTCGTCCTTCGAGAACCGGGCCCCGCCTCTCTGCCACGAGATCACCGCCGTGTATTCACCCATCGCGTCGCTTCGCCCTCCTCACGTAGACGCGAGCACGTGGATGGACCAGGGCGACACGCTCTCCTCGGAGACCCACTCGAACGGATCGGTGGATCTGCCGAGAGGATGGTGCGTCTCGAGGAGACGAAGCCCGGCGGCGTCGAAGAGGCGCTCGTAGTCGGGCTCGGCCCAGAAGATGTCCTCGACGGGACGCCGGTCCGGGACGTCCAGCATCACGATGCGGACGATGTCGCCGCTCACGGCCTCGCGATTCCCGGGAAAGTCCCGCGTCGAGAACGACGTCCACTCGTGCACGTAGATTTCCGCGGCGGAGACGAGGTTTACCATGCGACCGCCGTCCGACAGCAAGCCGCCGAGCGCCGCGAACAGCGAGCGACGCTTCGCCTCGCCGGGGACGTTGTCGAAGGTGAAGGAGGAGAAGACGAGGTCGAAGCGCCGGCCCGCGAGCGCGCTCAGGTCGCCGTCGGGGAGAAGCAGATACTCGCCGTCTGGGGCGCGCGCGCGAGCACGGGTCACCATGGCCTCGGAGATGTCGACGCCCACGGCCTCGAACCCGCAGGCCGCGAGGAACCGCGTCGAGCGCCCGGCTCCGCAACCGAAGTCGAGCGCGCGGCCGCCGCGCACGTGGCGGGCGAACAGATCCGGCAGGTCGCGGTACGCGAGCCAGTAGGTGCCGGGGAACTCGAGGTCGGCGTAGGCGCTCGCCCGGCGATCGTTCTCGTACGCGTTCGTGAATGAACCGCTCATTTCTCCTCAGCTCCTCTGGCGCGACTCGGTCCCCGCGGGAGCGTGTCGTCGTGTCGGGCCTCCGGCAAGGTCCTGGTCCGGGCGCTCTTCACTCGCCCGCAGAGGCGCCCGCGACCTCGGACTTGACGCATTTGCGAGTCCCGGTTAAATAACAGATATGTTAATTAACGTATGCGTTATGCAGCCGTGACCACGGATACGCTCAGCACGACGCTCTCCGCCCTCGCACACCCGGCGCGCCGCGCCATCCTCACGCGGCTCGCGGACGGAGAGGCGACCGTGAAGGAGCTCGCGGCGCCGCTCGACATCAGCGGCCCCGCCGTCTCGAGGCACCTGCGGGTGCTCGAGCGCGCGGGGCTCATCAGCCAGCGGAAGGAAGCGCAGTGGAGGCCGTGCCGGCTCGAGGCGGAGCCCCTGGCCGAAGTGGCGGAGTGGGCCGTGGGCTTCCGCGAGGCCTGGGACACGAGCTTCGACCGGTTGGACGCGTACTTGGAACACCTGAAGAGACAGGAGGAGCGAGATGACGACCGGGGGTAGGACGGGCACCACGGAGTACAGCGTCACGTCCGACACGGAGGTCACCATCACCCGGGTCTTCGAGGCGCCGAAGCGGGTCATCTGGGATGCGTGGACGAGCTGCGAGCACCTTCCGAACTGGATGCTCGGCCCCGAGGGCTGGACCATGCCGATCTGCGAGATCGACCTCCGCCCCGGCGGCGCCCTCCGCATGGTCTGGCGGCGCACCGACGGGACCGAGATGGAGATCACGGGCGTGTACCGGGAGGTCGAGCCGCCGGACCGACTCGTCTACGTCGAGTCGTGGCAGGGCGACTGGCCGGAGACCACGGACACGCTGCTCCTCACCGAGGCGGACGGGAAGACGACGGCCACGCTCATCATCCGCTACGTCTCGAAGGAGGCCCGCGATGCGGCCCTCGAGACCGGCGGCATCGAGGGCATGTCGAAGGGCTTCGACCGGCTGGATGACTACCTGATCACGCTCGAATAGGCGTCGACTACGATCCCAGGATGTCGAGCTCGAGGAACATGTACACCACCTGCATCGTGAACGCGGCGGCCGCCATGAGGAGCTGGAGCCGCCGGTTCTCCGTCGCGACGCCCACGACGCACGCCGCGACGAAGATGCCGGTCTGAAGGACGAAGATGGGGCGGACGCCCCAGGCCACTCCCTTGAGGAACGTGTCGATGGTATCGAGGACCAGGGCGCCGGCGAGGGCACCGAAGAACCAGCGGCGCCCCGAGAGGAAGTAGGCGTACGAATCCTCGAGGCCGTCCATCCGGTGCGGCACGAGCACCACCGCCAGGAGGAAGAGCCAGATGGCGTAGAGGATGATGAACAGATAGAGACCGAAGGTCCACGCGATCTCCAGCTCCTGGAACCGGAACTCCCACCACCAGAACGACACGAGCCAGACCAGCACGAATCCGACCCACAGGAGGTAGGTGGCCTCGAGCCGGATCGGAGGGCCGTGGCCGCGCAGGCGGTGGATCGCCCCGCCGAGCGCCGTGAGGATGTGGGTGAGCGCCAGACCGATGATGATGGAGACCAGCACCATCACGTACTCGAAGGTCTCCATCTGTCACTCCGGTTTGACGAGTTCGTACAGGGCGACAGCCTGGACGTCGAGCTCGTTCGTCTCGACGCCCAGAACGTGTGTGTCGGTGATGTCGAGGATCAGGATGTCTCTCGGAAACGTGATCGAGCCGAGCCACTCGCCGGAGCTCGAGATGATTCGGTACACGGAGGCGGTCGGGTCGGCGAGACGGTACTCGCCCAGCCAGACGTTGCCGGACGGATCGCCATGCACGAAGCGGAACAGCGGCAGCGTGCCGCCGAAGCCCTCGCGGCGGTTGCGGAGGTTTTCTTCCTGCCGTTCGGAGATGTCCTCGCCCAACCGTTCGCGGTACGCTTCCTCGAACCGGTTCCAGTCCTGCTCCGTGGCGACGCGCGGGGTTTCGTCCCAGCGGGCGATCCGGGTCACCCTGCCCTCCAGATCCATCCACGTGGCCTCCGCCCGGTCGCTCCTCGCGTACGCGATCCCGCCGCCGGCCCGGACGACGCCGCCGAGGTGGCGGAGCGGATTCCAATCGCCGGATTCGAGCACCTGGAGCAGGGGGACCACGGACACCGTGTCCACGGCGAGGAAGTCCTCGGTCGTCAGCACGGGATACGACTTCCAGTGTTCCGTCTCCTCCATGCGGAGCGCGAACGCCGAGGGCGTCAGCAGGAAGGAGCCGTCCGCCAGCCGGGCGATGGGGCCGTACGTCGCCTCGGCGTAGATGTTCTCGAACCGGCGGTCGGACAGATGGCGCTCGCCCTCGAACAGGGCGACGCGTCTGTTTCCACCGTCGGCCACGAGGATCGAGTCGCCACCGAGCGCGAGGACGGTCTCGAGCCGGGCGATCTCGCCGGGGCCCTCCCCCGGGCCTCCGACCGTCGTGACGACGCTGCCGCCCGCGTCGAGGATGTAGACCAGGCCGGAGCCCATGTCCCCGACGACGACGGTCCGGTCGGTGCCGATGCCACCGGACTGCACGTTCTGGAACTGTGGATCGCCTTCGCCCCAGCCGATCCTGAAGATCGGCTCCGGGGAGACGGACCAGCTTACCGAGACCGCGGCGACACCCGAGTTCGCGACGATCCCGATGCCCGCACTGTCGCGGGTCGTGACGCGTGGGCCCACGCCCGCTTCCCCCGAACACGAGGCCAGCGGGAGGACGACCCCGAAGACCAGCGGAACCAACCACCGATCCCTCTCGATGGGAGCCATGGCGAGCTCTCCTGGCGGTTCCCTCCCCGGGTGACGACCGCGTCGCCCGGTGGAGCGTCGCGCGCCGCGGTGCGTCAATAGGCCTCGTCGCCCGGACGCGCCAGCCGCTCCACCCACAGGGCTGCCAGCTCGCGCAGATCGGCGCTCGGGTCGTATGCGGGGTCGTCTCGCGGCGAGAGCGTGTCGACGATCTCGAACACGAAGTCGCCGGGATCCCCGTCGTTCCAGTCCTTCTGGAGACGGGCGTTCCGATGCGCGCCCATCCGGAGCTGCGCCTTGATGCGGTTGAGCATGGCCGGCACATCGGGACTCGAGCCCACCAGCGTGCGGCCGCTCGGGGCGTGCGTGACGCGATAGACGCCCGCGGTGCGCGGCGTCTCCCTGTACTCCCGGATCAGCGCCTTGCGGTCCACCGTCTCGTCACTCGCCATGGGGTCCCTCACCCGCTTCGAGGAGACGGACGGCCCGATCGGCGATGTACGCCATCTGCCCCTCGCGCTCGTCGGCCCACCGGGGGAGTCCGATCGCGTTGACTGCCAGCGCGCCACCGCCGAGCGCGACGAGCAGAAGGGGCGCGAAGAAGCTCCCGGCGAATCTTCCCGGAACGAGGTATGCGACGAACACGAAGAGGGCCATGAGGAGACCGGCGATCCCGAGCTGATTGAAGGTGCTCGCGGTCCCCTTCACCGTCCCCATACGCAGTCGATAGCCGTTCTCCGTCGGCTCGATGCACGCGTGGAGATTGCCGTTGGACCACTCGCGGAGTCCCCCGTGCGTCGTGACCTTGCCGCGCGCACCGAACGTCTGGCGGAGCTCGCCGACGAGCGTCTCCCATTCCAGGTCCGTCGGCGCCCTCGGCAGCTCGACGATCCGGCCTACGGTGATCGGCATCCCCAACCGGGTCCGGCGGGGGAGCGCCGCACCACGTGCGTCGAGGGCGGCTGCGGCGTCGGCCACGCGCGACGGCTCGAGACCGACCTCGCGACCGATGTCCTGGAGCTCCTCGAGCGTCAGACCTCGCCGTTCGGCGACGGCCGGCGCCGCGAGGTCGCCCTTCGTGGCCGCCCGCTCGAAGATCTCGCGGACCTCGTCTTCGCCGTACCTGCGTTCGTCCGTCATGCTCGGAAGGTAAGGTCGCGGACGGGAATCGCCGAGACGCCGCGCGCGGGGCGTCACGGGGCCGGCGCCACCCAGGCCCGGCCTGTGGACAGGTCCAGGGTGACGATGAGCTGGCGCAGGAATGCCTCGGACAGCGCACCGTCGTAGATGATGTCCTCGGTCAGGGACGGTGCGCTCACGTCGAGGCGGTCGCCAAGCGTGATCGTCACGATGGAGTCTCTGACGGCCGGCGTCAGGTGCGGGGCCAGCACGGTCTCGGCGAGGTTTCCACTGTCGAGGAGAAACCAGGCATCGCTCCCGGCCCCCCGCAGCCGTCCCTCCACCAGCACGGTAAGCTGCGTCCCGTCGTTCCCGGTGGCGATCCGGATCGGGACGGCCATCATCGTCCGCACGCGTTCCTCGAGACTCCCCCCGGTCTCGAGCACGATGCGCGAGGCGGAAAGGTTCAGCGTGAGCGCGCGGCCGCGGAAGGTCTCGAGCGATACGACCCCGTCGAGTCGTGGAAGCCCTGGCGGGAGGAGCGCCGCGATGTCCCAGATGCCGGTCGTCGCGTCGACGATCTCACGACCGCCGAACTCGAGCGTCACGTCGTGGCACAGGGGCCATTCAACGCGCTCGCCGGACATGCGGACGCCGACGCTGCGGCCTGCCGGCGTGCACGGGACGCGGAGCGCGACGTGCGGTGCCAGAAGCGTCTCGCCGCCTCCGGTGTCGAAGAGCAGGCGGAGCGAATCCCCGTGCAGCCTGCCGGTCAGGGTCACCAGCCGCCCGACGTAGGGCTCCAGAACGAGGGTGTCCGGCGCTTCGCTCGATGCCTCCGCTCCGCCGGGCGGCGGTCCGCCGTCGCAGGCGAACGCCGCCAGGGCCAGCGCCACCGTGAGGCGCGACCGTGCCGGAGGAGAGCCGCTCACGCGCCAGCCCACCGGGGATCCGGACCCGCTACCGGTCTCCTCCTTCGGGCGGCCGCCGTCGCACGCCGCGGAGCGCGCCCTCGATGAGGGTGTACGCGGCCTTCAACGACAGGCCATCGGGGTCCCGCTCGTTCGCCGGGGTCGAGGCGATTCCGACGGCCGCCACCTTCGGGTGTTCGAACATGACCTCGAGCGCTCCGGCCAGCTCCGCGCTCGTCGGGCCGTCCGGGACCGTGAGCGGGTGACCCGGCACCTCGCGCGGGTCGAGCACGTCCATGTCGATGTGGACGTAGATGACATCGGTCAGATCGGCGAGCCGCGCGATCTGCGCGCGTACCCGGTCGGGGTGTCGCGCGAGGTCCTCGGTCGTCAGGTGCTGAATGTCGGACTCCTCGACCAGCTCGCGCTCCAGCGGATCGAGGTCGCGGACCGCCCCCATCACGATATGCGCAGTGGGGATGCCGGGATCGAGCCCGGATTCGCGGCGGAGGTTGTGGAGGGCCATCCCGGCCGACACCGCCACGGGCATGCCGCCCAGCATCCCCGAGAGCGTGGTCTCCGGGACGTTGAAGTCGCCGTGCGCGTCGATGAACACGAGCCCCACCTCGCGGAGATCCCCCTGGGTGCCCGAGTGCTGGAGACCGCCGAGCACACCGATCACCGACGTACAGTTGCCGAGCAGACCGACGGTGAGCATCCCGGAGCGCAAGTTCCCGGCGACCATCTCCGCCAGGTGACCGTTCGCGAGCCCCATCCGGTGCCACGACCCGTACTCTCCGTCCTCTTCCTCCGTGAGCGCCACCGTGCGGGCCGGCACGAGCTCGAAGCCCATGTCGAGGATGGTGTCGGCGATGCCGTGCCGGTAGAGGTACTCCGGATTGTCGGAGATCTCGGGGACGTTGCGTGCGCCGGTGAACGGCATCTGGATGATCGAGACGGCGGGAAGCCGGCCCGCATCCTCCCGAGCGGAGGTCGAGCCGCCCGGACCGGACTCGGCCGGGACGTGCAGCCCGAGCTCCGATCCGTGCACGTGGCGGAACTTCCACGATTCGCGGACCCGGGACAGCACGGCCGTCGTGCGGGTAGTCCCGGAATGGGTCCCGCCCGCGGGATCCGTGAACGAATACCTCACCGTTCCGGTCGCGAGCGCGGTGGTCCCTTCGATCCATACCTCGTCCTGCGGTTCCGAGAACTCGATCCCTCCGCCCCCCGTGCACGCCCCTCTCCAGATGGCCAGATACTCCGACACCGGCATCAGCGGATCGCCGCTCGAGATGAAGAGCGTCGCGTCCGGCGTCCAGTAGGCCGCGTACCGATCGATCTCGCAGGCCATCACTTCTTCGGCGGCGGCCCGTTGCATCGCGCGCACGGCCTCCTCGCCTTCCTGGGCGTGGGCCGGCGCGCATGGCGCGACGGCGCAGCTAGCGGCGAATCCCAGTGCGATAGGTGTTCTCATTGCACGCCTCCCTGAAGACGCAGGTCACGTCGCGCCGAGCTGGCCATGGCTTCGGCGGGGGCGCGAAGGTGACCGCGTCATGCCCAGATGCCGAGCAGCCGCCGGATGGCGATGAGCTGACCGACGTGATACGCATTGTGATCCGCGACGAGGAGCAGCTCGCGCAGGAAGGTCTGGCCTGTCCCCCTCGGAACGGCGGCGAACAGATGGATCTCGGGATCGGCCGCGAGCGCCTGTACCGCGGTTCGATCGGCCCGGAACGCGGCCACGCTCTGGTCCCACGCGTCCGGCGTCGGCGGCTCCGGGTCCGGCGGCCAGTACGCGTCCATGTTCTCTGGCTCTTCATAGCCGGGGTCGCGACAGAAGTCGAGGATGTCGCGCTGCGCGAGCCGCAGGTGCTCGAGGAGCTCCCACGGCGAATACGGCAGTCCCTCGGGTCTCATGCCCCTCAGACCGGGCGGGACGTCCCGGACGGCCGCCTCGAACCCGCGGTGGGCGTCCTCCCAGTCGAGAAGCCGTGAGAGATGCGTCCGCAGCGCCTTGTCATCCATGGAACCAATCCTCCCCGAGCCCGGTCGCGACGCTGTCGGGAAAGGTCGAGCCGGGCCCCCGGGGCCGGCAAGACGCGCCCCGTCCGGGACGCCCGGCGAGGGCTGTTGTCCTGGCACGTCAATCGTCCTCGAGGAGGGCGGGAAGATCGCGGAGGCTTCGAATCAGCGGCGGAAGGTGCCCGCTCCCGGCCGCCCCGCGACGATCGAGCCACACGCCGCGAAGCCCCGCGCTCCGGGCGCCCACCGCGTCCACCTCGTAATGGTCGCCGATGTAGACCACGTCCTCGGGACGAGCCTCGAAACATCCGCACGCGTTGCGGAAGATGGCCCCGGCGGGCTTCGCGCACCCGCACTCCTCGGACGTCACGACGTGCTCGAACCGCTCGAGGAGGCCGTGGCGCTCGAGCTTCGCGCGCTGGCGGGACGTATGTCCGTTGGTGACGATCCCGAGACGGTGATCGGAGAGACGGTCGAGACACACGAGCGCGTCCCCGAACAGCGGGATCGCGGCTTCGTATGCCGTCAGGTAGACGTCGAACATCTCGTCCGCCGCCCGATCGTCGAGGGTCGCGTCCACGACCTCGCGGACTCGAGCCCGCCGCTGCTCCTCGAAGGAGAGATGGCCCTCCAGGTAGCGCGCGTAGTGGCGCTCGAGCGCGGCCCGCCACGCCGCGCAGAACGCTTCGGACCCGCCTTCGAGGCCCAACCGCTCGTGCACCGCGATCGCGCCGGCGCGCGCCCCGGCCTCGTGATCGACGAGCGTGCCATCGAGATCGAACAGAACCACCATCGTCCAGAACTCCCGCTATCCACCTTCCGGATCGATCCGGACGCCGCGATGGACGGCCACCGGTCCCCCGAGCGCCAGGAACGAGGAGCGCGGACCGCGCTCGATGACCGCCCCGAGCTCGGGCCCGTACAGGGCGCGCCACGAGCCGGACATCCCGGCGTCCCCGATCTCCCGAACGCTCCACCGCGCGTGCTCCACCCGGTACTCGAGCGTGCCCCCGTCGCGTTGCTTCGTATACCCCCAGTAGTGCTCGGTGACGAACTCGGCTTCGGACCCGCCATCGGGCTCGCGGGCCTGACCCTCCGCCTCGGCGAGCACGTCGAAGGAGTCCCCGCCGGTCAGCCACCCGTACTGAACGACGCCGCCCCGGACGGGATCGAGGTCGATGTAGTGGCCCATCGACGCCGTTCGATACGGCTCGTTGTACAGCCACCGCGCGACGGCCGCGATGGCCGGACGCGGGACGAGCTCGCGGATGAACACCACGCCGCGACGCCTCTCGCTACGCGTCTCCCGCCGCACGTAGAAGCGCAGGTTGACCTCCTCGAACGTACGGTGCCCGGGAATGGCGATCCCTCGCACCCGCGCGTCACGGAACATGAACGCCACGAGGCTCACGAGCGCGGCCCCATCCCACAGCTCGAGCGTGGTCCCGACCGGGACGCGCGGCTCGAGCAGCTCGCGCGGGCATTCGAAGTTGAGGAGGATCAGGTGCTCCCAGCGTGCGGTGAGGAACGGCCGTTCCATGCGAGCGCGTCCCCGGTCAGCCGCCCAATCGCTTCATCGAGGGGGTGCTCCGGCGATCCGGACCCGTCGCGCGATCATGGGCTCTGCGCAGCCGGCGCGGCGCCTGGCGGCGGCGCGTCGCTGTTCCAGGTGTTCTCGAGCACCTTCCACACGCCGTCGCGGCGCTCCCAGACGGCCACGAACTTCCCGGTGTCCGAGATCGTGTCACCCGCCATCTCCAGAGTGTACTCGAGCGGGCCCCACACCGCGGCCAGGTCGCCGCCTACCCGCACGTCGAGAGGACCCGCTTCCAGGGAGACGAACTCCACGGCCGCGTAGAGCTCGCGGATCGCGGCGTGCCAGCCCCCGGGATCGCGAGCCCGCAAGACGCGCCGATCCTGCCCTACGGCATTCCCACTCCGATGTCGACGAAGTCGACGACGCCGCGGGGCGCCAGGAGGCGCTACCAGCCGTTCCCCAGCGCCCCGGCGATGCAGAAGGGGCCACCCATCTTCCGGGCGTGTCTCATCCCGTCGTCGATCCCCTCTCCTGTTCCTCGAGGAGGTCCGACCAGCGCTCGGCGCGTTCGGTCCCGGTGGTCTCCTCGATCCGCGTCGCCACGGTCCACACGTGACCCGATGGGTCCATGATCCAGGCGATGCGGTCCCCCCAGAACTGGTTCTCCGCCGGCACCAGTACCTGCGCGCCGCGAGCTACCGCCTTCCCGACCGTCTCGTCGACGTCGGGGACGTAGACGAAGATGACCACCGGCGAGCTCCCGTCCGTGGCGGGCGCCCGGCTCGGAAGCGTGGGCCACTCGGCCTCGATCATCAGCATGTCGGGGCCGATGGTCAGCAACGCGTGCGCGACCCCGCCGCCGGGCCCCGGCCGTCTGCCCAGCTCGACCGCGTCGAGCGCCTCGACGCAGAAATCGATGGCGGCTTCGGGGTCCCGGCAGAACAATCTCGGCATCACGACGGACGAGTTCTCGGGAACCCCTTTCGGTCTCGATGCCATTGGACCTCCCGGGATCGTGGAAGGGCGTCAGCGACCCGACCGGGAACCGTATGCTCGCGAGGACGCATCCCGCCAGTCCGCTCCGCGCGAGCCGACCGACGCACGCCGATCGCGGAATCTCGCGGAGGAACGATGCGAGGGGTAGC
>Ga0299914_10002330_pt1 | contig 13054 bp, 7 predicted proteins | sample RVTome_10_FD_201361 | JGI IMG/M metagenome (GOLD analysis project Ga0299914, IMG submission 201361) | Soil microbial communities from uranium-contaminated site in the Upper Colorado River Basin, Wyoming, United States - RVT153D57 (version 2) ...
CAGCGCCGTTCGAGCGCGATCCGCATCGACACGCTTTCGAGCCGGCCCGACTTGGTGAGCGGCGGGGATGCGCTCGTGCAGGTGCGTGTGGCCGACGGCGCGCAGTCGAGCCGCGTGGTTGTCGCGCTGAACGGACGTCCCATCACCGATGCCTTCCGTTTCGATGCCGAACGCAGCGCCCTCGTCGGGCTCGTCGAAGGCCTGCGCCCGGGAACCAACGCCATCGTCGCCAGCCTCGGGTCGGAACGGAACGAGCTGGCGATCACCAATTTTTCGATCAGCGGCCCCATCCTCTCTGGACCGCATCTGTCACCGCTCGTCTGTCAGACGGAGGAGGCCGGACTCGGGCCGCCTGCCGACGCCAACTGCTCGGCGCCGACGCGGTTCGAGTACTTCTACAAGTCGACCAATCCGCCGAACGCCGCCGCGGGCCTCGAACGAGCCGCGGCGTTCAGGCCCTTCGACCCCATGGCGGCAAGGCCGGACGATCTGGCGTCCACCACCACGACCGACGGACGCCCCGTGCCGTACATCGTCCGCGTCGAGTCGGGCACGATCAATCGGGCGATCTATCGCATCGCCGTGCTGGACGACCCGGTCGCGGCGGCACCGGCTCCGTCGCGGCGGCCGGGCCCGAGCTGGAATCGGCGCCTGATCTACTCGTTCGGGGGCGGCTGCGGCACGAGGTACACGCAGGGCGTGGTACCAATGTCGGTGGCGCTGTTCGATCCCGCGCTGTCGCGGGGCTTCGCGCACATCGTCTCGACCCAGAACGTCCTCGGTCTTCACTGCAACGACCATCTGTCGGGTGAAGCGCTGATGATGATCAAGGAGCGGTTCATCGAACGGTACGGCGTGCCGGTGTGGACGATGGGCCAGGGCCGATCGGGCGGCGCGATCCAGCAGCTCCTCATTGCGCAGAACTTCCCCGGCCTGCTCGACGGCCTCCTCCCGGGCCTCGCGTACGCCGACTCGATCAGCGTCCGGCCGGGCGTGACCGACTGCCGGCTCCTGATGCGGTATTTCGCGAGCGCGCCCGAGGTGTGGACCGCAGACAAACAGACGGCTGTCGAGGGGTATTCGCGGGGCACGTGTGCGGCCTGGGATCGGAGTTACGTGAACAATATTGTCGCCGACCACGCGCCGGGATGCGGCATCGCGCCGGCGCTGGTCTACCACCCAGCACGGAACCCGCGCGGCGCGCGGTGTACGGTGTGGGACACCAACGTCGCCAGTTTTACTCGGGACCCCGCCACCGGCTTCGCGCGCCGCACACTCGACAACGTCGGCGTCCAGTACGGCCTGCTAGCGCTCACTGACGGCGCGATCACGCCGGCGGAGTTCATCGATCTCAACCGCCGCATCGGGGGCTTCGACAACGACGGCCATCCGGGAGTAGCACGGTCCACAGCCGATCCGGAGGCGCTGCGGCTCGCGTATGCCACCGGCCGGGTCAACGCGATGCGCGACCTCGCCGGCATCCCGATCATCCACGTGCGGCGGTACCTCGATCCCGCGGGCGACATCCACAGCCGGGATCGCGACTTCGCGGTGCGCGCGCGCCTGTTGGCCGCCGCGGGGGATGTCGACAACCAGGCCATCTGGGTGTTTCCGGCAGCGCCCGACCAGGCCGCGGGCGCGCAACTCGCCGGCGGGCATCGCTCGCCGGACGAACTGGCGATCGAGACGATGCGCCAGTGGCTCGATCGATTGGTGGCCGACGGCTCGGCCGCGCCTCCAGCCGAGAAGGTCGGGCGCGCGAAGCCGTCCGCGGCCGTCGATGCATGCTGGGACCGGGACCTGCGACGGATCGACGAACCCGCAGCCTTTCACGGTCCAGGCAGGTGCAACACGCTGTATCCGGTGCACCGCACGCCGCGGCTCGTCGCCGGCGCCCCCCTCGCCGATGACGTGCTGAAGTGTCAGCTCAAACCGATCGATCCGACGGAGTACGCCGTCGATGTCACCGCCGCCGAGATGCGGGACCTGCGTGAGGTCTTCCGCGACGGCGTCTGCGACTACTCGAAGCCCGGCGTCGGCCAGCAGCCGCCAGCGGGAACCTATCTCAGACTGCCGCTGAAATAGCGCACGCGCCTCGGACCGGGCTGCATGCAGATTCGAGTGCTCCCACGTCCTCCCGGATGACGGCAAATCGATGACCGCGACGACTGCAGGATTCGATACGCAGCTGCTTCCTATCATCTGGTTCCAGGCACCATGGCCGGTGACGCAAGGCGGGTGACGCCGATCATTCCCCTCGCAGCGCCACCGCAGGATCTACGCGCGTCGCACGCCGCGCGGGACCGGCCATCGACACCGCGGCGGTGAGCGCGAGCACGATCGTCACAGACGCGAACGTCAGGGGATCCAGAGGCTGGACGCCGAAGAGCACCGTCGCAAGCAGCCGGCTCAGCACCGCCGCGACACCCAGGCCGACGACGGCGCCCAGCGCGATCACGCGCGCGGCGCTCCCGACGACGAGGCGGAGCACGTCGCCGGTGCCGGCCCCGAGCGCCCGGCGCACGCCAAACTCACGCACGCGCTGCTGGACGACATACGCGAGGATGCCGAACACACCGACCATCGCCAGCGCGAGCGCGAGGCCGGCGAACGTCACCACGAGCACCGCGCGGAACCGATGGCGTGACGTGGCGGCCGAGGCCACCTCCTCGAGCGTCATCACGCTCCTGATGCTCACCAGTTGCTCGGTGTCGACGCGGGCGATCGCCGCACGTACGGCAGGCGCAAGCCCTTCGAAACCGCCTGACGCCGGCCGCACGAGCAGAAACGTGTCGTCCATCAGGTCCTGTGCCATCGGCACGTAGATCTGAATCAGGTCCTTTGTCTCGTCGGGCCGCTCCTTCACCTGGCGCGCGACCCCTACGATCTCTCTCACGATGGGTGGATCCTGCGGTCCCGAGGCGGGCCGCATGGCGACCCGCAGTCCGATCGGCGACCGGCCCTGAAGATAGCCGCGGACGAAGGCTTCGTTGACGATGCAGACAGGGACCCGGTCGGAGGTATCGCGATCGTCGAACGCCCGGCCGGCGACAACCGGCAGGTCGAGCGTCTCGAAGTACGAAGGGCTCACGATCTGATAGTCCGCGGTCGGATGCTGGCTCTCGTCCGGTGGAGGATCGCCCACGATCTCGAACAGGGACCTGCCGGCGTAGGACGTCCCGAGCGGCAATGTGCTCCCCCACGCTACGCTCCGGACACCCGGCACCGACAGGATCTCCCGCTCGACCTGCTCATAGAACTGCGTCAGGGAGGCTTCGGTCGGGTAGCGTGATCCCAGCGGATCGACGATCATCGTCAGCACGCCCTCCGCACCATAGCCACGGTCGACAGTCTCGACCGCTACGAGCGTGCGCAGCAGCAGCCCCGCTCCGAAGAGCAGAATCACTGCCGTCGCGACCTCGCCGGCGACGAGCAGACCCCGCAGCCGTCCGCCCCGCCCCGTCGTCGTGCGGGTATCGGTGGCGATCGCCTGCGCCGGCGAGAGCTCGGTCGCCTGCAGCGCCGGCGCGACGCCGAACAGAAGTCCGACGAGCAGCGAGGCCGCACCACAGAACGCCACGACGCGCCAGTCGAAGGTGGGCGTCACGGCTCCCGGCAGCAGGCCTTCGGGAATCACCGATGGAGCGACATTCAGAATCCCGGCGCCGATCGCCACGCCCGCGAGGCCTCCGAGAGCCGCGAGCACCAGGCTTTCGGTTACGAGCTGCCGGACGATCCGGCGCCGGCCAGCCCCGAGCGCCGACCGTACCGCCAGCTCTCGCGCCCGTCCGGTTCCGCGCGCGAGGAGCAGGTTGGCCACGTTCGCGCAGCAGATGAGCAGCACGAAGCCCACGACGCCGAGAAACAGCATCGCCGTCAGGCGGAGCTCGCTGCCGACCACCGCATCGTGCAGCGGCTCGAGCGCGACGCCGCGGCCGGCGTTCGTCTTCGCGAAGTCGCGCGCGAGACTGTCGGCGACGGCCGCCATGTCGGTATCCGCGGCCTCGAGCATGACGCCGGGCTTCAGGCGTCCGATCACCTGAAGCATGTAGGCGCTGCGCGCGGCGGGGGGCGCCCCCTGGATCGAGATCATCGCCCAGATGCTGCTCCGGCCAATCACCTGCGACTCGTCCGGGACGACGCCGACGACGGTATACGGCTCGCCGTCGAGCCGGATGTCGCTGCCGATCACCGAGCGGTCCGCACCGAAGCGCGTGCGCCAGAACGATTCGCTCAGCACCACCACACTGGCGCGCGCGCTGTCGTCTGACGGAAGAAACATACGGCCGGCGACCGGCGTGACGCCGAGTGCGTCGAAAATGCCGGCGGTGACCCACTGGCGGGGAACGGTCTCGGCCGTGCCGTCGGCGCCGCGCATCACCATGCCGCCGACGTTCGGAATGAAGCCGCCTATCCGCTCGACCGTGCGGCTTCGCTCTTTCCAGTCGAGCAGATTCAGAGGCGCCACCCTGCCCCGGGACGCCGTGTCGCTTCGCTCCCACATCATGACGAGACGCTCGGGATCCGGGAACGGCAGCGGACGGAGCAGGGTCGCGTCGACCAGAGCGAAGATGGCGCTGTTGGCGCCGATGCCGAGCGCGAGCGTCAGGATGACGGTGGCGGCAAAGCCCGGCTGCTTCCGCAGCATGCGCAGGGCATAGCGCAGGTCCTGCCAGAGGTCGCCGAAGAGCGCCCCGCGGGGCGCGCCAGGTGGGATCGGCGGCGGCACGTTGGACTGGCGAAGCGGCCGCATGTAGGCGGCGAGCGCCTCGGGCTCGAGCAGTTCCTCGATCGCCAGCCTGTGTGCGTCGGCCTCACTCGAGCCCTCGCCCCGCAGCTCGTCGAAGCGCTGGTCCAGGTGCTGCGACATCTCCTCGACGATCTCCGCCTCCCTCGCGGGGTCCAGCCGCAACCGTGCGAGTCGCGCGCGCACGTGCGCTGCCCAGCTAGACATGCTCGCCACCCGTGATGAGACTCATGGCCTGGACAAAGGCTTTCCAGGTATCGCGCTGCCGGGCGAGGACGCGGCGGCCCTCCGCGGTCAGGCTGTAGAAGCGCCGCCGCCGCTGACCGGCCTTCTCGACCCATTTCCCCTGCAGCCAGCCCCGTTCTTCGAGGCGGTACAGGAGCGGATAGAGGGACGCGACGTGAAACTTGAGCTGCCCTGCCGAGCGCGTCTCTATGAGCTTGCTGATCTCGTAGCCATGCCGGGCGCGCGGCTCGACGATCGAGAGGATGATCAGCTCCGCGGACCCTTTCTTCAGCTCGCGATCCAGCATCCGGGTATCGATAGATGTCATAGCCACATATGCTATAGACATGGCGGGGGGGACGTCAAGCGTGGAAGACACTACACTCAGCATCGGGGGCGATGCTCCCGGACCGTCATGCGCCAGCCCTGCGATCTCCTCCTCACCAACGCGCTCGTCGTGACCATGGACGAGCAGTTCACGATTCATCCTTCCGGATCGGTCGCGATCAGCGGCAGCTCAATCCTCGCCGTCGGAGACATCGCCGGCCAGTTCGAGGCGGCCGAGACCGTGGACTGCCGAGGACGGGTCGTCATGCCGGGGCTCGTCAACGCGCATACGCATGCACCGATGACGCTGCTGCGCGGCCTGGCGGACGACCTGCGACTGGATGTCTGGCTGATGGGCTACATGATGCCGGTCGAACGCGAGTTCGTGCGGCCCGAGTTCGTCGCGCTCGGCACGAGGCTGGCCTGCGCGGAGATGATCCGCTCGGGCACGACCTGCTTTGCCGACATGTATTACTTCGAGGATGCGGTCGCCGAAACGGCCGCCGCCGCGGGCCTTCGCGCCTTGTGCGCGCAGACGATCCTGAAATTCCCCACGCCGGATGCCGCAAGCTACGAGGACGGCCTGGCCTCAGCGCGCGCGTTTCTCGCTGCGTGGAAGGGCCACCCGCTGATCGTTCCGTCCGTGGCGCCACATGCCCCGTACACGTGCACGCCGGAGATCTTCAGGGTGTGTGCTGAGCTCGCCACGGAATTCGACGTCCCGGTTCACACGCACCTGGCCGAAACCGCCTTTGAAGTCGAGCAGTCGCGCAAGGAGCACGGGATGCCCGTCATCCCGTGGGTGAAGAAGCAGCGGCTGTTCGATGCGCGCGTCCTGGCCGCCCACTGCGTGCACGTGGACGAGGGAGAGATGCGGACGCTCCGCGATGCGCACGCCGGCGTCGCGCACAATCCGACGAGCAACCTGAAACTGGGCTCGGGCGTCGCGCCCGTCGCGAAGATGCTGCAGCTCGGCCTCCACGTGGGGATCGGCACCGACGGCGCCGCCTCGAACAACGATCTCGACATGTTCGAGGAGGTGCGACTGGCTGCGCTCCTCGCGAAGGGGATCAGCGGCGACCCCACGGCCATCCCGGCGCGGACGGCGCTGGCCATGGCGACGCGCCTGGGCGCCTGCGCGATGCATCTCGGCGACATCACCGGATCGCTCGAACCCGGCAAGCGCGCCGACCTCATCGTCATCGACCTCGATCACGCCCACACAACACCACGCTTCGAACGGGACATCAACGCGGTGTACTCGCAACTGGTGTACACCACCAAGTCCACAGACGTCGTGGACGTGATCTGCGACGGCCGCTGGCTGATGCGCGACCGCCGCCTGCTGACGCTCGATGAGGCGGACCTGAAGTCAGCCGCTCGCGACGTCGCCCGGCGAATCGACGGCTTCCTCAGGCGGCGCGAAGAGAGCGTGCTGCAGAAGCTCATCGCCGTCGGCGGCGCTGCGGAGCAGGAAAGCTTCGAGATCCAGGTCAAGGCGCGGGTCGCTACTGAAGACTCGGTCCTGCGCGCGCTCGAGAGCGAGGACGTCTCGATCATCCGCGAGGTCCACTACCACCAGTACGACATCTATTTCTTCTTCGACGATCCCGAGCAGGGCCGGCTGCGCTATCGCGAGGACGAGTTCCTCGACGCGCAGCGCCAGGTGGTCAACGCGCGCGCCCGGCTCACGCTGACGGGCCCCACGCGCGAGGACGCCTTCGGATCGGTCCTGCTCTTTCGCTCCCGTTTCTTCGCCCCCGCGACGCACTCACCGCGCTTCTATCGTGAGTACTTCAAGCCGGCCCGCGAGCGGGAGGTCGAGAAGGACCGCCGCCGATGGCTCGTCGCGTACCGCGGCGTCCAGTTCTACGTGCATCTGGATCGCCTGCTGAATCCCGCGTCGGACGGCTTCTTCGTCGAAGTCAAATCGCGCACGTGGTCGCGGCGCGATGCGCAGGACAAGGCTGCCGTCGTCGCGCAGTTGCTGGAGCGGCTCGGGGCGCGGCCAGACGATGCGATCGAGGCGGACTACGTGGAGCTCTAGCAAACTTGTTCCATATGGTGGTTTAGACCCCCAATCAGAGACGTCGTGTCGTCGCGTCGTCGTGTCGTCGTGCCGGCCGAAAGCCGAGCGTGGCACGAGCAGGCGCCGATGTCGCGATATTGGATAGAATCCGGCCATGCTGATGTCATCGCTGGCTGCTGCCGTCCTGTGGCTCGCCTCCCTGCCGGGTCAGGGCCCGGCTACCCCCGATCCGGCGAAGATCGACGCCGTTTTCGGGGCCTACGACAGGAACACGTCGCCGGGCTGCGCGGTGGCGGTCTACCAGAGGGACCGCATCGCGTTCCGCAGGGCCTACGGGATGGCGAATCTCGATCACGACATCCCCCTCACGCCGTCCACGGTCTTCCACGTCGCGTCGATCTCCAAGCAGTTCACCGGCACGGCGATCCTCCTCCTTGCGCAGGACGGCAAGCTGTCGCTCGACGACGACATCCGCAAACATCTTCCGGAGCTGCCGGACCTCGGAAAGAAGATCTCGATCCGCCAGCTGGCCAACCATACGAGCGGCCTCCGCGACCAGTGGGACCTGCTCGGCCTCGCCGGCTGGCGCTACTCACGCGATCTGATTACGGACGATGACGTGATGGAGCTGCTGGTCCGGCAGAAGGACCTGAACTTCCCGCCCGGGGACCGGCATCTCTATTCCAACAGCGGCTTCACGCTGCTGGCCGTGATCGTCAGCCGCGTGAGCGGCCAGTCGTTCCGCGAGTTCACGACCGAGCGGATCTTCAAGCCGCTCGGCATGTCGAGCACGCACTTCCGCGACAACTTCGGCGAGATCGTCAAGCACCAGGCTTACGGCTACGCCCCGGTCCGCGACACCTTCCGACTCTCGACGACGAACTTCGACACGGCCGGCGCGACGAGTCTGCTGACCACCGTCGAAGACCTGCTGAAGTGGCACGCGAACTTCGACGCGAAGACCGTCGGCGGCGACGCGCTGCAGTCGGCGCTGCTCGAGCGCGGGGTCCTCAACAGCGGCAGCCGCATCCCCTATGCCTTTGGCATCACGCACAGCACGTACCGCGGCGTGCCGACCGTCGGTCACGGCGGGTCCGATGCGGGGTATCGTGCCGACTTCGTGCGATTCCCGGAGCAGGGGCTCGGCGTTGCCACCCTGTGCAACATCGCGACCGCCAACCCGGCGCGCCTCTCTCGACAGGTCGCCGACCTCTTCCTGCCAGCGAACCTCCCCGCCGCCACGACCGCATCGCCGGCTGATGACACGCCCGAGGTGCCGGTTCCGGAGGCGACTCTGAAGCGCCTGGCCGGCATCTACTGGAACGCGGCGGAGGCGACCGCTTTCCGGGTGGTGTTCGACGCGGGCAAGCTGCACGCGGTCGACGGGCGTCAGCGCACCGCGCTGAAGTCCATTGGCGGCGGCGCCTTCGTGATGACGGCCGGCCCGCAGACCCGAGTCAGCTTCGAGGAACAGCCAGGCGGCACAGTGCACCTGAGGCCTGGCGCCAGCGCCCCGGTCTTCGTAAGGATGGATCCCTACGCGCCGTCCGTGGGGCAGATCGCGGAGTTCGCCGGCACGTACCGCAGCGACGAGATGGACGCCGTGTTCCGGATGACGGTCAGGGGCGGCGCGTTGCGGCTGGAGCGCTCGAAGCTGCGGCCGGCTCCGCTCGAACCGATGATCACGGACACCTTCCGCACCCAGGCGGGTCTCGTGCAGTTCACGCGCGACGTCGCGGGACGCGTGACGGGCTTCGTCCTCCAGGGCAACCGCGTGAAGCATGTGAAATTCAGGAAAGACCTCGCGGCCTCAGGCTCGTCGTCGAGCGCCGCGCGCTGAGTGCCGCAACTGCATCAGCGGCGTGACCGAAAACCCGTGGGCGACGATCGACACGGCGACGACGGCGAGTGTCAGCTCGGCGAAAAGACGCCCGTCCCCGCCGGACAGGCCGTGCGTCAATGCATAGGCGAGATAGTAGATCGAGCCGATCCCCCGCACGCCGAACCACGCGATGAACGAACGCTCCCGCGACGTCGTCGCGGTGCCCGTCAGACTCAGGAACGTGGCTCCCGGACGGATCCCGAGCAGCAGCACCGGGACGAACCAGAGCGGCAGGGTCCCCCACGAGACTCCGGTGAGCAGCGCGCCGATCACGAGGACGACAGCGACTTCGCCGATGCGCTCGAGCTGCTCATTGAACGCGAGCACCGCCTGGGCCATCGCGGCCGGCGCGCGCTCTCGATCGGTTGCGGCGGTCGTCGACCCATGCGCGGCCGCCTCCACATCCGCCGGCGCCGCGTCGCCCGAGTGCTGGCGCTCGACCCGCCGCAGGGCGAGTCCCGCCGCGAAGACCGCGAGAAAACCGTAGCTGTGGATCGCCAGCGCCAGGCCGTACGACAGCGCAATCAGTCCGAGCGCCAGGAACTCGTCGAGCCCCACGGCCTCCCGATGTTCGCGGCGCAGGTAGAGCACCAGACGGCCGACCAGCGTTCCGCAGCCGGTTCCTACCAGCAGCCCCGCACCAATGGCCCAGACGACGTCCACGGCGAGCCAGCGCGTCCAGACGGCGCCCAGCTCGTGGACGCCGAGGAGCCCGAGGCCGAGCATGACGAAGGGGAATGCCGTCCCGTCGTTCAGGCCGGCCTCACCGGTCAGCGCGAAGCGCACGTCCTCCTGGTCGCCGGCGTGCGTCACCTGGACGTCTGACGCGAGCACGGGATCGGTCGGTGCGAGCACCGCGCCGAGGAGCACAGCCGCCCCGAGCGACAACCCGAGCGCGAGCACCCCCACGGCAGCGACACCTGCGACCGTGAGCACCATGCCCATCGAGGCCATCAGGATCGGCGGACGCCACCGCCGGTCCGACAGCGGCAGCCGAAGCTTCAGGCCGGCCGTGAAAAGCGAAACGATGACCGCCACTTCCGTGACGCGTTCGAGCAGGTGGGCGTCGCGCAGGATGTCGAGACGCAGGAGGCCGGCGGCCGGCGGACCGAGAGCGGCCCCGATCGCGAGATAGAACATCGAGGCGGTGAGCGGCAGGCGCTGGAGGACCGAGCCCGCCAGCGCCATCGCGACCAGGATCCCGCCGATGATCAGATACCAGAGGATGAAGGTCACGTCGGACCGAGGGCCGTCAGCATGATTTGGTTGCGCCGGGGCCCCACCCCCGGCGCCCGCCAGCGCTCGCTCTCGCTCGCGCCGGTTCCTGCAGCCAAACGCTACGACGCCACTGACTCGGCCGCGGTGCGGTACCACTCGATGGTCCGCTTCAGGCCGTCCTCGAACGAGACGATCGGCTCGTAGCCGAGGAGCGCTTTGGCCTTGACGATCGACGCCTGCGAGTCGCGGACATCCCCCGGCCGCGACTCGACGTACTCCGGCTCGACGCTGGCGCCGACGATCTTCTTCATCTCGCCAAACAGCTCGTTGAGCGAGATGCGTCCGCCGGTCGCGACGTTGATGACCTCGCCGCTCGCCTTGGGCGCCTCGCACGCGCGCAGCACGCCGTCCACGACGTTCGCCACGTAGGTGAAATCGCGCGTCTGTCCGCCGTCCCCGTAGATCTTCGGCGAACGGTTCTCGAGCAGCGCGGTCGCAAAGACGGAAATGACGCCGGAATAGGGAGACGATGGATCCTGGCGCGGACCGAACACGTTGAAGTAGCGGATGCTGACGGTCTCGAGTCCGTAGAGCTGCGTGAACAGCTGCAGGTACTGCTCGCCCACCACCTTCTGCAGCGCGTACGGCGAGAGCGGATTCGACGGCAGGTCCTCCGACTTCGGCAGCGTCGGGGTATTGCCATAGGCCGAACTCGATCCGGCGAACACCAGGCGCTTGACCCCGGCTTCGCGCGCGGCGACGAGCACGTTCAGCGTGGCGTCAACGTTGGCACGGTTCGACGTGATCGGATCTTTCACCGAGCGCGGAACCGAAGGGATCGCGGCCTGGTGAAGGACGTAGTCGCAGCCCTGCACGACCGCCTGCGCAAAGTCCAGGTCGGCGAGATCCCCTTCCCGGAATTCCACCGGGGAGACGTGATCGAGGTTGCTGCGCCTGCCAGTAATGAGCGAATCCGCGACGCGCACTGCGTGACCGCGGCGCACGAGCTCCTCCGCCAGGTGGGACCCGATGAACCCGGCGCCGCCAGTGACGAGGTAAGTCGACATGCGTCTACCTTAGCAATCTCTGTGCTGGCTTCCGCCCAAGAGCGGAAGCCAGCCGCGCCACGTTTACTTCGGAAAGCCGGCGGTCGGCAGGCCCGGGACGATGCGCATGGCGTTCTGGTAATAGAGCTTTTTCAGCACCGGGTCCGGCAGGTTCATGCCGTAGAGCTTCCAGAACGCGTGGTAATCCCGGTAGTAGTCGAAGTACTCGTCGGCGGTCTCGAACACCCGCCAGAAGTAGGGATACTCGTCGGGCTGAAAGCTGTCCTTGCCGAACAGGATGCGGTCCTGGTACTTCACGAAGAAATCGTGCCCGAATCGCGGCTGGCGCCCGAGGTCGTACAGGACGGCCCCGACCTCCGCGTGCAGATTCGGCCATTTGTCGAACATCGTCCCCAGCCGTCCGAGATCGTTGGCATGCCATCCCATGTGCGCGAGGATGAACGTCGTCTTTGGATGCTTCGCCAGCATGCGGTCGCGCTCCGCCATCAGCTCGTCGAAGGTCGGATACCGCGAGCGGTCGTTGAAGCGGCGGTTGGCGAACAACGCCATCTCGAGCCAGCGCTCGTTGTTGTAGTCGAGCGGTTCGAAGAACTCCTGCGGCTCGCCGAGGTGGAGGAAGACCGGCACCTTCAGCCGGCCGGCCGCCGCCCAGAAGGGATCGAGCTCGGGGTCATCCACCTTCAGGCGCGTGCCGTCGGCCTTGCGGGTGCCGAGGCCGAGGTTCTTCCCGATCTCACCGACGCCCCGCGCCCCCGCCCTGACGTCTGCCTCGAGCTGCTGCGCCGCACGCGCGCCCCAACCCGTGCCGACATCGCGGAAACTCACGGTGCTGAACATCACGACGCGGTCCTTCAGGCCGCTGGCCTCGATGGCGGCGATCCGCGCCTTGAGCGCCTCCCCCGTCGCGCCGTTGGTCTGGACCATCACCTGGATGTTGAGCGGCGACATCAGGTTGACAACGTTCTTGACGGCGTCAGGAGAATTGAAGGCGGGCGGGTGGCCGTGGACGTCCACGACGGGAAACTTCGCGCGGACCACCTTGTGGTCCGGCACCACCAGCGTCGTCCGCGGCTTGTAGTCGATGTTCGACGGGGGCGGGAATTCGGGTTCGCGACCGGTGCCGGGGCGGGGGCGAAGCTGACCGGGTTGGCCCTGGGGCGGCGACTGCGTCCCTTGATCGCCCGACCTGAAGGTCGAGCCTACGGCGTCTGCGCCCGACCTGAAGGTCAGGCCCAGGGCGTCAGCGCCCGCAAGGCTGATGGCCAGTAGCCCGATCACGGGCAGAAGAGTCCTCCGCTTCACGATGACCTCCGGAAAGGCTCATCGTATCAGGAGATGGGGTGCTCGGTGCTGGGTGCTCCGTACTTGGGTGCGTACACAAAAAAAGGTCCGCCGCAGCGGACCGTAAGCCGAATCCTGTTCCCCTCGACTCGGCCCCTTTCGGGGCCTCGCTCGGGACGACGATCATTCCTCTAGCCCCGCCATTGCTGGCGGGATCAAGCGGCCTACCCGGAAGTTCGTCGAACGGGCCGTTCGATGTCCTCGCCTTCGCCCTTGCG
>Ga0299914_10002332_pt1 | contig 13049 bp, 12 predicted proteins | sample RVTome_10_FD_201361 | JGI IMG/M metagenome (GOLD analysis project Ga0299914, IMG submission 201361) | Soil microbial communities from uranium-contaminated site in the Upper Colorado River Basin, Wyoming, United States - RVT153D57 (version 2) ...
CCCCGGCCGCCGTCCCACCGAGCCGCGGAGAGCGCGCATACCCGGGCATGCGCATGCCAATCGTGTCCTCATGGAGGAACCCGCATGCGTCGACCACCCAGAGGCTTCAGCGTCCTGCTGCTGCTGGCCTTCACCCTTGGCCTGGCCGCAGCCCCGACCGCCATCGGAGCACCACGCGGCCCGGGACATCTCACCGGGCCGAGCGATGCCGATGCGTTCGCCATCGCCGTCCGCTACCTCCGCGAGCACCACGCGAAGTACGGCCTGCGGGCCGCCGACGTGCGCGAGCTCGTCCTCACCGACCGGTACACCTCGACCCACAACGGCGTCACCCACCTGTACATCCGGCAGGCGCATCGGTCGATCGAGGTCGTCGGCGCCGAGGTGAACGTCAACGTGGCGAGTGACGGTCGCATCATCAGCCTCAACAGCAGCTTCGTCCCGAACCTGCGCGCGGCCGTGCGCAGCGGCAACGTGCGCAGCGCCCAGGCATCGGTGAAGTCGGCCGCCCGCGCGCTCGGGCTGCAGCCACCCGGCACGCTCGCGGTCAGGCGCTACCGCGGCGGGCCGGACCGCGAGGTCGTCTTTGCCCGCAACGGCATCAGCCAGGAGCTCATCCCGGCACGGCTCGTCTACCAGCCCACCGGCAACGCCGTCCGCCTGGCGTGGCAGGTCGAGCTGTACGAGCCGGACGGCTCGAACTGGTGGAACCTGCGCGTCGACGCCGCCACCGGGGCGATCCTGGCTCGCGACGACTACGGCAGCCACGCCGATGGGAGCTACAACGTCTTCGCCATCCCCAAGGAGAACCCGGACGACGGGCCCCGGACACTCGAGGTCAACCCGGCCACCGGCGCCTCGCCGCTCGGCTGGATCACCGACGGGCAGACCCTGACCCAGGGCAATAACGTCCTGGCCTACACCGACCGCAACAACGACAACCAGCCCGACGCCGACGGTTTCGCCGACGGTGGGGCCGGCCTCGTGTTCGACTTCGAGCTTGACCTGGCCGACCCACCGGAGGACTACCAGGACGCGGCGGTCACCAACCTCTTCTACTGGAACAACGTCATCCACGACGTCCTGCACGGCTACGGCTTCGACGAGAAGTCGGGCAACTTCCAGGAGGACAACTTCGGGCCGCAGTTCGGCAAGGACGGCGACCCGGTGCGGGCCGAGGCCCAGGACGGGTCGGGCCGCAACAACGCGAACTTCTTCACCCCGCCGGACGGCTCGCGCCCGCGGATGCAGATGTTCGAGTGGCGCGACTCCGCGCCGAACCCGCTCGCGGTCGACGGTGTCGGGACCTTCGAGGGGCCGATGGCCGGATTCGGCGCCAGCCTGGCCACCACCGGACCGATTTCCGGTGAGCTCGTTCTCGCCAACGACGGCGCGGGCGTCGCGACCGACGGCTGCGAACCCTTCCCGGCGGACTCCCTGGTGGGCAAAATCCCGCTCATCGACCGCGGGACCTGCAACTTCACCGTGAAGGTGAAGAACGCGCAGGTCGCCGGTGCCGCGACCGCGATCGTGGCGAACAACGCGCCTGGCGCGCCGTTCGGCATGGGTGGCGCCGACCCGACGATCACGATCCCCTCGATCATGATCTCGCTGGCCGACGGCAACACGCTGAATGAGCCGGGCAACCTGCCGGCGGGCGCAACACTGTCGCCGAACCCGGACCTCCAGCCCGATCGCGACTCCGACCTCGATTCGGGGGTCATCGTCCACGAGTACGGGCACGGGGTGAGCAACCGGCTCACCGGCGGGCCGGGCAATGCCGGCTGCCTGCAGAACGCGGAGCAGATGGGCGAGGGCTGGAGCGACTTCCTGGCCCTGCTCCTCACCGCCGTGGAGGGCGACGAGGACGTTGCCCGCGGCATCGGCAACTACGTGGTGTTCCAGGGCGCCGACGGTGTCGGCATCCGGCCGACCCCGTACAGCCGGGACACCACCGTCAACCCCTCGACCTACCAGACCGTCATCGATGACGCCGGCACGCCGGCGCTGACGATCCCGCACGGCGTCGGGTACGTGTGGGCCACGATGCTATGGGAGATGTACGGCGGCCTGGTCGACGCGCATGGCTTCAATGCCGACATCTACGACGCCTGGACGACGGGCGGGAACAACCTCGCCCTGCAGCTGGTGATCGACGGCATGAAGTTCCAGCCGTGCAGCCCCGGCTTCGTCCAGGGCCGCAACGCGATCCTGGATGCCGACCAGGCGCTGACCGGCGGCGACAACGCCTGCCTCATCTGGGCGGCCTTCGCGAAGCGCGGCCTCGGCGTCGATGCCGAGCAGCGCTCGTCGAAGAAGACGGCCGACGGCAGCGCGTCGTTCGACCTCCCGGCATCGTGCGGCGCGGGTAGCGGGTTCGTGCTCCCGCTCGTGCCGGCGGCGATCGTCGCCGAGGTCACGCGGCTCCGGGCACGATCGCGGCGGGTCGTCCGCCGCTGAGCTGAGCGAGCCCGAACCAATGCCGAGGCGGCCGCCCAGGCGGCCGCCTCGGTGCGCCTAAGCCCCGTCCCGCTCCCGCCAGGTCGGGGCGCGCTTGTCGAGGAACGCGCCGAGGCCCTCCTGGCCCTCGTCCGAGACCCGCTGACGCGCGGCCACGTCGAGCGCCTCGGCGGCGAAGGCCTCGGCCGTTATCTCGCGGCGGGCCTGGAGGAGGGACTTCGCCGCACGGACGGCCGAAGGTCCCGAGCTCAGCAGCTCGGCGACGATGGCCTCGACCCGATCGTCGAGCTCGCGCTCGTCGGCGAGCACCTCGTGGACGAGGCCGATGCGCAGCGCGCGCTCGGCGTCGAACCGCTCGCCGGTCGCGAACAGCGCGCGCGCGTGCCCCTCCCCGATGCGCGCCAGCACGAAGGGGCTGATGATCGCCGGCAGAATGCCGAGCTTCACCTCGGTGAAGCCGAAGCGGGCGTCGGCGGCGGCCAGCACCACGTCGGCCACCGCGCAGAGGCCCATCCCGCCGCCGAGGGCGGCGCCCTGGACGCGCGCCACGACCGGCGCCGGACAGGTGTCGATGGCGGCGAGCATGGCCTGCAGCCGCGCGGCGTCGGCGCGGTTATCGTCGAGCGACAGCGCCATCGCGGCGCGCTGCCAGGCGATGTCGGCGCCGGCCGAGAACGCCGGACCGTCCCCGGCGAGGACGACGGCCCGCAGCGCATGCGCCGGCTCGGCGGCGAGCTCCGTGAAGGCGCCGCGCAGCGCCCCGATGAGCTCGGCGTTGAACGCGTTCCGCACCTCGGGCCGCGCGAGGGTGACTCGGGCCACCACGCCATTGGGCCCGGTTCGCTCGACGCGGAGCAGCTCGCTCATCGGCCTCGGCGATAGAACGGCTCGGCCACGGCCTGGACCGATGCGAGCATCGGTTCCTCGAGCCACACGACGTCGGTGCCGTCCGGCACGTCCACGGTCGCGCTCGCCCCTTCCGCGCCGAGCAGCCCGAGCAGGAGCCGTCGTCGCCCCTCGCTCTCCGATTCGACGAGCCAGGCGGCGTCGACATCGGTCCCGCGCAGGGCATCGGCCAGGGCGGACTCGACTGCCAGCGCATCCGGCCCGGGCAGGCGCAGCCGCAGCGAGCGGGACGGCGGCGTGTCGAAGATCGGCCCGTCGGTGCCCGGCAGGCGGCCGGCGGCGAGTGCGGCCAGCTCGTCGGGCTCGAAGCGGTAGGGGACCGGCCCGGCCGGGTCCATGATCGCCGGCGCATGGGCAGCGGCCATGTTCGCCACCGCCAGGCGGGCGGGGAGCGGCAGTGTGGCGGTGCCGGCCGGCGCCCAGGCCGACAGCGCCGCGTACGACGCGAAGCAGACACTGATCGGCTGCCCGTCGGCGTCCGCGGCGAGCATCACGCTGATCTCCACCTCGGCGTCCTCGTTCACGGCGCTGGCGAGCGCCGCCTTGGCCTCCTCACCGTGGTCCGGCGGGACAGGCAGGAGGAGGATGCCGCTCATCAGCGACCGGTAGAAGCTCCGCTGCGCGCTGCCGTCGTCCCCGCCGCGCTCCTCCGCGTCGCGGGCGGCGAGCATCGCCTCGAAGAGGGCGGCGGCGGACTCCTCGAGCGTGCCGGACGGCACGCTTCGGTCGTGGGAGCCCGGAGGCGGGCGTTCCAGGGCCATCGCTCGCAGCCTACCACCGCCGGCGAACGGATCGGCGCCAGGATCAGGCCCATGCTCCGGACATACGCCCGCCTCGACGACGACCTGGCGCTCTACATCCGGAAGACGCCGAAGCGCGTCGTCGGGATCGTGGCGTTCAGCGCCGCGGACAGCCCCAGCGCCAGCACCCGGCGCGTATCGGCCGGGTCGATGACGCCGTCGTCCCACAGCCGGGCGGTGGAGTGGTAAGGCGAACCCTCGCGCTCGTACTTCTCCAGGATCGGCGCCTCGAAGGCGTCGCGATCCGCATCGGTCTCGAAGCCGCCGCGGACGGTGGACAGCACGCGTGCCGCCTGCTGGCCGCCCATGACGCTGATCCGGGCGTTCGGCCACATCCACAGGAAGCGCGGCGAGTACGCACGACCGGCCATGCCGTAGTTTCCCGCGCCGAAGCTGCCCCCGATGATGACCGTGAATTTCGGGACCGATGTGGTGGCCACCGCCGTGACCAGCTTGGCGCCGTCCTTGGCGATGCCGCCCGCCTCGTATTCGCGGCCGACCATGAAGCCGGTGATGTTCTGGAGGAAGACGAGCGGGATGCGGCGCTGGCTGGCGAGCTCCACGAAATGCGCGCCCTTCAGCGACGAGCTGCTGAACAGGATCCCGTTGCTGGCCACGATCCCGATCGGGTAACCGTCGATTCGCGCCCAGCCGCAGACGAGCGTCTCCCCGTAGCGCTCCTTGAACTCGGCGAACTCGCTGCCGTCCACGATCCGGGCGATGACCTCCCGCACGTCGTAGCTCTGCCGGCCATCGGCCGGAACGACCCCGTACAGCTCTTCGGGCGAGACCGATGGCGCCGCCGGCTCCGCGCGCTCCCAGGGAGCGTCCGGCTTGCGCCAGCCGAGGTTGCGCACCACCTGGCGTCCGATGGCGACGGCGTGCTCGTCGTCGAGGGCGTGGTGGTCGGCCACGCCGCTCGTCACCGTGTGCACCTCGGCGCCGCCGAGATCCTCCGCGCTCACCTCCTCGCCGGTGGCGGCCTTCACCAGCGGCGGGCCGCCAAGGAAGATCGTGCCGGTGCCCTTGACGATCACCGTCTCGTCACTCATGGCCGGCACGTACGCGCCGCCCGCCGTGGAGGAGCCCATGACCAGCGCGATCTGCGGGATGCCAGCCGCCGACATGCGTGCCTGGTTGTAGAAGATGCGCCCGAAGTGCTCACGGTCGGGAAAGACCTCGTCCTGGAGCGGGAGGAAGGCGCCGCCGGAGTCAACGAGGTAGATGCACGGCAGCCGGTTCTGCTCGGCGATCTCCTGGGCACGGAGGTGCTTCTTCACGGTCAGTGGGTAGTAGGTGCCGCCCTTCACCGTCGCGTCGTTGGCGACGATCACGCACTCGATGCCCTCCACCCGGCCGATGCCGGTCACGATGCCCGCACCCGGTGCCTCGTCGTCGTAGAGGCCGTTCGCCGCCAGGGCGGACAGCTCGAGGAAGGCGCTGCCCGGGTCGAGGAGGAGGTCGACCCGCTCGCGGACGGGGAGCTTGCCGCGCTCCCGGTGGCGGGCGATCGAGCGCTCGTCGCCGGCAGCGCCGCGCTCGGCCAGCGCGGCGCTGCGCGCGTGCAGGTCGTCGACCAGCCGGCGCATGGCGCCGTCGTTCGCCGTGTACGCCTCGGAGGTGGGGTCGACCTGGGTGCGGAGCCGGCTCATCGGCCCCGATTATGGCCGGGTCGGGGTCAGGCCAGCGTGACGAGCGGGACGATCCGCGACACGTGACGGCCGTTCACGATGACGACGCTGACGACGTGCTCGAAGGGCGGATCGCCCTGGTGCAGGATGTACGACTCGGTGAGGGGCAGGAAGGCGGCGGCACGAAGCAGGTACTCCGGGCCGGCCTCGGCACCGGGAGGCATGTGGAGGTTGCCGGTCACGTGGAACGGCCCTGCCGCGACTGCCACGCGACGCAGCTTGCGATGGAGTCGGAGCTGGCGGCTGGCGCGCCACTCCGGCGGCATGGCGAGGATGACCTGGTCGGTCGCCAGGGTCTGCCACTCGCCGCCCGTGTCCGGGTCAGGCGGCGGCAAGCCGGCGGGCGCTGAGGCCGTGCCGTTCTCGCTCGCCGGTGCCTCGATGGGCCCGGGGCTCGGTCGCCACAGGCGGAGCTCGCCGTCCTGGTTCAGGAGGTCGGTGACGCGGCGGCCGCTCGCCGAGATCCAGGCCACGATCCGGGCGTCGGCGGTGTACAGCTCGATCGGCGCCAGCTCCGTGGCGAGGGCCACGGCGGCGGTGCCGGAGGTCGCAGCCGCGCCGGTGCCCCGGCGCCAGTTCCAGAAGGTCACGTGTGCTCCCCGTTCTGACGGCGCGGGGCAGCCCCGCGCTCGTGGCCGCAACACTACGGGCCGCCCCGAGCCCCACCAAGGGCCCGACAGTACTAGCCGGGGCCGTTGCCAGCGCGCACCTGCATAGGACCCTGGGGATGGTGCTGCGGCCCGGCGTGGCGTATAAAGGGGGCGGATGAACCGTACCGCCCGCATCGTCCTCGCGGCCCTGGCACTACTGCTCGTTGCGGTTGCCACAGCCGTTGGCGCGCCCGCGGAGCGCGGCCGGGAGCGGATGGCCCCGGTGGCGGCCTCGCATCAGCCGCAGTCCGACGAGGACGACGGCGCGCCGACCGCCGAGCTGCTGGATCGGCTCGTCGACCGTCTGGCGGACGTCGGCATCAGCACCGACGCCGAGACGATCGCAGGCCTCGCCGTCGACCACGGCGTGGGAGGCGCGCTGCGGCTCCTCGCCTGGGCCGATGCCTCCGGAATGACGACCGACGAGCTGGCGGCGATGTTCGACTCGGGCATGGGCTGGGGCGCCATGGCGAAGGAGATCGGCGGCGACCTGCATCCTGGCCTCGGCTCGATCATGGGCAACGGCGGTGGGCCGCCGGACCACGCCCAGGGCCACGGACGGGCCGGCGCGCCCGGACAGCAGGACCGCTGATCAGCGTCAACGACCTCGCGCGCGTCGACATGCGCGTGGGTCGCATCGCCGCCGCCGAGCCTCGCGCCCCACGCCGGCGGATGGCTCGCGCATCGGCTGATTCGGGCCGGAGGCGCCGGTTCGCGCTCGGGGACGTCACAGGGCAGACTTAGGTCGTGACCGACGTCGACAGCACCGGCCTCGTCGCCGGCGAGGCACCCGACGGGATGCCGGACCCGACGCTCGCGCCGCCGCAGATCGCCCGCGGCGGCGACCCGTTCGCGCGGCTGCGGCTCGTCCACTTCCTGTCGCGGCTGCGCCGGAACACGACCCACCAGCTGCGCGACGTCGTCGCCGCTCTCAATGCCGCGTTCCTGGACTGGTCGTTCAGCGAGAAGGTGGTGCTGGCCGAGATCGTCCAGCTCCAGGCGAACTGGGCGATCAGCTTCCACGGCGACGATCGCATCGTGCTCGACCGGAATGAGCGAGGCCACACCCTGCTCATCGTCGATTCCACGAAGATGACCGCGTTCCTGGTGGCCGAGGGGCGGCGCGCCGCGGAGAGCGCCGAGGAGGAGCTCCGCCGCTTCACGCTCGGCGACGGGGTCAGCCCGGACAACTGAGCCCGGGCCGCGCCGTCAGCCGCGCAGCTCCTCGAGCTTGTCGTCGCGACCGATGAGGATGAGCTCGTCGCCGTCGGCGACGCGCTCCTCGCGGGCCGGATTGACGATGACGTTCTGCCCGCGCCGGATGGCGATCGGGGTGATGCCGAGCCGGTTCTTCAGATCGAGGTCGCCGAGCGCCTTCCCGACGAAGGACGCCGGTGGCCGGACCTTCTCGATGCCGAAGCTGGGGCCCACATCGAGGTAGTCGATGACGTTCGGCACGTTGAACGAGTGGGCCAGCCGCGCCCCCGTCTCCTGCTCGGGCAGGATGACGCGGTCCGCGCCGACGCGGGTGAGGATCTCGGCGTGGAGCCGGTCCCCGGCCTTGGCGATGACGTTCCGCACGCCGAGGCGCTTCAGGACCATGGTCGCGAAGATGGACGGCTCGGCCTTCGAGCTGATGGCAACGATCGCGGTGGGGAAATGGTCCGCCCCGGCGCTGCGGAGCGCGTTCTCGTCCGAGGCGTCGAGCTGCATGGCATGCGTCACGTCGCGAGCGATGTCATTCACCGCCTGCTCGTTGGCGTCGACGGCGAGCACCTCGTGCCCGAGCCGCTCGAGCTCGCGCGCCAGCGCCGAACCGAACCTGCCAAGGCCGATGACCATCACCTGCTGGCGTGCCACGTTTGCTGCTCGCTCCCTTCCTAGCCGATGCGCACCGTCTCGACGGCGTGGCGATAGGGTACAGGCCGCACTCGCGTCGACAACGCGAGGACGAGGGTGATCGGCCCCAGTCGGCCGATGAACATCCCGACGATGGCGATGAGCCGGGCGGCGTCATTGAGCTCGGGCGTGATGCCGGTGCTCGCCCCGACGGTGCCGAAGGCGGAAACCGCCTCGAACAGGGTCTGAACGAAGGTGGCGTCGCTCGTCAGTGCCAGGCCGAGCCCGACGAGAAAGACGAAGGCGATGGACAGCAGGGCAACCGACAGCGCGCGGTAGACGACGCCATGCGGGATCCGCCGGCCGAACACCTCCGCCGACGGCCGGCCGCGCATGCTCGACCAGATCACGGCGCCGAGCAGCCCGAAGGTGGTGACCTTGATGCCGCCCGCCGTCGAGCCGGAGGCGCCACCGATGAACATGAGCGCCATCACGACGAACAGGGAGGCTTCGAAGAAGGCGCCGGTCTCGAGCGCGGTGAAGCCGGCGGTCCGCAGCGTGGCCGACTCGAAGGCGGCGTTCAGCAGCCGTTGCTCGGGCGGCAGCGCGCCGAGGGTGGCGGGGTTCTCCCATTCGATGACGCCGATGAGGACGGTGCCGATGACGAGGAGCGACGCGGTGACGAGCAGGACGAGCTTCGTCTCGAGCGCGAAGCGGCGCCAGCGCCGGCCGATGGCGAGGTCGCCAACGATCGCCCAGCCGAGCCCGCCGAGGATGAGCAGGATGCCGATGGTGCCGAGCACCCACCAATCGTCGCGGAAGGGCGTCATGCTGCGGAAGCCGCCGGTGAGGTCGAATCCGGCGTTGTTGAAGGCGGAGATCGAGTGGAATACCCCCCACCACATGCCCTGCGGGTGCCAGCGCGGACCGGCCTCCGGCCCCGCCATGAAGGCGATCGACAGCACCACGGCGCCGACCGCCTCGGCGGCCAGGGTGAAGAGCGCGATGCGCCGCACCAGCCGCGTCACGCTGCCAAGCTCGAGGCCGCCGAGCGACTCCTGGACCACGATCCGGTCGTGGAGCCGGGTGCGGCGTCCGGCGATCAGGTAGAGCAGCAGGGTTGAGCCGGTCATGATCCCGAACCCGCCGGCCTGGATGAGGACGAGGATGACGATCTCGCCGAAGGTGCTCCAGTGGGTGGCCGTGTCGACGACCACCAGCCCGGTGACGCAGGCCGCCGAGGTTGCCGTGAAAAGGGCGGTGACGAGGTCGGTGGAGCGGCCGGTCTCGGTGGCGAAGGGAAGGAGCAGGAGGGCGGTCCCGGCCGAGATGAGGACGGCGAAGGCGAGGAGCAGCGTCTTCGCCGGCGAGAGCGGCTTCCTGGCGCGCTGCACCGGCTGGAGCCGGACCTCCTCCGGTCGCGTCCGTGCCACCCGGATGCGGCGATCGCCCGGGCGGCTGCCCTGGACCGTCACGCGACGACGGCGAAGCGGCTCATTCGCCTACGGTAGCGCCTCGCCTCATCCCCGGGATCGAGACCGGGACCCGGATCCGTGCCTCGCTCGGTCAGACCCGGTCGGAGCCGCCGGCCTGGCCGATGGCCGCCTGCGGCGGCTCGGCATGCGAGACCGGCATTGACTCCCCTGGCGGCTCGTCGGCCGCCACTGGGACAGGGACTCGCTTCGGCCGCGGGCGGAACGGCGAGGTCTCGGGCACGACCGGCCCCTCCGTCTCGGCCAGCTCGCCGCCGCGATACGCCTCCCACACAGCCATGACCGTGTCGCGGTGCGGCCGGATGCGGCAGTGCTCGTCGCGGTTGCCCATCTCGTCGCAGTAGCCGAGCGGCACGCATTTCGGGACCAGGAATGAGCCGAAGAAGGGCGACACTCGGAAGATCTCGTGGCGGATCTGCTTGAACAGCTGGCGGATCTCCCACTGCGCCATGGTGCACAGCCGCAGCCCCGACATGTGAATGAGCTGGCGCAGGTTCACCGTCATGATGAGGTTGGTCTGCATCGCGTTCGGGAAGATGAAGCGCGCGTCCTCGGCCGGCACCTCGGCCTGGAGCAGCTGGCCGTACAGCTCGAGGTTGTCGTCGACGGCCTGCTGGAAGCGACCGGCGAGGTCATCGGGCAGGTCGCCATTGGTGATCGAGTCGGGGACGGTGTAGTTGTCGCGCGACTTGAAGCTGACGTATCGCTGTGACTGCTGGTCGAAGGCCGTGCCGGCCCGGTGGCGGACGAGCTGGTGGGACAGCGTCCGCGTCACCCCGCTGATCGCGAACGTGAAGTTCACGTGCTCGATCGTCGAACCGTGGCCGGACTCCATCACCTTGCGGACGAGGTTCTGCTGCTTCTCGTCGGCCACCTGGCGGCTGACCGCCTTGTCCCAGATCTGGTCGGGCAGCTGCTCCGAGTAGCAGGTGCGGCAGGCGGTGTAGATGATCGGGAGGTAGTACTCCTCCACGATCTCCTTGGTCGGAAAGATGAGCCTGGCGGACAGGTCGGAGGAGGTGGCTGGCATGCGAGCCTCACGGTGCCAGCCACGGGCCGGCTGGGCTAGGGGGTTATCCACACAATCTTCCCACACATTGTATGACATCGGTGGATAACTGCGGCCGACGGTGAACTCACCTGACCCCGGTCAACGGCTCACGTCTGTCATACGCGCCGTGCCGGGCGCGATATTGCGAAGCCTATGCTCCGGGGCGGTCCGCGCGTCGCTCCTCGAGGCGCACGAGCCCGTGCATCCGGTCGAAGGCGATCCGGTTTCCGCCCGCCGCGCGGGCCGAGGCGAGCGCCTCGTCCGCGGCGGCGAGGAGCTCCTCGTCGGTGAGGCCCATGCCGGAGCGCATGAAGGCGACGCCGATCGAGACGCGCACCACGATCTCGCCGGCGCTGGTGGCGATCGGTCGGGACAACAGACGCGTGCGGAGCGCGTCGGCGAAGGTGGCCGCGCCGGTCTCGTCGGTGTGCGGGAGGAGGGCGATGAAGCTGTCGCCCCCCACCCGGCCGAGGGCATCGGCCCCGCGCATGCGGAGGCGCAGCCGGAGCGCCACCTCGCGCAGGACCTCGTCGCCGATCGCCAGTCCGTGGTCGCGGTTGATGCCCGCGAAGCCATCGAGGTCAAGGAGCAGGACCGCCAGCGAGTGCGGATAGCGGCGGGCCCCGGCGGCCTCGATTCGCAGGCGCTCGAGGATGGCACGACGGGTCGCCACAGCGGTGAGCGGGTCGACGCTCGCGGCCTGCGCGATCTCGTCGCGCTGAAGCTCGATGGTGCGACGGGCGTGCATGAGCTCCTCGATCGTTCCCCGCAGCTCGCGAGCGAGCCGCAGCGATTCCTCGTGGGCCGTGAGCGCGGCCGGCACGCCAAGGTCGGCCGGATCGACCGGGTCGGCCCGCGCCCCGTCGTCGACGGGTCGCGGATCGGTCGGCTCAGCAGAGGCGCGCGCAGCGGCAACGTCGCGGCGACGAACGTAGGCAAGCGCTCCGGCGGTCACGGCCACCAGGCCGACCAGCGTCTCGACCGACCCGGGACGGGCGGCTGCCAGGGAGGCGAACCCGGACGCCACGAGGCCGGCAGCCAGCATGGGCCCGGGAACGGCGCTCGCCGCCACGAGCGCCGCGGCGAGTCCCATCAGCCACGGCCACGCCGCACCGGCCGGGGGGATCAGGACGGCGGCCGCGGCTGTCGTCTCGATCGCGGCGAAGGCGATCAGCCAGGTGCCGAGCAGATGCGCCCCTCCCCGCTGTGGATTCCCCGTTTCGCGCGTCAGCTGCGCGGCGAGGAGGACCGCCCCCGCGCCCATCGCCGCCGGGAAAAGACCCGCATCGGGGAATGCCGAATCCGCCGGCAGTGGCCCGAGCGCGCGCAGGGTCGCGACCCCGAGCCCCACCCCCACCAGCGCGAGCGCGGTGGCGCGCGCGATGGTGAGCGGGTCCCCGTGCCGCATGCCGCGCTCGAAGGAGGCGAGCGTGGCGATGCCCACCAGCACGGCGGCCGCCCCGCCGCCGGTCGGCAGGAGCCAGCCCAGCCCGTGCTCGCCCGGGACGAGGGCAGGGAAGAGGCGCAGCAGCGCGACGGCGGCCGGCGCCAGCAGCAGCACCGCCACCCCCGCGGCGAGCGTGGCGGGGTCCGGTCTGGGATATCGGTCCACGGGGCTCCCGCGTGGTGCGAACGTGCACCGCCACTCTCCGGGCGCCGGCGGCGGGGCGGCAATAGTACGAACGGGCGCGCCACGGTCGGCTCGCCTATCCTGCGGCGCATGCCGGTGCAGCACGTCATGTCCCGCGCCCGCTTCCTGGCGCTCACCGACGGTCTCGTGGCGGAGGGCGAGGCGATCGTCACCCAGCCGGAGTGGAACCGCTTCCGGCACTGGCTGCTGAACTCGGACGAGCTGCTCGAGAAGGTCTGGGGACGAATGGACCGATACCACCTCGCCTGGCTGAACGTCGGCCGCGACTCGGCGCCCCCCGGCTCGTCGCTGGACGATGCGGGGACCCTCCGCTTCGTGACGGAGGTGGCGAGCGCGAAGCTGGCCGTGCTGCGTACGATGAGGACCGCGGTCGAGCAGCGTGGCTGGACCCTGCTCAGCGAGGAAGACGAGGACGCATGACCCACCATCGCCCGGACGACCACACCGGTGGCCTGGCGGCCGTGCTCGCGCATCCCGACGACGAGAGCTTCGGCTGCGCCGGGGCGCT
>Ga0299914_10002333_pt1 | contig 13049 bp, 10 predicted proteins | sample RVTome_10_FD_201361 | JGI IMG/M metagenome (GOLD analysis project Ga0299914, IMG submission 201361) | Soil microbial communities from uranium-contaminated site in the Upper Colorado River Basin, Wyoming, United States - RVT153D57 (version 2) ...
CAGGATCCTGAGATCCTGACGCGTGGGCTCACGCTGAACGGCATCAGCCATTCCGTCGTCGGCGTGATGCCGGCCGGTTTCTCCTTCCTCGACAAAACCGTAGACCTCTGGCTTCCGCTGCGCTTTCCGGCCGAGGCGCGCACGCCGCGCGGCCGCTGGCTGGTGACCGTCGGCAGGCTGAAGCCCGGCGTAACCGCCGAGCAGGCACAGCGCGACATGACACGGGTAGCCGGCGAGCTCACGACGATGTTTCCCGACTTCAACACCGGCTGGACGGCGCGGGTCGTTCCGCTTCGCGAGCAGCTCACGGGGGACATCCGTCCGGCGCTGCTGGTGATGCTGGGGGCAGTCGCGTTCGTGTTGTTGATCGCCTGCGCCAACGTCGCGAACCTGCTCCTCGCGCGCGCCACCGCGCGTCAGCGCGAGCTCGCCGTCCGCGCGGCGCTCGGCGCCGGACGCGGACGCCTGATCCGGCAGCTGCTCGCCGAGAGCGTGGTCCTCGCCGCTGCGGGTGGCGCGGCCGGCCTGGCGCTCGCCTGGTGGGGGTTGCAGGTCCTGCGCGCGGTGGTTGCGGAGCGCCTGCCGATCCAGCGGCTCGAGATGGTTGGGATCGACGGACCCGTCCTCGCGTTTACGATGGGGGCGACGCTCGTGAGCGGGATCTTCTTCGGGCTGATCCCGGCCTTCACTGCCGCCGGCGCAAGCCTGAACGAATCATTGAAGGAAGGTGGCCGCACGGGTTCGGCGGCGCGCGGCGCGCGGACCAGATCGGCCTTCGTCGTCGTCGAGATCGCGCTCGCGCTCGTGCTGCTCGTCGGGGCGGGCCTGCTCGTCCGCAGTTTCGCACGCCTCATGGACGTCGACGCCGGCTTCGAGACCGACCGCACGATGACGATGCGCGTGTCGCTGCCGCTGTCACGATACGCGGACGCCCCTAAGCGGGGGCAGTTTTTCGAGCGACTGCTCGAGCGCGTGCAGCAGGTGCCCGGCGTCCAGTCGGCCGGCGCCATCAGCTCACTCCCGCTGGTCGGTCTTGGTTCGGCGACCGGGTACGAGATCGTGGGCGAGCCGGCGCCGCCACTCGGGCAGGAACCGGTCGCAGACGTCCGCGTGATCACGAAGGACTACTTCAGAGCGATGGGGATCCCGCTCATCCGGGGACGGCTGTTCGACGAGCGCCAGCCATCCGACGCGGTGAACAAGGTCATCGTGAACGAGGCGCTGGCCCGGCGCCACTGGCCGAACGAGGACCCGATCGGCAAGCGCATCACGATCAGCTGGAACGAAGACATCGAAGACGAGATCGTCGGCGTCGTCGGCGACGTCGTCCATGCCGGGCTGGATGCCCAGGTGCGGTCCATGACGTACTGGCCGCTCGCGCGCAACGGCGACGCCTCGATGACGCTCACGCTCAGGACGGCGGGAGAGCCGACCAGCGTGATCTCGGCGGTGCGCAGCATCCTGCGTGCGCAGGACGCCGACCTGGCCCTGGCCGACATCCGAACGATGGACGAAGTGGTGTCGCAATCGGTGGCGCAGCGGCGGCTGATGATGGTGATGCTCGCAATCTTCGCGGGCGCCGCGCTGCTCCTCGCAGCGGTCGGTATCTACGGCGTGATCGCCTACAGCGTGACGCAGCGGACGCAGGAGATCGGGATCCGGCTCGCGCTCGGCGCGCAGCGGTCCGACGTCCTGAGGATGGTGGTGGGTCAGGCTGCGATCCTGGCCGTCGCCGGCGTCGTCGTCGGCGCCCTGGGAGCGGTGTTCCTCACTAGGCTGATGGCGGAGTTGCTGTTCGGCGTGAAGCCGTTCGATCCCCTGACGTTCGCCGTCGTGGCGGCGGGACTGACGGGTGTCGCGCTGCTGGCCAGCTACATCCCGGGGCGGCGCGCGACCCGTGTGGATCCCGTGATCGCATTGCGTGCGGAATGACAGGCGTCACGCCCGACCTGAAGGTCGGGCCTACGTGGAACCCTCGGGGCCCTGTCTTGTAGGCCCGACCTTCAGGTCGGGCGCACTGCTACTCCCATCGAAAGAGTCGCGCCGACAACGCCGTGAAGGCGACAGCCATCAGCGCCAGGACGGTGACATCGCCGGCATGCGCGGACCAGCCCGCGCCATGCCAGATGCCCCGGAGCAGCGACACGGCGTACGTGAGCGGCAGCGCGCGGGCCAACGTCTGCGCCAGCGGCGGAAGCGACTCCACCGGCACGAACAGTCCTGAAATCCCGAGCATCGGATAGATGATCAGCGTGCCGATCGGCTGCGCGAAGCGCGCGCCCGGCACGACGCTGGCGATCAGGAACCCGAGCGAGATGATGGTCGCCGTGCTGAAGAGCAACGCCAGCGTGAACGAGAGGATCGGGACGTCGGCATCCAGCGGGTAATAACGCCGGCCCGCCAGGATCAGCAGTGCCAGGGTTATGGCCGTGAACAGCAGCTTGACCAGGACGTGCGCGGTCAGGATCGTCTCGGGCCGCAGCGGTGTGGCCCGCAGCCGCTTCAGGATGCCGCCCTCGCGATAAATCGCTATCACCGTCACGAGCGAGAGCACGGCACTGGCGGCGATCAGCACCGACGCAAAGATCGGCAGGTCGGCCGAAAAGACACGAGGGGCATCGGGCGGCAGGGCTCCCGTTCGCGGGCCGAGCACCCGCGCAAGCGCGACGAAGATCAGCACCGGAACCCCCACCGTGCCGATCACGCCCAGCGGCTCCCGCACGAAGATCTTGATTTCGAGCCAGGTCAGTCGCCAGAGTCCACGCATCATGTCGGCATTTCAGTCGCGGATGGTGTGACCGGTCAGCCGGAGAAAGACGTCCTCGAGCGTCGGCACCTCGGTGCGGAAGTCGATGACGCGCATCCGATGCTCGGCGAGGCACCGAATCACCTGCGTGACGAGGTCGTCGCCGCGTCCCCGGATGATCACCTGCTGTCCGTCGCTCTCCACCGAGAGGGTCTGCGAGATGGACCGAAAGCGGTCGGGGGCCAGCGGATCGTCCGTCGCCACGAACACCGTCCGTTCGGGACAGTGCCGTCCCACAAGCTCGGCGGGCGTGCCGACATCGACGATGCGGCCGTGGTCGATGATCGCCACACGGTCGCAGAGCCGCTCGGCCTCCTCCATGAGATGCGTCGTGAGAAATACCGTCTTGCCGCGCTGGCGGATGCCCCGCACGAGGTCCCAGATCGCTCGGCGCGCCTGAGGATCCAGTCCCGTCGTCAATTCGTCGAGGAACACGAGCTCAGGGTCGTTGATGAGCGCGAGCACGATGAACAGCCGCTGTTTCTGGCCACCGGACAGCGTCATGAACCAGGCGTTGCGCTTGTCGCCGAGACCGAGTTGCTCGATCAGTCGATCGCCGTCCGCGGGCTTCCGGTACAACGAGGCCCACAGGGCCACGGCTTCCCGCACCTTGACTCGTTTCTGAAGCTGCGCCTCCTGCAACTGCACACCGATCCGCTGTTGCAGCGCGCGGCTGTCCCGCCCGGGATCCATTCCGAGGACCGAGATGGTTCCTCGATCGGGCGTGCGCAGCCCCTCGACGCATTCCATCGTGGTGGTTTTTCCCGCGCCATTCGGTCCGATCAAGCCGAAGATCTCCCCCGGGTGCACCTCGAAGGAAACGTCCTGCACCGCCACCGTGCGGCCGTACGTCTTCCGGAGCGAGGAGACATGAACTGCGGGTCGATGCGTCATTCCAGACGCCGCCCGGGAATGCACCGGCAGCCGATTGAGGCCCGCGTCACGGCGTGATGTCCCAGGGCCGCTCCCATGGGCGGAGCGGGCGCTGGCGGACGAGCAGCGGCAGTTCCTGGCGCTGCAACTCGAGGAGGATCCGGAACTTTTCCTGAAGCGGCTGGCGGGCCTGCAGGCGGTGCCACTCCCGTTTTCGCGCGAGCAGCGATGCGACACCTGGTGGGACCGGGTCAGTCATCGGCCGGAAGATCTCCACTGATGCCGTGCGCCTCGAGAAGAGCCCGAAGGCGCGGGCGGTCAACGATCCCCGTCTGGAGCAGCAGCCACGCCCGCTCCCGCCGTCTCGCGCCGCCGGCTTGAAGGGCCAGCGCAATCAAGTGCTCGGGATCGACCACAGGTACGGATATGCCTTCGTACTCATGCACCCGGGCCGCCTGAATCGCCTCGACGACCAGCGCATTGTAGGCCGGCAGGATCTGCACCGGAACGCCGTGGATGAGGACGTGTTCGGCGTCGACTGGGAAACCCTGGGATTCCGCCCATCGGTAGACGGGCGCGAGGGAGACGAGCACGGAGTGATCCTCCGACGGCAGGAGCGCGAAGACGTCCACATCGTAGGTGCGAGTGGGCTCCGCATAGAAGAGCACCGCCGTGGCGCCGCCGATGGCGTAGTCGGCCACGACGGCCTCCTCCTGCATCTGGGCGAGGACACGAAAGACGTCAGCCAGAGACGGCACGCGTCAATTCTATGCGTCCGGGCCTGGTTCGCGCCTGGCGGCGGGCTGGCCCCGCTCCGGCTTCACCTGGGACATAATCGCCGGCATGATTCGACCAATCCTCCGCATGACGTTCGCGGCGCTCGTCCTCGCCCTGACGGGCCTTCTCGTCCTTCCCGCCGGCGCGCGGCAGTCGCAGGCTCAGCCGCAGACCTACCAGGAAGCGCAGAACTTCAAGTCGGGACCGACCCCGTTCGAGCCGCTGATGAAGTTCTGGTACGAGCTCGACGCGATGAGTGATCTCGTGAGCATCCGACCGCTCACGAAGACGCTGCTGGACCGCGAGTTCACGCTTGTCACCATCGCGAAAGATCCGGTCAGCTCGCCACAGGATGCGATCCGCTCCGGAAAGACGATCGTGCTCATTGCCAACGCCGTCCACGGCAACGAGACGGCCGGCAAGGAGGCCTCGCAGCTCGTGGCCCGCGACCTCGTCTCCGGCGATCTTCAGAAGCTGCTGGACGACGTGATCGTGTTGTTCGTGCCGCTGATCAACCCTGACGGCGGCGAGGTCCGGAGGCGGACGAACGAAGAAGGCTTCGACATGAACCGCGACTACATCAAGCTGGAGTCGCAGGAGATTTACGCGCTCGTGACGCAAGTCCTGAACGAGTGGACGCCCGACATCCACATCGACACGCACCACGGCGGCTCCGCGCCCTACACCCTGACGTGGCAGGCCACGCTGAGCCCCGCCGCGGACGCTGAGCTTCGCGCGTATCCCTACGCCCAGATCGTCCCGAAGATCCGCGCGGCGCTGCAGGCCGAAGGGTACGACGGCTTCGACTATTCGGGTCCGCAGACGCGTGACGGGATTCGCGGGTGGGGATCGACGTCGGTGGAGCCGCGCAAGCACCACGTCTACACGGGGCTCGTCAACTCCATCGGGCTGCTGTTCGAAACGCCGTCCAGCTCGCATCGCGTCCGCAACGGGGTCGTCGAGCCCATCCCGCAGGAGGAGCGGTACCGGCACCAGGTGCGCGGGCAGGTCATCGGGATGACGGCCGTCCTGACGCACGCCGCCGAGAAGCGCGACGAGATCCGCGCCCTCACGAACGCCTCACGCGCGCGTGCGGTCCGGGCCGGTGCGAACCCCACGCCTGCGGATGGCGTCGTCGTCGAGTACGCGCTGGTGTCGCGTGGGACCGAGCCGGTGTGGATGCCGGAAGGTGGCGGCGGCCGCGGGCGGGGTCGAGGCGCTGGGGAGCCGGCGGGCGGACAGCCGCCTGCAGGCCGGGGCGCGGCGCAGCCAGGCGGACAAGGTCGCGGCGGTCGAGGTCAGGGCGCGCCACAGACCTACGCGCTGCAGAACGTGCCCATCTGGTTGAAGTACGACGTCAAGCGGACCATCCCGCGTGCGCGCGGCTACGTCATCCCGGCTTCCATCGCGAAAGTCGTACCGCTGCTGCTCGATCACGGGATCCAGGTGCACCGGTTCACCGAGCCTGCGTCGCTGGAGCTCGAGGTGTATGACGCGATCGGTGTTCAGCGCAACGAGTACTTCCAGGGGCACTACCTGAAGTCCGTAACCGCCGTGGAGAAGAAGACCGAGACCGTGCAGGTGCCGGCCGGCTGGTTCTACGTGAGCACAGCGCAGGCGAAGGGGAACCTGATCTCGTACATCCTGGAGCCCGAGACCGACGACAACCTGATCACGTGGGGCTACACCGACAACGTGCTTCGGGTCACGCCGGCGAGCGTGCAGGAGGCGATGAGCGGTTTGCTCGGCGACAACGACATCACGTCGCTGACACCCGAGCAGCGGACGCAGCTCGAAACGCGCGCGGCCGCGATGATGAAGCAGCGCCAGCGCGTGCCGATGATGCGCGCCGTCAAGGAGCAGCCGAAGAAGCTGCTCGAGGTGACGCGGTACACGGATCTAAACCGGACGCGCTATTCGCGGTGAGCCCGCTGTCGAAAGACGCACCGCCGAGGACGCAGAGACGTTTCGTAAAAAGTGTAGCGCAGCCCTTTATGGGCTGCCTGGGGGACTGTCGGTTGAACGCAGCAGGTTGAAGTGGATCGTGGTGTTGGTCGGAAATCCGCTGGCACTGTTGACGATGCCGGGGTGGGTCTTGACGTCGGGTAGGTAGCCGTCCTTCGACGCACGAATCGCGAACGGAGCGGCGGTGCCGGCGGCGTACATCAGCGGAGCAACGACGGGCGTGGGCCCCCTGCTTGCCGTCTCGATTACCTCTTGCGGGGGACGCCGAGGGCGCAGAGCCTCTTCGGTTTTCTGTCTTAGCGAAAAAGTGTAGCGCAACCCTTTACGGGCTGCCCAGGGTTGGGTGCGCTGAAGCCGCCTGGCGCCCGACCTTCAGGTCGGGCGCGACAGCCAGCGTTTCGTCTCCCGGATGCGGCCGCAGAATCGGTAGCTTGGTTGCCGATTTTTTGGAAAATCGGCAGGTGCACTGCTAACGGACAGTAAATGACAGCTCCCGCTCGAGCGCCTGTTCCCCTCTGGCGGCAAGTTCGACTGACACCAGGTACTGCCCTGGACTGAGCTCGCTCATCGGTAGGACGACGTGTTGCTCGGAACCGGAGGCGACGAACGCGGCAGCCGGGACGGTTTCCGACAGCGTGCTGACGATCTCATCACGCCCATTGGTAATGCGCAGCGTGCGCGTGACCTCCTTCGACGCCCGTCCCGGTCGTTGATGGATCCGGAAGAACAGCGTCACGCTGTCCGAATTCGCGAACTGCCGGCGCGTGGTCGGCAGCACCGGGATGAGCGCGCGCACGCGGTCGTCGCTGGTGCGCGCCCGGGCGGGCGTCGCCTCGAGCATCAGCCCCGTCACCGTCAGGGCTCGCTTCGCGAAGTCCGGCACATCCACGTCCAGATAGACGCTTCCGGTCTGCCCGGACTTCACGTGCTTCACACCGATCCGCACGGCGTGTCGGCCCGGCTTTGCGGCAATCAGCGACGTCAGCTCGCACCAGCCCGGGGATGCGCACAGGCTGGCGGTCTGCGCCAAGTCCCCGCGCGGCCGCCCTTCCGGATCGAACAGGTGCGTGACGATCTCCACCGCGTCGCCCGCGTCGGCCCCGGCGGCCGTGCGGTCGAAGGCGAGCGTGACCGCGACTGCGGAGCTTCCGTCGAGCTGCCGCAGCGGCGCCGCAATGCCGCGGAGCGGCACACCGGGATCGGACAGCACACCCGTGATCGCCTTGACGCCACCTGACAGCGGCGCATCCTCTGAGGCACCCTGCCGCGAGGCGAAGTAGCCCTTGCGCGAGATGACCTCGTAGCCGGGCTTCTTCACCTTGACCTCGACGCGCCGGTAGTCGCCGGGCCGGGCCGGCGGCGACGGGGTGTATCCAAGGAGGTAGTAGGATTTCGTCTCTTCGAACAGCCTGGCGATCCCCGGCTTGTAATCGTTGGTGTTGACGAACGCTTGCCCGCCGGTGTTGTTGGCGAGCGTGAGCAATGACTCCGTGAACTCGCGCGGGAGCCCGCCAAGGCCCGCCGGAACGAGGCCGTAGATCGCGACATTCGCCCGCTGTGCCCTGTCGACCGTACGCCGGAGCGCAGACAGCAATGCCTGATGAACCTCTCCACCGAGCGCAGAGCCGGTACCCGCCAACGTGATCTGTGCTGCGTCGGCGGGCGACATAGGAATTCCGATACTGAGATACGCCACAACCTTCCGGCGCATGGGCACCGCCTCGAGGTATTCCGCCACTCGCGCGAGGGTGTTCAAGGATGAGAGGTAATAGTAGGAGTCCATCACGACTCCCGCTGTCAGTGATGGAGGTAACCGAACCCCCCTCCCACCTCCTCCTCCCGCGCCTCCGAGAAAGCCGGCGGACAGACGATTTGCGGCGGCAAGAAGACGCGCGCGATCGCGCGTGAAGTCCTGCGCGTTCCGGTTATCTCTCGTGAAGACAACCGCCGCAAGATCCGTGGGACCGAGGCCCTCTATGAAGGCTCTCGCCATGTTCTTGGCGCGGCCCACCATGTAGGGATTTCCCGGCAACGTCGCGTCGTCGATCACCAGGACGAACAGCCGCGATTCATCGTGCCGGTTCGCCGCGACGTCCTGCGGCGGCGCCTTCAGCCACTCCGCGCTGACCTGTCCGGGACCCTCGACGGAAATTTCGTCGAGGGCCGCGATGACCTGCGGTTTGCCATCTTCCATCACGATGAAATCGTCGGCCGTGAGCCCGGTGACCGGACGCCGATTCCGGTCCAGCACCGTCACATCGATCGTGAGCAGGTCGGTCCGCGCGCGGAATATCGGTTGCTGTGTCTGCGCCGCAGGGTTCTGCCACAGGAGTCCCGCGAAGCACGCTCCAAGCAGGACTGCCGCAGGCAGGATGCGCATATATCTCGTCAGCCGCCGAAGTTGTCGCGGAAGCAGCGCATCCAGTTGCGCCCGAGGATCTTCTCGATGGCGTCGCTCTTGTAGCCCCGTTTCGCGAGGCCGTGGGTCACGGTGCGGAAGCGGTCCGGCGCGTCCAGCTCGGGGATCCACGGCGGCCACCGCACGTTATAGGACGGCTTGAAGCTGCGCAGCCGCGGCACGTACCAGCTCTCCCTGGTCGCGACGGCCTCGATCCCGCGGATCTGAAAGTCGGTGGCCACGCCCACATGGTCCATCCCCGCCACTCTCACCGCATGGTCGATGTGGCGCAGGTAGTCCTCGAGGCTTGCGGCCGCCGTCGGCGCGACCATGTAGCCGAGCGCCATCATCCCCGTCACACCGCCCTTGTTCGACACCGCCTTGATGAGCGCGTCGCTTTTCGCGCGCGGATGATCGTGCAGCGCCCGGCACATCGTGTGCGTGAAGGCCGGCGGACAACGGCTGAAACTGATCCCGTCGGCGGAGGTCTGCTCGCCGCAGTGCGAGAGGTCTACGAGGATGCCGAGCTCCCCCATTCGTTCGACGGCCTCGACGCCGAAGTCCGACAGGCCGGCGTTGGTGCGCTCCGTGCAGCCATCGCCGAGCAGGTTGCGCTCGTTGTAGGTGAGCTGGATGCAGCGCGTTCCCAGCGCATGGAGCTTGTCGAGGTTCCCGACGCTGCTGTCGAGGATCGTGCCGTTCTGGAACCCCAGAAGCACCGCGAGCTTCTGCTCGCGCTTCGCCCGCTCGAAGTCGGCGGCCTTCGTCGCGTGGATGAATCGGTCACCGTGCTGGCTGAACTGCGCCGCCCACTGACCGAGCGCGCGTTCGGCCACCTGGAAGTTGCGGTTGGCGAGCGACGTGTGGATCCCGGTGTAACCTGTGCGCTCGATCGCCGCGAACTCCGCCTCGTCCAGCCGGTGCGGCACGGAGAGCGCGTCGATCACGATGGCGCGATCGTACAGCGCGTCGACGTCGAATGGCGCGGGCGCCTTGCCGGGCTGACCGGCAGGTGACTGGTGCAGCGCCTTCGCCGCCGCAGCCGGTAGCAGCGCACCAGCCGCCAGGGTGCTTATGAACTCGCGACGTCCTATGGCCATGGTCGATCGGCGCGCAGCGTCAGCATACCCTCTCAGTCAGCCCGCAGGCAGGATGCGGGATCCACCTTCGCCGCCCGCAGCGCAGGCAGCAAGGCCGCCAGACATCCGGCCGTCGCGAGTGTGACCGCTACAGCGGCGAGCGTCAGCGGATCGCGCGGAGCCGTCTGGAACAGGAAGCTCTCGATCACCCGCGTCGCGAGCAGCGCACCGCCAACGCCGATCAGGATCCCGATCGCGATCGGCACGGCCGCGTCCGTCAGCATCACCCGCACGACCTGCCCTGGGCGCGCACCGAAAGCCATCCGCACGCCGATCTCCGCGGTGCGGCGCGTCACCGCGTAGGCCGTCATCCCGAAGACGCCGACGAGGGCGAGTGTCAGGCCGAGGCCGCCGAGCAGGCCGAGCAGCACGGTGCGCCGGCGCGGTGTGATCACGCGGGCGCCAAACAGGTCGTTGCCCGTCCGAATCCTTTCGATCAGCACGCGAGGGCCGACCGCCTGCGCCGCGCGGCGCAACCGCTCGGCGAGATCCGGCACGTTGCCGGTGGGGCGCACCACGACCAGCATGGCGGTATTGAGGTCGTACTCGGTTGGCTCGAGCGGGAAGTACACCGCCTCGGTTCGCGGCTCGCGCGCGCTGGTAACGAGCGGCCCGCCGTGCCGCAGGTCGGCAACCACACCCAGTACGATCCAGGACTGCTTGTCGCGGCCGCCGCGGCTCACTTCGCGCCCGACGGCGGGTCCATCGGGAAAGAGCAGCCGCGCCGCCGACTCGTTGATGACCACCCCGCGAAATCCTGACGCGTAATCCGCGTCGGTCGGCAGCCGGCCGTCGCGCAGCGTCGCGCCGATGGTTTCGAAATAGCCGGGCGTGAATTCGAACATCGTGGTGCCGTGCCCCGTCCCCGCCACCGTCACGCTCGAGAACGTGGTGCTGCCCCCCAGGGGGAAGTTGTCCACGATGCCGGCTGACGCGATGCCCGGAACGGTCCGGAGCTGCTGCAGGAGCCCGGCGTAGTACGCCTTGTGCGCCGCAGGATCCCGGTCGAGCGGCAGCACTTCCATCGTTACGAGCCCGTCCGGCTCGAAGCCGAGATCGACGGCGGAAATACGCATGAAGCTGCGGATCATCAGCGCGGCGCCCGCGACGAGCACCACCGCGAGGGCAATCTCCGAGGCAATCAGCACCTGGCTTCCCCGCCGCGACAGCGTCGAGCTGCCCGACCGTCCGCCGCGAGCGAGCACCGAATTGATGCGTACGCGCGACAGCCGGATCGCCGGCGCGAGCCCGAAGAGGAGCGCGGTCGGCACGAGCAGCGCGGCAGTCGCGGCCAGCACCTTCAGGTTCAGTGTCACCGGCGAATTGGATGGCAGTGACAGCGGAACGTTCGCGACGATCAGATCGAGCGAGACCCAGGCGAGCAGCACGCCGAGGAGGCCGCCGGGGATGGCGAGCACCACGCTCTCGGTGAGGAGCTGGCGGATCAGACGCCCGCGACGGGCGCCGAGCGACGCGCGTACCGCGAGCTCCGATTGCCGGGCGGCGCCGCGCGCGAGCAGCAGGCCGGAGACGTTCACGCCGGCAATCAGCAGGATCAGCGCGACTGCCCCCGCCAACACGTTGACCGTCGTGCGATAGGACGCGGTCGCGGATGCCAGCCGTGAGGTCACGTGGGCGCGCACTTCGCCAGATGATCCGTCGCGGCCCTGCCAGTCGGGCATGCGGGCCGACAGCCGCTCGCGTGCCTGCTCGATCGTCACGTCGGGCCGGAGCCGCGCATACACCGAGACGCGGCCGGTGCCGCGGCGTGCATACTCCTGCGGCGGCACGCGCAGCGGCGTGGCGAGGGGCGTGGAGGCTTCGAACCAGGCTGGCAGCACGCCGACGATCGTCGCAATTTCGTCGTCCAGGCGGATCGTCTCGCCGATGACGTCCGTCCCGCCCCCGTAGTGGCTGCGCCAGTAACCGTAGCCGAGCAACGCCACCAGCGGTGAGCTGGGGAGGGTGTCCTCACCGAGGAACCCGCGCCCGAGGATCGGCGTCACGCCGTGCATCGGCAGGTAGTCCTCCGTGAAGTAGGTCACCTGGAGCCGTTCCGGCTGCGGGCCGTCTGCAATCCGGCCGCGGAACGCGCTGCCGCGGCCAGCTACCTGGGTGAAGACATCGGTCGCGGCCTGCCAGGTCCGCATGTCTTCCATGGAGGCCGTCGGGCGCGACAGCCTGCCATCCGGCTGCACCTGGGCGGGCCCGACGGTGACGAGCTGTTCAGGATCCGGGTATGGCAGCGGCCGGAGCATCGCGGCGTCGATGACCGAAAAGATCGCGGTCGACACACCGATGCCGAGCGCAAGGGTGAGGACGGCGACCAGTGACGAGCCACGCTGCCGCGCCAGCTGGCGGATGCCATAGCGGATGTCCTGGATCAGAGCGTCCATGGGGCTTACCTCCCGAGTGCCGAGCTCGGGACGATGGTAGCCGATCGTTGGCCGGTCGTGGGAGTTCGTCAGACCCTCAGTGACGGTGAGGGGCTGCCTCGAAAACGGAATCTTCCCGCCCTTGGCAGGCGGCGAGCCACCAAGGCTGACTCAGCGATAGAGCAGGAAACAGTCGTCTTGGATGCGCTGAGGTGGCAACGTGGCGCGAGTGATGCACCCGCAAACCACATGAGCAAGAGCAACGTCAATCCGGATCACTACAAGATTGCCGGGCGCGAGCGTCAGGGGGAAGACATCCTGCAGGCGCGCCACAAGCAGAAGCGGGCGCAGATGCTCGCGCGCGAGCGCTTCGAGCCCCGGCTGACGACGTCGACCCATGCCAGGCCGGGCCGGGCCGCGCTCGTGCCGGGTGCGCCGCCGCCGGGACCTGCCCCGAAGTCGACCGCGAAACAGGCACCGTCCCGAAAGCAGACGGTGCGGAAGAAGGCGACGACGACGCGACGAACGGCCAAGGCCCCCGTGCAGAAGACCGCCGCGAAGAAGACGGCGAAGACAGGCACCAGGAGAGGGTCAGCCGGAAAACCCTCGGCGACGCGCCGCCGGGCGCGCTGAGGCGCTACCCCGACGGCGAAGTACAATTGCCCGATGGAGCGGGACGACCTGCGGGCATTCGCGCATCGCAACTGGGCCGCGGC
>Ga0299914_10002334_pt1 | contig 13048 bp, 11 predicted proteins | sample RVTome_10_FD_201361 | JGI IMG/M metagenome (GOLD analysis project Ga0299914, IMG submission 201361) | Soil microbial communities from uranium-contaminated site in the Upper Colorado River Basin, Wyoming, United States - RVT153D57 (version 2) ...
AGGTCGAAGACGTCTCGCACGTGACACGCGTACTCCAAGGCGGACCAAACGTCGTCGGAGGGCCGGCGCCGGGCATCCGGATGCGCAAGGACGTCGCTCCAGCTCGCCGCGTTCTCGCGGATCAACCTGCCGACTTCCTCGCGGGGGAACCCCCCTGCATCGAAGCCGCATTCGGGGCACCTGCGCTCCAGCACCCAGGTCCAATCCTTCGTATCGCGTGTGATGGTCATGTGTTCATCCTCTCAACTCCGGGGGTTCTTGGACACCGGCCGGACGTTCTGGTGCAGGAGATGTGCACATAGCGCAGCAGTTCTTCCGCAGAAACGGGGGTTATGCGGCGCTGCGGCAGACGCGGCGCATAAAGTCGATCTGATCGTGCTTGCGCATGATGATGTGCTCCAACAGATGCTCGAGCGCTTCCGAGCGCGCCTCCTGACCGCTCGCCGGGATCACCTCACGCAGCGCCTCGGTCGTTTCCTCCTCGAGTGCGATGATCGTGCGCAGTCCTTCCTCCGTGATGGGGAACGGATCGAACGCAGCCATGTCGCTCACGGGGTCGCCGCCGAGGGCCACGATCTTCTCGATCAGTCGCCGAGCATCGTCGAGCTCCGCCGCTCCGAAGCGCTCCAGCTTCAGTCCGACGCCCTGGAACTGGACGCCGGTGACGGTCCCGGCCGCCCAGGTGTAGAGAGCCGGCGAACGCATCTGCAGCGGGATCGCCCGATTCATGAGCGCGATGACCTTTTCAACCTGCATCTTCTCGTCGGACACTTCGCAACCTCCGGATGTTGGGTGAGAGGCACCCCCTTACCCACGGATAGGGCCTTCCCAATCCCCCGAGTTAGAGGCGGTCGAACTCGCGCACCTCGAAGGGGCGATCGACGCGGAACGGGTTGTCGTCGGGGTCGACCTTCCCGGCCAGGACGTCCACGAGGTGGCGACTGCCGGCCGGGCTTCCCATGATCCCGTGACCCGAGTACCCGGTGTTGACGAAGAGGCCTTCGATGCCGAGGGGACCGAGCAGGGGCCGGTGGTCGGGCGTGTTCGTGTACTGCCCGGCCTGAAGGAACCAGTGGGCGCTCCCGCGCGACCACACGGCGTTCCAGAAGGGAACGATCCGGCCGATCGACGCAGGACCGTCCGGCGACAAGACCGTGAAGACGAAGTCGGGATCGACGGGCACCTTGTCGGTCGCCGGCGACGTCGGCGTCGAAGGGTCGGTGAAGAGGACGTATGCGCCGTTCAGGGCCGGGCGCCAGTGCGCGCCGGTTTCGTCGTCGATCGTCATCGGGGCGTCGCGCGGGACCTCCGGCACATCGGGCAGGACCAGCTTCTGGCGCGTCACCGTTTCGATCGGGAGCTCGGCCCCCACCGCGCGGCACAACTCGCCGGATAGTGGTCCGCAGGCGATCACGGCACGCTCGGTCGCGATCTCGCCGGACGTCGTCTCGACCGCCATGAGACGATCCCCGAGAACTCGGAAACCGGTGACTCCTGTATTCAACAGAACCCGCGCGCCGGACCCGGCGACCAAGCCCATCGTCAACTGCTTCGGGTCGAGGAACCCGTCGCCGGCACGGAAGCGAGCCTGGACCACGTTCCGGCCGACCCACGGGAACCGGCTCCTTACCTCGGCTCCCTCGAGCAACTCGATGTCCGTCTGCCCCCACTGGTGCTGCTCGGCGACGAGGCCCCTTTGCCAGGTCGCGCGATCCTCCTCCGTCGTCGCGAAGAGATAGCCCTGCTGTCGAACCTTCAGGTCGTATTCCCTCTGTCCGGTGATCTCCTGGAAGTTGAGGAACAGCTCGACCGATTCCCGCACGAGTCGGAGCTCCTCCAGGTTGTCGAACTGAAGGCGGAACGCGCCCGTTGACGCCGGCGTCGTGAGGGTGCAGAGGGCGGGCCGGCGTTCGATGAGCAATGGGGCAAACCCGGCTCGTCCTGCGAAGAAGGCGGTCGCCGCGCCGACCACTCCACCTCCGACGATCACGAGGTCGGCGGTGGAGGGAGCAGCGTCGATGTGAAGGATCCGTCCCACGGGTCTATGCAAGCACAAGGGAAGCGGCACGCGGTCAACGGTTCCGGTCTTTCTGCCGATACGAACGGGACGAACGGCGCTTGGAGAAGGGCGGTCGGGTGAGAAACGTGCCGAGCGAGCGGGGTTTAGTCTTTGCCGATGAAAAGGACACTCAAGGTCATCATCGTCCTCGCCCTCCTCGCCCTGACGCTCGTCGCTTGTGGGGAGGATTCGAACGACGGGGACCCGGCGACCGGCGTTCAGGACGCCAGCGCGGAGCCCTCGGCGGAGGAGTCCGCCGACACCGGAGCCGATGGCGGCGGCGAAGCCACCTGCTACCAGGAGGGGACGACGACGGACACGGGACTCAAGATCACGGACAAGGTCTGCGGGGACGGCGACGTCGCGGAGGCCGGCAAGCTCGTCACGGTGCACTACGTCGGAACATTGGAGGACGGGACCCAGTTCGACTCCTCGCGCGACCGCGGCCAGCCCTTCGAGTTCCTTCTCGGCGGAGGGATGGTCATCCAGGGTTGGGACGAGGGGATCGTCGGCATGGCCGCCGGCGGCCGGAGGACGCTCACGATCCCGCCGGAGCTCGGTTACGGAAGCGAGGGAGCGGCCGGCGTCATCCCACCGGACGCGACACTCGTCTTCGAGGTGGAGCTCCTGGAGGTCGCGGATGGCCCAGATGCCTAAGACGGCGGGCTCAGAACCCGCCGGTCACTAGCGCACCGCGGTTGCATCACATCGGCGACCGTTCCGAACGGGGGACCCCCCATGCCTCCAGGTAAGAAGAAAGAGCCCGACGGACAGGACGAGTTCGCGGTAGCGCGCGCCCACCTCAGTGGAGTAACCGCGCAGTACGCGGTTGCTCGTGAGCTGGCTACGGCCGCAACGATCGAAGAGACTGCACCGCGGGTCCTCAGAGTGATCCTTCAGAACCTCAAGTGGGAGGTCGGCGCGATGTGGCTTGCCGCTCGCGGCAACGAGAGGCTCCACTGTGTGAGCGTTCAACACCTAGACCCGGAAGTGCGGTCCTCGTTCGCGGACCTGTCCGCCGACCTGACCTTCGAGCGTGGGGCCGGACTTCCCGGGCGAGTGTGGGCCACGAATCAGGCGGAATGGGTCCAGGACATCCAAGAGGAGAAGAACTTCCCCAGGGTCGCGGCCGCAACCGAGAGTGGGCTGCACACCGCCCTCGCTTTCCCGATCGGGGTCGGCGATGTCTGTCTCGGGGTCGTGGAGTTCCTCTCAACGGAGACCCTCGACCCGAACGAGAATCTCCTGCTGAGCCTCAACGCACTCGGCAATCAGATCGGTCAATACGTCCAGAGGGTGCAGATCCAGGAAGCGATCCAGCAGAGCGAGGCCCTCAAGTCCGCCATCCTTGATTCGGCCCTCGATTGCATCATCTCGATGGATGCCGAAGGCCGGATCATCGAGTTCAATCCGGCCGCAGAGAAGGTGTTCGGCTACGCCCGCAAAGAGGTTCTCGGTGAGGAGATGGCGCACTTGATCATCCCCCCCGACCTCCGCGAGGAACATCGCTCGGGATTGATGAGATACCTCACCAGCGGGTCGGCGAAGCTCCTGGGCCGGCGGATAGAGCTCCGGGCGATGCGCGCCGACGGCAGCGAATTCCCGGTGGAGATCGCCGTCACGCGTGTGGACGCGCCCGGAAGAGCTCTGTTCACGGGCTACATCCGCGATATCACTCAGCGGGTGGAGGCCGAGGCGGAGCGCACACGACTCCTGGAGCTCGAGCAGCGCGCCAGAGCGGAGGCCGAGATGGTGAATCGCCGGCTCGCCCAGTTGGAGCGGATCACCGAAACGGCACTCACACACATGTCCCTGGATGATCTCCTCGACGAGTTGCTCGGACGTATCCGCGACATCCTGAAGGGCGACATGGCAGTGGTCGAGTTGATCGCGGAGGACATGACATCTCTCACGGTCCGAGCCCTTAGCGGAGGCGACCTCGCTCGTTTCGAAGGCGCGCACGTTCCACTCGGGGAGGCTCTCGGAGGCAGGATCGCTCAGACCGGCGATGTGCTGATCGTGGAGGACATGGCCGTTGCCGGATTGGATAGTCCCGTCTTCTCCGAGGGCATCACATCGGTGATCGGTGTCCCTCTCAGGATCGCCGGGCATGTGATCGGCGTGGTGATCGTAGGAACGCGCGAGAAGCGGCTCTTCACCACGGAGGAGGTTGAGCTCCTTAGGCTCGCCGCCGACCGCATCGCAACGCCGATCGAGAACGCCCGCCTGTTCGAGAGGGAGCATCGGATCGCCGACCTCCTGCAGAGGAGCCTTCTCCCTGATCGGCTTCCGCGCGTCCCCGGTATGTCGCTCGCGACCCGCTACGTCGCGGGCGGTGCAGGACTCATGGTGGGCGGCGACCTCTATGACGTCATCCCACTCTCGGCGGGCCACATAGGGGTGGTCATTGGTGATGTTGTCGGCAGAGGTGTGCGCGCCGCCTCGGTGATGGGCCAGTTGAGGAACGTCCTTCGCGCTTACGCCGTTGAGGGGCACTCGCCGGCTTCGGTGCTCCAGCGCGTCGACGCGTTCACGGAGGGTCTCCCCGAGACCGATATGGCGACGCTGGTGTACCTTCGCTGCGATCCCAAGACGGGCACGGTCGTGTACACGAACGCCGGACACCCACCGCCCCTGCTCCTGCGAGCGGATGGATCGACCGAGTACCTGGAAGGAGGTCGTTCCGTCCCCATCGCAACAGTTAGAGCCGCGGAGTACACGGATGCGATGACCCATCTCTCTCCGGGGGACACGATGTTCCTCTACACCGACGGGCTGATCGAGGAGAGACATCGCTCGATTGACGAAGGGTTGGAGGAGTTGAAGGGGGTCGTTACTCGAGGGCCCAAGGATCTCGAGGCTCTATGCGACTTCGTGCTCAAAGAGATCCTCAGCGACAGAGATGCCGTCGACGATACGGCTCTCGTAGCGATCAGGCTGCTCGAATCGGATACGGACACGCTCGACCTCGTGCTGCCGGCGGAACCGGGATCTTTGGCCCATCTGCGTCGCGAGTTGAATCGCTGGCTCCAGCCGAAGCACCCGACCGAGCAGGAGGTCTTTGAACTAACGGTCGCCTGTTGCGAGGCCGCCGCGAACGCCATCGAACATGCCTATGGCTTGGAGGAGGCGGATTTCGATGTTAGAGCGACCATCGAGGACGGCCTGGTGACTATCATCGTGCGGGACCAGGGTCGCTGGCGGGCTCCACGGGGGAGCAATCGCGGCCGGGGTCTTCAGCTGATCGAGTCCCTGATGGACGAGATCCAGGTCGGTCGCCACGAGGAGGGCACCGAAGTGAAGATGACGCGCCGGCTGGGGGGATCGGCCGGTGGATGACCTAGCTCAGGTTACCGTCGGGGAACGAGGCACGGTGTGGCTCATCGGGATACGGGGCGAGGTCGACATGTCCAACGCCCGACTCGTCGCCGACGAGATGCGTGAGGCCGTCCCGAATCACGCGGAGGGGGTCGTGCTGGACCTCACGCACACCTCTTACATGGACAGCCGCGGGATCTCGCTCCTGTTCCAGATGGCGCGGCGTCTGAGCATGCGCGGCCAGCGACTCGCTATCGCGGTGCCCGACGATGCCCCGGTCAGGTCCGTGCTGTCGCTCACCGGTGTCGCATCCGTTGCGGAGATCTTTTCCTCGGTCACGGAGGCCGAGTCGAGCGTCGTAGTCATCGACTAGCTTCGGGCCTAGATCCAGCACCATCCCTTGGGCGGCAGGTCGTCGTTCTTCAGGGTGTCCTTGGTCTCGACCACCTCGCGCCCGTTCTTCGTGGCGGTGAGCGTCGTCTGGGTCGCCACCCCCTTGGGTTTCTCGCAGCTGTCGAAGATCCAGATGCGCTTGCGCCACGACGGTTCCGATATGGACCCCTTCGTAAGAAGCGGATAGTAGAAGCCGAAGAGTCCTACCGCGCCGGCCGTGAACAGCGCTACGGAGGCCCTCGCCTCCCAGGTCTGGCCGAGCTTCGTGAACGCCCATGCGATCGCCAGACACATGAAGGGGATGGTCGGCAACAGATAGAAGATGAATACGGCATCACGCCCCGACGGGAACAACCAGGGGAGATAGGTGAACGCGAAGCCCGCCAGTATGAAGCCCTCGGGTTGTCGGAAGTCCCTCTTGCGCGCCCACGCGATCGCAAGGATCGCCATGGCGACGAGAGATGACCACCATACGAACGGACTTCCCGTCGCGAATATCTCCTGATACGTCCCGTCTTCGACGTCCGGCTCGCATGCATCGCCCGAGCAGAAGAAATAGGACACCGGCCTCTTGATGAGCGGCCACGACCAACCCGGCGACTGATACGAGTGGTTCGCCTCGAGCTCTCGGTGGAAGCCCAGCATGCACCACTGTTGTTGGTAGAAGTTGTACGGCCAATTGCCCTCCTTGTACGCACAGTTCCCACCGTCGACGTAATTCGGGATCGGGTCATGGATCCTCCCGATGAACGTCGATGTGTACACGAGCAAAGGCACCAGCATCAGATACAGGAGGATCGACAGGCTTTCCGTCGTGAGCATGCGCTGCACGTAGCTCTGGAGCCCGGCCCGCTTCCGCCACGCGAGCTCCCAGATGATCGTGAGCACCAGAACGGCAACGAGGAACAGGATGCCGGACCATTTGGAGGCAACGGCCGCGCCGGCGGCCGCGCCGGCGGCCGCGCGCCACGGTCTTCGGAACGCGACCCTCTCCTCTTCATCCGGAGTCAGAGCCGACCGCTCGATCATCCTGTCGCGATCGATCACAAGGAACAGGAATGCCGCGAGCCCGAACATCGGAACGAAGATGTCCAGCATCGAGGTTCTGGACTGCACGAAATGGAGTGGATCGAAGGCCAGCAGCAGAGAGGCGATCACCGCAGGCATGAGGCTTCTGAACAGTCGCCGGGCCAACAGGAACAGAAGGGCAACGGTGATGATGCCCGCGATGGCAGGCCCGATCCTCCAACCGAACGAGTCGTAGGCGAACACCTTGATGCCGGCCGCGATGAGCCATTTGCCGAGCGGAGGGTGGACCCGCGTGGAGTCTCCGGCTACTTCACAGAGCTCCTCCGAGCCTCCGACGTAGTGGCACGCGTCCTTGGCGTAATACGTCTCGTCGAAGACGTGGTCGGGGGGGTCGGCCAGCCCCCAGAGGCGCACGATCGCGGCCAGCAGCGTGATCGCAACCAGGGCAACGAGATCCAATCGGGTCCAGGGTCGCCTGGGGGAAACGACGGGCCTCGCCGCCTCCGGTTGGTCGCCGATCCTCGCGTCTTCCTCGATCACGGAGGCAGCATAGTTACTCTCTGCCGTAGTGAGGACGATGATCGCGGGACTTTCGACGCTACGGCGGGCACCGCAAGCGTTCGTCCCGTTCCTCTTTGGCGGGTCGGTCGCGGCGCTGGCGGTGGGTTCCGGACTGCTGCCCGCCTCCCCGCAGTCCGCGATCGCAGGAGCGGTCTACCCGCTCGACGTTCTCTTCGACGTGAAGAGGGCGGTCGGACACGCACACTCGTGGTTTGCGCTGGTCGCCGCGCTGGGCGTTTCGATCGGCGTGCGCAGTGCGATCCTTGCGGCGGCCGTCCATCTGGCTGAGGATCCCCGGCCCCCTTTCCTGCAGCTCTGGGGACGCGCCGCTCGCCTGGTCGCTCTCTCCGCGGCAAGTCTGTTCCCGGGCTCCGCCCTGTTCTTCATCGGGGTCGTCATCCGGTACGCGCCGTTCGTGTGGCTCGCAGCCCTGCTCACCTTCGCCCCCGCGCTACTGCTGGCGCGCCGGGCAACGTGGCTCGGGCGTGAGGATCAGGGCCGCGCGGCACCCGCTCCCTACGTCGGCAGCTTCCTCGTGAACGCCGCGGTCCTCTGCCTGGCTGGAGCAGCGATGTCCGGACTTGCGGGTTCGGGCCCTTGGCTCTCGGCGCTGATCCTGCTCGTTCTCGCTCCGATCGAGGCGGCGTTCTTTTTCGGCTGGAGGGCCCAGGTCGGCGGAGCCGCCGAGCCCGAACGGAGCCGGGTGATCGCCGCGCTGACCGCGACGGCGCTCCTCGTCTTCGGGGTGCTCGTTGCCGGAGACAGGATGGGGCAGGGAGATTTCGGGAACCGGACGGTGGCCGGGCGTCCCGGCACCCTCGTGCTGCTCGGCGGCGTGGATTCAACATCGGAGAGGGGCTCGCTCGCCGGCTTCGACGTGCGCTTCCTCGGATGGGAACAGGAGAACGGCGTCTTGCTGTCCTACAGCGACGGGCCGCGCTACTCCAAGGCCGATACGCACTCCGACCTCGGGGACGTGGCGGTTCTGGTCGGGCGTCAGATCGGAACGGCAGTTCGGCCGGTGACCTTGTTCGGACACTCGCAGGCGGCCCTCATACTCGACAGGATGGTGGTTTCCGATCTCGCACTCCCCGACAGCGCAGTCGTCATCTCGTCCCCGCCGCACTACGCCTCGGAGTTGAGCGTCCCCGCCCCCGGTGAGATCGGGGCCGGGAAGCCGGGTGGAGATCTCGCACGGGGGTTCTCCTGGCTGCTCGATCGCGTTGGGCTCTCACCGTTCGACGTAGACGCGCCGGCGATTCCAAGGGACGATGTCGTCCCGGAAAACTCCAGCGGGATCCGGAGGATGTCCGTGTGGGCCCTCGCAGATTCCGTATGGCTCGATTCCGATTGGCGTCGTCGCAACGAACTGAACGTGGTGTCGATCTCGGATCATGTGGGTGCACTTGTAGATCGGTACTCCCTGGAGGAGAGTGCGGCTTTCCTCGCCGGGGAGGATGTCGGCGACGACGAGGGCTCGTGGCGTGGTGCCCTGGCCACCACTCTCCGTTACTCGTTCGCTCCCTGGAGGCCTTAGTGCGGAGACCGAGGACACACCTCTGATGTCTGGGAAGCTGATCCTGTGCGCGACGCCGATCGGGAACCTCGATGACATGTCGCCGCGCGCCGTCGCGACCCTCGGTGAGGCCGACATCGTTGCCTGTGAGGACACCCGGCGAGCGCGCAAGCTGTTCTCCCACTTCGGGCTTTCGGTGCGGGAGCTGGTCGTCTACAACGAAGCGACAGAGCAGCGGAAGGCGGCGAACCTCGTCAAGCAGATCGCCGCGGGACGAACCGTCGTTCTGATCTCGGACGCGGGCATGCCGGGGCTCTCCGATCCTGGCTATCGCCTCGTGACGCTCTGCGTGGAACAGGGCCTGAACGTCGGCGTGGTCCCGGGTCCCAACGCGGCGGTCTCGGCCCTCGTGATCTCCGGTCTCCCGCCCGGCCGATTCGTGTTCGAGGGTTTCCTCCCTCGCAAGAGAGGCGACCGCAGGCGCCGATTCGAGTCGCTCCTAGATGAGGTGAGGACGATCGTCTTCTACGAATCCCCGCACCGGATAGCGGATTCCTTGGAGGATCTTCGCGACGTTCTCGGCGACAGACCGGTGGCGCTCGCGCGCGAGTTGACCAAGATGTACGAGGAGGTAAGGCGCGGCACCGCTTCTGAGGTTCTTGCCGGTGTGCGCGAGGAGCCGCCGCGCGGGGAGATGGTCGTCGTCGTTCAGGGGGCCGTGCACCAGAGCAAACCCGAACCCACGGCCGAGGAGCTGGCTTCCAGAGCGAGCGCGCTTATGGACACGGGGATCCCGCGCAAGGAGGCGATGGCTCAGGTGGCGCGCGAGATGGACGTCTCTAAGAAGAAGGTGTTCGACGCATTGGTTGGATCGAAAGACTGAGAGCGGTTAGCGGCCGATCTTCTCCGTCTGCGTGGTGGTCTCGGTGTCGGGGAGGCGCACCTCGATGCGGCCGAGCTTGGCCAGCTCCCCGGCGCAGTTCTCGCACACCATCCGATCCCGGTACTCGATCTGAGGATCGTCGGTCCCGCAGAACAGGCATAGGTCCTGGCGCTTCTGAAGGATGATCTGCTCGCCTTCGACGCTGATCTCGAGCTGGTCGCCCTCCCGGATCCCGAAGACCCGGCGCAGCTCGGAAGGAAGGACTATCCGCCCAAGTTCGTCTATCTTCCTTACGATGCCGGTCGACTTCATGGGAGCTCCCCCTGGGTATATATGGTAACAGTTACCAATCTTTGCCCATCTCTCGGGGCTAGTCAAACCCCCAGGCCGACAAATGCGCCTTTAGTCTCAGCAATTTACACCCTTAACACCGCCTCAGGCGGTATTCCCTTGGTTAGTTAGAGTCTGAGTGTTCCGCCCAATGACTTTTGCGAGGTACTGGCGAGTGAAAAGCAAGCATCGCAAGGCCGCAGGGAGGGTGCGTACCTGGAAGGTACGTGCCCGACTGAGAACGCCGCGAGGCGCCGGCTTTTCGCCGCCAGGACCCCCAAGATGTTGTTGGGCGGGACACTGATGAGCGACCGGGTCTTCTACATAACCACCCCCATCTACTACGTGAACGACGTTCCCCATCTGGGGCACGCCTACACGACCGTGGCGGCCGACTTCATCGCCCGCTTCCGCCGGATGCAGGGTCGCCGGGTTCACCTCCTCACGGGGACCGACGAGCACGGCCAGAAGATCCTCCGGACGGCCGAGCGCAAGGGCCTGTCCCCCAAGGAGTGGACGGACTCGATGATCCCTCGGTGGACGGAGGCCTGGGAGGCGCTCGGCATCACGAACGACGATTTCATCAGGACCACAGAGGAACGACATGAGGGACCGGTGCAGAAGTTCGTCCAGGAGCTTTACGACAAGGGCGAGGTCTACCTCGGAAGCTATGAGGGCCTCTATTGCGTCGGGTGCGAAGCCTTCAAGCAGCCGGACGAGCTCGTCGAGGGCAAGTGCCCGCTCCACAACACGGAGCCCGAGGTCGTGAAGGAGGAGAACTACTTCTTCCGTCTGTCCAGCTATGCGGACCGGCTGGTCGATCTCTACGAGAACGACGCTCGCTTCGTGATGCCGGAGGCGCGGCGGAACGAGGTGCTCGGGAAGGTTCGCCAGGGCCTGGAGGATCTGTCTATCTCGCGCGTGAGCTTCGACTGGGGTGTGCCGATCCCCTGGGATCCGAAGCACGTCATCTACGTGTGGATCGACGCGCTGCAGAACTACATCACTGCCATCGGGTACGGGAGCGACGAGGAGACGTTCGAGGAGATCTGGCCGGCGGACATCCACTTCATCGGTAAAGACATCCTGTGGTTCCACTCGGTGATCTGGCCGGCGATGCTGATGGCTCTGGATATGCCCCTGCCGCGCACGGTGTTCGCTCACGGCTTCCTTCAGGTGGGTGGGGAGAAGATGTCGAAGTCCAGGCTCACGGGCATCTCGCCCCACGATCTGGTCGCCACGTTCGGCATGGATGGATATCGCTACTACTTCATGCGCGAGATCTCGTTCGGGCTCGACGGGAACTTCTCGTGGGAGGGAATGGTCGACCGTTACAACTCAGACCTCGCCAACGATCTCGGCAACCTCGCCTCGCGCGTGTTGTCGATGATCGCGCGCTACCTCGACGGAACGGTTCCCGCGGCCCCCTCGGATGACGAGCTTCAACCCAAGGACCTCGAGCTTCGCCGGGTGCAAGCAGAGTCTTTCGCGGCGATGGAGAAGGCGATCGACGACATCGCCCCTCACGAGGCGCTCAAAGCTGCATGGGCCTTCGTCCGCAAGAGCAACGCGTACGTCGAAGAGGTCGCTCCTTGGGCGCTGGCCAAGGACGAGTCGAACCGGCGGCGACTCGAGGTGGTGCTTTACATGCTGGCGGACGCGCTGCGGTTACTGAGCCTGACGACGACTCCGATCATCCCGATAGCCGCGGGGGAGCTGTGGCGCAGGCTTGGGTACGACGACTCGGTCGAGGAACACACGTATCCCAACGACCTCGGTTGGGGCGCGCTGCCGTCCGGGGCCACCGTGAAGGTTGGGGAGCCGTTGTTCCCCCGGCTCGACACCGATATTTAGCTCCGGATGTGGTTCGACTCGCACTGTCATATCTCGGATATCGAGGACGAGGCGGAACTAGGATCGGTCGTGAAGCGCGCGCACGAAGCCGGCGTGCACGACATGGTCGTCTTGGGGACCGACGCTGCAACAAGTCGTAGGGCCGCGGCGATCACGCACTTAGAGGGCGTGTGGGCCGGTGCTGCGGTCCACCCCACATCGGCGAAGGGGTGGGAGGACGCGTGGGCCGAGGAGATCGACGTCCTCCTCGGCGAGCCGCGCGTCGTCGCCGTCGGCGAGACCGGGATCGATCTCTACTGGGATCGCTCGTACCTGCCGGATCAGGAGGCCGCTTTCCGCGCTCACATAGCTCTCGCGAAAAAGCGCGACAAGGCTCTCGTCATCCACACCCGTGATTCCGTGGATGAGACGCTCGCGATCCTGGAGGCGGAGGCGCCGCCCGCCCGGATGGTCTTCCATTGTTGGTCCGGGGATCGCACCCAGATGCAGCGCGCCGTCGATCTCGGGAGCTACATCTCGTTCGCGGGGAACGTCTCGTACAAGAGCGCCGGCGACCTGAGGGAGGCGGCCCGGTCCGCGCCGGCCGATCGCCTCCTCGTTGAGACCGATTCCCCTTACCTCGCACCGGTGCCCAAGAGAGGCACGGAGAACGAGCCGGCGTTCGTTGCGTTCGTGGGAGCCGTCGTGGCCGAGGCGCGCGGGGAGTCCGCCCTTGAGGTCGCGGGGACGACGACCGCCAACGCCCGGAGACTGTTCGGGCTGGAGAGGTGACCGGCTCCCTCCTCGGGGCGAGGCGGCTCCGGGAGCTGCTAGAGGCGAGCGGTGTGAGACCGAGCAAGTCCCTGGGCCAGAACTTCGTCATCGACCCCAACACGATCCGCAAGATGGTCCACACGGCGGGGATCTGCCCCGGGGATAGGGTGCTCGAGATCGGAGCCGGAGCGGGCTCGCTGACGTTGGGCCTCGCCGCTGCGGGCGCGACGGTGACCGCGGTCGAGGTCGACCAGAGGCTCCTCCCCGTCATCCGTGATGTGACGGCAGACATCCCGACGACGACGGTCGTTCACGCGGACGCTCTCTCGTTCGACTACGCATCCGTCGACGC
>Ga0299914_10002335_pt1 | contig 13045 bp, 12 predicted proteins | sample RVTome_10_FD_201361 | JGI IMG/M metagenome (GOLD analysis project Ga0299914, IMG submission 201361) | Soil microbial communities from uranium-contaminated site in the Upper Colorado River Basin, Wyoming, United States - RVT153D57 (version 2) ...
GCTGATCGGCACGCGGATGTTCGACGGTGACGGCGGCTCGATCATCAATGTGAGCACCGCGGGCTCGTGGCGGCCGGACGAGCACGACCTGCCCTACGCGATGGCGAAGGCGGGCCTCAACGCGCTCACGCTCGGCCTCGCCGGCGCCTGGAACCCGAAGGTGCGCGCCAACACCGTGCTGCCCGGCCCGTACGAGACCGACATCACCAAGGCGTGGGCGCCCGGCACGATGGACACCGTGCGCGCCACCAACCCCATGCGCCGCATGGGCCAGCCGGAGGACATGGTGGGCGTCTGCCTGTTTCTCGCCAGCGACGCCGGCGCCTACGTGAACGGGGCGCAGATCCTCATGGACGGCGGCATGTTCCGCACCCTCTGAGCCACCGCGCGGTCAGGGGGTGATCACGAACCGGCTCACGGGCTCCGGCGCGGCCTGGCGCCGCGACAGGGCGCGGGAGAGCGTGTCGAGCAGCGCGCTCCGCGTCTCACGCGGGTCGAGCAGCTCGTCGAAGCCGAGTCCCATCGCGGAGCGGTACGAGGCCTCCAGCTCGACGGTGCGGAGCAGCTCCGACTCGTCGGTGTCGGAGCCGCGCGAGCGCGCCATGGCGGCGGCACCCATCGCGCCGAGGGTGGCGCCGGGGAACGCGAACACGCCCGACTGGCCGTCGTAGCCGACCATGCTCATGACCATCGACCCGAACCCGTACGCCTTGCGCAGCGTGACCTGCAGCTTCGGCGTGGTCGCCGCGGTCTGGGCCGCGAACATGCGCGCCCCGCTGCGCAGGATGCCCTGACGCTCCGAGACGGTGCCGGGGAGCACGCCGGGGTTGTCGGCGACGAACACCAACGGCAGGTGGTACGAGTCGGCCACCGTGATGAAGTGCGCGGCCTTGTCGGCGCCGTCGGCGTCGATGGAGCCTGCGGACACCGACGGCTGGTTGGCCACGATCGCCACCGGGTGGCCGCCGAGGCGCGCCAGCACGCAGAGGACCGAACGCCCGTAGCCCGGTTGCACCTCGAACCACGACTGGTAGTCGACGATGGTGTCGATGACGTCGTGCATGTCGTAGGTGCGGCGACCGTCGCGCGGGACGATCTCGAGCAGCTCGGGCACGTCGCGCGGCTCGATGTCGCCGGTGTCGGCGTAAGGCGGGTACGACCAGGCCGACGACGGGAAGTACGACAGGAAGAGGCGCACGAGGTCGAGGGTGGCGGGGTCGTCGTTGCCGACGTTGTGGATCAGGCCGCTGCCGACCGCGACCCCGGGTCCGCCGAGCTCGTCCTTCGACACCGTCTCGCCGAGCGACTCCGCGACCACCGGCGGGCCCGCGGTGAACACCGACGCCTCGCGACTCATCACCGCGAAGTCGGACATCGGCGCGATCAGCGCGCCGTGCCCGGCTGAAGGCCCGAGGACGGCGGTGACCATCGGCACCCGACCCGAGCATTGCGCCTGCATGAGGAGGTCGACCGGCGACCGGCTGTGGGTCTTGCCGTCCTGGCGGTGCCCGGCACCCTCGAGCAGCATGATCAGCGGGATGTGGTCGCGCAGCGCGAGCTCGGCGATGCGGTAGCGCTTGGCATGGCTGGCGCCACCGATGGTGCCGGCGACGGTGGTGAAGTCCTCGGCGCCGACCATCACGTGGCGCCCACCGATCCGGCCACTCCCCGCCACGATGGCGTCGGCGGGGACGTCGCCGGCGAGAGTGCCGATCTCACGGAACGATCCCGGGTCGAGGAGGTGCTCCACCCGGGCGCGTGCGTCGAGCTTGCCGGCGTCGTGGTGCTTGGCGAGGCGTTCCTCGCCGCCCATCGCGCGTGCAGCGGTGCGGCGCACCTGCAGGTCGGCGAGGGTCTCACCCCAGCCGCCGGGGAGGGAGTCGTCGGTCACGCGCAGGACCGTACCGCGCGACGGTACGATCGATGCTCTCGGCGGGTCGAGAACAGGGGGACGATGGCCGACGACGAGACTGCTCCCTCGCTGCTCTCCGACGTGCTGCGCGACGGCATGGTCGACGTGCAGCCGAGCCTGGCGGCACTGCACCGCGGTCCACGGGTGCGCCGCAACGACGACGGCAGCGTCACCATCCTCCGGTTGGAGGACGCGCTCGAGGTCACGAAGCGCCGCGACGTGCACTCGATGAGCCCCGACATGGTGCGCGTGGCGGGCGCGGTGATGGGCGCGGGCCGCCCGCTCATCCCGCTCATGCTCGACGGCGACGAGCACACGAAGTACCGCAAGCTGCTCGACCCGCTGTTCGCGCCCCGCATCGTGGCCGGGCTCGAGCCCCGCGTGCGCGAGCTCGCGCACGGGCTGATCGACGGCTTCGCGTCCGACGGGCGCGTCGAGCTCTACGAGACGTTCTGCGAGCCGCTCCCCTCGATGGTGTTCCTCACCCTGCTGGGGCTGCCGCTCGACGACCTGCCGTTCCTCCTGTGGTTCAAGGACGGCATCATCCGTCCCGCCGACGACGCGCACCGCGAGCAGGCCAACCGGCAGATGATCGACTACCTCTACGCCGAGCTCGACCGGCGCGAGGCGCGCGGCGACCCCGGTGACGACCTCATCGGCGGCTTCCTCACCGCGGAGGTCGACGGCCACACGCTCACCCGCGAGGACGTGATCGACATCACCTTCCTCCTGGTGCTCGCGGGCCTCGACACCGTCGCCGCGTCACTGTCGTGCATGGTCGACTGGCTGGCCCGCCATCCCGACGAACGGGCGCGGATCGTCGCGCACCCCGACGTGCTGCCGGCCGCGATCGAGGAGCTCATGCGCGTGCAGACGCCGGTGGTGGCGGGCGGGCGGTACGCCACCGCCGACTTCGAGATCGGTGGCGAGCAGATCCGCGCCGGCGACCACCTCACGGTGTGCTGGGCGGCGGCCAACCTCGACCCCGACGGCTTCGAGCGCCCGCTCGACATCGACTTCGAGCGCGGCGGCCTGCGCCACATCGCGTTCGCGAGCGGCTTCCACCGCTGCCTGGGGTCACACCTCGCCCGCATGGAGCTGAAGGTGGTGCTCGGCGCGCTGCACGAGCGCATCCCCGACTACGCGCCCGACCCCGACCGCCCGCCGGGCTACAACAACGGCGGGATCCGCACCGTCAGCCCGCTCCCCCTGGTGTTCACCCCGGCCTGACCCGGTCCGTCAGCGCCAGCGGAGCACGGTGCGACCCGTGGTCTCGCGCCGGGCGAGCCGGGCGAGCTCTGCGGGCAGCTCGGTCCACGGCGCGGTGCGCCCGACCACGGTGCGGATGCGCCCGGCGTCGAGCAGCTGCACGAGCTCGGCATGCACACGCTCGCCGTCGCCCCGTGAGAACAGGTTGAAGCCGGAGTACCGCTTCGCGGTGAGCGGGTCGCTGCGGTACGAGAGCATCACGCCGCACAGGTCGAAGTTCCCGAACACGATCGGGCGCGGCACGATGCCGAGGTCCTCGGCCTCGATGCCGCCGGAGAAGCCGGCGAGCACGTGACGCCCCCCGAACGCGACGACGGGGAACGTGCGGGTGGTGGTGTCGCCACCTACGAGGTCGCACACCACGTCGACGCCACGGCCGCCGGTGGCCTCGAGCACCTGCTCGGCGAAGTCGCCGGCACGCGCGTCGACGGTGACGTCGGCACCGAGGGTGCGGCACAACGCGCGCTTCTCCTCGGTGCTCGCCGCCGCCACGACGCGCGCGCCGAGCGCCGCGCCGATCTGCACCGCGGCCGAGCCCACGCCACCCGCGGCCGCGTGCACGAGCAGGGTCTGCCCCGCCTCCAGGTGGCCGCGCTCGACCACCGCCAGCCAGGCGACGTGGAACGGGAAGAAGAAGGCGGCGGCGTCGACGTCGTCGAGCGCGGCCGGCGCGTCGAACACCATGTCGGCGTCGGCCAGCACTCGTTCCGCGTGGGCGCCGAACGCGCCGGTGGCGGTGGCGAGCGCGCGGCGGCCGACCCACCCGTCGGCACCCGGGCCGGCACGCACCACCTCGCCGACCACCTCCATGCCGAGCGTGTAGGGAAGCGGTGGGTCGACGGTGCGGTAGCGGCCATGGCAGCCGTCGATCTCGTTGAAGTTCAGCGGGGTGGTCGCGGTGGCCACCACCACCTGCCCCGGTGCTGGCTCGGGCTCCGGCACCTCGTCGACCGTCAGCGCGTCCGCCGGCTCACCGTACCGATGCACCCTCCACGCCTTCATCGCGAGATGTTGCAACGACCCACCGAGTACCCGCAACGCCGACGACCAGTCGACCATTGCGCACGAGCAGCAGGCCGTCGCAACCGGCGACCATGGCACCTGGAGCATCGACGTCGGGGACACCGATGAGTCCGTTCCATGGAGCGTGATGCGCCGCCGCTGCGGCCGAGGAGCGACGGGGAAGTCGTTCGACACCGCGACGTTGCTGATCGACGAGGACAACGCTGCGTCGCTCGCAGTTGCCGTACGAACCGGCTTCGTCGCGCGGCGCCGGTCACCACGAGATCACAGCGTGTTCCTCACGCGTCCGATACGTGAACAGGCGCCTCGAGTCCGGAACTTCCGCTTGGAGCTCGTCGGCATGAAAGATCATCTGCCGATGAGTTGCCCGGGCGTCCGATGACCCAGTTCCATTTCGACGCCGAGTCGTACGAGCGGATGATTCGCGACGAGGTGCCGCATTACGAGGATCTGCAATCGTGCGTCGCCCACGCGATTCGGGGGCACAGCAGGACCTTGCCGTCGTCCTTGCGACATGAGCGCTCTGCATCCTCCACCGAGCGTCAGCGCGCGGCGGTCGCGTCCTTCGGCATCGCGAACGCGATCGAGTTGCCGTCCGGATCCTGGACCATGACCGTGTCGGCACGATCGCCGCGGACGGGCTCGGCGTTCGCAGCGACGCCGGTGGTCCTCAGCTGCTGCGCGATCTCTTCGATGTCACTCACGATGAGCGTGCACGAGCCCTGACCGGCCCGGTCGGGAGCGTCGTAGATCTGCAGCCCACCTCCACCTTCCAACTGCCACTCGACGAGCCCGGCCATCGGGTTGCTTCCCGGTCCGAGGACCCTCTCGTACCACTGCGTGGAGGCTGCGACGTCGCGCACGGCGAGACTCGCGAAGGCATTGCTGATCGTCATCGTCGAGGGTTACCCACTCGCAATGCGTCCGGAACGGCTGCCCTGGCGCGCGAAGTCGCTGGAACGCGGACGGTCGACGCGGGCAGGCTGGCCAACGAATGAAGGTCGCCGATTCGAAGTCGCGTGTCCGAGCCGCGTGGGCGTCGTTGGCGGGACTCGACGACTTGGCACGGCTGTGCGTCATCGTCGGCGAGCGGTCCTGGTTGGGTCGGCCAGGCTGGATCGCCGTGCTGCAGATCAATGGCCTCGTGACCGCGGTCAGTCCAACACGCAGGCTCGTGGAACCGCTACGGCAGGCGTTGGACGGCCTTCCCCCACACGAGGCGATCGATCCGGACCGCGTCATCGCGCGGTTGCCGTCCGTGGCCGAGACCCTCGGACCCGCGCTGCTCCACTATCCCGGCGACCGGCTGGCTGACGCCCCTGCAGGTTGCCCGGTCGATGTCGTCCCTCCGCGTGCGCTCCAACCCTTGTTCGCGGACGTCGCACCAAGCGAGCTCGACGAGAGCGGTCTCTCCGAAGTGACGTCCCCGATCTCGATCGTCCGCAGTGACAACGGCACGCCGGTCGCAGCGTGCGGCTATCGCCAGTGGCCGGCCCAGGTCGCCCACCTCTCGGTGCTGACTCGATCCGACCACCGGGGACGGGGCTTCGCCAAGGCAGTCGCGATCGACGCGACCGAGCGCGCCCTCACGGAAGGCTTGCTCCCGCAGTGGCGAGCACACCGCGACAACCCGGCCTCGCAAGCAGTCGCCATCGGCATCGGTTTCGAACCGTTCGGAGCACAGCTGAGTCTCCGTCCGGCAGACACCTGAGCGCGGGATCGGGCAGGACGGCCTTCGGTCGTCTAGGAAGTCGTGCGTGAGCGCTCGTCCGTCATGAACGCCATCCACACAGGGAACTCGGCCGGGTCCCACACGCTCTGCAGGAGCTCGTCGGCTTCCTCCTCGGAACACAAGCCGCGCCTCAGCGCATAGAGGCTGTAGAACGCGCTGACCCGGTAGTTGGCCGCGCAGTGCACGTGCACCTTGCGGCCGGCGCGGGCGTCCATCGCTTCGACGAACGCCTCGAGATCCGCGCGTGTCGGCTGCTCGAAGTCGACCGGGATGTACACGTAGTCGAGCCCCTGGTCGCGCACGATGCGCGCTTCGTCGTCGACGTCATTCTGGCGGTCGGGCAGGAGATTGATCACCGCGTCGTAGCCTTCGCGCTGCAAGTCGCCGAGTTGAGCGGTGCTCACCACCCCGGACGTCGTGAGATCGTCGTTGACGCGCCTGAAGTTGTAGCTGTCCTCGATGCTCATCGCGCTCCGCAGTCGCCGACCTTCGAGACCCGGCTCCGAGCGTGACCCGAACCGGTCGTGAAGCGTACGCGGGTTCCGTTCTGGCAGGATGCCATGCCGACGATCGTGTCGAGGTGGGGCGACACGGCGATCGACCGGAGCCGGCGTCGGTCAACGACGCGGTGGTCGGGGAGTTCACGCGCGCCGGCGGTCGGAGCCCGCTTCGAGGGCACCAACCACACCCAGCACCTCCCCCGAGGGATCAGCGGCCCCCGCCTCGCAGCCGACGAAGCGCCGCCTCGGCGGCTCTGCCTACGCATCGACGACGTCGCGGGACGCGAACGGTGCGGTGCGATGGGCTCCGCCGCGCTCACCGGTCCGCGTCCCGACCACCGGCGGCGAGCAGCTCCTCGTGCGTGCGCTCGACGAGCCGCCGGTCGTCGACCACCAGGATGGCGTCGATGCTGTCGCTGAACAGGTGGCCGTCGTGGGTGAGGACGCACCGCTCACGCGATGCAACGCGGCCGGGCATCCCGCGGTGAAGGGATCGAGATGGATAGCGTGCGATCGTGCCGCGAGAGTCCGGAGCCGCTCGGCAACTGCGAAGCTGGTTCGGGCGGAGCCGTCGTCGTGATGTTCGTCACCCGGCCGGTTGGCAGGGGCGATGTCAGCTCTCCGGCGTCAGCGCTCGCGACTCGTGGATCTCATGTCGCATGGTCGACGTCTCGGAGGCCGGCGCGGGACTCGAGCTTCCACTCGAGCAGATCCTCGGGGGACGGCTCGTCGTCGACTTGGAGCTCCCCACCGGGCAGGCGGCGGAGTTCCACCTTGTCGGCGACATCAGGAACATGTCCGTGACACCGAGTGGCATGCTGCGTCTCGGCATCGAGTTCGCCGAAGTCGGCGACTTCGAGCGCGTGGTACTCGCGCTGCTTCAGCGCCGATCGGCGTGAGAACTCGTTCAGGCCGCGTCGACTTCGGCGTCGCCCCGGTCGCGGTCGGCGAACTGCGTCCGGTACAGCTCCGCATAGCGCCCATTGGCGGCCAGCAGCTCCTCGTGGGTGCCCCGCTCCACGATCCGCCCGTCGTCGACCACGAGGATGGCGTCGGCCGCCCGGATCGTCGACAACCGGTGCGCGATCACGAGCGCGGTCCGGTGCTCGAGCGCGACTGCCAGCGCCGCCTGCACCGCCGCCTCCGAGGCGGCGTCGAGGTGGGCGGTGGCCTCGTCGAGGATCACGACCCGCGGCTGCGCGAGCAGTAGCCGGGCGATGGTGAGCCGCTGGCGCTCGCCGCCCGAGAGCCGGTAGCCGCGCTCGCCGACCACGGTGTCGAGGCCGTCGGGCAACGAGGCCACGAGCTCGGCGAGCCGGGCGTCACGCAGGGCGGCCCACAGCTGTTCGTCGGTCGCGCGGGGCGCGGCGTAGCGCAGGTTGGCGCCGATGCTGTCGTGGAACAGGTGGCCGTCCTGGGTGACGACGCCGACGGTGTCGCGGATCGAGGCGAACGACAGGTCGCGCACGTCGACACCGCCGAGGCGCACCGATCCGAGATCGGCGTCGTAGAGGCGCGGCACGAGCGACGCGATGGTCGACTTCCCCGCGCCCGACGCGCCCACCAACGCGACCGTCTCCCCCGGCGGCACGGTGAACGACACGCCATGCAGCACGTCGGTGCCGGCGCGCTCGTCGAGCACCGCGACCTCCTCGAGCGACGCGAGCGACACCTGGTCGGCCGACGGGTAACGGAAGCGCACCGCGTCGAGCTCGATGCCCACGGGTCCCGGCGGCACCGCCACCGGGTCGGCGGGCTCGGCCACGAGGGGGTCGACGTCGAGCACCTCGAAGACCCGGTCGAAGCTGACGAGCGCGGTGACCACGTCGAGCCGGGCGGTGGCCAACGCGGTGAGCGGCCCGTACAGGCGGTTGAGCAGCAGCGCGAGGGTGACCACGGTGCCCGCCTCGAGCTCGCCCTGCAGGGCGAGGTAGCCGCCGAGTCCGTAGATCAGCGCCTGCGCGAGGCCCGACACCAGCGTGAGCGCCCGGAAGAACACCTCCGTCGCCACGGCTGAGCGCACCCCGATGTCGCGCACCCGCTCGGCGCGGCGCGCGAACTCGCCGACCTCCTCGTCGGGACGGCCGTAGAGCTTCACCAACGTCGCGCCCGGTGCGGAGAACCGCTCGGTCATCTGCGACGTCATGGCCGCGTTGTGGTCGGCGGCCTCGCGCTGCAGCCGCCCGACGCGTGAGCCCACGCGCCGGGCCGGGATCACGAACACGGGCAGCAGCACCAGCGACAGCGCGGTGATCTGCCAGGACAGCTCGAACATCACCGCGAGCGTCAACGCGAGCGCGATCACGTTGGTGACCACGCCGGACAGCGCCGACGTGAAGGCCCGCTGCGCGCCGATCACGTCGTTGTTGAGACGGCTCACCAGCGCTCCGGTGTGGGTGCGGGTGAAGAACGCGATCGGCATGCGCTGCACGTGGTCGAACACGCGCGTTCGCAGGTCGACGATCAGGCCCTCACCGAGTCGGGACGACTGGAACCGCTCGGCGAGCCCGACCACCGAGTCGAGCAGCGCGAGGAGCGCGATCACGACTGCGATCCAGATCACCGTGCCGGCGGCACCGCCGTCGACGATCACGTCGACCGCCCGCCCGGCGAGCACCGGCGACGCCACCCCGAGCACCGCCGACACCGTGGCGAGCAGGAGGAAGGTGGTGATCGTGCGGGCATGGGGGCGGGCGAACCGCGCGACCCGGCGCACGGTGCCCGGGGTGACCGCCCGCTTCGGGCGGGCGTCCTGCATGGCGCTCTGCAACGCGCTCCACGTGTCCATACCAATGCATCCTAGAATCTCAAGTTCACTTGAGATCAAGGGAATTTCGGCATAGGCTGGACTTGTGGACACGGAGCTGTCGATCGGGGCGGTGAGCGAACGGACGGGCGTGGCGACCTCGGCGCTGCGCTACTACGAGGACGAGGGGCTCATCCACTCGACCCGCACGCCCGGCGGCCAGCGTCGCTACGCGCGCGACGTGATCCGGCGGGTCTCGTTCGTGCGCGTGGCGCAGCAGGTCGGGCTGTCGCTCGAGGAGATCCGCGACGCGCTGGCCTCGCTCCCCGAGAGCAGGACCCCCAACCAGAAGGACTGGGCGAAGCTCTCGGCGTCGTGGCGCCCCCGCCTCGACGAGCAGATCGCGATGCTCGAGCGCCTGCGCGACCGCCTCGACGGTTGCATCGGCTGCGGCTGCCTGTCGCTCGCCGCGTGCCGACTCGCCAACCCGGGCGACGAGGTCGCGAGCCACGGCCCGGGTCCCCGCTTCGTGCTCGAGAGCGGCTGATCACTCCAGGCGGGGCAGCTCCTGGCGCAGCCGGAGCATCGGTGCCATCGGGTCACCGACGGTCGCCAGTCGCTCCCGCACGCTTGCGATCGTCCACCGGTCGGGCCGCAGGTCGGGGTCGTCGAGCTCGTCCCACTCGATGGGCACCGATACCGGAGCGCCGGGCGCGGCGCGCACGCTGTAGGGCGCGACGAGCGTCTTGTTGATCGCGTTCTGCGTGTAGTCGAGGCGCGCCAACCCGCCACGCGCGTGCTTCTCCCAGGTCCAGCTCACGAGATCGGGCACGACCCGCCCGACGGTGCGCGAGAGCTGCTCCACCCAGGAGCGGGTCTCCGAGAACGACGGGCCCGGCGCGATCGGGATCCACACCTGGATCCCGCGCCGGCCCGAGATCTTCGGGAACCCGCGAACGCCGAGGTGCTCGAGCGCAGTGCGGTGCAGGTGGGCGAGCGTGAGCAGGTCGTCCCACGTGGTGTCGTCGCCGGGATCGAGGTCGACGAGCGCGTACGTGGGGCGGCGCACGTCGGGGATGCGCGACGTCCACGCGTGCAGCTCCACCGCGCCGTGATTGGCCAGCCACGCGAGCGCCGGCGCGCTGTCGGCGACGAGGTAGCACTCGCTCTCACCCTCGTCGGCCTCCTCGTTGCGCCACTGCGGGATCCAGTCGGGGGCGTACTTCGGCGCCTCCTTCTGCCAGAACCCCTTCTTGGCGACGCCATCCGGGAAGCGGTTCAGGTTGAGCGGCCGATCGACCAGGTACGGCACCATCACCGCTGCGACCGACGCGTAGTGACGGATCAGGTCGCGCTTGGTGAACGGGCCGTCGCCGCCACGCGCGGGGAAGAGCACCTTGTCGAGGTTGGTGAGCGCGAGCTCGCGACCCTGCAGCGACCACGTGCCCTTCGCGCCGAGTGCGTCGAGCGCGGCCAGCTCGTCGTCGGTGGGGCCGGGCACCACCGGCGGGTCCTCGTGGAGCACCTCCTCGCCGGCCCGCGTCCACAACCGGTCGGGATCGTCACGCACCTCGTCGTTGGTGCGGCCGCTCAGCACCGACGTGGGGAGCTGCTCCGGGTCCCATCCCTCGACCGCGTGCTCGTCGCGCTTGTGGAGCACGAGCCAGTTGTCCTTGCCGCCGCCGCCGTGCCCGTCGCCGCCCCCGTGGCCCTCGGTGCGCACCAGCACGAACCGACCGCGCAGGCGCTCCCCGAACAGCTCGAGGTGCAGCTCGCCGTCCTCGACGGCACGACGCGCGTCGGGGTCGCGGTGGAGCTCCCACGTGCCCTGGTCCCACACGATCACGTCGCCGGCGCCGTACTCCCCCGCCGGGATCACGCCCTCGAAGTCGAAGTAGTCGAGCGGATGGTCCTCGACGTGGACCGCGAGGTGGCGCTGCGACGGGTCGAGGGTGAGCCCCTTCGGCACCGCCCAGCTCACGAGGACGCCGCCGATCTCGAGCCGGAAGTCGTAGTGGCGACGGCGGGCGCGGTGGCGCTGCACCACGAACCGCGGTCGGCCGTCGTCGCCGGAGGGCGCGGCCTCGCCCGACGGCTCGCTGGTCTTGGCGAAGTCGCGCTTGCGCCGGTACTCGGCGAGCTTGGGCTCGTCGCGCGTGCGGGTGCGGGCGCGCGGAGTCACGCCGGCGGGGCTACCCGGGACCGCCGCCGGGCGAACCCGCGGTCACCGTCGGGCGAGCTGCGCGCTCCCGGTGATCGAGGGCAGCTCGAGGGGGCTCAGCGGGCCGGGCGCGGCGGCACACACCGCGGGGATCGCGTTCACGATCCGGTTGGCCGCGCTGGCGTTGCCGCCACCGGCCGCGCCCGGCTCACCGGGCTCGGTGCCATGCACACTCACGGTGAGGTGCGGGTGGCCGCTCATCACGATGCGGTGCTCGCCGCCCGGGGACGCCGACTGCGGCCACTCCGGCGCGCAGGCGTCGTCGATGCGCGTGACGTGCTCGACCACGAGCAGCGCCCGGCCGTCGACCATGCCCCGCACCTCGAAGCGGAACGCACCCTGCGTGCCCTCCTCGAACGTGCCCATGCCGTCGACTTCGACGGTGCGCTGGAGCGGCCGCCGCTCGACGTGGGTCGTGATCTCGTCGAGCGAGACCTCGAGCAGCTCGGCGAGCACGCGGAGCATCGGCGCCCACACCATGTCGAGCGAGTAGTCGAGCAGCATGAGCGGCAGCTCGCTCATCGGACGGCCGAAGCCGATCACGTCGCGCACGACGTCGGGCGCGTCGTAGAGCGCGTAGTTGAAGATCTCCTGCGTGCGGATCTCGGTGATGCCGGCACCGACCCCGCTCACCAACGCGGGGAGGATGTCGAGCGCCCACCCCGGGTCGATGCCCGACACGAACACCGACGAGCCCCCGTCCTTGCACGCGTCGGTGACCGGGTCGAGCAGCTCGCGCGGCGCGCTCGCCGGGTGGAGCAGGGGATAGAACGACGCCGACACCACGTCGCGGCCCGAGCGCAGGCAGGCCAGCAGGTCGGCGACCGCGGCTTCCGGACGCGTGTCGGCGGTGGCCGCGTACACCACCGCGTCGATGTCGTCGGCCAGCGCGACGGTGGTGTCGTCGGTGGCCGCGACGCCGAGCGGGTCGAGGAACGCGAGCTCGCCCGCGTCGCGCCCCGCCTTCTCGGGGTTGGCGACGACCACGCCGGCGAGCTCGAGGTCGCGGTGCGACGCGATGGCGCGGATCGCGGGCCGGCCCACGTTGCCGGTGCCCCACACCACCACGCGGTGCGTCATCAGACGTGCTTCCGGAGCGGGATCTTGTAGAGGTCCGTCCAGTTCTGGCTCACGATGCGCGCTTTCGCGTCGTCGGAGAGCGGCAGCTTGTCGAACGCGTCGACCGCGTGCGGAAACTTCGAATCGCCGTGCGGGTAGTCGGTGGAGAAGATGAGCCGCTCGTCGCCGAAGGTGTCGACGAAGTGCGGCACGGTCTCCTCGTCGGCCTCGACCGAGATCCAGCAGTTGCGCTTGAAGTAGGCCGACGGCGGCATGGTGAGCTCGGGCGCCTCGTACCAGCCCGTCCACTCGTAGTGCTCGTCGAGCCGGTAGAGGAACCACGGCGCCCACGAGCAGTTGCCCTCGAGCAGCGCGAGGCGCAGGTCGGGGAAACGCTCGAGCACGCCGCCGCCGCAGAAGCACGCGGTGACGAACTGGATGCCGAGCGGCTGGCTGAACGTGTGCCAGAGCATCAGCGGGTCGAGCACCTCGAGGCTGAAGTCGGGCGTGAGGTAGGTCTGCCCGCCGCCGTGGAACGAGATCGGCACGTCGAGCCGTTGGATCTCGGCCCAGAGCGGGTCGT
>Ga0299914_10002336_pt1 | contig 13043 bp, 10 predicted proteins | sample RVTome_10_FD_201361 | JGI IMG/M metagenome (GOLD analysis project Ga0299914, IMG submission 201361) | Soil microbial communities from uranium-contaminated site in the Upper Colorado River Basin, Wyoming, United States - RVT153D57 (version 2) ...
CGCCTCACGCCGGAAGTTCGACGACACGCCGGCGTAACGCAGCGGGAGGTCGTCGGCTGCGAGGATCTCGCCGCGGTGCAGCGCGGAGAGTGGCACCTCGCTCGTACCGACGAGGAAGAGCTCACCGCCGTCGACCTCGTACACCTGCGAGCGGTCGGTGGGGAAGAAGCCCGCCTCCTCCATCGCGTGCTCCCGCACCAGCACCGGCGGCGCCACCGGCGTGAACCCCTCGCGCACGAGGATCCGCATCACCCACTGCACGAGCGCGAGCTCCACGAGCACCGCCTCGCGCATCACGTAGGCGAAGCGCGAGCCGCTCATCTCCACGGCCTTCTCGGTGTCGACGAAGCCCATCGCGGCGCCGAACGCGGCGTGGTCGAGCGCCGGCGCCTCGACGGTGTCGCCCACCACGCGCAGCACCTCGCCGTCGTCCTCTCCGCCGTCGGGGACCGACGCGTCGGCCGGGTTCGGCACCTGGAGCGCGAGCGCCCGCACGCGCTCGTCGAGGGCGGCGAGATCGGGCTCGAGCGCGGCGAGCTGCTCCTTGAGCTCGGTGGCGGCGACGATCTTGGCCGGTCGCTCCTCGGGCGATGCCTTGCCGATCGCCTTCGACGCCGCGTTCTGCTGCGCCCGTAGCGCCTCGACGCGGGCCATCAGCTCGCGACGCTCGACGTCGGTCGCGAGCACATCGTCGAGGAGGCCCGCGGCGACGCGCTTGCGCTCGATGCCAACGCGGTAGTCGGCCTCGTCGCGCAGACGTGCGAGGTCGATCACGGCGCGGCCCGGTCGGTGTCCGCGCGCGGGTCGCGCACCTGCGCGCGGAGGTCGTCGAGCCACGATGACGCCTCGCGCCACGCCTTGGTGGCGGCGCGCCGGCGCGCGTGCCCCTCGTCGCCCGCGACCGGATACGAGCCGAGGAACTTCACCCGCGCCTGACCCGCGTAGAGGTTGCGCAGGCAGTCGGCCACGAGCTCGTTCTCGATGTGGCCGTCGAAGTCGATGAAGAAGCAGTAGTCGCCCAGGCTGCGCTTGGTCGGGCGCGACTCGAGCTTGCTGAGGTTGATGGCGCGCGCCGCGAACTCCTGGAGGATGGCGAGCAGCGAGCCCGGGCGGTCCTGGCGCTGGAAGCACACCACCGACGTCTTGTCGTGACCGGTGGGCACCGGGATGCCGTGGCCGACGAGCACGAACCGGGTCTGGTTCTCGGGGTGATCCTCGATCTCACTCGCCAGCACCTTGAGCCCGGCGTGCTCGGCGCCCTGCAGCGTGCCGATCGACGCGATGCCCTTCTTGCGCGACTTCGCCACCTGCTGCGCGGCCTCCGCGGTGGAGTTGGCGGCCACTGGGACCGCGTCGGGGAGGTGCTTCGACATCCACACCCGGGTCTGGCCGAGCGGGTTGGGGTGCGACACCACCGTCGTGATGTCGGACATCCGCGTGCCCTTCGGCGCGCAGAGGTGCAGCGACACCGGCAGGTCGACCTCCCGCTGCACGAGCAGCTCGGTGTCGAACGCCAGCGTGTCGAGGGTGACGTTCACCGACCCCTCGATCGAGTTCTCGATCGGCACGATCCCGAGGTCGACGTCGCCCCGCTCCACCGCGGTGATCACGTGCGGCACGTCGCGGAACGGCACCGCCTCGCTCGCGGCGAGATCGGGCTGCGAGAGCAGGGCCTCCTCGGCGAACGTCCCGTGCGGGCCGAGGAACCCCACACGCTGCGGCGTTGCAGCCGTCGGGCCGTCCATCGGCGCCGATCGTAGGGGCGCGTCGTGACCCGCCCCGCCATCGTTTCTCACCAACCGGCGTCAGATCGGCCGGATAATCCGCCCGTACTGACGCCGGTACGCGATCCGGGACGCGAGGGACAGGGTCAGTCGGTGGGGGTGGGAGGCGACGCGCGGTGCGCGGCCACCGCCGCACCCACGATGCCGGCCTCGTTCAGGAGCTGCGCGGGCACGATCTCGGTGCGCACCGTGAGCCGCGGGAGGAACTTCTCCGACTTCTTGCTCACGCCGCCGCCCACGATGATCAGATCGGGCGAGAACAGCGCGTCGAGCAGCTCGAAGTAGCCGTCGAGACGCTCGGACCACTGCTTCCACGAGAGGTTCTCCTGCTCGCGCACGCTCTCGGCCGCCACCTTCTCGGCGTCCTTCTTCCCGAGCTTCAGGTGGCCGAGCTCGGTGTTGGGCACGAGCTCACCGTCGATGAACAGCGCGCTGCCGATGCCGGTGCCGAGCGTCACCATCATCACGACGCCCTTCACGCCCTTCCCGGCCCCGAACTCCATCTCGGCCACACCCGCGGCGTCGGCGTCGTTCACCACCACCACCGGCCCGCCGATGGCCGCGCCGAACGCAGCCGCGGCGTCGGTGCCGATCCACGACCGGTCGACGTTGGCCGCGGTGTGCGCCACGCCGCGCTTCATCACCGCCGGGAACGTCGCGCCTGTGGTGCCACGCCACTCGAAGTGGCGGGCGAGCTCGCCCACCACCGCGCTGACCGCGTCGGGGGTGGCGGGCTGCGGGGTGAGGATGCGGAAGCGGTCGGCGAGCAGCTTGCCGCTCGTGATGTCGACCGGCGCGCCCTTGATGCCGGTGCCGCCCACGTCGATGCCGAGCACAGTGGTCATGGCCGCATCATCCCTCGCGGCGGGGTCGCCACGCATGCTGCACACTGGCAACCCGGATCGCCGCCACCGCTGCACGCACCGAGGAGGTCGCCGTGGACTCGTTCGACGTGATCGTGATCGGCGGCGGGTCCGCCGGCGAGAACATCGCCGGGCGCTGCGTCGACTGCGGCGCGACCATCGCGGTGGTCGAGCGCGAGCTGCTCGGGGGCGAGTGCTCCTTCTGGGCCTGCATGCCGAGCAAGGCGCTGCTCCGGCCCGGTGACGCGCTCGCCGAGGTGCGGCGGGTGCCCGGCGCGACCGAGGCGGTCACCGGCACCCTCGACGTGGCGGCCGCGCTCGCGCGGCGCGACAAGGTGGTCTCGAACTGGGACGACGTCCACCAGGCGGAGTGGCTCGACGGCGCGGGCGGCGTGCTCGTGCGCGGCCACGGGCGGATCGTCGGTGAGCGGCGCGTCGACGTCGCGTCGCCCGACGGCACGGTGCGCGAGCTCGAGGCGACGAAGGCGGTCGTGGTCGCCACCGGCTCGAGCGCGGCGATGCCGCCGATCGACGGCCTGCGGGAGACGCGCGTGTGGGACAGCCGCGCCGCCACGTCGGCACACCACGTGCCGGAGCGTCTGGTCGTGCTCGGCGGTGGCGTGGTCGGGGTGGAGTTGGCGCAGGCGTGGAAGCGCCTCGGGGCACGTGAGGTGACGGTGATCGAGGCCGCCGACCGGCTCGTCGCCGACCTCGAGCCCTTCGCCGGCGAGGAGCTCGCGGCCGCGTTCGCCGACGAGGGCATCACCGTGCACGTCGGGTCGAAGGCCGTACGTGTGGCTCGGGATGCTGACGACGGCTCCGTGCGCGAACGGCAGAGCGGCACGGTGACCGTCGCGCTGGAGAGCGGGGTCGAGGTGGCCGGCGACGAGCTGCTCGTCGCGGTCGGGCGTCGCCCCAACAGCGGCGACGTGGGTCTCGACGCGCTGGGCCTCGAGCCGGGCCGCCCGATCGCCGTCGACGACCACCTCCGCGCGACGGGGGTGCCCGGCGGGTGGCTCTACGCGATCGGCGACGTCAACGGGCGTGCGCTGCTCACGCACATGGGCAAGTACCAGGCCCGTATCGCGGCCGACGTGATCCTGAAGGACTCGACGGTCGAGGCCTGGGCCGACCACCGTGCGGTGCCCAGCGTGGTGTTCACCGACCCGCAACTGGCGTCGGTGGGACTCACCGAGCGGGTGGCGCGCGAGCGCGGGATCGACGTGCGCGTCGTGAGCTACGGCACCGGCGACGTCGCGGGCGCGGCGGTGCACGGCCGCGGGGTCACCGGCACGAGCCGGCTGGTGATCGACGATGCGCGCCGCGTGGTGGTGGGCGCGACGTTCACCGGCCCGCTCGTCGGCGAGATGCTGCACGCCGCCACGGTCGCGGTGGCCGGTGAGGTGCCGCTCGACGTGCTGTGGCACGCGGTGCCGTCGTTCCCCACCATCAGCGAGGTGTGGCTCCGCCTCCTCGAGGAGTACGGCCTCTGACCGGGCTCACCTCGTCGCGCTCGGGAGCCGCGGCCACCGCCGCGGGCGGTAGGGCCCGACCGAACTGGGTACAAGCTCGTCGGTGGATCAGCCCCGCGCGCGCATCGCCGCCGTGGCCGAACGGGTGCGCACGAGCCTGTTCTTCGTGCCGTCGGCCTTCGTGGTGGGCGCCATCGTCCTCGGGCAGTTGAGCATCGAGCTCGACGAGCGGTTCGACGTGGGCGACGATCTCCCGTTCACAGGCGTCGCAGGCACCGTCGAGAGCGCACGTGCGGTCCTCAGCACCGTCGCCGGTGCGACCATCACCGTGGCGGGGATCGCCTTCTCGATCTCCCTGCTCGTCATCCAGCTCGCGTCGACTCAGTACTCACCTCGAGTCGTGCACGGGCTCTTCCGCGACCCGTTCAACAAGTGGGCGATCGGCGTCGTCGTCGGGACGTTCACGTTCTGCCTCGTCGTGCTTCGAGCGGTACGCGCACCCTCGGACGGAGGAGACCCGGTGGTGCCGACCGTCTCGGTCACCGTTGGTGTGCTCCTCGGGATCGCGTCGATTCTCATCGTCATCGCGTTCATCAACCACAACGCGCACGCCGTCGACGTGAGCGAGATCCTTGGCGTTACCACGCAACAAGGGCTCGAGGCAGTGCGCTCCACATGGACGCGGCGTGTCGGTGCTTCCGATGCCGACCTCGACGCGCCGTCCCTCGGTCACGAGGTCCTCGCGCGTCCCGGATTCTGCGTCCGCTTCACCGACACCGGATGGATCCAGCACCTCGACGTCGATCGGCTCGGGCACGCAGCCGATCCGGGAGGTGTGGTGCGATTCGAGTCGGCGGTCGGCCAATACGCGATCGCCGGTGCACCGCTCTGCACGATCTGGCCGCATCCCGGCGACGAGGAGCGAGCGAGGCGAGTCGCGGCCCGCGCACTCGGTCTGGGCAACACGAGATCATTGAGCCAGGACCCCATGTACGCCGTCCGCCAGATCGCAGACGTCGGGATCAAGGCGCTCTCACCCGGCGTCAACGATCCCACCACCGCCCAGGACGCCATCTTCCATCTCGGCACGCTGGTGAGCGAGTTCCTCGGTCGCCGGCCGCCACCATCACGACATGACGGCCCCGAAGGGCGCGCCGTGCTCCTCTCGGAGGCTCCCGACCACGCCGACGTCGTCGCGCTGGCCTTCGCGGAGCTGCGTCGAGCCGCGGCGCAGAACGCAGTGGTGTGCACGTACATCTTCGAGACGCTCGTGTTGATCGAACGTTCCCTCGAGCCCGACGCCGGACGGCATGCGGCTCCGCTGCTCCACGAGCAGGCGCGCCGCCTCGTGACCTCGGCCGCGCGTGCGCTCGAGGACCCGGACGACGTCGACGAGGTCAGACGCGAGTACGCCGAGCGGTTCACCGGACTCGCTGCCGGGCCGTGACGGTCACCGCCCCGGCTCCATGGCTCCGCGGCGCGCCGTGGAGCCGGGTGTGCACGACGTCGTGACGCGTCGCCGTGTCGTCGGTACCGACGCGCACGTAAGGTGCCGGGCCATGAGCTCGATCATCGACACGCCGGAGTGGCAGGCGCTCGCCACGCACTTCGAGCAGCTGCGCGACGCCCACCTGCGCGAGCTGTTCGCCGACGACCCCGAGCGCGGCACCGCGCTCACCGCCGAGGCCGTCGACGTGTACTTCGACTACTCGAAGCACCGGCTCACCGCCGAGACGATCGACCTGCTCGTGAAGGTGGCGGAGCGGGCCGGGTTGCGGGAGCGGATCGACGCCATGTTCAGCGGCGAGAGGATCAACGTCACCGAGGGCCGCGCGGTGCTGCACGTCGCGCTGCGGGCGCCGGAGGACGCGGTGATCGAGGTCGACGGCGAGAACGTGGTGCCCGGGGTGCACGCCGTGCTCCGCAAGATGGCCGACTTCTCGGAGCGCGTGCGTTCGGGCGCCTGGACCGGCCACACCGGCAAGCGGGTCCGCAACGTGGTCAACATCGGCATCGGCGGCTCCGACCTCGGGCCGCGCATGGCCACCATCGCGCTGGCCGACTTCAGTCGCCGCGACATGACGTTCCGGTTCCTCAGCAACGTCGACGGCAACGACTTCTGGGAGGTCACTCACGACCTCGACCCGGCCGAGACCCTCTTCGTGGTGTCGTCGAAGACGTTCACCACCCTCGAGACGCTCACCAACGCCCGCAGCGCCCGTGACTGGACGCTCGCCGCGTTCGGTGGTGACGAGTCGGCCATCGCCGAGCACTTCGTCGCGGTGTCGACCAACGCCGAGGAGGTGGCGAAGTTCGGCATCGACACCGCCAACATGTTCGAGTTCTGGGACTGGGTCGGCGGGCGCTACTCCTACGACAGCGCGATCGGGCTGTCGCTGATGATCGCGATCGGCCACGAGCAGTTCGGCGAGATGCTCGCAGGGTTCCACTCGATCGACGAGCACTTCCGCACCACGCCCTTCGACCGGAACGTGCCCGTGCTCATGGGGCTCATCGGCGTCTGGTACGACGACCTGTTCGGCGCCGAGACCCAGGCCATCCTCCCGTACAGCAACTACCTGTCGCGCTTCGCCGCCTACCTCCAGCAGCTCGAGATGGAGAGCAACGGCAAGTCGGTCGACCTCGAGGGCAACCCGGTGCGCATGCAGACGGGCGAGATCGTGTGGGGCGAACCGGGCACCAACGGCCAGCACGCCTACTACCAGCTCATCCACCAGGGCACGAAGGTCATCCCGTGCGACTTCATCGGGTTCGCGCACGCCAACCACGAGGTCGGTGACCACCAGAACCTGCTCATGGCCAACTTCTTCGCGCAGACCGAGGCCCTGGCCTTCGGCAAGACCCGGGAGGAGGTGGAGGCCGAGGGCGTGCCCGCACACCAGGTGCCGCACCGCACGTTCCCCGGCAACCGGCCGACCTCCACGATCCTCACCGACCGCCTGACCCCCTCCACGCTGGGTCAGCTCGTCGCCCTGTACGAGCACAAGGTGTTCACGATGGGGACGATCTGGAACATCAACTCGTTCGACCAGTGGGGTGTCGAGCTGGGCAAGAAGCTCGCCCTGGCCATCGTCCCGCAGCTCGAGGCACCAGCTTCCCGTTCCGGCACGGAGCCGGACTCCACCCTCGACCACGATTCGAGCACCAACGCGCTCATCGAGCGCTACCGCGCGGCGCGCCGCTGAGCCGCAGGCCGCCGAGGACGCCCAGCGTCGACGCGGTCAGGCCATCGCCACACGCCGCGACGTGTGGCCTGAGCGGCCGCACGCCCGGCCGGACGATGGCACTGCCGCCGCCTGGCAAGCTGGTGGGTGACCAGAGACCACGCGTCGACGGAGGGAGCAGGGCTGTGCAACTCGGGATGATCGGGCTCGGGCGGATGGGCGCCAATCTGGTGCGGCGACTCATGCGCGACGGGCACACCTGCGTGGCCTACGACGTGAACACCGATGCGGTGAAGGGGCTGGCCGCCGAGGGCGCCACCGGCGCCGACACGATCGAGGAGTTCGTGGGCGCCCTGGAGAAGCCCCGGGCCGTCTGGATCATGGTGCCGGCGGCCTTCGTCGACGACACCATCGCCAAGCTGGTGCCGCTGCTCGACAAGGGCGACATCATCATCGACGGCGGCAACTCGTACTACCGCGACGACATCGACCGGGCCAACCGCCTCAAGCCCGACGGTATCCATTACGTCGATGTGGGTACGAGCGGCGGTGTGTTCGGTCTCGAGCGGGGCTTCTGCCTGATGATCGGTGGCGAGGACGAGGTGGTGAAGCACCTCGATCCGGTCTTCGCCACCATCGCGCCGGGAGTCGACGGCGCGCCGCGGACCGTCGGGCGCGACGGCACGCCGAGCACCGCCGAGAACGGGTACCTCCACTGCGGGCCCAACGGCGCCGGGCACTTCGTGAAGATGGTGCACAACGGCATCGAGTACGGGATCATGGCTGCCTACGCGGAGGGGCTCAACATCCTCCAGCACGCCGACGCCGGGCTCCACCAGCATGACCTGGACGCCGAGACCGCGCCGCTGCGCGAGCCGCAGTACTACCAGTACGAGCTGAACATCCCGGAGGTCGCCGAGGTGTGGCGACGCGGGAGCGTGATCGCCTCGTGGCTGCTCGACCTCACCGCGCACTCGCTGTCGGTCAACAACGACCTGTCCGACTTCGAGGGCCGGGTGTCCGACTCCGGCGAGGGTCGGTGGACCGTGCACGCGGCGATCGACGAGGGCGTGCCCGCTGACGTGTTGAGCACGGCCCTGTACGCACGCTTCGCGTCGCGCGGCCAGGCCGACTTCGCCGACAAGCTCCTGTCGGCGATGCGCAAGGAGTTCGGCGGTCACGACGAGAAGCTCGACCAACCCATCGGCGAGACCAAGTGAGTGGGGTGAGCTGACCAGCCGTGTCTGACCGGGTCGAGCGTTCCGACGCCTTCGTGTTCTTCGGGATGACCGGCGACCTCGCGTACAAGAAGATCTTTCCCGCCCTGTACTCGATGGTGAAGAAGGGGATGATCGACTTCCCGGTCATCGGGGTGGCGTCGTCGCAGTGGGAGCTCGAGGATCTCCGTCGACGTGCGCGCGACAGCATCGAGACGTTCGGTGGCGGCGTCGACGACGCGCTCGCGTTCGAGCGACTCGCCACCATGTTGCGCTACATCGACGGCGACTACCGCGCCGACTCCACCTACGACCGGATCAAGGCGGAGCTCGGCGCTGCACACTGCCCGGTGCACTACCTGGCGATCCCACCGTCGATGTTCGAGCCCGTGGTCCAGGGGCTGGGGCGCGCCGGCTGCGCGGAGAACGCGCGGGTGATCCTCGAGAAGCCGTTCGGGCGCGACCTCGAATCGGCCCGGCACCTCAACCAGGTGCTCCACGAGGTGTTCCCCGAGGATCGGATCTTCCGCATCGACCACTACCTCGGCAAGGAGGCGATTCAGAACATCATCTACTTCCGGTTCGCCAACGCCTTCCTCGAGCCGATCTGGAACCGCAATTTCGTGCGGCTGGTGCAGATCACGATGGCGGAGGAGATCGGTGTCGACGGCCGCGGCAAGTTCTACGAGGAGGTCGGCGCGCTGCGCGACGTCGTGCAGAACCACCTCTTCCAGACACTCGCGCTGCTCACGATGGAACCACCGGTCGGCCCGCACGCCGAGGAGATGCGCGACGCCAAGGAAGATGTGTTCAAGGCGATGCGCACGCTCACGCCCGACGACCTCGTGCGTGGTCAGTACGACGGCTACCGCGACGAGGTGGGCGTCGACCCGAGCTCCGACGTCGAGACGTTCGCGGCCGTGCGCATGCACATCGACTCGTGGCGATGGTCGGGGGTGCCGTTCTACATCCGCGCCGGCAAGGAACTGCCGGCCCGGGTCACCGAGGTCCGCGCCGTGCTGCACCGCCCGCCGCAGCACGTGTTCGCCTCCTTCGAGGAGATGCCGCACGACAACAACTACCTGCGGTTCCAGCTCGACCCGCGCATCGTGATCGCGCTCGGCGCGCGCGCCAAGGCGGGGGGCGACGGCTTCACCGGGGAGGACGTCGAGCTGCACCTGTGCAACGACACCCGCGGGGAGGCGTCGGCCTACGAGCGGCTGCTCGATGACGCGATGCTGGGCGAGCAGCTGCTGTTCGCGCGCCAGGACGGCGTCGAGGAGTCGTGGCGGGTGGTGAACGAGGTGCTCGCGCACCACGCGCCGGTCGTCCCGTACCCGAGGCACACCTGGGGGCCGGCGGAGCAGGACCGCCTGGTCGACGACGAGACCGGCTGGCAGGATCCCGTCCCGGAGGACGACTGCGAGCCGCCCGAGGTGCCCGGTCGCCGGCGGCGGGTGGCATGAGCGTCCGCCCCGTCGACACGCCCAACGCTCCGCCGGTGAAGGGCGCGTACTCGCCTGCAGTGGAGGCGGGCGACTGGATCGTGCTCGCGGGCCAGGTGGGCGTCGACCCCCGGACCGGCGAGCTGGTGGCGGGCGGGGTGGAGGCCGAGACCCGGCAGGTGCTCGCCAACGTGAAGGCGGTGCTGGCCGACTGCGAGGTCACGTGGGCCGACGTGGCCAAGGTCGGGATCTTTCTCACCGATCTCGGGAACTTCGCGGCCGTCAACGCGTTGTACGAGGCCGAGATCGGGGAGCACCGTCCGGCGCGGTCCACGGTGGGGGTGGCGGCGTTGCCGGCGGGTGCATGCGTCGAGATCGAGTGCTGGGCCTACGTGGGCCCGTCGATGAGCTGAGCTCCGAGGAACACCGAGGGACACCGAGGGACGTGATGGCGCGAGAGATCGAGAAGACCGAGACCGAGTGGGCGGAGGAGCTGTCGCCCGAGCAGTTCCAGGTGCTCCGGAAGGCCGGCACCGAGCGGGCGTTCACGGGCAAGTACTGGGACTGTCACGACGACGGCGTGTACCACTGCGCCGCGTGTGGCGCGGAGCTGTTCGACTCGTCGACCAAGTTCGATTCCGGAACCGGCTGGCCGAGCTTCACCGAGCCGACGGTGGCGGAGGCGGTCGAGACCATCAGCGACACCAGCCACGGCATGGTGCGCACCGAGGTCGTGTGCCGGCGCTGCGGCGGCCACCTGGGCCACGTCTTCGACGACGGCCCGGGCGCCAACGGCCTCCGCTACTGCATGAACAGCGCCAGCCTCACCCTCGACCCCCGCTGACGCCGAACGCTCACGGGCGGGTGCTGGTGGTGCTGGGAGTGGTGGAGGTGGTGGCGGCGGGGAACTGGGCGTCGGCGAAGAAGGCGAAGAAGTCGCGCTCGCCGGGCTGGAGGTAGCGGGAGCCGTCGCGGGCCATGTCGCCGCCGAGCTTGATGCCGATGACGGGCGAGTTGGGATCGGCCTCGTTCTCGTTCACGTACGTGTAGGCGCTCACCCAGTCGGTGTTGATGTCGAGCTCCATCGCCCGCACCGCGCCCGCGTTCTGTAGCGTCTTCGCCAGCGACACCACCGACATCGCGGGCCCGCCCGCGTAGATCAGGCCGCCGTTCCGGTCGACGCCCACACCCGAACGCCACACGTAGACGTTGTTGCCGAGGGTGGCGCCGAACGCCTGCGTGTCGTCCTCGCGCAGCTCGGGATTGAGCTGCCCGTTGTCGACGAGCAGCTCGAGGTTCTGGCGCACCGCCTCCACGTCGGGCGACATGTTGAAGTCACGCCCCCACACCCCGACCGACGCGGTGCCGTCCTTGAAGATCACGAGCGATGCCGCGCCGCCCACCAGCCCGCGCACCTCCTGGCCCCCGAAGTACGCGCCGCCCCGCGCCTGGTCCATCTTGAAGCCGGAGTTGAACGCGGCGATCGCGGCGGCGCGCTGGTCCTCGGGGATCTGCGAGCCCCACGGATTGGGTCCGCCGCCCGGCTCGTTGAGCCCGGGGACGTAGACGGCCCGCAGCAACTTGGTGTCGAGCCACATCAGGGCCGTGTAGTACGCGGTGTGGGCGGCGTCGGGGCGCACGAACGTGATGTACTCCGCCGGCATCCCGCCCACCTGACGGCCGACGGGCATCCACACGCCCTCGTTCGCCTCCACCACCGGCGCGGGCGTGGGCACCCGGCCCGTCGGCGGCGGCAGGTGCTCGGGCTGCACCGGGGCGGTGGTCGCCGTGGGCGCGGACGGTTGCTCGTCGTCGCTGCCGTCGACCGACCCCGAGGTGCCCTGCACCTCGATGCGGTCGGGACGCCCACCGGTGGGCGGCGGGTTGTTGGTGTACCACCAGCGTTCGATCGTGTTGACGAAACCGTTGCCGCCGTGGTCGCGGAACCACTCGACGCTCTTCACCGCGAGCGAGTCGGTGCCGGGCCGGCGGAGGTGGTTCACGTAGGAGTAGAGCACCGGGATCATCAGCACGACCACTGCGATGCCGAGCCCACGCCATGCCCACGTCCGTCGCGTCGAGCGAGACGACCCGTCGGCGCGGCCCCGTCGTTCGACGAATTCCTGGCGTGTGCGCGGCGGTGGTTCCTCGTCCAGCTCGACCACGGTCGCGGGGACCGCGCCGATGATCACCCCGGGCTCGGCGTCCGCCGTCGAGGGCGTTCGGACGTCGTCGTCACGATGCAGGGCACGCACTGACGCCTCGTCGTCGAGCTCGACGTCGACGTGTGCATCGGCATACGAGTCGGGCCCGGGCGAGGCGGTGCCCCGGTACGCGCTCGGGAGCTCGTACGCGGGGGGGTCGCCGGGGCGGGACGAACGGTCGGGCACGGGTCCTCCGGTGCGCAAGATGCCCGGTCGAAGCTGCCCGGTGCGCCGGGCGAAGTTACTGCGTCAGGTGCCGCCCGTCGGATCATGGCGCCCGATGCCGACCGGACGTCGCAGTTGCACGGCACCCACCGCCCTCGAGCCCGATCCCGGAGGCCGACTCAGTCGCTCGATCCCCGGAACGGCTCCATGGTCGCGTGGTCCGGCGCCGACACACCGTGACCGCTCACCACCATGCGCGCCGTGCGAACGAGGATCGTCAGGTCCAGCCGCGTCGAGCGGTGTTCCACGTACCAGGTGTCGAGCTCGAACTTCTCGTCCCATGAGAGCGCGTTGCGGCCGTTGACCTGCGCCCACCCCGTGAGCCCGGGGCGTACCTCGTTGCGTCGCGCCTGACGCGGCGTGTACAGCGGGAGGTACTCCATGAGCAGCGGCCGCGGCCCCACGAGGCTCATGTCGCCGACGAGCACGTTCCACAGCTCGGGGAGCTCGTCGATGCTGGTGCGCCGCAGCCATCGTCCGAGTGCGGTGATGCGCTCGGCGTCCGGCAACAGCTCGCCGTCCGGACCGCGGCGCTCGGTCATCGTTCGGAACTTGAGCATGGTGAACGGACGGCCACCGAGGCCGGGACGCACCTGGCGGAACAGGACGGGCTCGCCCATTCGCACGCGCACCAGGACCCACACGACC
>Ga0299914_10002338_pt1 | contig 13033 bp, 7 predicted proteins | sample RVTome_10_FD_201361 | JGI IMG/M metagenome (GOLD analysis project Ga0299914, IMG submission 201361) | Soil microbial communities from uranium-contaminated site in the Upper Colorado River Basin, Wyoming, United States - RVT153D57 (version 2) ...
GACCGACCCGAGACGCCCCCAGTAGATCATCCGCTTGTCGAGGCTGACCCGGATCTCCAGGTCGGGATAGTCCTTTCCGGTGCGGCGCAGGGCTCGGTGAACGGCTGCGAACTGCTGCTCCTGGAATGCGACGGCCGAGCCCGGACGGTCATCCCCGCGCACCACAAGGACGTCATTGGCGCTGAAGTAGGGCTCCAGGAGCCGCCAGATGGTTTCCCGAGCTTCCCGTGGTGGAGCCGGGAGGGGTAGCGGGACCGCGACCGCAGTGTGCGGATGTCGAATCGTGCGTAGCAGTTCCGATCGGGCGAGGAGCCGCCGCATGACACGAGCAACCAGCTTGCGGGCAAACGACAGCCTCGAGCGTTGATCGGCTCTGGGCGCGACGGCCTTTGCCTTCGCTCGGAGTTCACGGTTGGCGAGGATGTACCGCTTGGTCGCCTCCTTCACCTGGCGAGCCGCAAAGTGTGGTTTCTCGCCGTGTGCGATGAGATCGATGATCTCGCGTGCGCATGCCTCCGCAGCGGTGCCGGGGTTGACGAAATATTCGCGGACGAGTTTCTCTCGCTCGGGTGAGTGCGCGAGTGTCTTCGCGGAGGTCAGCACGGCCGATAGCTCATCGTCACGATTCCACCAGGCGGCCACTGCCTGTAAAGCGTGGGACTCCCGCTCGTCCTCCGACAGCCGGCTGTAATCCTCGCTGGACGGATCAACACTTCCGGTCAGGATGAGCGGCACGCCGGCATAGAGGGCATCGTAGGCCGCTCCAGAGATGTCGCTGATGACAGCGTCGGCGCCGCGAAGCAGGCTGATCGGATCGGCCTCGGCGGTCACGACGTTCACGTGCGACGGCACCGACGGCAAGTCGTCTTTGTCGTGGGCGTGGTGAAGTTTGAGGGTGACGTCGGCGTCGACGTTCTTAAGTCGGGGCACTACCGTCTTTATCGACGACAACTCGCCATAGGTCGGCATGTAGAGAATCCGCTGCCGCCCGGATCGGCGCGACGGGGCGGGCTGACTGAAGTATGGGTCCAACAGCGGATTGCCCACCGCGACCGCATTGCAGAAGCCGGCCACCTTCGCCACGGAGTAGTTGCCGTACATCAGGTTCAAATGGGCGTGCGCTCGCCAGGCGCCGTACTGGTAAGCCTCCTTGGCCAAGCTGTACTGCTGCGCGACGATGTACGACTTGGACAGGAATTCCAGCGGCAGAATGGGGGTTTGGCAGACGATTGCGTCGAACTTACCGTCAAGTTCGGTCAGTCGATTGTTGGCGATGAATTCTATGCCGGCTTCCGGCAGGTGCTCGGCCACGATGTCGTCCGTGAGTCCGAAGTCCGTGTCGCGCAGTTCTATTACTGCCGTGACATCGGTCAAGTGCCGAGCGATCCATTTGTAATGGAACAGTTGGTACGGGCTGGTGACGAGGAAAGCTACGGACATACGTTCTTCCGATCAGACCGTTCAAGTGGTGACGGGACATCTTCGGCGGTCGGGTCAGCAGTAGTTCATTATTCCGTTCTCAGCAGGTCGGTGAGTTGGGCTTGGTCGAACGGGACCGGATTGTTCCCGAGCCGCTCAGCATTGACAGTCTCAGCAAGGGCCGCCCGCTCCTCGGCCCCGGAAACACCGGCTGCGCTGAGCCGAGAATCGAGCCCAATGCGTTCCATCAGCCGGTTCAGCTGCCACCGCGCGTGGCTGCCGTCGCGGGCGTCCAACGCATCCAAGATCGACGCAATGGCGGCGGCGTGCACATCCGGCGCGATTCCAGGGCGCAGAACCGCAATGTCGGCGGCCGCGTGCGCCTCGACGAAGGCGCCGAGGGTCAAAGCAACTGCGTGGCCGTGGCTGACGCCGTACGTCTTGGTGATGCCATATGACAGCGCGTGTGCCGCGGTCGTTCGGGAGATATTGATGGCCCGGCCGGCGTAATGGCTGCCGATGCACATGGCCCGGGCGGACTTTGGATCGGGGTCGTTGACGAACCTTTCGATGGCTGGCATCAGAACCCGAAGGGCAGTTCGGGCGAAATGCCGGCTGCGATCCGTAGCGCCAACGGCCCACAAGCTCTCGATGGCTTGGCTCACGGCGTCGATGCCCGAGGTCGCCCGTTGGTACGACGATCCGGTCACCGCCAGGGTCGGGTCAAGCGCGATGACGTCGGGCCGCATCGCGTCGCCGCCGATCGAGTACTTGTCGTTGCCGACGTACACGACCGCGAAGTGGGTCGCTTCAGCGCCGGAGCCGCTCGTGGTGGGCACGAGGACGAGGTGTTCGTTTCGGGCGAACGTCTTGAAGCCGGTTCTGATGCCATCCACTACGTCCTCGTCCGTAACAGCGCGGAAGCCACAGAGGAGCTTGGCCATGTCCAACGCGCTTCCACCGCCGACTCCGATGACCGCATCGGGGTCGAACTCCCGCATGATGTGAAGGCCGGTCCGCAGGTCGGCCGAGTCGGTGTTGGGCACGAAATCGCTCCACCGGCGCACGGTTGCCACCGACTCGAGTCCGGACAGCATTGCTGACGCGCCGGACGCCTCGAACGATGTCCGGCCGCAGACCAGCAGTACGCGCGTTGCTCCGAGCGCGTGCACGTGCCTCGGCACTCGAAGCACGCAACGATCACCGTAGGCCACTACCGGTGCCGCGGCGTTGACGCGATGATCTCGCTGCAAGTCGGCAGCAGTGTTGGCGGGCATGTACTACCTCCTACCGGAGCGCCGCCATGAACGCTTGCTTGCTCTGAGCGGGCGTCCGCGTCGGCCGGCCGATCCCGGCCCGGTTGCCCGGACGGACCTTGAGTTCTAGTAGCGCAGGCCCGCCGTGCGAGCGCAGTTGGGCCACTGCGTAAGCAACGGATGCCAGGTCGCCGGTGGACAGCGCGTACCGGTATCCCATCGCTCTTGCCACGGCTGCCACGTCGACCAGGTTCACCGATGTCGGTTGCCCACCGACACTGTCGTGCACACCGTTGTTGAACACGACGTGGAAGTAGGTGTGCGGGCCGTGATCGGCGATGACCGCCAGGCCACCCAGGTGCATCAGCAGCGCACCGTCGCCGTCAAAGCACCAGACTTCGCGGTCGGTCTCGCTCATTGCGATCCCGAGGGCGATGGAACTCGCGTGGCCCATGCCGCCGACCGTGAGGAAGTCTCGCTCTCCGGACTGGCCTGACCGCTCGCGGTATTCGAACAGTTCGCGGCTGAGCATACCGGTTGTCGACACGATGATCGCCTCCTGGCCGACTGCCTCCGCCATGGCGATGAGCGCATCCTCCCGGCCGACCAAGTCCTCCTGGCCGGCAGCCGTGGGCAGGGACACGTCGGCCTTGGCGAAAGTGTCCTTCTCGACAAGTACGACGTAAGGGCTTTTCCCGTCGACCGCGACCTTGACGGCTTCGGCCATCATGGAGTCAGCGGCGCCCGGGTCGCGTGGTAGCACTGACCAGGGCAGTCCCAGCGCGTCGAGCAGGGCTGTCATCACCCGGCCCTGCTTGACATGCTGCGGCTCATCCTTGACCCCTGGCTGCCCCCGCCAGCCGACGATGACCACCATCGGTGCGCCGTACACATCGGGATCGGCGAGGGAGAGCAGAGGGTTGATCGTGTTGCCCATGCCGGAGTTCTGCAGATAGACGACCGCAGGCGAGCCGGTGCGCAAGTAGTGGCCCATGGCAATGGCCACGGCTCCGCCTTCGTTGGCCGCAATCACATGATTCTTGCGCGGGAGCGTGGCCATGATATGTGCACCAAGTTGCTTCAGAAGGCTGTCCGGTACTCCTGTGTACATAGTCACGCCCAGCTCGCGCAGGTTGTCGACGAAACGTGCTGGATCGATCATCAGCCGGCGTTCTCCGGGATGATGGCCAGCGCATCCTTTATCGGCGCGAGCATCGGCTCGGCCTCGTACGCCCGGCCATGCCGCAAGATGGTCTCTGCGACCTTGCGCATCTGTGGGTAGGCGGCGCGAAGCATGTGATTCGCATAAATGACGATGCTGACGCCTTTATCGGCGAGCTCGGCCTCCGTCACTGTGTTGTAGTTCGTCGGGACGGCCACGATCGGCACCTGGCGCTCGAACTTCGCGGCGCGGTCGCAGAACTCGAAGACCTCGTCAGGCGTCGTCCGACGGCTGTGGATCATGATTCCGTCGGCGCCGCCGTCGATGTAGGCCTCGGCGCGTTCTACGGCGTCGTCGACTCCCTTGTTCAAGATGAGACTCTCGATCCGCGCAATGATCATAAAATCGTCGGTGATCTGGGCTTTCTTGCCCACCTTGAGCCGATAGCAGAACTCCTCGATGGAGGATTGGGTCTGGTTGACGTCTGTGCCGAAAAGCGAGTTGCGCTTCAAACCCTCCTTGTCCTCGATGATCACGGCCGAGACGCCGAGTCGCTCGAGCGAACGCACTGTGAAAGTGAAATGCTCCGGCTTGCCGCCGGTGTCTCCGTCGAACACCAGCGGCTTCGTGGTCACTTCAAACAGCTCGTTGACACTCTTCAGCCGGTCGGAGATGTCAACCGCCTCGATATCGGGTTTGCCGCGGGCCGTGGAGTCGGTCAGCGAGCTGGACCACATGCCATCGAACTCGTGCTTGCGGCCGTCCACCTCGACACTGGTGTTCTCGACGATGAGACCGGTCAGACCGCTATGAGCCTCCATCAGCCGGACGATCGGCTTATGTTCGATGAGTCTGCGGAGGCGGGAGAGCCGCACGCTCGGGGTGGTTCCCACCTCCCGAAGCGAGGCGTTGAGCTGGGTCGACGAGATGCCCTTGGTGTATTCGACCTCGACAAGCTGGCCGCCCCACTCGGCCAGGGCGTCGATAACACGCTGCCTGGTCTGCCTCTGTACGCCCGTACGCCAGTCGTCACCGTGGACGACGTAGTCAGGCTTGAGTTGCCGCAGGTTCGGCACGTAATCGAGCGTCTCTTGCGGCACGACCGCTATCACACCCTTGAGGTTTTCGACCACGGCGCGTCGCTGCTCGTAGGTCATATGTGGGAGCCGCTTGTAGCTCGCGATGGCTGCATCGGTAAGCAGCCCGATCGTGACGTCGCCCAGCTCGGCCGCGTGTTTGAGGATATTGATGTGGCCGGGGTGGATGAGGTCGGCACTCATCCCGACGTACACGGTGGGTCTCAAACTCAATCTCCCTTAGGGCAATCGCAGCGCCGATCAGGCGTCCGACGTCGCTGGCCTCGGTCGGCGCAGGGACCGCCAGCGCGGGCCAGCATACGTCTTGCGGGCGAGGGTAGTCCAAGCCGGGCAATGCCGTTCAACGGCATTACCCGTGCAGCGGGGCCGGGAGGTGGAAGTCCGCGGTAGGCCTACGCGACCCGCTGGAGGAAGCTCAAGAATCTCGTTCGTGCCCACACCCTCATCGGCCGGCAACACGACCCGCGCCCGCTGCACAAGCGGGCCCGCAACGACGGCGAACGCGTCCGCCGGATCAACTCGGCACGGTCCTCTGCGGGCATCCGCACAGCAACAATGAACGCCTGCCCCGCCCTACTTGAGGTCAAGCTACTTCATTAACTCGACACTAGCGCGCCTTCATCTCGCGCAGCTTCGCTGCGGCGCCTTCGGCGCGGGAGCGGCGGGCTTCTGCCGCATCCAGACTGCTGACGCTCTCAGCGGCCAGCGGTTGGCTGACCTGTCCGGGATGGAAGACCGACAGGCCGGTGAGGTCCAGAATCACGTGTGTCGTCTGCGACGCAAAGATCGAGACGAAATCGTCGAATGTCGCGTCGAAGCCGATGCCGCACACCGCGAAGTTGGCCACCGTCTGGCCGGGAACGAAGTTGACCGTTGAGGTCGGCGGCCGCGTGCCCATCGGAAACAGAGTTACGAAGCCGGCCGCCGTCGGTTGAGTCACCGTGACGTTGCCGTAGATCGCTAGCCCGAAGAACACGAAGTCCGCAAGATTGACGCGCATGGTCTGGCCGGCCCTGAGCCGCCCTTGCGCATCCAGGCTGCTCGGGTTGATGATTCGGGATCGGCCACCGGCAGTTCTGGTGTCGACGGCCCGTGCGGGAGTTATCGGCACGAACATGTTCGCCGTGAAGTCCGTGTACACGAGGGACGGGAACCCAGCTAGATTCGTGTAATACAGGTCATCTTCGATGTTGTGTAAGTCACCCGGCTGGGCACCGGAGAAGTCGTTGGTGAAGAGTTGCCTCCCGAGCCGGACGGGAGCACCATTTCCAGAATTCACGACCTCGTACGTCGCATCAGTGTTGCTGCTCCTCAGCGTGGTCTTGGTTTCCTGAGCGTTGTTATCCGAACCCTGAACCACCGGCTGTCCTGGATCTCCGCTGGCCGGTGTCGCAATGGCCGCGTTCAGGGCGCCCAGTCCCGCAACGCCCGCCACGACGCCACCGCCGCGCCTCAGAAGCGCTCGACGATCTACGGTTGGCTTGCCCGTCTCGTTCTTCTCACTGTTCATTAGCAGTACTCCTTCCGCGGAGGGATGATGATCGCAGCCTGCCACTCGGCAGGCGCTAGTTTGACCGACGCGATTTCGCGATGGTCGGGTCGAATTCGTGCGGCAAACAGGGCTGCCGAGTTTGACGGAGCATGCACGACATTAGGGAGGGCGTTACCCCTTGGCGAATGGTGGAAAGTTCACCGTAGAGTTCGTCGCCCGGGCACTCGGTTGCCACGCCATCGCGATGGCCCGATATCGCAGGAAGCGTGGCAAGGCCGGGGTAAGCAACAGTTGCATGTGGATCGACGTCGTGAAGGGCGAACTTCCATGCGATGAGATTCTCGTACGCACCCAATACTTCCGGCTCCGGCGACTTGGAGCTATACGTTCCGAGTGCCGCCGCTCCGAAGGCGAACGAGTTGTAACCGAGTGTGTGCGCGCCGACGACAGCCCTGGTCATGCCGCCGTACCGGCCTTCCCAGATACGGCCAAACTTGTCGATCAAGAAGTTGTAACCGATGTCCCGCCAGCCGCGACCCGTTACGTGGTAGACGTAGATGCTGCGGATGATCGCAGGGACACCGGCCTCGTCGTACGAGTTGCTGCCGGCGGTGTGGTGTACGAACATCCCACTGACCTCACCGTAGGACGGTTCCGTCTGCTCGCGAAGCGACTCGTCGGCACCCCAGTCGGCCCTGGTCCGAATCGTCAGTCTGCCGTAGGCCGCAGCAAGGGAATCCGTCGGGTCAGTGCCAGGACTGACCAGGTCTACGCGCAGGCCTGAAGGTCGCACGCCATCCGACGTGTATAACTTGACCTCGACCGCGTCGGACAGTTCAACGAGGACGGGATCCGTGCCACGGCGAGCACGGTTTGCTTCTGCGCCGCCGGGATCCGGTCCGTGCCCGTCGTCCTCCAACTCGAACCAGTTCGACCAACCTCGCCGGGTCCTGGCGCGAATAAGCATGGTCGCCGAAGGTGATTCCGCGCCGGCTGGCCAGGTCAGTGCAGCCAACGAAAATGGCTCGACTTCCAGGGTGCCGGTCGAAAAGACCCTTCCACCCCAGACTCCAAATTTGCTGCCGGCGTCAAGGCGCTGGCCCGCCGCATTGCCACCACGAGCAACCAGGCGCAGTTTGGCGCGGCTTAGTCCGATCGCCTGATACCGCGGGCCAGTCCGCGGTGGCCCAGCGACGGCAACGGAAGCCGAGCTCGCCACAATCCCGGCAGCCACGGGCGTCCACATGGCCCACCGGAGCATGGTCCGGCGGGTGATTGTGTGCCGGGTCCGCGCGTCACTCACGGCGGTACCTCCGCTGGTATGGGCGGCTGGTGGAACACAGGATGAGAGGGCACGGGGCCCGGTGCATGAGCTACCTCCAAACGGATCAGGCGCGATCTTAGCTGCGGTAAATTCGCGGTCAACCCCGGGGTAACGAAGTGGCGTTATGTCCGATTAGTGCGGGTGCGGTACGCATGGTCTCGCCGTGGTCGTGCCCGGCCTGGGCGAGCGGCCGTCTACCACGGCGAGACCAAAGGTCACAGGCGAGCAGAGATCACATCCCCAGCCGAACCCATGGTCGCCCTGATCTTGATCATCGCCACCGCCTCGCTCGGGGTGTTGAAGCCTGGTCGGGCACGCCGTGGGGTGACGAACTGCTCTAGCCGGCGGCTGTCCCCTGGAGCTTGAGGAATGGCTCCAGCGAGTCGGGTTCCCGTAGCGCGTCCCGGCTGACTGCCTTGTCGGGCGGCGTGCCGGCGAGGATCTTCTTCACTGGCACCTCGCACTTCTTACCGTTGAGCGTCCGCGGGATGACATCCACCACGTAGAACCGGTCCGGCACGTGCCGCGGCGACAGCTGAGTGCGCAGCTCACGCCGTAGCGTCGGCTCGACGTCTTCCAGCGTGGTGCCCTCGGCCAGGACCAGGAAGCACAGCAGTTCGCCCTCGGCCTGCCGGGCCCCTGAGGTGTCGACGACGAGCGAGTCGACAACCTCGGGCAGCGCCTCCGCCACGCGGTAGAACTCGGACGTGCCCATCCGCACCCCGCCCCGATTGAGCGTTGAATCGCTGCGGCCGTAGATCACAGCCGAGCCGCGAGGCGTGATTCTGATCCAGTCACCGTGCCGCCACACGCCGGGGAAGTGCTCGAAGTACGCCGCGCGCAGGCGCGAACCGTTCGGGTCGTTCCAGAAGTACACCGGCATCGACGGCATCGGCTCGGTGATGACCAGCTCGCCGACCTCGTCCACGACCGGCCGGCCGTCCTCGTCGTACGCGGCAACGGCCGCGCCGAGCATTCGGCATGACAGCTCGCCAAGCCAGACCGGCACGTCCGGTGCGGCGCCCACGAACGCGGTGCACAGATCGGTACCACCGGAGACGCTGGCGATCTGGATCCGCGAGGCGACCGACTCGGCGATCCACCGGAATCCCTCGGGAGTGAGTGGCGCGCCCGTGGAGCCGATCGTCCGAAGACGTGCGAGATCCAGGTCTTGTCCGGGCGTGAGTCCCTCTTTCAAGCACGCCTGGATGTAGGGAGCGGAAGTGCCGAAGTAGGTGATCCGCTGCTCCTCGGCGAACCGCCACAGCGTGCCGAGGTCAGGATGACCGGGGCTGCCGTCGTACAGCACGATCGTAGAGCCCACTAGCAGGCCGGAGATGAGGAAGTTCCACATCATCCAACCGGTCGTGGTGAACCAGAAGAACCGCTCGCCCGGCCCTAGGTCGCAATGCAGCCCGAGCGCCTTGAGGTGCTCCAGAATGATGCCGCCATGGCTCTGGACAATGCCCTTCGGCAACCCGGTGGTGCCGGACGAGTACAACACCCACAACGGATGATCGAACGGCACCGGCTCGTACGCGAGCCCCGCTCCCGCGTGGGCTGCGACGAGGCCCGTCCACGACACGGTGTCGTCGAGATCCGCGTCCGGATCGAGGTAAGGCACGAGCACGGTCGCTCGCAGCCCGGGCATCCGACCACGTAACTGCTTTACGGTCGCGCGTATGTCGAACGCCTTGCCGTTGTAGTAGTAGCCGTCCACCGCTATGAAGACCGTGGGCTCGATCTGCGCGAACCTGTCGGCCACAGCCTGCACGCCGAAGTCCGGCGAGCAGGACGACCACACCGCTCCGAGGCTCGCCGTGGCCAGGAAAGCCACCAGTGCGTGCGGCGAGTTGGGTACGAGTGCGACCACCCGATCACCCCGGCGAACGCCGAGTTCGGTGAGCCCCGCTCGTACCGCCGCCACCTGCGCCCGCAACGCTGCATAAGTCAGCTCCGCGGAGTGGCCGTCCTCCCTGCGGAAGACAACGGCCACGTCGTTGTCGTCCCTGCCATCACCGGGGCGAAGGGCATGTTCGGCGTAGTTGAGCGTTGCGTCCGGAAACCACAACGCGCCCGGCATGGCGCGCTCGGGCAACACGGCGGAGGGACGGTCGTGGAACGCGACGTCGAAGAACGCGGCCACGGATTCCCAGAATGCCTCCAACTCCTCGACCGACCATCGCCAGAGAGACTCGTAGTCCGGCAGGTCGAGCCCGCGCTCTGTGCTCAGCCAGCGCCGGAACGCTGCAATGCTGCTTGCGTTGACTCTGGCTGGATCGGGCTTCCACAGCACCTCGGGTACATCGTCGTGCGGCATGTCATCAACCGTAGTAAGGCACCCCGCATGATGGCTGTGTGGTGTGTCGACTGTTGTCGTGATTGCACTCACGTCGATAGCGTGGCTGCACGTGACCAGCTCGCAGAGCCATCGCACAGCTGGCACTTGACTGGGGGCCGAGATGAACTTCGCCGCTGACATTCCGCGTCGGCTGATGACGGCCGCGATTGCACTGCTCGTTTCCGTTGGTGTCATCGCGATTCCTGCCGATACTGTGCAGGCCGCTGCGCCGCCGAGCGGCTTCAGCGAGCAGGTCGTCTTGAGCGGTCTGGTTCATCCCACCGACGTCCAGTTCGCCGCCAACGGCCAGGTGTTCGTAGCGGAGAAGAGCGGCATCATCAAGGTCTTCGACTCGCTGGCGGACTCTTCACCGAGCGTGTTCGCCGATCTTCGGACTCGCGTGCACAACTACTGGGATCGCGGGCTGTTAGGCCTTGCGCTCCACCCCGACTACCCCACTGACACACGGGTTTACGTGCTTTACACATATGACGGGTTGATCGGCGGGCCGTCCCCGAAGTGGGGCAGCGTGAACGGCACCAGCGACCCCTGCCCGACACCACCAGGCCCCACGAGCGACGGTTGTCAGGTCAGCGGCCGGTTGTCGGTGTTGACCAAGTCCGCGGCTACGGTCGCAGAGCAGGTTCTCATCGAGGATTGGTGCCAGCAGTTTCCCAGTCATTCGGTTGGCTCTCTCGCCTTTGGGCCAGACGGCATGCTTTACGCCACGGGTGGCGACGGGGCGAGTTTCAACTACGCCGATTACGGCCAGGACAGTTACACAGCGTCGGACGTCACACCCGACAACCCATGTGGTGATCCGCCGTCGCCGGTGGGCACCGCGCTGACGCCGCCGTCGGCCGAGGGCGGCGCATTGCGTTCCCAGGATCTCCGGACCGGTGCCGATACCGTTACCTTGGATGGCTCGCTGATTCGGATAGATCCCGACACCGGCTTCGCTTCGCCCGACAACCCGTTGGCCGGCAGTAGCGATCCCAACGCTCGCCGGGTAGTGGCCTACGGCATGCGCAATCCGTTCCGGTTCGCCGTGCGGCCCGGAACAAGCGAGATCTGGATCGGCGACGTCGGATGGAACAGCTGGGAGGAGATCAACCGGGTGACCGTCGGGCCGGCCGCCGGCGTGTCCAACTTCGGCTGGCCGTGCTATGAGGGATCGGGCCGCCAGTCTGGCTACGAGAATGCCGGTCTGACGCTTTGCCAGGGCCTCTATGCCGCCGGCACCGGTGCCGTAAAGGCGCCCCATTTCGCGTACCGCCACAGCGCCAAGGTCGTCGCCGGCGAGATCTGTGGAACAGGAAGCTCCTCCATCGCCGGCCTGGCCTTCTACCCGGGTGGCAATTACCCGGCCGGCTATGACGGTGCCCTGTTCTTCGCCGACTACAGCCGCAAATGCATATGGGCAATGCGGCCAGGCGCCGGCGGACTGCCCAATCCGGCGGACATTGTGACATTCGCCTCGGGGTACGGGGTTACCGCGCTGCGGTCAGGTCCAGGCGGTGACATATTCGCCGTCGACTACGACAACGGCAGGATCATTCGTTACGTCTACAGCGCGTCCAACAACCCACCTACTGCGCTGATCAAAGCCGAGCCGTCCAGCGGACTTGCACCCCTGATGGTTTCGTTCGACGGAACCGGTTCCAACGACGCTGACGGCGATCCTCTGACCTATGCCTGGGATCTTGATGGAGACGGCCAGTACGGCGATTCGACCAACCCCATCGTGGAGCACACGTTCACCGCCAACGGCAAGGTCAACGTCGGGCTGCGAGTGACCGACGGCAAGGGCGGTGCTGATACGGCGACAGCCGAGATCAGTGTGGGCAACACCGCGCCGACCGCGACGATCACCGGGCCGAGCCCCGGCACCACGTGGAAGGTCGGTGACACCATCGCATTCTCGGGGACGGCCGTGGATTCTCAGGACGGGACACTGCCCGGATCGGCGTTGACCTGGACGCTCGTCATGCATCACTGCCCCAGCAACTGTCACGCTCATGAGATCACCGCCGCGACCGGGAAGAGTGGCACATTCACGGCCCCTGATCACGAGTTTCCGTCGTACCTGGAGTTGCGGCTCACCGCTGAGGATTCAGGAGGCTTAACCGGCACGGCAAGCGTTCGCCTGGACCCGAAGACCGTCGATCTCACCATTGCCTCACAACCCAGCGGGCTGCGCCTGACCTATCTCGCCGAGACATCGACTGCGCCTTTCACCCGCAGGGCGATCGTGGGGTCCAGCGGTTCTATCTCGGCTGACCTCATCCAGGCTCTCGGAGACCGGGTTTACCGCTTCGTGGCCTGGTCTGACGGTGGCGCCCGCACTCACAACGTCACCACCCCCGGCTCGGCCACTACCTACACGGCCATCTATCGGGCCATACGCGATTCCCGGTGGCCACTTCCGGTGCGGAGACTCCGCCCAATCCACTCGGCCGGCTTCCAGGAATCCAGCCTCGAAGGTTTCAGTGGCGTCGATGGCTCCATGTCAATGCGCTGGCCGAGCGGATGGGCCAATCCAACGTCGCTCGGGCCCCTCGGCTTAGTGCGGGACGTCGACCGGGTCCAGCTCGACTGGATGGGTGGCTTCCTTGGGAACGTCAGATAGTTCAAGATCTAGGCCCAGTGCTGCCGATTGGGTGTCCCAGGCAGGCAATCTCGTAGCGACGCAGCGGGTCATGCAGCTGCGCAACCGACCGGGCTCTCCGTGCGTCGGATATCAAAACGAGTCGTCCCGAGCTCGCTCGTGGGGTTGATGCGAATCCGGCTTGGGCAACGTATGGTCGAGGCTCCGCCGGACGGCGGGGGTGATCGAGAAGTAGGACTGGAGCGTGGGGCCGGTTCCTGGGTGAGAGAGAGGAGATGCACGCGTGAGCGTGACACAGGAGACAGCAACGTCGATGTCGACTGGTCGTAGATTT
>Ga0299914_10002339_pt1 | contig 13031 bp, 7 predicted proteins | sample RVTome_10_FD_201361 | JGI IMG/M metagenome (GOLD analysis project Ga0299914, IMG submission 201361) | Soil microbial communities from uranium-contaminated site in the Upper Colorado River Basin, Wyoming, United States - RVT153D57 (version 2) ...
CGGGAGTCGAGGTGTCGAACGGCGAGACCGCTGGCCGCGGACTCCTCGATCTCCTCAACGACGGCCTCCGGACGTGGACTGAGGACTGGCTGATCCTCCTGCGGCCATCGGACTCGCCGTCGCCGGCCCTGCGGGAATCGATGGCCGCGTTCCTCGCAGCCTCGCGACAGGAGCCATCCGCGGTGGTGGTCGACGACGATCGCCTCGACGCCGCGGGCAGGAGGGTCGACCCGCGGTTCAAGCCTGGCTTCTCTCCCGAGTGGTTGATCGAGAACGACTACGTGGGGCGAGGGGTGGTGTTCAACCGTCGGCGACTCCTCGACCTGGGAGGCTTCGAGGGCCCGCCCGAGCACTTCGTCCGCGCCACCCTGTGGAAGGTCTTCCTGGAGGGTGGCCACATCGCCAAGCTCGACCGTGTGCTCCTCCATGTGGACGGCACCGCGGCGGACCCCGAAGAGCCGGCCCAGGATGCCGAGTTCGCCCACCGCGCCCTGGCACGTCGTGGCCTTCTCGAGCGGGGGGAGGTGCGGGAGCTGGCGTATGGGGTGGAGGTTCGCTATGCCCTGGCACCGTCCGCCCTGGTGTCGATCGTCATCGTCTTCACCGACAAGCCCGACCTCCTGCGGCAGTGCCTCGACAGCATCCACCGCTCGACCACGCACCCCCGGTACGAGCTCATCCTGGTCAGCACCCGGAGCCGCGAGCCCGCCACGCATGAGTATCTGGAGGAGCTGGGGGGGGATCCGCGGATTCGCATCCTGTACCTCGACGAGAGCTTCAACTACTCGCGAGCCAACAACCTCGGCGCCGAGGCCGCAGGGGGCGAGTACTTGGTGTTCCTCAACAACGACACCAGGTTGTTGACCCCGGAGTGGCTGGACGAGCTCTGCGGCTTCGCTGGCCTGGCGGATATCGGCGCCGTGGGCGCCAAGCTCCTCCTCGCCGACGGCTCGCTGCAGCATGCCGGCGTGGTGGTCGGCATGGGCGGCTACGCCAAGCACCTCTTTCTCGGGCAGCACGAACCATTCGTGCCGCCGGAGTGGATACGCCACACCCGCAACTGCAGTGCGGTTACCGCGGCATGCCTGGCCATCGAGCGACGGAAATTCCTCGAATGCGGGGGATTCGATGAACGCCTGACGCTCACTGGAAACGACGTGGAGCTCTGCCTTCGTCTCCTGAAGCGCGGGCTGCGCAACGTCTTCGTCCCGTCGGTGGTCCTCTTCCACTATGAACAGTCGACGCGACGCCGCGACCGGGTGGCGGAGCACAACAAGCGGTTCTCCCTCTACACCTATCGGGATCTCTTCCTCAGCGGCGACCCCTACTACAACACCAACCTCGACCTGGCGACGACCGACCTGCTGCCGAAGACGGCAGTCGTGCCGGCCGGCGCCAGGTCGCCTGCGCTCGCCCCGGCCAACCCCTTCGACGCCTCCATTCGCTTCCTCCGCCGCTACGACCTCGGCCGCCATGAGCTGGCGGCGAATCGCGCAACCCTGGCGACCTTCGCCGGCAACCGGCGGATCGTCCCGGAGGCCATCACATGGTTCGTTCCCCACTTCGACCACGTCTACCGAGGCGGGATTCACACCGTGATGCGGATCGCCGACCACTTCAGCCGCCGCTGCGGCGCCCTCAACCGGTTCGTCTTCTACGGGCGGGGTAGGGGTGACCTCGAAGGGATGGACCGGCAGATCGGCACCGCCTTCCCCGCGCTGCGTCGCAAGCTGATCCTGCTCCGGCCCGACGACCACGAGGACGATCTGCCGCCGTCAGACATCGCCTTCTGTACCCTCTGGACCTCGGCGTACCACCTGGCCCGCTACAACCGGTGCGCTGGCAAGTTTTACCTGGTCCAGGACTTCGAGGGGGGCTTCAGCCGCGACAACTCGGTCGATGCCCTGGCCGAGGAGACGTATCGCTTCGGCTTTGCTGGCGTCGCGAACACCCCGGGGGTGTGCGAGATGTACCGCTCCTACGGCAACGAGGCGGAGTTCTTCGTGCCGGCAGTCGACCGCGAGATCTATTCTCCGATCCGGATGGAGCTGCCCGACGACGTCTTCCGGGTCGTGGTCTACGGCCGTCCGGACAAGCCCCGCAATGCCTTCGCCCTGGCGGTTGAGAGTCTCCGTGAGCTCAAGCGCCGGCAGGGTGACCGGGTAGAGATCCTGTCGGCGGGCGCGGAGTTCGACGTCGCCGAGTACGGGCTGGAGGGCGTCCTGGTCAACCTCGGGCTACTGCCGGACATGCACGCCGTGGCGAGTCTGTACCGCAACGCCCACGTCGGCCTGGTGTTCATGCTGAGCCGGCACCCCTCCTATCAGCCCTTCGAGTACATGGCCTCGGGCTGTGCCGTCGTCACCAATGTCAACGAGGCCAACTCCTGGTTGCTGCACGACCGGGAGAACGCGCTGGTGGTGCCGCCGCTGCGCACCGCGGTGGTCGAGGCAATCGAGGAGCTGATGGAGGACTCGCCTCTGCGGCGTCGGCTGATCCGGGGCGGCCTGGCGACCGTGTCCCGAACCGACTGGGAACACGAGCTCGAGGTCGTCTATCGCTTCGTGACCGAAGGAGCCTCGCGTGAGGCGCTCTCGCTGAGCCCCCAGAGGTTCGGACAGAGGTCGTTGGCGTGACGGCGTCGTCGCACCCCTCCGTGGACGTCATCGTGCCCGTCCACAACCAGCTCCACGTCCTCCGCCCCTGCCTCGAGAGCATACTCCGCTGGACCGACCCTGCAGTCGCCCGCGTGACCGTGGTGGCCGACGCCTGTGACCAACGTACCCTCGACTTCGCCGCCGAGTGGTGCGGCCGCTACGGTGCGGGACGCGTGGTGGAGAGCGCGAAGAACCTCGGCTTCGTGCGGAGCTGCAATCGGGGACTGCGGGCGTCCACCGCCGAGATCGCGATCCTGCTCAACAGCGACACCTGTGTGACCCCGCGCTGGGCGCACAAGCTCGCTGCGTGTCTGACCAGCGATCCGCGGCTCGGGGTGGCGAGCCCGCTGAGCAACTTCGCCCCTCACATGCAGGTTCCGATGCTTCCCGGCAGCGACTATCTCCAGATGGCGGCGCAGGTCGAGGCGACCTGGGACGGCCGGTATCCCGATATCACGACCCCGGAGGGCTTCTGCTTCGCCATCCACCGCCGCTGCCTGGCGGCCGTCCGGTACCTGGACGAGGCCTACGACGAGGGCTACGGCGAGGAGTCGGACTTCGCGCTGCGCGCCAACTATCGGGGCTTCCGCACCGTCTGCGCCACCGACACCTACGTCTATCACCGGGGGAGGGCGACCTACGGCCAGGAGCGGAGGGACGTTCTCTACCGCGCCAGCCGCAAGGTCTTCAACGCGCGTTGGCGCAACAAGTACCCGCTCCAGGTGGAGGAGTTCCGCCGCAGGAACCCAGTGGCTCCGATCCGCCAGCGGCTGGCCAGAGATTGGGATGCCTGGCTCGAGCCGGCCTTCACGAGGGGAGCTCAGTCAGGCCTGGGCAAGGGGTCGCGTCAGCGCACCGCCCGGGGTGGCCGCCCGGTGCGGCAGGGGCGTCGAGGGGATGCCGCGAGCTTTCTGTGGGTCCTGCCCACGCTCAACCCCTATGGCGGAGTGGTCTCGGTCCTCAATCACGTCAACGACCTGATCGACTCCGGTCACTGCGTCACGCTGCTCTCCATGAGCCGGATTACCCGCGACGTGCTGTTCGCGCGCACCGAGCCGGTCTTCTTGCCGCGCGAGGCCAGCATCGCGGATCTCCTTCCCGCCGATTTCGACGTGCTCGTCGCCACCAGCTGGGAGACGGTCCCCTACGTCCGTGACGCTGCCGCCCGCATGCCCGGTGCGCTCCCCCTCTACTACGTGCAGGACATCGAGGCTGACTTCTTCCCCGGCGGGGACGTCCGCGAGCGGGCGCTCGCCACCTACGGCATGCTTCCCCACCGGGTGGTCAAGACCCGCTACTTGCAGGGGAGGCTGAGCGACCTCGGTCGGAGCTCCCATCTCATTCCCCCGGGCATGAACCTCGATCTCTTCTATCCGCGACCGGTCGGCCGAGCGGGCGGCCCCGCGGTGCTCGGCATGGCGCGACCCGGCGCGCCGTCGGATATCCGCGGTTTCGAGGTGCTGCGGGAGGTCTACGCCATCCTGGCGGCGAGCCGCCCCGACGTGAAGCTCACTGTCTTCGGCACCAGCGATCTGCCGAAGGACTTCCCCTGCGACGTCGATCTCGGCCGACTGGGGCCGGACCAGCTCCCGGAGGCGTACTCCGCGGCGGACGTCTTCGTCGAGACGTCGCGGGTGCACGGGTTCGGCCGCTGCGGCGTGGAGGCCATGGCCTGCCGGACCGCGTGCGTGTTGTCCGGCAGCGGCGGGATCTCCGAGTACGCGCGGGACGGCGAGAATGCCCTCGTCGTTCCCGCCGGGGACGCTCGCGTCGCCGCGGCGGCCGTCCTGCGCCTGCTCGACGATGGAGACCTCCGCTCGCGACTCGCCGGGGCCGCGGTGGAGAGCGTTCAGCGCTTCGCCAGCCCCCTCTCGACCCGCTCTCTCGTCGGCCTCATCGGCCGCCTGCGCGCCGAGCGCCAGGCCGGCGTGCAGGTCGGCGACAACTCCGTCGGCAGCCCGGTGACCGCCGGGGATGCGGCTTGAAGTGGCGCATCAAGAACCCCGCCCCGCTCGATTCGCGCCTCGAGAAGTGGGGTGACTACCACTTCGGGCGCTCGCTGGCGAAGTACCTGCGCCGGCTGGGGCAGGAGGTCGAGGTCGACTACGACCCGCGGTGGGAGGCGCGGGATGGATGCGACGTGGTCCTGGTGCTGCGGGGCAAGATGCCGCTTCCCGACGCCGGGCGGCACGACGGCGCCCTCCACGTGCTGTGGAACCTGAGCCATCCGGGCGACGTCACGCCCGAGGAGTACCGTTCCTACGATCTCGTGCTGGTCGCCTCGGAGCCCCGGGCGGCGTACCTTGGGGAGCGCATCGAGCCGCCGGTCCACACCTTCCTTCAGTGCACCGACACCGAGGAGTTCTTCGAGCGGCCCCCCGGGCCGGGTCTCGGCCGGCGGGACCTCGTCTTCGTCGGCAACACCCGCGAGCAGCGCCGGGACGGTGTGCTCTGGGCGGTGGAGGAGGGGTATCCGCTGAAGGTCTGGGGCCGCGGCTGGGCGAAATGGATTTCGGCGGCCCACATCGTCGGCGACTACGTGCCCAACGAGGCCCTGGGCGAGTTGTACTCGGGTGCCCGCGTGAGCCTCAACGATCACTGGCCGGACATGCGGCAAGCCGGTTTCATCAACAACCGGATCTTCGACGCTCTGGCCTGCGGCCTGCCCGTCGTCTCCGACCGGCACCCGGCCCTCGAGCAGCTCTTCCCCGAGGAAGTGCTCTACTACTCGAGCCGCGAGGAGCTGGTCGCCTGCCTCGAGCAGTGCCTGCTCTCCTGGAGCCGGGTGGCGGAAGCGACGCGGGAGGCGATGCCACGTGTGGTGAGGGACTTCTCCTTCGCCGAGCGGGCGGCGCGCCTCCTGGCGCTCGCGAGCGAGTTGCGGGAGGTGCCAGCGCAGGGGCCGACCACGCTGCCGCAGCCCGCGCCGTCGCTCGTCGAGCGAGCTCTTCCGTCGATCCCCGAGCCCCGCGCCGACGCCCGCTGGTGCCCGGTCTGCGAGACCCTGGTGCCCGGCTTCCGGCCTTTCGGCATCGTCAAGCGACCCGAGGCGCAGTGCCCTCACTGCGGCGCCCTCGAGCGTCACCGCTCGGCCTGGCTGTTCCTGAAGCACGCCACCGACCTGTGCGACGGCCGTGAAAAGCTCATCCTGCACCCCTCGCCGGAGCGACACCTGGGGGGCATCCTTTCCGGCCTGCCGAACGTCCGCTACCTCAGCAGCGACCTGTGCCCCGGCGGCGTCTCGCTCGTCCTCGACCTCACCCGGGTGCCGCTCGGGTCCGAGACGGTGGACTGCGTCTACTGCAGCCACGTCCTCGAGCACATCGAGGACGACCGCCGTGCCATGGCCGAGCTCCGGCGGGTCTTGAAGCCAGGGGGCTGGGCGCTGGTGATGACTCCGATCCGGGGCGACAAGACCGACGAGGACCCGAGTGTGCGCAGCGAGGAGGAGCGCTTCGCCCGGTTCGGTCAGCCCGACCACGTGCGCCTGTACGGCCGCGACCTCGGCGATCGCCTGGCGGAGGCGGGCTTCACGGTGCGCGAGCAGCTGGGGGACCTCGGCTTTCCGGAGGCCTACCGTCGCTTCATGGGCCTCAAGGGCACCTACCTCTACTTCTGCAGGATGCCTTCCGCGGACTGAGTGCGGAACAGGTATCGCCCGACGCCTTACGCGAACATGATCGAGGACTGCAGCGCGAGACGCACCGTCGGCTTCCCCGGGGCGTCCAGATGAGGAGCTGAGATGCCAATCATTCCCACACCGGGAGCAGTACCGCGTCTCCTACAGCAGCGGATCCATCGGGCGACGGTACCGGACCGCTGGCCACGGTCAGACTGCTCGCAAGGGGAGCTCCAGCTGCTCTGCTACTTGACGGAACATGAGTACACGGGGCGAGGGGCGATCTTCGACCTCGGCTGCGGTAACGGTGGCTCGACCTTTTGTCTCTGTCATGGGCTGGCACACAACCCGAGGCCCGAGGCCCGTGCGGCACGGGTTCGTGCGGTGGATTGGTTCGAGGCCGGTGACCGAAAGCACTCTGGCCATGCCAGTCGAGCACGGTTCACATCGAACATCATGGAGCACGCCGATCGCGTGGTGGTGCATGACTTGGATATTCGTGACTTCCGATGGGAAGGCGAGCCGCCGGCGCTGGAGATTCTCTTTGTCGACCTTGCCAAGGAAGAAGACCTCTTCCGGGCCGTCGCGGACAGCTTCTATGGCAGCTTCATTCCAGGGCGTTCCTTGGTCGTTCATCAAGACTTCGGCCGCCCGCGACTATCGTGGCTGCACTACAGCACCATGTTCCTGTTGCCCTGGCTCGAGATCCTCGACGTCATCGACGACACACTGGTTCTGCGCGTCGAGCGTCAGCCGGAAAGGGACGTTCTGAATCAACTCGTCTCGTCCTCTTTCGACGTGAGGGCGAAGGCGCATCTCGTCCAGGAAGCGGCGCGCCACTTCGGGGGTATCCGAACCCATGGTGTTGACTACAGGGAGATCCTGGGCTTGAGTGAGGCCTATGTGTGGCTGCGCGGAGGTGATCCGGCAGGGGCCTTGGCCTGTCTCCGGGGACTCGCGCCGACACCGGAATTCGAGAGGGCGTTCGGCGACATGCTCGCTGAGGTGCGGCGAGTCACTGCCGGTTATCATGGAAGTTGCCGACAGCGTGGTGGTGGATGACTTGACATTGGTGAGGTTCTGAGGATGTTGAGACGTGCAGCGTAGGCCGACTTTCCACTTCGTCGACGAGCGTTCCGTCGAAGTAGAGGGGCACTGGCTGCGGGACGATGCCGATCTCGGCTCACTGGCCGGCGAGCTCCTGCAGGGGATCCGTGGGGACATGGACTGGTCGGTTGCCGAGGGGTCGATCTGGCACACCATCTGCGAGAGGTGGCACCGCGGTTTCATCTCCCTCCTGACGGAGCGGGACGTCTCCGGCCTAGCTCAGGCTCTCGCCGGAATGCACCAACTCCCGTTGCTAAAGGGGATCGACCAGTCGCGAGACGAGTCGGCGCGCTACCGGGAGGACGAGGCCCAGCGCAGCCATTTCCTCCTCGAGGTCAAGAGCCTCCTCGTCCGCCTGGCCGAGGCGCTGGGCCTCCTCGGTCTGGAGGTCGACCCGAGGTACGGGCCGCTGCGGAACATCTACCTGCCCGTCGGCGAGATCGTGGGGCGCCTCGAGGAACATCTGGGCATCGAAATCGCCCCCCCCGCCGTGGGCAACGGACGCTTCGGCCTCAGGGTCGGTCACAACGCTGTCCTCACCAACAGGGATCTCTACGCCCTCTACCTGGCCAGCCGGTGTCGTCAACTGGCGGCGAGATGGCGGAGGCCGCCGGAGGCGGTGAGGATCCTCGAGATCGGCGGCGGCATGGGCCGTTTGGCGCTCTACCTCCGCCGGATGGGCTTCCGGCACGTCACCCTGATCGACCTGCCCCAAATCTCCCTCGTCCAGGCGTACTTTCTGCGCAGGAGCGTCGGTGGGAGCGTCACGTTCGGTCGAGGCGCGGTGGCCGGCGGCGATGGCGTCCAGGTCGTCACCCAGATGGCGGCGCTGGCGGCGGCACCGGACCGGCGATTCGACATCGTGGTCAATGCGGACTCGATGCCTGAGATGGGCTGGAGTGTTGCCACAGAATATGTTCGCTCGATCCGCCGCACCTGCCGGGGCGTCTTCCTCTCCGCGAACCAGGAATCACGGAAGCAGATCTCCCACGAGGGGTCGACCCACGCGGTCGTGGCTGAGATCGTCCGGGAAGTCGGCGGCTTCGAGAGGGCGTACAGGTTTCCCTTCTGGCTGAGGAGAGGCTACGTCGAGGAGCTCTACGAGGTGATCGACGGTCTCCCGTCCGAACCGCGAGGTCGGTGAGCCGGATCGAAGGAACTCAGCCCGCCGACCAGACGCGGCCGGTCACAGGACCGGAGTCGGCCACTGAGCGAAAGTTCGCCCGGTTCCATAACTGCGTATCGCTCGCCGGCTGGCGAGGGGAAGCCGTCGATGCTTCTCACACACTTCGGTTTTCGATCATGCTCAGGAAAGGCGTTGCGCGGTACCTGTCGCGCAGCGCATCGAAGTTGGTCAGAACTTCCCGCAGATCGGTCGGCGTCTGCTTCAGGGGGCCGCCCCTCGCCTCGAGCTGAACTGTCTCCCGCGCGAGGCCGAGAAAGTCCGCAACGCGCCGGACGGTGACCTCGCGGTGCTCGACGAGGTCTTCGTAGAAGAGCTCGAGGGCCGGCCAGTCACCCTGTGCGGTGAACCGATCCTGCGCAGCGGTCCTTTCGAGGAGCCGCCTCAGGTGGGCGTCGAACTGCGCGAGGTCGATCTCGAACGCCTGGTCCACGATGTCCTCCGGCTCGTAGGCGTGGGACTTCCCAGTCACCTCCCGCGTCCTCAAGGCGTTGAGGGTGCTGACGACCTGCTTGACCAGGTTGCGTCGCTTCAGGCAGAGGATGCGAGCGTCGGCGGTTGCCAGCGCCGCGGCGAACCCGTCGGGTTCGACGATGTCGCTGAGCTTGTTGGCGAAGCCCAGGCAGGAGAACTGCTCATAGCGTGGGTCGTCGAAGTAGCGGCCCACCTGCTCGATCTGCAGCCGCCCCGGATCTTCCTCCTTGCGGAGGTTGAACAACATCCACTCTGCCTCGAAACAGACGTGGGGGCTGCTGTTGAGGATCGCACGCAGCAGGCCGCTTCCGGCGCGCCCCTCGAAGACGAGGAAGAAGTTCACCTTCGCCATGCCGAATCGACCTCCCGCTCAGCGGTGTAGCGCTTCATGGACAGCCCTCCACCCCCGATTCGAGACGGTGGAGCCGCAGGGTCGAAGGAGGTGGGATGCTCGGCCGCGGGCGGTCCCGGTGGGACGGCAGCGTTTCCCAGGTGAGGTAGTAGGAGACGCCGGGCTCGTCGGCGCCGCCGAGGTCGGGGCCGACCCGCAGCTCGAGCGCCTCGCCGGTGGGTGCCGCCGCCGCCGTCGTCCTCCACGCCTCGAGGGCCGGTGGATGGTGGCGATAAGAGATCTGGCGCCGCCGGGCGAGGGTGCGCGGGTCGAGGTGCAGCAGGGCCGACCGACCCTGGCGGCGCATCGCGAGCCCCAGGGTCTCGCCGTCGAGGACGTGGGGTCCGGTGAGGAGCTCGACCTCGAAGATCAGGGTGCCGCCCCCTCCGAAATCCCAGCGGTAGCCGGCCCAGTCGGTGACCTGGACGCTCCGCCAGCCGGCCGCCTCCCGTCGCGCCACGTAGAGCTGGGTGTCGCCGTGGACGTCGTAGCGGCTGTAGGCGATGAGAGGACGCCCCTCGGCATCGACACCGAGCCGGACGTTGTTGTTGATCAGGCCTCCGCCGGGAGGCGCCGGGTCCACGATCTCCGCCCGGTCCAGCGTGATCGGCAGGGTCATGGGGGAGCCCGAGGAGGTCGTCCAGTGGACAAGGTCGCGGCTGCGGGCGTAGGACAGGTGGTGGGTCGTCGCGGCGTCAGAGGTGTCCCGCCACACCCAGGCCAGGTGGTAGATCCCGTCTGGTCCGCGGTAAGGACCTTCGGCGTAGGCGCTCCTCTTGCCCTCGCCGTCGATGAGGGGCGTGTCGAGCAGGCGGGACCAGCGCCGGTGGCTGGCGTCGTAGACGGAGTAGACGTCGGCGCCGGCGCCACTCCGGCCGTCACGATAGTTGAAGACCAGGCCGCCGTCGGGTGCGGCGAGGAAGCGGGGGTAGCTCACCCGCCGCTCCGCCGCCGGGTCGACGAGCGCCGTCAGCCGTTCGAGCGAGCGCACCGAGAACGGCTCGGTGGCCCGAAAGTAGACGAGGGGGTCATTGTGCAGGTTGCCGGCCGCGTGCAGGTGGCCCGCCGCGTCGAGGCCGAGGGTGACGTAGTTGTGGCTGTCCCAGCCAAGCCAGCTGTCCACCTTGCGATAGCTCCAGCCGCCCGGGCGCCGGCGATGGGCGAAGGACATCTGGCGGTCGGCGTCGAAGTAGGCGACGAACTGGTGCGGCCCTTGCGTGAGGAGGGCGAAGGCGACGGGGTGACCGCTCCACACCCGGTCGATAGCCGCCACCTCCGTCTCTACCCCAGCGCAGCGCCCGCCCCGGGACTCCGCGGCGCCCGGCGCGGCCGGGGCGGCGTCCCCCGGCGGCGACAGTGGCAGCACGCAGAGCAGCGTCGCCGCCAGCGCTCGGTACAGGGGCCTCACGCCTTCCTCTCCGCCAGCGCCGTGGCATATGGGCTCTCGAGCTCGGGGTCCCGGAGACAGGCCGTGTCGAGCTCGAGCAGGAGGTCGAGGAGGGCGAGATCCTCGGCATCCTCCTCGTCGAAGTTGTGGAGGATCGTGGCCAGCGCCACGTGGTAGACCAGACCACCGGTGCGCTGGATCTCGGCCTCCGGAAACAGGTCGCGCACCGCCGGGAGGATGGCGGCCGAGTCGGCTGCCTCCGACGGGTCGCGGCGGGCGAGGCGGCTCGCATTGGGCCGCTTCACCTCGACCGGGAGATGGCGGCGCTTGTCCGGCGGCGAGGCGGGGTCCTCCAGGAACCGTCGTGGGAGCATCGCACGGACGCCGGTTGCCACGGCGATCGCGCGGTCAGACCATTGAAACCGCGTGGGTCCAACGAAGTCGTCGAGGAAGAAGACGCCTCCGGGGGCGAGGACGCGGCGACTCCACTCGACGGCCCGCCGGACGTCGAGCATGTGGTGGAGGGAGTTGTTCCAGTGCACCAAGTCGACGCTTTCCGGGGCTACCACGGAGAAGCCATCGTCTCGATGGAAGGTGACCCGTTGGCCGATTCCCAGGCGCCCGGCCAGCGCCCGGCCCTGCTCGATGCGCGCCGAGGATAGCTCGAACAGGTCGAAGCGCTCTACCAGTCCGAGGCGTACGAAGCGCATCTCCTTGTTGCCGATCCCGCATCCTATGGACACCCCCCGCCGGAGCACGCGTCCCCTTAGGCGCTCCCGAAGGACCATCACGAGGCCCTCGCCGGTCCCCTCGTATTCCTGGCCCGACACCAGGCGATTGACGTGCCGGCGGACGGCGCGGCTCTGCCACCACCTGGTGCGTTCCGGCTGCGCTTCGAGCGTACGCCGGTCCCAGTGGGCGGCGATTCGGCGGGCGGCGGAGTCGCGGGACCTCTTCACCGGGCGTGAGCTGACGCTGCGTTCACGGCCGGGTCGCCTCGTAGAAGCGGGCGAAGAAGGCTTCGAAGCGCTCGGCCGCCGGGAGGGGTCCCGACGGAGCTCCGTGCCGGCGCAGGATGATCTCGAGGTTCGCCCGGACGGCTCGATAGCCGAACTGGCGGAGGTAGAGGCGACGGGCGGCAGCGGTCATCTCCCGGGTGGCCTCGGGCCTCGCGAAGAGATCCTCGAGGGTTCGATACAGATGGTCGAAGTCGCCGTGCTCCACCAGGCGCAGGAGCCCGCTCTGTCCGAGCCTGGTGAGGTCCGAGATCGGATTGGCGAGGACCGGTAGCTCCATGGCGAACGCGTCGGTCAGCTTGAAGGGCATCTGGTGGTGGCTTGCCGGTACGGTCGGGTCGAGCCAGAGGATCGTCGCGTCCGCTGCGCGGTTGATCTCGGCCATCAGGTTGCGGCCCTGGGCGGGGAGGAAGTGGACCCGCCCGCCGGCGACCTGCTCGAGCTCCAGGAGGTCCGGTGTCGTGCGGGAGCTGACGACGAGGAGCTTGTAGCGGTCGTCGGGGAGGTTCCGGACGAACTCGGCCAGGGCATGGACACCCTTGTGCCGGCGGACCATGCCGCCGAACAGCAGGACCCGGTCCTCGCTGCCCAGGCCGAGACGGCGCCGGATCTCGTCGCGCGAGTAGCGGGCCGGGTCGTACCAGGTTTCATCCTTCGGGTTGCGGACCTGGTAGCTCTTCTCGCCGAAGCGGCGGTCGAGGTTGGCGTTGTGCGTGACCAGGGCGGGCAGCTCGGGAGCCAACTCCTCGAGCAGGCGGGACCACAACGGGTCGTGCGGCCGGAGAAGGCGCGGGTCGTCGGGCAGGACGTCGTCACAGGTGAGGGGCGGTCCCTCCTCTCCCGCCGTCGGGGCGATCACCTCGGACTCGAGGTCGTTGATCTCGAGGACGACGGGCTTGCCGAAATGGAAGTTGGCCAACAGCGCGAGGCCGAGGCTGGGCAGCCGTGGCTTGACCGCGTAGACGACGTCGCCCCGCAGCGAGGCGAGGGCGCGGCCGAAGTGGTGGTGGAAATCGGGGAAGTCTCCGGCCGGGAAGTACTTCGTCTCGAACCGGGGGCTCTCGGCGACGTAGGGCGGGAAGACTGCGGGGCCGAAGAAGTGAAAGCCGACAAGCTCGACCTCGCGGTCCTGCGATAGCGCCTCCGCCAGGTTGTAGGCCTTGGAGAAGTGGTTCCGGCAGACGTCCCAGGAGAGCA
>Ga0299914_10002341_pt1 | contig 13028 bp, 13 predicted proteins | sample RVTome_10_FD_201361 | JGI IMG/M metagenome (GOLD analysis project Ga0299914, IMG submission 201361) | Soil microbial communities from uranium-contaminated site in the Upper Colorado River Basin, Wyoming, United States - RVT153D57 (version 2) ...
ACCTCCCGGCGGCCAGAGGCTCGGTCTATACATGAACCGTGCCGAGCCACTGTCAAAGCCCGCGCCTCCCTTCGCGTGAACCCGGGCGAATGGCTCCGGCTCCTGGCGCCGGATCCGTGACGAAGCCGGGCACCGCGCGATCCGGCCTTGCCGGCTCGCGCTCGCCGCGCCAGGGACGCGCCCCGGCCGGTTCGCCAGCTGGAGGCCGGAGGCGACGCCGCTAGGTCCTCGTCGGCCGACAGCGAAGCCACCAGAAAGCGCCTGCGCTGGCGACCACCAAGCCGACCCCGATCTCGATCCAGGGGGTCGGCGAGTCGCCGCCGGTCGCTTCGAACGATGCCAGCAGCAGCGCCCCTGCGCCCACCCCCGCGATCAGGCCGAGGTCGGCCGGCCAGCCGGGACCGCGAGCCCAGAGGTAGAAGAGCAGCGCGGCGCCGAGCAGGAAGAAGGGCGGGCCGATCGTCAGCGCGCCGATGACGCCGAACGTGAGCAGGAACCCGGGCACGGCCCAGACGAAGAACCCGAGGTCGTGCTCGCCGTGCCGCCTCACCGTGAGGTGATTCTAAGCGGCCGGTCCGGCGCTGCCGACGGCTGGTCGTCCTGCGTTCCGTCCGCCGCGGGTGCCGAGCGCTAGTCGACGTCGCCCTCGGCCGTCGGCGCATCGCCGTCGGGCTTGCGCGGGACGAGCACCGAGCGCTTGAACTCGGCGACCAGCTCGCCGGTCTGCTTGTAGACGCGGGTGTGGACCTTGACCACGCCGCGGTCGGGCTTCGACTTCGACGGGCGGACCTCGAGCACCTCGGACTCGCAGTAGATCGTGTCGCCGTGGAAGACGGGGTTGGGATGGCTGAGCTCCTCGGTGGCGAGGTTGGCGATCGCCTTCCCCGAGACGTCGCCGACGGTCATCCCGACGGCGAGCGAGTAGACGAGCGGCCCGACGACGACGTTGCGGCCCTGCTGCGAGCCCGACGCGTAGACGTCGTTGATGTGCAGCGGGTGGTGGTTCATCGTCAGCAGGCAGAACAGGTGGTCGTCGGCCTCGGTGACGGTCTTCGCGGGCCAGTGCTCGTAGGTCGCGCCGACCTCGAACTCCTCCAGGTAGCGCCCGTACCGGCGCGCGCCGCTGGCCTCGCGGCCCGCCTGGTCGGTGGTCAGCTCGTGGTTCGTCTCGCTCATCGGCTCCAGTCCCTCTCGTCGGTTGCGGTTGCGCTCCCGGCCCGGGGATCGTAGTCGGCTCAGCCGGCCGCGAGCGACGCCTCGAGGCCCTCGAACCGACCGAGCTCGGCGACCTCGTCCTCGAGCTTGGCGACCCACCCACCGGGCAGCGGCGCGAACGGATCGAGCGTCACCGCGAGCCGGCGGCCGCTGCGCTTCGACGCCCATACCCCGACCAGGCGGCCGTCGACGCAGATCGTCGGGCGCAGGACGCCGCCGCCCGGAAGGATCCGGCGCTCGCCCGCATCGCCGACGGCGTGGCGGCGGATCTCGTAGCCCATCAGGTAGGTGTCGAACGCCCCGAGCAGGCGAACGACCGGCGAGCGCGGGGCCCTGAGCGCGACGTCCCGGGGCGCGAGCATGCCCCGGGCGCCGCCGACCTCGACGACCTCGGCCGCGATCCGCTCGAGCCCGCGGCGGCAGTCGCGCAGCGGCAACCCGGACCACTTGGCGAAGTCGCGCTCGCTCGCCGGGGCGAACGCCGCGAGGTAGCGGCGAGCGAGCTCGGCGAGCGCGGAGTCGCGGTTGGCCCGCGGCGAGCGGCCGAGCCACTCCTCGGTCAGGACCAGGGTCCCGTGAGCGCCCTCGTCCGGGCCGATGCAGGCGACGCCTTCGCTGACGACGACCCGCATCAGGTGGACCCGGGTCTCCGGGGCGACCTCGATCCCGGCGCGCTCGAGGCGCTCGGCGACGGCGTTTCGGGTCAGCGCGCCGTCGTTCGCGAGCGCGCTGCGCACGACCTCGAGCGCCCGCTCCTGAACGGGCGCGTCGAGGCCGAGCTGTCCCAGCCGCCGGCGCGACTCGCGCGCCGTCGCGTCGGCGAACAGCGGCAGCATCCAGCGGTAGTCGTCGGTCGCGACCAGGTGCACCGTGCCCCGCATCAACCAGCCGCGCGTGAGCGACCGCTCCTCGACCCTGGCCCGCTCGACGCCGGCGGCGTCGAAGCGCCGGCTCCGGGCGCGGAACTGGAGCAGCCCGGCGCGCTTTTCCTGAGCCTGGGCGCCGGCGATCGCCCGCGCGAGCGCGGCAGGGTCGTCGAGGCGGTCGGGCCGGTGCAGGAGCTGGGCCGCCGCGCGCAGGCGGGCGAGCCGCGCCGGATCGATCGCCCGCGAGCCCAGCGCCGCGCCTCAGCGCGCCTTCTTGAGGCGGCCTCGAGCCTCCTGGCGCTCGATCACGGTCCCGATCAGCTTGCGGATCTCGGGGTCGCCCTCGACCTTGATCTGGCCGTGGTCGTAGGCCTCGTGCCAGTCCGAGATCTTGCCCTCGGTCGCGAGCTCGTTGAAATGCGACCGCGGCAGCGTGATCTCGATCCTCGCGTCGCCGGGGTCGACCTTGGTGATCTCCGGCCCGGGCACCCTGACGCTGAAGACCTGGATGTCGCGCCGCCCCCGCAGCTCGAGGCGCAGGGTCAGCTTCAGCCGCGCGAGCGCCGGGACCTCGGCGGTGATGTTCCGGTACGCGGTCGAGATCAGCTCCTGCGCCCTCGCCATGCTCGGGCAGACTAGACGACGGCGATCGACCGGCCGGGTCTCGGCCTCAGGCCCGGTTTCGCTCGAGCAGCTTCTTGCCGATCACCATCCGCTGGATCTCCGAGGTTCCCTCGCCGATCAGCAGCAGCGGCGCGTCCCGATAGAGGCGCTCGACCTCGTATTCCTTCGAGTAGCCGTAGCCGCCGTGGATCCGGAACGCCTCCTCGACCACCTCCTTGCCGGTCTCCGAGGCGAACAGCTTCGCCATCCCGGCCTCGAGGTCGGATCGCTCGCCCGCGTCCTTGAGCCTCGCCGCCCGCATCGTCAGCAGCCGCGCCGCCTCGACCTTGGTCGCCATATCGGCGAGCTTGAACTGGATCGCCTGGTGCTCGGCGATCGGCTTGCCGAACGTCTTGCGCTCCTGCGAGTAGCGCAGCGCGAGCTCGAGCGCCCGCTGGGCGATGCCGACCCCGCGGGCGGCGACGTTGACCCGACCGACCTCGAGCGCGTCCATCATCTGCCGGAACCCCTGCCCGAGCCCATCGGGGCCGCCGAGGATCCGCTCCGGCGGGCAGCGGTAGCCGCTGTATACGAGCTCCGTCGACTCGACCCCCTTGTAGCCCATCTTCTTGATCTGCGGCGGGACCTCGAGGCCGGCGAACTCGCCCGAGTTCTTCGCCGCCCCCGGCTCCTTCTCGGTGATGAAGCAGGTCATCCCCCTGTACGGAGGGTCGGCCTTGGGATCGGTCTTCATCAGCACGAAGACGACGCCGGACCGCAGGCCGTTCGTGACCCACATCTTCTGGCCGCTGAGCTCCCAAGAGCCGTCGTCGGCCGGCTTCGCGGTCGCCTTGATCCCCTGGACGTCGGAGCCGACCTCGGGCTCCGACAGCGAGAACGCCGCCCGGATCACGCCCGTCGCCATCTTCGGCAGGAAGTCCTGCTTCTGCTCGTCGGTGCCGAACTTCATCAGCAGGTGGGAGCCGATGAAGTGGGTGTTGACGACGCCGGAGATCGAGATCCACCCGCGCGACAGCTCCTCGACGATCATCGCGTAGGTCGTCAGGTCGAGCCCCATGCCGCCGTACTCCTCGGGGATCGTGACCCCGAACAGACCGAGCTCCTTCATCTGCTCGACGATCGCCTCGGGGAACTTGTCCTCGTGGTCGAACTCCTCGACGACCGGGAGGATCTCGTTGTCGACGAACTCGCGCACCATCTCGCGGATCGCGCGCTGCTCGTCGGTCATCTCCTGCGGGGTGCTCGCGGTGCCGGTTGCCATGGCTCCTCTCTCATCGAATGCGTCCTGGATTCTGCAGCTTTCGGGCGCCGCGGAGCGTCACCGGCGGCCGGGCGGGGCGGTCAGAGCTCCCACCCGTAGCTTCGTGAGCGCCAGCTCGGGCGCTCGCGCTCGTAGAAGCGATGGGCGGCGGCGCGCGCGTCGGAGGAGTCGAGCTCGAGGTGGGTCGCGCCACGCTCGCGAGCCCAGTCCTTGGCCGCGTCGAGCAGCCGCTTGCCGATCCCCTGCGAGCGCCGGCCGGGATCGACGGCGAGGTCCTCGACCCAGGCGCGGTAGCCGAACCGGACCGAGTGGAGGTCCTGGTAGGCCGTGCAGATGCCGGCGAGCTCCCGATCGGCGACCGCAACCAGGACGCAGGCGTCGTGGGAGTCGATCGCCTGGCGCAGGGCGACCGCCGCCCGGTTCGGATCCCACAGCGCCGGCGTCGATGCGGGCGGGGCGAAGAGCCAGTCGTAGAGCGGGATCAGGCGCTCGACCTCGTCGAGCCTCGCGGCGCGGATCTCGACCTCGGCCATCGTCGCGGAGGGTAGTGGCTCGGCTGGGCTGCGCTAGCGTCCCGGCCGAGAGAGGCACGGATCAGCGACCAGGAGGCCCCCTTGCGAAACCCCCGCGACTTCTTCCAGCCACTGGCGATCGGCGCGCCCGACCCGCCGCGCGAGATCCCGGTCAAGCCGTCGCGGATGATCCACTTCCTCGACGCCTCGAACGAGAAGATGGTCGCCAAGGTCCCGGGGATGATCGAGCAGACCGACATCCTGCTCGGCAACCTCGAGGACGCGATCCCCGCCGACCGCAAGCAGGCCGCGCGCGATGGCCTCGTCCGGGTCGGGAAGGAGCACGACTTCGGCGAGACCGCCCTGTGGACGCGGGTCAACGCGCTCGAGAGCCCCTGGGTGCTCGACGACCTGACGACGCTCGTCGGCGAGATCGGCGACGTGCTCGAGGTGATCATGGTCCCGAAGGTCGAGGGGCCGTGGGACATCCACTACGTCGACCGCCTGCTCGCCCAGCTCGAGGCCAAGGCGGGGCTCGAGCGGCCGCTGATGGTCCACGCGATCCTCGAGACCTCGCTCGGCGTCGTCAACCTCGAGCAGATCGCCACCGCGAGCCCGCGGATGCAGGGGATGAGCTTCGGCCCGGCCGACCTGGCCGCGTTCCGGCGCATGAAGACGACCAGGGTCGGCGGCGGCCACCCCGCGTACCGGGTGATCGAGGACCCCGACCCCGACGACCCGGAGGCGCCGCGCGCGACGGCTCAGCAGGACCCCTGGCACTACTCGATCGCGCGCATGGTCGACGCCTGCACGGCGGCCGGGATCCTGCCCTTCTACGGGCCCTACGGCGACATCCGCGACACCGAGGGCTGCGAGACGCAGTTCCGGGCGGCGTTCCTGCTCGGCTGCGTCGGCGCCTGGTCGCTGCACCCGGCGCAGATCGAGATCGCCAAGCGGGTCTTCAGCCCCCCGCCCGACGAGGTCAAGTTCGCGAAGAAGGTGCTCGAGGCGATTCCGGACGGTCGCGGCGTCCACATGATCGACGGCAAGATGCAGGACGACGCGACCTGGAAGCAGTGCAAGGTGATGGTCAACCTCGCCGAAATGCTCGCCCGCAAGGATCCCGAGCTGGCGAAGGCCTACGAGCTCTAGCTACGGCAGCCGGCGCCACCCGCCCGCCGCCGCCCCGGCCCGCCACCGCCCCCCCGGTGAGGCGGATCTTGTATCGCCATGAAGCAATATCCGCCTCACCTCCGGCTGGGGCGGGGTCAGCCGTTCGCCGCGCGCTCGAGGACGGCGGTCATCTTCGCCACCTGCCCGCGGACGTCCTGCGCGGCCGCGGCCGCGCGGGCGGCCGGGTTCGGCGCCGGCATCGCCGCGGCGCGCTCGAGCGCCGCGGCGAGCGCGCCGCGGTCCTCGGGGTCGACCAGGACCCCGGCGTCCGGGGTGACGAACTCGGGCGGGCCGCCGACGGCCGTCGCGACCACCGTCCGCTCCATCGCCATCCCCTCGAGCGTCGCCTGGCCGAACGGCTCGCGCAGCGACGGCTGGCAGAGGACGTCGGCGGCCGCGATCCACCGCGGGACCTCGGCCTGCGGCAGGCGTCCGGTGACGGTCACCCCCGCGCGTCCCTCGACCTCGGCGCGCAGCGGCCCGTCGCCGACGAACGCCAGCCGTCCGCGCCCGAGGCGCCCGAACGCGTCGGCGAGCCGGACGACGTTCTTGCGCTCGATCAGCGAGCCCACGCAGGCGAACGCCGGGCCCTCGCCCTCCCAGCCGAGCTCGCGCCGGGCCTCGGCCGCGCCGCGGGGGGCGAACGCGTCGAGGTCGATGCCGCAGTTGGCGATCTCGAGCTTCGGCGCCGCCGCCGGGATCCGCGCGACGAGACGCTCGCCGAGCCAGCGGGAGTTGGCGATCACCGCTTCGGCGCGCCGCACCACCCACCGCGTCGCCGCGGTGACGCCGGGCACGTTCTCCAGGTTGGCGACGTCGGTCCCGTGCGCCATCGCCACCAGCGGCGCCCGACTGGCGAGGCCGGCGAGCGCGCCGGCGGCGCCGGCGGGGAACAGGTAATGCGCGAAGACCACGTCCGGGCGCCGCCGGACGGCCGCGCGCACCGAGGAGCCGACGAGCCTCGCGTGCTTGACGCGCGAGCCGCCGCGCCTGGTGATCGCCTCGACCTCGACCTCGTGCCCGAGGCGCTCGAGCTCGCGGCGCACCGGAACCAGGTACGCGCCGAGGTCGGGGTCGCGCGGCCCGGGCCACATCTGGCTGACGAGCAGGATCCGCATCCGCGCATCATCCCGTCCCGCCGCCCCGGGCGCCGGGCGCCGGGCGGGTCTTTCAGGATTCGCGTCCCCGGGGCGGCGTTGATGCTGCAATACCGGTCGATGGCGGATTCCTCGAGCCTCGACTGCGACGTCGCCGTCGTCGGCGCCGGCCTCGCCGGGCTGACCGCGGCGGCCGAGCTCGCAGCGCGGGGCTTCGACGTCCGCGTGCTCGAGGCTCGCGATCGCGTCGGCGGCCGGTTGCTGAACCACCCGGTCGGTGAGGAGCCCGAGCAGGTCGTCGAGCTCGGCGGGCAGTGGCTTGGGCCCGGCCAGCGCGAGGCGCTCGCGCTGGCCGCCGATCTCGGCCTCGCCACCTACCCCACCCACACCGAGGGCGAGAACGTGCTCGAGGACCACCGCGGCCGCACGTCCCGGTACCGAGGGACGATCCCGCGCTTGAACCCGGTTGCGGTCGCCGACGTCGGGCAGGCCCAGGTCCGGCTCTCGCGCCTCGTCCGCCGCGTCCCCCCGCACGCGCCGTGGAGCGCCCCCGGCGCCGAGCGCCTCGACTCGCAGACGTTCGCCACCTGGATCCACCGCACCGCCCGCACCCGGCTCGCGCGTGAGACGCTGGCGCTCGCCTGCCGCGCGGTGTTCGCCGCCGAGCCCGCGGAGGTCTCGCTCCTGCACGTCCTCTTCTACTCGGCCAGCGCCGACGGCTGGGACTCGCTCCTCGACACCGACGGCGGCGCCCAGCAGGATCGGATCGTCGGCGGCTCGCAGCTGCTCGCGATCCGGCTCGCCGAACGGATCGAGGACCGGGTCGAGGTCGAGCGGCCGGTGCGCTCGATCCGCTCGCTCGACGAGGGCGTCGTCGTCGACGGCCTCGCGGCCCGGCGGGCGATCGTCGCCGTGCCCCCGGCGCTCGCGGCGCGGATCGAGTTCGACCCGCCGCTGCCGAGCGACCGCGACCAGCTGACCCAGCGAATGGGCATGGGCTCGGTCGTCAAGTGCATGGCGATCTACGACGAGCCGTTCTGGCGCGCCGACGGCCTCAGCGGTCAGGGGCTGAGCCTGCCCGGCCCGGTCCAGGTCAGCTTCGACAACAGCCCGCCCTCGGCGAGCCCCGGGGTGCTGCTCGGGTTCCTCGAGGCGGACCATGCCCGCCGGCTGCGATCGCTGCCGGCGGCCGAGCGCCGCGACCGCGTGCTCGAGAGCTTCAGCCGGCTGTTCGGCTCACGGGCGGCAACGCCGGTCGACTACGTCGAGCGCGACTGGAGCGCCGACCCGTGGTCTCGCGGCTGCTACGCCGGCATCCTCGGCCCGGGCGGGTGGACGGGCTACGGCCCGGCGCTCCGCCGTCCCAGCGGCCGGCTCCATTGGGCCGGCACCGAGACGGCGACCCGCTGGATGGGCTACTTCGATGGCGCGATCGGATCCGGTCGCCGGGCGGCGCGCGAGGTCGTCGACCGGCTCGAGCGCTGACGGCGCGGGAGGCGCGTCAGCCGCCCGCGACTCGCGCCTCGAGCGCCTCGAGCTGGGCCGCGATCTCGCTCGGCAGCCGGTCGCCGAACTGAGCCAGGAACTCCTCGATCTGAGGGATCTGCATCGCGATCTCGTCCGGGTCGACGGTCAGCAGCGCACGCATGTCGGCCGCAGTCACCTCGGCGCCGTCGGTGTCGATGTCGCCCTCGGCCGGGACCCGCCCGATCGGCGTGTCGACGGTCTCGCCGCCGCCGTCGCAGCGGCGCGCGATCCACTCGAGGACGCGGCTGTTCTCGCCGAACCCGGGCCAGATGTAGCGGCCGTCGTCGTCCTTGCGGAACCAGTTGACGAGAAAGATCCGCGGCAGGCCGGAGGGGTCGTCCTCTCCGAAGCCGAGCCAGTGTCGGAAGTAGTCGGCCATGTCGTAGCCGCAGAACGGCAGCATCGCCATCGGATCGAACCGCAGGGCTCCGACCGCGCCCGACGCCGCGGCGGTGGTCTCGACCGACATCGTCGCACCGAGGAAAACGCCGTGCTCCCAGTCGAAAGCCTCGCTGACGAGCGGCACCGCTGTCGCCCGCCGGCCGCCGAACAGGAACGCGTCGATCGGGACGCCCTCCGGGTCCTCCCACTCGGGGGCGATCGACGGGCACTGCGCCGCGGGCGCGGTGAACCGGGCGTTGGGGTGAGCTGCGGGCCGGTCGGCGTCCGGGGTCCAAACCTCACCCTGCCAGTCGATCGCATGGTCGGGGGGCTCGCCCGTCATCCCCTCCCACCAGACGTCGCCGTCGTCGGTCAGCGCGCAGTTGGTGAAGATCGTGTTGCGCTCGATCGTCGCCATCGCGTTCGGGTTGGTCTTGTGCCCGGTTCCGGGAGCGACGCCGAAGAAGCCCGCCTCCGGATTCACCGCGTACAGCCGCCCGTCCTCGCCGCGCTTCATCCAGGCGATGTCGTCGCCGATCGTCTCCGCCTGCCAGCCTTCGAGCGTCGGGATCAGCATCGCGAGGTTGGTCTTGCCCGACGCCGACGGGAACGCGGCGGCGACGTACTTCACCCGCCCCTCGGGAGACGTCAGCTTGAGGATCAGCATGTGCTCGGCGAGCCAGCCCTCGTCGCGGGCGATCACCGACGCGATCCGCAGCGCCAGGCACTTCTTGCCGAGCAGCGCGTTGCCGCCGTAGCCGGAGCCGTACGACCAGATCTCGCGTGTCTCCGGGAAGTGGACGATGTACTTGTGGTCGGAGTCGCACGGCCACGAGACGTCGGCCTCGCCCTCGCCGAGCGGCGCGCCGACCGAGTGCAGGCAGGGGACGAACTCGCCGTCGCCGCCGAGGACGTCGAGGGCGGCCTTGCCCATCCGGGTCATGATCCGCATCGAGGCGGCGACGTAGGCCGAGTCGGTGATCTGGACGCCGATCTCGGCGATGTGCGATCCGATCGGACCCATGGAGAACGGCACCACGTACATCGTCCGGCCCAGCATCGAGCCCTCGAACAGGTCGGTCAGCGTCGCGCGCATGTCGTCGGGATCGCCCCAGTTGTTGGTCGGCCCCGCATCCTCGCGCCGGCGCGAGCAGATGAACGTCCGATCCTCGACCCGGGCGACGTCGTCAGGGTCCGAACGCGCCAGGTAGGAGCCCGGGCGCTTCGCCTCGGACAGCCGATCAAAGGTCCCGGCCTCGATCAGGGCCTCGCAGAGGCCGTCGTACTCGGCCTGCGAGCCGTCGCACCAGTGAACGTCGTCGGGGCTCGCCAGCTCGGCGATCCGATCGACCCATGCGATCAGCTTCCCGTTGGTCGTCGGCGCCTCCGTCGCTGGCGTCGTGTCAGTCAAGCGGTCTCAACTCCTTTGCGGGCGCCCTGGGGACGCCCTATGTCTCTCTCAAAATGCATCGCCGGCGAGCGTCTACCCCGGGGCAGGGAAGGCTCGACCCGCCGCACCATTGTGTCGTACGGGGCAACCGGATCGCCGAATCGGGCTCTCCCAAGGCGTTAATCGTCCTCTCGCGGAGCGCCGGCACCGCGGGTGAAGCCGATTCCGGGTTCACTGCGCGGGCGCTGGAATCGATCAACTAGGGTTTCGCTCCCGCACGCTGCCGCGCCATGCGCTTCTACGAGTACGAGTCACGACAGATCGTCGAGCGCGCCGGGATTCCGGTGACCGACTACGGCTTCTGCACCACGGCCGCCGAAGCGCGCGACGCCGCGCGACGAATCGACGCGCCGGTCGTGGTCAAGTCACAGGTGCTGACCGGGGGCCGGATGAAGGCGGGCGGGGTCGCGTTCGCCGACACGCCGGCCGAGGCCGAGGCCGAGGCCGCCCGGATCCTCGAGCTCGAGATCAACGGCCACCGGCCGCGCGGGGTTCTCGTCGACCCGAAGGCCGAGGTCGTCCAGGAGTACTACGCCGGCGTCGTCTGGGACGGGACGGCGAAGCGACCACTGATGCTGTTCAGCGACATGGGCGGGGTCGACATCGAGGAGGTCGCGGCCCGGCATCCGGACCACGTCGGCCGCGGCCACCTCTCGAATCTGGTCGAGCCGGCCGACTACCTCGCCAAGCAGGTGATCGTCCAGACGGGCCTGAGCGGCTCCGAGCTCACCCGCGCGACGCCGATCCTCGCGCGGCTCGCGCGCCTGTTCCGCGATTGCGACATGACCCTGGCCGAGATCAACCCGCTCGCCCGGCTCGCGGACGGCAGCTTCGTCGCCCTCGACGCCCACATGGAGATGGAGAAGGAGGCGATGCCGCGGCAGCGGGAGCTGCTCCGGGACATGCTCGGGATCGCCGCCGACGACACGCGCGAGCCGTACGAGCCGTCGGCGTTCGAGCGCAACGTCGCCGCGATCGACGCCGCCGACCATCGCGGCGTGATCCAGGGGCGTGACCACGGCTTCGACGGGAACCTCGGTCTCGTGATCGGCGCCGGCGGCGGGTCGCTGACGCTCACCGACGCCGTCCGCAGCCAGGGCGGCCGGCCGGCGAACTACACCGAGATCGGCGGCAACCCGTCGGTCGCCAAGGCGTGCGCCCTTGCGAAGGAGGTCCTCGGCAAGGACGGGGTCTCGAAGATCGCGGTGATGATGTCGATCGTCTCCAACACCCGCGTCGACATCGTCGCCCGCGGAGTGATCAAGGCGTGCCTCGAGCTCGACCGCGATCCCGCCGAGACGATCGCCGTCTTCCGCATCCCGGGCGCCTGGGAGGAGGAGGGCTACAAGATCCTCGACCGCTACGGCGTCGGCCACTGCGACCGCTCGGTCTCGCTATGGGAGGCGGCAGCGAAGGCGGTCGCCGCCGTCGAATCGGCGGAGAATCCCTCACCCGACCCCGACGCCCCCGGACGCGGAGCGGAGGAGGCGTCGGGCATTTGATCCTCCTGAACGAAACCTTCACCTTCATCGTCCAGGGCATCACCGGGCGCGAGGCGGTGAACCTGACCAAGGAATGCCTCGACTACGGGTCCAAGATCGTCGGTGGGGTGACCCCGGGTCGCAAGGGCCGCGACGTCCACGGCGTTCCCGTGTTCGACACCGTCGCGCAGGCGATCGACCACCATGGCCGCCCCGTCGACGGCTCCGTCGTCACCGTCCCGCCAGCGTTCACCAAGGACGCCGTCTTCGAGGCGCTCGCCCACGGGATCAAGCTGATCGTCGTCGTCACCGAGCGCATCCCCCGTCGAGACGTCGCCGAGATGGTCGAGCTCGCCGACCTCTACGGCGCCCGGATCATCGGGCCGAACTGCCTCGGGGTGATCGCCCCCGGCGTCTCGAAGATGGGCGGCATCGGCGGTCCGGCGAACGACGCCGCGAAGGCGTACGCCCCGGGGCGCGTCGGCGTGATGTCGCGCTCCGGCGGGATGACGACCGAGATCTCGTCGTCGCTCACCGCGGCGGGGCTCGGAGTCTCGACCGCGGTGTCGATCGGCGGCGACGCGATCATCGGATCGACCTACGCCGAGCTGATGCCGCTGTTCGCGGCCGACCCCCAAACCGACGCGATCGTGATCTACACCGAGCCCGGGGGGCGGATGGAGGCGCAGCTCGCCGACTGGGTGCGGGAGAACGACTCGCGACTGCCGATCGTCGCGTTCATGGCGGGCAAGTTCATGGACTCGGAGGAGATGAAGGGGATGAGCTTCGGCCACGCCGGAACGATCGTCGAGGGCAGCGAGGACACCGCGACCGAGAAGATCGCCCGGCTCGAGGCGGCGGGGATCGACGTCGTCGAGCGGATCGACGAGATCCCGGCCCGGGTCACGCAACGCCTGGGAGCGCCGGCCTGATGGACGGCGTGTTCATAGCCGTCGACGTCGACGACGCCGTCGCGAGCGACCCCGAGCTCGCGCGCAGGCTCGCCGAGGTCTGCCCGGTGGACATCTACGCGGCCGACGGCGCGGGCGCGACGGTGCGCGTCGTCGAGGCGAACCTCGACGAGTGCGTCCTCTGCGAGCTCTGCGTCGAGGCAGCCCCTCCCGGGGGCGTCGTCGTCCGCAAGCTCTACGACGGAACCGAGCTACGCCGCGAGTGAACCTGATCGAGGACCTGCTCGAGCGCTTTCCGGCCTCGAAGCCGCTCGTGCTCGCGATCTCGCGGACGGGCGAGCGCAGGATCTGGCATGCCGGCGAGCTGATCGCCACGTCGGCCGGCCTCTCCGGCGCTTTCGCCGCCCGCGGAGTCGGCCGCGGCGACGTCGTGATGACCCTGGTCGGCAACCGGATCGAGTGGGTGCTCTCGCTGCTCGCGTGCTGGCGGATGGGGGCGGTGGCCCTTCCCTGCAGCACCCAGCTTCGCC
>Ga0299914_10002342_pt1 | contig 13027 bp, 10 predicted proteins | sample RVTome_10_FD_201361 | JGI IMG/M metagenome (GOLD analysis project Ga0299914, IMG submission 201361) | Soil microbial communities from uranium-contaminated site in the Upper Colorado River Basin, Wyoming, United States - RVT153D57 (version 2) ...
GTGGTCCGCCGGATAGAGGCGGCGGAGCAACCGCAGCGGATCGCGGCCGGACGGCCCGTGCCGGCCGGGGAGTGGCTCGACCGGCCCCGCCTCCTCACTCGAGGTCCTGAGGGTCGCCATCGGGACGAGCAGGACCGGGCGCGATGGCTCGAGCGGGGTAGCGACCAGCCGCTCCGTCACCACCACCTGCAGCCCGAGGGCCAGGTCCAGTCCCCAGCGCAACCGTGCCTCGGCGACGAGGGCGTCGAGCACGGTGCCTAGACGTCCGCGCCGTCGGGTCCGCGCTGGATCTGGACGGCTGCCTTCTGCTCCGAATACCAGTCGAAGAACGCGCTCGACCGGAGCTCCTCGAGCTGGCGACCCTCTGGCGCCCGCGTCTCCTCCTCGAGGACCCGGTAGAGGTACGTGCCGTCACCCGGGATCTCGATGACGTCGGTGGTCTCCCCCACCGGGACACCGAAGATCGCCACCGTCAGGCCGTCGTCGAGCTGGCCGCGGGCAACCCACCCGAGATCGCCGCCCACACCGGCCGATTGGCTCTCGGAGAAGTCACGTGCGAGCTGGGCGAAGTTCTCGCCGCCGTCGGCGCGCTCCTTGAGCTTCTCCATCTGATCCTTGTCCGGCGGGCGATACATGATCTGGATGACGTGCCACCCGAACTCGGTCCGGACGGGCTCGAGGATCTGGCCGTCCTCGAGGCCCGGCACGAGGATCGCGTCGAGGAACTCCTGGATGAAGTTGTCCTCCGGCCCGATGTAGCCACCCAGCTTGCCGCCGGAGCCCGTCGTGCCGAGGGCGCTGGTCTCGTCGCTCTCGGTCCGGGCGATGCGGTCGAACAGCGACGGGTCGTCGAGCAGGCGCTCGTAGGCGTCGCGCGCCTCGGCCTCTGCCTCAGCCCAGGCCGGGTCGTCCGTGGGTAGGGGAACCTCGGGGCGGGGCGTGTCGTTGGCCGAGTAGAGGATGTGGCGCACCTTGACCGAATCCGGTGAGACCTCGGCCTGGGGATCGGCAATGAAGATCTCCTCGACCCGTCTCTGCGGTCCGGGCTTGATGACGTCCGCCACGATGGCGTCCTCGAGCTTCCGACGGAGCACGTCCCCGCGGACGACCTCGCGGTATGTCTCGAGCTCGATCCCGTCGTTGACCAGCTTGGTCGTGTACAACTCGTCGACCGTCTCGTCCTGGACCTCGGTCACGCGGCCGATGCGGAAGGTCCCGTCCGTGCCCTCGATGACGTCCGACGGCGAGTCGACGTCGAGCGCGAACAGCGCCCCGAGGAACTCCTCGTCGAGCCCCACGTCCTCCGCCTGGATCCAGCCGAGGTCGCCGCCCTGCTCGCGCGTCGTCGCGTCCGTCGATACCGTCCGTGCCACGTCCTCCCACGGCTTGCCGGCGCGCAGCTCGTCGAGGGCCGTGGCGGCCTTCAGCCGAGCATCGGCAACCTGGGCGTCGGTCGGCTCGAGCTCGCCGTCGCTGATCGCCGGTTCGACCTCGATCAGCCAGGCGTGGCGGGTAGCCGGAACCGTCGCCTCCTCGACCAGCTTCTGGTCGATCTCCGCCGGATCGACCGTGACGCCCTGCTCGAGGGCGAGCCGTGCCTGGATCCGGTTGTCGATGATCCGCTCGAGGGCGATGGCATCGAGCGATTCGCGCTGGCTCTCGATGAACTGGCGCTCGCTCGCCGCGTCCGCCTCGGTCAGGCGACCGGCCGCCGCCTGTGTCGAGATGCGCCGGAGCGACTCGTTCAGCCGCCACTCCTCGATCGTGAACCGGTCCCGGAGCTCATCGATCGTGATCGCCTCACCGTCGACCCGACCGACCGGGGCGAGGTGGTCGTTGTACCAGGAAACCGCTACGGCGATCGCGAGGATCAGGATCGCCACGACGACGACGATGCCGAATGCGAGGTTGGTGTAGAAGTTCTTGCGGTCCTGTGGGTCCCACGAGCTGCGTGACCGCTTCACGACGGGCTTGGCACGAAAAGTCATTGCTGAACGGGGTTCCTCTGTGGCATGGACCGACCGAGCGTCGGCGTGCGGACGGGCCGGTATCGTACCGCATGGACCACGGCCGACCCCGGTCACTCCTGGTCAGATCGCGGAATCGGAGCGACCGGCGGCGACCACGTATCATCCGGCCCGTGGCGACGCCCGCTCCTCCCGCGCCGGATACGACATCGGTGAGTCAACGCCTGAGGCTCGTCTCGCTCGGCTGGCGCCGCGTCCAGGTGCTGCTGGCTGTCGCGCATCAACCCCGGCCCGCGCCCGAGACGCTTCGCCTGCGGCGACACGGCACCAACGTCCTCGCCCACCCGACCGGTTGGTCCATCGAGGGTGACACACTCGTCCTCCGGTTCAACGTGTTCCAGGGGCCGCACCAGGAGCCGCTCGATCGCGGGAGATGGACGCTCGTGTCGGCGACCTCCGGACGGCGTCCCACGATCACCGGCGTCACGATCGACAGTGCGCCGATCGTGCCGCCGACCGCACGCGCGGAATTCGTCGTGGCCACGGACTCGCTCTACATCGCGACTGCCTCGGTCGACTCCGCGTCGGGTCGCTTCCACCTCGACATCGAGGTGCTCGATCTCGAGAGCCGGGTACCCATCGATCCGCGCCAGCGATACGGAACGGGCACGGTCGGCCGGGCGGTGCACATGCTGCTCAGACCGCGGCTCGCCGTCTTCACACTGCTGTTCCGACTGTTCCGGATCGTGGCCCGTCGGAACGGCCGCCGGATCCTGTTCAGCTCGGACTCGCGAGCCGCGCTGGGCGGCAACCTCAGGTTGGTGTTCGACCGGATGGTCGAGCGCGGCCTGGATCGCGAGTACGAGCTGCAGACCCTGTTCAAGGACGGGATCGTCAGCAGTCGTGCCCTGCGCGACCGCTTTCGCCTTCCCTGGCTCCTCGCCCGGGCGGACGCCATCGTCATCGACGACTACCACCCCGTGATCTACCGGCTCCAGGAACCCCACGTCAGGATCGTCCAGCTGTGGCACGCGGTCGGGGCATTCAAGACGGTCGGCTACAGCCGCGTCGGGCGACCCGGGGCCCCCAACCCGTACGGGATCGTCCACAAGAACTACTCGCACGCGATCGTCAGCTCGATCGAGGACGTGCCTGTCTATGCCGAGGCGTACGGCATCCCCGAGTCGCGCGTCTTCCCGACCGGCGTGCCGCGGGTCGATCTCTTCTTCGACCCGGGTTACCGGGAACGAGCCCTCGCGCAGGTCGAAACTGCGATCCCTGCCCGCAACGGTCGGTTCACCATGCTGTTTGCCCCCACGTTCCGTGGCGACGGCGCGCGCACCGCAACGTTCGACTTCGGAAAGCTGGATTTGGCGACGCTCCACGCCCTGTGCGTCGAGAAGGACGCACGCTGCCTCGTGAAGATGCACCCGTTTGTCCGCGAGCGGCTCGAGATCCCGCCCGAGTTCTGCGACCGGATCATCGACCTCTCGGACTCGCCCATCGACGTCAACGACCTGCTGTTCGCGGTCGATCTCCTGATCACGGACTACTCGTCGATCGTGTTCGAGTACTCGACCCTCGGGCGCCCCATGCTGTTCTATGCGTACGACCTCGAGGAGTACATCGCCAGCCGCGACTTCTACGAGCCGTACGAGGCGTTCGTCCCGGGACGCATCGTCCGGACGTTCGATGAGCTGGTCGACGCGATCCGTCGCGCGGATTACCAGCAGGACCGTGTGGAGGCCTTCGCACGGCGGCACTTCGATCACCTCGACGGCGGATCGACCGACCGGGTGATCGACCTCATCACCGCGGCGCTCGCGGAAGGCCCGAGGTGACGAGCGGCACGGATCGGGGTGCAGGCGCGCCGCGATGAGCCGCCTTCTGATCACCCTGCGCACGTCGTCGGTCCGGCTGGGTTTCGCCATCGGGGCAAGGCGGCCGGTTCGACCGCTCATCGTCCTCGCGACCTCGCACACGGAGCGCATCGACGGAAACCTTGCCTGGATCCGCGACGTCCTGGCGGCACGGACTCCCCCGCCATCGGTCGCCGTCCTCGCCTTTCGCCACCGGGGCGGTCTCGGCCGGGTCGCGGCGCTGTGGCACGCGGTGCGCTCCGGCTATCTGCTGGCCACCGCACGCGTCGTCGTCGTGGACGACTACTTCTTCCCGATGTACGTGATTCGACCGCGGCCGGGCACACGGCGGATCCAGGTGTGGCATGCCGCGGGTGCGTTCAAGAAGTTCGGCTACAGCGTGCTCGACAAGTCGTTCGGGGCGACCGAGGAGACGATTGCGCGGGTGCCGATCCATGCCAACTACGACCTGTGCCTGGTGTCGTCCGCCGCGGCCGCGCCCCACTACGCCGAGGCGTTCCGGCTGCCCGTGAGCCTGTTCACCGCGCGGCTGGGGATCCCGCGCACGGACCTGTTCTTCGATGCGGAACGACGCGCGCGCGCGATCGAGCGCGTGCGCGACCTCTACCGGCTGCCGGCCGGGCGGCGTGTCATCCTCCACGCCCCGACGTTCCGCGGCCCGAGTGTCATCGCAGCCCGTGATCCGGGGCTGCTGGACCTTCGCGTCATGCACGAGCTGCTGGGCGACGACCACGTCCTGGTCCTGCGGATGCACCCGTTCGTCCGCGATCGGGCGCCGCTACCAGCCGGGCTCGAGGGGTTCGTCGTCGACGCGTCGGACCACCCCGACATGAATGAACTGCTGCTCGTCGCCGACATGCTCGTGACCGACTACTCGAGCGTCGTCTTCGAGTTCGCGCTGCTCGGACGCCCGATGGCCTTCGTCGCACCGGACCTCGCCGAGTATGAGCGGGAGCGTGGTTTCTACTTCGACTACCGGACGGGGGTTCCCGGACCGGTCTTCGACACGACCAGGGAGCTGGCCGCCTGGATCCGGGCCGGCACGTTCGATCCCGGGCAGGTGGAGGCCTTCGCCCGCACCTGGTTCGAGGTGGCCGACGGCCGGGCAACCGCGCGGCTCGTGGAGGACGTGCTCCTGCCGGCGGCCGACGGTCAGTGGCCCGCGCTGACCGGCGGGGCCTGATCGCGCGCCCGGGATCGTGCGCCGGTGGACCGGGCTCGCCCGGCCCCGGGGTTACAGGAAACGATCGACGAACCGCTCGCTGGCGCGGCCATCGGCCGCGCCCATGTGGCGCTCGATGAACGGCTCGTAGGCGGACAAGTCGAACCGCTCGTCGCGAATCGCGGCGATGACCCCCTCCGTGTCGACGACCTGGGTGCCGATCATCTCCGTTCGGAAATCCAGGTAGAACCCGGGATCGCGTTCGTAGGCGTCGAGGTCCGGGACCAGCAGCACGAGTGGCCTGCGCAGCAGCGCATACTCGAAGATCGACGACGAGTAGTCCGTGATCAGGACGTCCACGACACTGAACAGCTCGTTGATCTCGAACGACGGATCGATGACAACGTCGTACCCGGTCGTCGAGACCTTCGACGAGTCCAGGTTGGGATGGGTCTTGATCGCCAGGACGTGATCGTCGGACAGCCCTGCGCGGAGGCGGGATGCATCAAGCAGCGGTCCCGGCCGCTTGCCCTTGCCGCGACCGCGGAATGTCGGCGCGTACAGCACGACCCTGCGCCCGGCGAGGCTCGGGTACGCGTCGAGCACCCGCATTCGGGCTTCAGCCACAGCCGCGGAATCGAGGAAGAAGTCGGACCGGGGCGGACCGAGTGGCAGGACCCGTTCGAGCGGCGTCCGGAACGCGGCCGCATACGGGGCGCGCGACGCATCTGCGGCGGCGATGACGTAGTCGTAGTGACGGTGCAGGAATGACCGCTCCGGCTCGGCCGGGGGGCGCACCGTGTCGAGACCGAAGCGCTTGAGTGCCCCGACGGCATGCCACACCTGGACGACCGTGGTGCCCTGCCGGTGGGGCGCCACGTGGACCGGCAGGTAGGCGTTGTCGACGACGAACAGGCGGGCGGTCTGCAGGTGGTACGTGCCGCGGATGAGCCTGCCGAGGTAGGCCAGCTTGCCCGTGAGACGGTAGCTGTAGGGCTCGAGGAGGAGCACGTAGTCACGCTCCGGGTAGCGCCGGCGCATCGCCCGGTAGAGGTAGGCCAGGTTGCCCTCGAGCCGCGACACGCGCGCTGTCGCCAGCACGACCCGGTCGGCCCGGATCGGCAGAAATGCGAAGATCCGGCCGAGGATGCGCAGGAGTGCGCTCGCGAGCCGGTACTCGAGGCGGCTCACGCAGCTGTCAGGACGACGTCGTGGCAGCGGGCTCCGGGATCGGCGTCGGAGCCGCCACCGCGCCCAGCGAATCGTGGCGCCGCACGTCGAGGACCTGACCGGTCAGGTCCGAGCGGAGCAGCCGCAGAGTCGCCGTCGCAACCTCCGTCATCGTGAGCATGCCCGAGCGGTCCTCCTCGGGGAAGGCCTGGCGGCGCATCGGGGTGTCCGTCCGCTCCGGGCTGACGGCATTCACGCGAATCCCCTCGTCGGACCACTCCTCGGCCAGGCCCTGGGCCATGTTGACGACCGCGGCCTTGCTCGCGGAGTAGGCAACATAGTCGGGCCGACCACGCGTGAACGAGCTCGAGGCGAAGAGCGTCAGCGACCCTCCCGCAGCACGGAGATGGGGATACGCAGCGTGGGCGACGTTCAATGAGCCGGTCAGGTTGACCTCGATGATCTCGGCGAGGTCTGCCGGCGACATCTCGGCCACCCGACCGATACGCAGGACACCGGCCGTGCACACGACGTGGTCGAGCCCGCCAAGCCGGGCTGCGGTCGCGTCGACCCGGGCACGGACCGCGGCGGCATCGCGGACGTCGAGGCCCTTCGATCGACCGTCGACCTCCGCGGACGCGCCGGCCGCCACGGCCTCCTCGGCGATGACCGCACCGATGCCATTCGTGCCACCGACGACGAGCATGCGGGCGCCGTCGAGCGTACGCGTCGGCTCGGGCCCGGCGGTAACGGCGAGAGTCCGCATCTGGAGCATCCGGTCGGCAAGGACGAGATCGATCTTCGTCGTGATCTTGAGGTTGACCTCGTCGCCGGCTACGGCCACGAGGCGGACCCCCGGGATGTAGCGCAGGACCAGGCTGCAGTCATCGGTCGCGTGAAGGTCGCCGGCCGCCGCGGCGGCTTCGTAGGCGCGGACGAGGATCGACGTGCGGAAGACCTGCGGGGTCTGCCCTCGCCGGTACCGGCCGCGGTCCGGGATCTCGACGATATCGTCGCCGTCGACGATCACCAGGGTGTCGGCGCTCGGGATGACCGTGTCGGTGGCGTCGGCCGTTCCGGCGAGCACGGGATCTATCGCGGCGCGGACGACGGCGATCGGCACGAGCGGGCGAACCGCGTCGTGGACCACGATCACGTCGTCGTCCGCCGCGGCGAGGCTGCGCAGGCCGTTCCAGGTGCTCTCGTTCCGGGTCCGCCCACCCGGGACGACCGTGGCCGGTACCGTGATGCCCGCCGCGGCCACGGCTCGCTCGGTCTCGGGGAGCCAGTTGGGATGCGAGACGACGACCAGCCGATCGACCCCCGCGGCGGCGACGGTGCGCAGGCTGCGCACGAGGACCTGCTCCCCTGCGAGGCGGATGAACTGCTTGGGCGTGTCCGCACCGAAGCGGTTGCCGTCGCCACCGGCCAGCAGGATGGCGTGGATGCGAGTCAAGCCGTGTCGGTCTCCTCAGCGTCTTCGCGAGAGCTTACGCCGATTCGGACGGCGCCACGTCGGCTGCCGGTCCGGGCCGGTCGGCCGCGGCCCGACCCGAACCCGTGCCGCGCCCTCGCGGTGATACCCTTCGGCGCGATGTCCGTCACGAGTGAGGCGCCGGCCACCTACCGGAACGCCGCCGGCCCACGCGGCCCGCTCGCCCTCCTGACCGAGGCGATCGGCGAGGTCCGCTCCCGGCGACGGCTCGTGGCGTACCTCGTCCGCGCCGAGATGAAGAAGCGTGGCGCGGACACCCTGCTGGGCAACTTCTGGTGGGTCCTCGATCCGCTCCTCCAGATGATCGTCTACGTCATCATCGTGACGATCCTGGCACGCGATCGATACCCCGATTACCCGCTCTTCATCTTCTCGGCGATCCTGCCCTGGAAGTGGTTCAGCGCAGTAATCGGCGACGCCACCTCGTCCGTGGTCAGCCAGGAGCGGCTGATCAAGCAGATGGCCTTTCCCAAGATCGTCCTGCCGATCTCGGCGGCATCGGCCGGCGTCGTCGGCTTCGCCTTCGGCCTGATCCCGCTGGCGCTGGTGATGCAGTTGTTCCCGGACCGGATCACGCCGTTCGTTCTGCTCGTCCCGGTGATCGCCGTTGTCCAGTATGTCTTCAGCCTGGCCTTCGCGATCCTCGTGGCCGCCGCCAACGTGTTCTTCCGGGATCTCGGCAACGTGACCCGCCACGCACTGCGGCTGTGGTTCTACCTGTCGCCCGGCCTGTACGGGCTGGACCTGCTTCGCGGCCTCGAGATATTCGAGGAGAACCCCGCCCTGATCACGCTCGTCCGGCTCAACCCATTCGTGATCCTCTTCGAGTCGTACCGCGCGGTCATCTATGGCGCGCCGGACGCTCCGGGGGTGGGCCTCGCGCCGGACTGGTTCGCGCTCGGTGCGCTGCTCGCGGTCAGCGTGGCGTTCCTGGCGGTCTCGACCATGGTCTTCAAACGCCTCGAGCCGACGTTCGCCAAGGTGCTCTAGCGGATGGCGACCAAGCCCCCGGCCCTGGCTCGCAGCGCGGGCCACGCCATCCGTGTCGACGATCTGGGCGTCCGCTTCAACCTGCGCTTCACGCGCAAGACGACGCTCCGCCAGCAGCTGGCCAACCTGGTGAACCGGCGGTCGTCGGAGCACTTCTGGGCCCTCCGCCATGTCTCGCTCCAGCTCCTCCACGGCGAATCACTGGCTGTGATCGGCCCCAACGGCGCCGGCAAGAGCACGCTCCTCCAGGTCCTGGCCGGGATCATCCAGCCGTCGGAGGGGGTTGTCGACGTGCGCGGTCACGTGTCGGGTCTGCTGACCCTCGGTGCGGGATTCGACCGCGAACTCTCGGGCCGCGACAACATCCTGCTGGGCGGTGCGTTTCTCGGTCTCGAGGACCGCGTGACGCGCGAGCTGCTGCCGTCGATCATCGAGTTCGCGGATCTCGGCCAGTTCATCGACGCACCTCTCAGGACCTACTCGTCCGGGATGCGGGCACGCCTCGGGTTCGCGATCGCAACGTCGGTCGATCCGGACATCCTGCTGCTCGACGAGGTTCTCGCGACCGGCGACGCAACGTTCCGGGAGAAGTCAAAGGCGCGGGTGATCGAACTCGTCCGGTCGGCGAAGGCCGTCGTCCTCGTCACCCACGACATGACCTGGGTGTCGGAGTACTGCAACCGGGCCTTGCTCATCGAGAGCGGCCGCGCCGTCATGGAGGGTCCGCCCGACGAGGTGGTCGCGCTCCATCGGCAGCACACCGAGGAAGCCCGGGCGCGCAAGGCCGCCGCCGCGGTCGCTGCGGGGATCGACCCGCGCATCGCGAGCCGGAAGAGGCGCTGAGAGGGCGGCCCTGGACGGCTACCCGGGGTGGCCGGGGCATGTGCGCCGCGGCCGCCTTCCTCGGGCGCCGGTCCGGCTCAGGCTCCGGCGGCTTCCACCACTCGCGGTCCACGTCGCTCGATGAGCGCGTCCTCGTCCGACACGTATTCGTATCGCCGCTCGCAGCGTCCGCAGGCGAGGTACGGGTCGGCGCCGTACCGCTCGACCTCGGCCGGTGCCGGGGCCCCGCTCGAATCGAGCAGCCGGCGTCCGCAGGCGCAGACCCAGCCGATCCGCCGGGCCGGCGTCCCGGCCACCAGCGCGTGCGCCGGGACGGTACGCGTCACGACCGATCCCGCACCGACCGTGGCGAACTTGCCCACATCGCAACCCGCCACGACGATCGCGCCGGCGCCGATCGTGCAGCCGAAGGCGAGGCGGACCGGCGCAGGATCCACGTCCTCGCCGCCCGCCGGCCGGCCGTCCCACGTGATTGCCCGCGGATACCGGTCGTTGGTCAGGATCGCGGCAGGCCCGATGAACACCGCATCCTCGACGGTCACACCCCGATAGAGACGGGCGCCGTCGAGGATCCTCGTTCGGGACCCAATCCGGACACCGGTCTCGATCCGGACGTCGCGATCGATGAACGTACCCGCGCCGACCTCGACGTCCTCGCCGATCGAGGCGCGCGGATCGATCGTGGCACCCGCGTCGATCACGATCGGCGACGCCGGATCAGCCCCGCCACGAGCCCGAACGCGGCGCCGAAGGCGATCGCGCCACGCCAGTCGAGGATCGTCCGGACGTTGCCTTCAACCCTGCCGGCGATCAACATGAACACGCCGACGTTCCGCTCGAGGACGGCCCGGCTGGCGATGACGGTTCGGGCGGCACCCTGTTCGATGTGCACGTCACGTGCCAGCACCGTCCCGGCCATGCCCTGGGTGACCCGGACGTCGCCGGCGACGGCCAGCCCGACGCCGCCGAGCTCGACCGAGACGTGTTCGCCGCGGGCGACGCCGATGCCGCCCTGGCTCACGGCGATGTCGTCGGCCCGCGCTCGCCCGATCCCGCCCTGGCGGACATCGATCTGGCGGGCGTTGGCCTCGTTGATACCGCCCTGCTGGACCATGAGCACCTCGCCGTCGATGTCGGCGGCCGTCCCGCGTGCGACCTCGACGGTCCTGATCTTCTGGACGCCACCGTCCGCGGCGGCCGGTGCCTGCTCCTGCCCGGCCGAGCCGGCCGGCTTCCGGGTCCTGGGGCGGGTGGACGTGCGGGCACGTCGCGGCTTCTGCACGACGTCCGGGATGTCCTTCTCGGGTGTCGGGTTCGTCGGCTCCTCGCCGTTCGCGGTGGGATCAGCCATCGGGTCCTCGATCTTCCGGTCCTGGTGATGTGGGGACGCGGAACATTCAGCGTACCGCGCCCGTCGAAGGACGTATACGGCGGCTGCGTGACGCACGGCGCCGCCCCGCGCGGTATCCTGCGCCCGGCGATCGAACGGCTGGTCCTTTCAGCTGCCGACTCGCGGTAGCGCGTCCCTCGAGGGCAGACAAGGTGGCGGAATGACAATGAGACGACCGGTCATGCTGGGCGCGGTCGTGGCCGCCATCGGCGTCGGTCTTCTCATCGGGATCATCGCTGCAAATACGACGGCCCCGTCGCCGTCGATGGCCCCTCCGGTCGCCGGGGTCCCATCGTCGTCGGCGGCGAGCCCCTCGCCGAGTCCGAGCCCCGCGCCGACACCGAGCCCGACGCCTGTCCCGACGCCGACACCCGAACCGACTCCGGTCCTCGTGGCGGATCCGCTGACGGGCCTCGCGGTGTCGCCGGAGGTCGCCATGCGCCGTCCGATCGCCGTGATGATCGACGACCTGACGCCCGCCCGGCCGCAATCCGGGCTGAGCGACGCGTCGGTCGTCTGGCATGCCGAAGCCGAGGGCGGAATCCCGCGCTACATGGCCATCTTCCACCACACCCTGCCGAAGGAGATCGGGCCCGTGCGCAGCGCCCGTTCCTACTACATCGGCTGGGCGTCAGAATGGAAGGCGACCTACGCGCACGCCGGCGGCTCGCCACAGGCACTCGCGACACTCCGGGCCAAGGGAGCAGGTCAACTCGTCTGGAACGCCGAGGTGTTCCGCTGGGAAGGCCGCTTCTTCCACCGGAACCCGGCGCGCTACGCGCCGCACGACGTCTACACCAGCGGCAAGGAGCTGCGCACGCTGGGCCGTCGCCTGGGGGCCGAGGATCGCGAGCTCAAGGCGGCCTGGAGGTTCGCGCCCGACGCACCGCTCGAGGCTCGCCCGTACGGCGGGACGATCTCCGTCTCGTACCCGGCCAATCGCATCACCTACCACTATCACCGCGCCACGAACACCTACCGCCGCTCGGTGACCGGGGAGAGCCGCCAGGTCGACGCCGGCAACCACGAGCGAGTGGCGCCGAAGAACGTGGTCGTCATGCTCATGCACTTCGTCCCGCTCAACGACGGTTCGTCGAAGAAGCGGCTCGAGGCGACCTTCATCGGCAGCGGCCGCGCCTGGATCTCGACCAACGGGCGGACCATCAAGGGCACCTGGAAGAAGGCCGGGATGTCGAGGCCGACCCGCTTCTTCGATGCCGACGGGAACCGGGTTGTCCTGACCGCCGGGCAGACGTTCGTGCAGGTCCTGCGCACCGGATCGCCGGTCACGATCCACAAGGGCAGCGACACGCCACCCGCGTCCTGAGCTCGGCGAGTTGAACTACAGCTAGTCGCCCGGGACGCCGACCTCCGCGTAGACCCTGCGGGTCTCGGCCGCGACGTCCGCCCACGTGCGCCGGTTCGCCTCGGCACGCCCACGCGCCGCCGCGCCAATCCGGCCGTGGACGCGGTCGTCGAGCCAGACCGTCCGGAGCGCCACCGCCAGTCGGTTCGGGTCGCGCGGCTCGACGAGGATGCCGGCGGTCCCGACGACCTCCGGGAGGGCTCCGACGGCGGCTGCCACGACCGGCGTGCCACAGGCGATTGCGTCGATCGCCGGGAACCCGGTCGCGTCCGATACCACGGGAAGGATCGCGGCGCGGGAGCCTGCAACGAGGGTCGCGAGGCGATCGTCCGGGAGCCGCGGCGCATAGGCCAGGGCATCCCCGATGTCCTCGCGTGCGGCAGCCCGGGCCAGGGCCGCGCGGTCGCCCGGGCTGGCCCCCACCAGCAGGACGCGGGGCGGCCACACCACCTCGTCACCGAGGTCGGACGGGCGTCCGTCCGCGGCAAGCTGCACGAGGGCCTGGAGCAGCGTCGCCAGATCCTGCCGGGCATCGTACCGCCCGGTGTAGACGAGGTATCGCGAGGAAAGGCCGAGCCGCTCGCGCTCGGCGGCACTCCCGGTCAAACCAGGGTGGAAGGCGGGCCTGGGCGCGAAGGGAATGACCCGCAGCCGATCGCGACGGATCCGGAGCAGTCGCCGGGCGAGGTCGGCTACCGCGCTCGTTCCGACGATGACGGCGCGCGCGTCGCGGAACAGCCGGCCGCGCAGTCGCTGGCCGAACC
>Ga0299914_10002343_pt1 | contig 13026 bp, 10 predicted proteins | sample RVTome_10_FD_201361 | JGI IMG/M metagenome (GOLD analysis project Ga0299914, IMG submission 201361) | Soil microbial communities from uranium-contaminated site in the Upper Colorado River Basin, Wyoming, United States - RVT153D57 (version 2) ...
GTCGCGCAGCTGCCTGCGGTCGAGCGTGGTCAGCTCGAGGCCGTCGAAGTCGACCGACCCGCCGACGATCCGCCCTGGGGCGTCGATGAGGCGCAGCACCGACAGCATCGTCACGCTCTTGCCCGATCCCGACTCGCCGACGAGGCCGAGCACCTCGCCGCGCCCGACGGTGAGGTCGACGCCGTCGACGGCATGGATGTTGCCCGCCCGCGTGCCGAACCAAGTCGTCAAGCCGCGCACCCGGAGCAGCGGCGAGCCGAACGTCGCATCGCTCACGCGCGCCCGGCCGTCCGTGGATCGAGGGCGTCGCGCAGGGCGTCGCCGAGGAGGTTGAACGCCAGCACGTTGAGGAAGATCATCAAGCCGGGGAAGAACACGAGGTGCGGCGTGTTGAAGATGTTGCGGTACGCCGCCGAGATCATCGTGCCCCATTCGGCATCGGGCGGCTGCACGCCGAGGCCGAGGAAGCCGAGACCGGCGATCTCGAGCACGGCGGTGGCGAAGCCGAGCGTGCCCTGCACCACGAGCGGCGTCAACACGTTGGGGAACACGCGGTGGCGCAGCAGGCGGAAGCTCGAGACGCCGAGGGCGCGGTCGGCGGTGACGAAGTCGAGCTCGCGGACGGCGAGCACCTGGCCGCGTGTCACCCGCGCGTAGACGGGCACGCTGACGATGGCGATGGCCAGCACGCTGTTGATCAGCCCGCGCCCGAGCACCGTGACGATGAGGATCGCCAGCAGCAGCGAGGGAAACGACAACAGCACGTCCATGCATCGCATCAGCACGTTGTCGAGCCACCGGCTGAAGAAGCCGGAGATCAGCCCGATCGTCGTGCCGATCGCCATCGCCAGCATCACGGCGACGGCACCGGCGAGCAGCGAGATCCGCGAGCCGTACACGAGACGGCTGAACTCGTCGCGGCCGTTGTCGTCGAGGCCCATCAGGTGCTGCACCTCGTCGCCCGAGCAGCCGAGCCAGTGCACACACGGTGACTCGAGCCGGTTCTCGCCCGCCGCCGAGTCGAGCAGCACCTCCCGCGGCCCGTAGGGGGCGAGCAGCGGGGCGAACACCGCCATGCCGATGATCACCGTGGCGAGCACCAGCCCGACCCGGCCCGACCACGACTTGACCACCTGGCGGACGACCTCGCGCCAGCGCGCGCCCGACACCGCCGCGCCACCTCCGCCACCGCCCGCCGGGCCGGAGCTGCCCCCCGCCGTCCCGGAGGCGCCGCTCGCCGGTTCGACGATCGTCTCGACCTGCACTTCACTCATCGCCGCAGCTCGCTCACTGGACGCGCACCCGCGGGTCGAGCACCGAGTAGAGCAGGTCGGTGACGAGGTTGACGACGACGAAGGCGATGCCGACCATCAGCGCGAAGCCCTGCACCACGCTGTAGTCGCGCGAGGTGATCGAGTCGAACAGCGTCTTGCCGACCCCGGTGAGCCCGAAGATCGACTCGGTGAGGATCGCCCCGCCGAACAGGCTGCCCAGCGACAGTCCCATGACCGTCACCACCGGCAGCAGCGCGCTGCGCAGCGCGTGGCGGCTGACGACGACGAACTCGCCGAACCCCTTCGCCCGGGCCGTGCGCACGTAGTCCGTGCCGAGCACGTCGAGCAGGCTCGAGCGCGTCATCCGGGCGATGATCGCCAGCGGGATCGTGCCGACGACGAGCGCCGGGAGCACGAGGTGCTGGGCGGCGTCGACGACGACCCGCCAGTTCCACTGCAGCAGGCCATTGAGCAGCTCGAGGTTGGAGACGAACTCGAGCACGCCGTTGTGGCCGAGCCCCCAATGCTCGTAGAACGGCCGCGGCACGAGGCCGGGTGACAGCCGCCCCGAAGGGGGCAGGGCGATGAACGAGCCCTTCAGCGTGACGGCGAAGAGGTACTGCGCCATCAACCCGAGGACGAACACCGGCATCGACACTCCTGCGTTGGCGATCACCATCGTGCCGACGTCCGACAGCGAGTTGCGGCGGTAGGCGGCGATCACGCCGAGCGGCACGCCGACGAGGACGGCGAAGCCGAGCGCGAGCACCGAGAGCTCGATCGTCGTCGGCAGCCGCTCGACGAGGATCTCGGCGACGGTGCGCCGCTGCGAGAACGAATCGCCGAAGTCGCCGCGCACGAGGTCGCCGAGGTAGCGGCCGAACTGCACGAGCAGCGGTTCGTTGAGCCCGACGCGCTCGCGGAACTGGGCGCACACCGCCTCGGTCGCCCGCTCGCCGAGCGCCGCCTTGCACGGGTCCCCGGGGATCACCCGGGCGAGCAGGAACACCGCGCTGGCGATGCCGACCAAGACCGGGATCGCCGACAGCAGGCGGTGGAGGAGGAATCGCAGCATGCGGGAATGTTGAGAGCCAGAACCGAGTCAGGGGGGCGGACATCGCCGCCCCCCTGACCGGGTCGTTCGGTGCCGTGCGCCTCAGCGCCGGCTTGCCCGTCGGGGCGTCACTCCTCGGCGACGGCCGGCGGGTTGAGGTGGCCGCCGAACAGCGCGCCCCAGTAGACGAAGTCGCCGGTGCGGCCGACGTGGCGCGGGTCGGCGGCGTCCCACGCAACGCGGTAGCTCTCGAGCACGTCGGTGGCGTCGAACTCGGAACCGTCGTGGAACGTCACGCCCTCGCGCAGGTGGAACGTCCAGATCGTCAGCTCCTCGTTCGACTCCCAGCTCTCGGCGAGCGCCGGCACGACGTCGGTGCCGCCGATCTCGTAGCCGAGGAGCGGCTCGGCGATCTGCTCGCAGACCCGCAGCGACTCGCCGTCGGTCTCGTCACCGCAGTACAAGCCGCCGGGCTCGCCGTTCTGGACCCACACGAACTGGTCCTGGCCCTCGATCCCCATCACGGCCATCGCCTCGTTGCCGAGCGGGCTGGAGTGGGCACCCTCGACGCCGGCCTTGTAGGCGACGCCGGAGCCGCCGTGGGCCACCGGCACCATCGGGATGTGCTCGGCGAGCAGCTCGTTGGCCTGCTGATAGAGGGCGAAGCGCTCGTCGGGATCGGTCAGCGAGCCGGCCTCGGTGAGCACCTCGTGGATGTCGCCGAAGCCGGTGCCGAACTGCGGCGAGGCGCCCGACCCGAAGTGGAAGTCGAAGAAGTTCGTCGGATCGGGATAGTCGGCGCCCCAGCCGAGCATGTGGAAGGGCAGCAGGCCGGCGTTGGCGTTGTCCAGGAACGTGGTCGACTCCTGCACGTCGATCGTGACGTCGATGCCGATCTCGGCGAGCTGTGCCTGGATGTCGGTCGCCACAGGTACCGGCTGGGGCAGGTAGCTGCGGGCGACGTCGCGCAGCGACATCGTCACCTCGAGGCCGTCGGGGTACGCCTCGGCGATCATCGCCGCGGCGGCGTCGGGGTCGTACTCGAAGTCGACGAAGCTCTCGTCGTAGCCGAGCAGGGCCGACGGCAGGAACTGCGTGGCCGCCACCGACCCGCCCGGGTAGAAGTTGTCGACGAGCCGCTGGCGGTCGAGCCCGAGGCCGATCGCCTCGCGCACGACGGGATCGTCGAATGGTGCGAGGTCGACGTTGAAGCCGAGGTAGAAGATGTTCAGCGGCTCCCGCGGGATCAGTTGCAGGTCGGGATTGCTCTCCACCCGCTCGAAGTCGTCGGTGCCGACATTGTCGATGCCGTCGGCCGTGCCGGCCTCGAGCTGGACGAGGCGCTGCGCGGCCTCGGTCTGCCATTGGAACACGGCGGTGTCGGTGAGCGGTGCGTCGCCCCAGTAGTCGGGGTTCGCCTCGAGCACGATCTGGCTGCCGCGCTCCCACGCGCCGAGCATGTAGGGCCCGGTGCCGATCGGCTCGTTGACGAGCGCCTCGGGGTCGTCGAAGGCCTCGCTGGGATGGATCTGGAATGCCGAGAAGGCGACCTTCGAAGGGAACGCGACATCGGGCGCGCAGAGCTCGAAGACGACCGTCATCGGGTCGGGCGCCTCGATCGCCGCGAGGTTGCTGGTGTTGGCGGCGTCGTCGCCGCACGTCGCCCGCTCGTCGTAGCCGGCGGCCGCCCCGGCCGGCGGCACGGAGCTGGCCGCGGCGCCGGTGCCTGCCACGGTTGCGATCGCGGCGGCGCCGGCCACCACGAGTGCGGTCTTACGCCAGTGGCGTCTCATCTTGCCCCCTGTCCTCGTTGATCTTGGGTTCAGAGTCGGGACACTACTGCGGGCCGGGATGGCCGCTTCACAATCGGGGGACGGCTGGAACGGACTTGCGCGGGACGGCGCCGTCCGCCGGCGCCGGTACCGTCACGGGTATGAGTGACGACTACCGGGCGCCTCTCACCGACATGCGCTTCGTCCTCGAGCACGTCACCGATCTGGCGGCGCTCGCCGCGCTGCCCGGGTTCGAGCACGCCGACCCGGCGACGGTGGCGGGCATCCTCGAGGAATCCGGGCGGTTCTTCGCCGAGCAGTTCGCCCCGCTCAACCGCGTCGGCGACCTGCAGCACAGCCGCCGCCAGGACGACGGCTCGGTGACCACTCCCGACGGCTTCGCCAAGGCATACCGGCGCTACGTCGACGCCGGCTGGCCGGCCGTGCCGTTCCCGCCCGAGTACGGCGGTGGCGGTTTCCCGTGGCTCGTCGGCGTCGCCATGCAGGAGGTGCTGACGGCAGCGAACATGGCGTTCTCGCTGTGCCCGCTGCTCACCCAGGGGGCGATCGACATGCTCCTCCACCACGGATCGGAGGAGCAGCGCGAGACCTACCTGCCGAAGATGGTGGCCGGCGAGTGGGCGGGCACGATGAACCTCACCGAGCCGCAGGCGGGGTCCGATGTCGGTGCCGTCACGACCAAGGCGCACCCACAGGGGGACGGCACGTGGCGGCTCACCGGCCAGAAGATCTTCATCACGTACGGCGAGCACGACCTCGCCGACAACATCATCCACCTCGTGCTCGCCCGTGTCCCGGACGCCCCGCCGGGGACGAAGGGGATCTCGTGCTTCATCGTGCCGAAGTTGCTCGTCAACGACGACGGGTCGCTCGGGGAGCGCAACTCGCTCGAGTGTGTGTCGCTCGAGGAGAAGATGGGGATCCATGCCAGCCCGACGTGCGCGATGGCCTACGACGATGCGGTCGGCTACCTGATCGGCGAGCCCAACGAGGGCATGGGCTACATGTTCACGATGATGAACACCGCCCGCCTCTCGGTGGGCATCGAGGGGCTCGCCGTCGGAGAGCGCGCCTACCAGCAGGCTGTCGCCTACGCCAACGAGCGGGTGCAGGGTCGGCCGGTAGGCCGCCAGCAGGACGGGCGTGTACTGCGCGATGGCGCCGCGGCGACCATCGTCGGCCACCCCGACGTGCGGCGGATGCTCCTCACGATGCGCGCCCACATCGAGGCCCTGCGCGGCATCGCCTACGTCAACGCCGAGGCGATCGACCTCGCCAGGCTGCATCCGGACGAGGCGGTGCGCCAGGCGCGCCAGGAGCTCGCCGACATCCTCACGCCGATCACCAAGGGGTGGGGCACCGACCTCGGCGTCGAGCTCGCCTCGCTCGCCGTCCAGGTCCACGGCGGGATGGGCTTCATCGAGGAGACCGGTGTCGCTCAGCACTACCGCGACATCCGCATCGCGCCGATCTACGAGGGCACCAACGGCATCCAGGCGATCGATCTCGTCGGCCGCAAGCTCGGTCTGCGCGACGGGGCGGCGATCGCCGACTTCCTCGCCCTGATCGAGGCCACGGCTGCAGAAGCCACCGCCGCCGGCGGCGCCATGGACGAGCTCGGGACCCGCCTTTCCGCCGCCGCGGGCACGCTGCGCGAGGCGGTGCATTGGCTCCGGCAGAACGGGCTCGCCGACCCGTCGAACGCACTCGCCGGCGCCACGCCGTTCCTGCGCATGGCCGGCCTCGTCACCGGTGGCTGGATCCTCACCCGGTCGGCGATCGCCGCCACCGCGCTGGGCGAAGCCGGCGATCCGACGTTCGACGCCGAGTTCTGCACGCAGAAGCTGGTGACCGCCCGCTTCTACGCCACGCAGCTGCTCCCGCAGGCCGCCGGCCTGCTCGGCGCCGTCACCGCCGGCGCCGACGACCTCTACGCCGCGACGTTCTGAACAGCTCGCTTCGCTCGCTGGTGAAGGCGTGGAGCCGCCTCCGGCGGCGCCGATGTCGGTTCCGCCCCGACCAAGCTCGCTTCGCTCGACGGTCGGACGGTTCCGTACGCGTCCCGAGGCTCCATTGGCTCGGGACACGTACAGGAACGCGGTGCCCGCCGGTCGCAGAGATGTAGAGCACGGAGACGGCGCCGTGATACGCGAATGCCCGCGCGTGCGCGGCACGTTGAGGCAGAATGGCGGCACGGAACCCCAGGCCGTTCGACCGGTCGGCTGGTGGGAGCACCTGACCGACGAAGACCGGGCGTTGCTCGGCGACGTCGGCCGTCGCGTCGGCGCTTCGATCGAGGCGATGCGCGCCGACGACGCGGTGCTCGCTTCCGTGCTCGCCCAGCCCGAGGTGTTCGACGCGGTGTGGGACCGCGGGCGCGGGCTCGCCGAGCCCGGCGATCCCGTGCCGGCAGGCACGGTGAGCGTCGCCGCCGCTGCGGTGTCACCGTTCCTCGTCTTCGCCACCGCGATCCACCGCGGCTGGGCCGACGTGCAGGAGGCGAGCCATGTCACCGAGTGGGTGGGCCTCCGCCAACGCCTCCCCGTGTTCGGTGGCGAAGACCTGCGCTCGTTCCTCGCCAGCGCGCAACACCGCTTCTTCCTCGCCGCGTTGCTCGGATCGTTCACGCGGGTGGCCAGCGGCTCGACGTGGGTGCACACCGCCCGCGGGTGGCGCCGGCGCCGCTTCAGCGAGCTCGACCCGGTGCGTCTCGCCGGGCTGCTCGAGGTCGTCCCACCCTTCGAGCGCCCTGGCATCTTCCGCCGGCTCGGCGACGTCGCCCTGTTTCTCACCGGGGTGTTCCCCGACCGCACCGAGTCGCACGGCTTCGGACCGGTCGACGAGGGTCGCCTCCTGCGCGCCGGTGGCGTCGGCGCCGCCCAGCACGCCGACTGGCAGGGTGGCGCGGTCGAACTGCTCGAGCGCCTCGGCCAGCGCTGGTATCGCGCCGCGTGCCGCACGGCCCCACACGCGACCGCAGCGATGGCCGAGGTCGCCGACATCGCCGACTGCTTCGTCGTGGCCCGGCGGGTGCTCAATCTCGTCACCGATCGCTACCTGTTTCCCGTGCGCGGGCCGTGGTTCGGCGAACCAGCAGCCTGACGGGTGAGGGCTCGCACGGTGCGGTGGGCGGCTCGCGCCGATAACCTTTCCCGGTTCGATTTACGCCGAGAGAGATTCACGGATGCGCACCTACTCACCGAAGCCCAGTGACATCGAGCGGGCCTGGCATGTCGTCGACGCCGAGGGCCTCGTCCTCGGCCGGATGGCCACTGAGGTCGCCCGCGTGCTGCGCGGCAAGCACAAGCCGATCTTCGCCCCGCACCTCGACACCGGCGACCACGTCGTGATCGTCAACGCCAACAAGGTCGTGCTGTCGGCCGACAAGTCCGCTCGTGAGCGGGTCTACCGCCACAGCGGCTACCCCGGCGGCATCAAGTCGAACACCTATGCCGAGTTGCTCGCCGCCAAGCCGGCCGACGCCGTGCGCAACACGATCAAGGGGATGCTCCCCAAGGGCCGCCTCGGCCGCCAGATGCTCACCAAGCTGAAGGTCTACGCCGGTCCCGACCACCCGCACGCCGCGCAGTCGCCGGCGCGGCTCGACCTCGACGCCGCCCGCGCCCGCTGAGACGGAGACACACGTTCATGGCCACCGCACCGCTCACCCAGACCACCGGCCGCCGCAAGGAGGCGATCGCCCGCACCCGGCTGCGTCCGGGCACCGGCGTGCTCACCGTCAACGGCCGCCCGTTCGAGGCCTACTTCACGACGCCGGCGCACCGGATGGAGGCGACCGAGCCGCTGCGCGTGCTCGAGGCGATCGAGCGCTACGACGTCGACACCACGATCCACGGCGGCGGCGTGTCGGGGCAGGCCGGGGCGATGCGCATGGCGTTGGCCCGCTCGCTCGCCACGCTCGAGCCGGAGAGCCGCAGCACGCTCAAGCAGGCCGGCCTCCTCACCCGCGACGCGCGGAAGAAGGAGAGCAAGAAGTACGGCCTCGTCAAGTCCCGCAAGGCCAAGCAGTTCACGAAGCGCTGAGTTGCGCGCGTCTGGTGTGCGCAGCGCGACGTCATGAAGTTCGGAACCGATGGCGTTCGGGGAATCGCCAACGTCGACCTGACCGCGTCGCTCGCGCTCGATTTCGGGCGCGCCGCGGCGCGGGTGCTTGCGCCGCGGGGTTCCTCCCTCGAGGCGGTTGTCGGAGGGGATACGCGGGTGTCGACGGCGATGCTCGAAGCGGCGTTCGTCGCCGGCCTCGCCGCTGAAGGCGTCGCCGTGCACCGCCTCGGCGTCGCCACCACCCCGGCCGTCGCCTTCGAGGCGAGCCGCCGCGGGGCGATGGGGGCGATGATCTCGGCGTCGCACAACCCCTACCGCGACAACGGCATCAAGCTGTTCGCTCCCGGCGGCCTGAAGCTGCCCGACGACGTCGAGACGCGCATCGAGGACGAGCTGACGGCTCTGCCGCCTGCGGCCGGGGAGCCCGCCGGACTGCACGCCGCCGAGGAATCAGCCGCCTACACCGCCCACGTGCTCGAGGCGCTCGAAGGGCGCACGCTCGACGGGCTGCGCATCGTCGTCGACTGCGCCAACGGCGCGGGCAGCGAGCTCGCCCCCCGCCTGCTCCGGGCCGCCGGGGCGGAGGTCTTCGCCATCGCCGACCGGCCCGACGGTCGCAACATCAACGACCACTGCGGCGCTACGCATACCGACGCCCTCGCCGCGGCCGTGCGCGCCAGGTCCGCAGACTGCGGCCTCGCCCTCGACGGCGACGCCGATCGATTGATGGCGGTCGACCACGTCGGCAAGGTCGTCGACGGCGACCATGTGCTGGCCATCTGCGCCCGCGACCTCCACGCCCGCGGGCAGCTGCGCGACGACACCGTGGTCGTCACCGTGCTGTCGAACCTCGGCTTCCGCAAGGCGATGTCCGATGCCGGGATCAGGGTACTCGACACCGCCGTCGGCGACCGCTACGTGCTCGAGGCGATCGACGCGGGCCGGTACTCGCTCGGCGGTGAGCAGAGCGGCCACGTCATCTTCCGTGACCGGGCGACAACCGGCGACGGCCTGCTCACCGGGGTCGTGCTCGCCGACATCGTCAAGCGGTCCGGCCGCCCGCTCGGCGAGCTCGCCGCGGCGGCGATGACCCGCCTCCCGCAGGTGATGGTCAACGTTCCCGTTCGCGAGCAGGTTCCCGACGCCGCTGCCCAGCTCGCCTTCGAGATCGCCGAGGTCGAGGTCGAGCTCGCCGGCTGCGGCCGCGTCCTCGTCCGTCCGAGCGGCACCGAGCCACTCGTCCGGGTGATGGTCGAAGCCGCCGACGACACGGCGGCCCACGACATCGCCAACCGCCTCGCCGCCGTCGCCGCCGCCCGGTGGGGTGTGCCGGGCTCGCAGCCCGCCCGCCGAGACCGGTAGCGAAGGCGCAGGCGCTACGTTCGCGTCGATGAGCCGAGCACGCCACAGAGGAACGTCGACGCGGCGGTCGCTGGCCGGCGGGCTCGCCGCGGCGTGCGTCGCCGCGGTGCTCGGTCTCGGATGGACGAGCGCCGGCGGCGAGGCGATGCAGTTCGAGCCGGTGAAGACCACCGTCGGACCGCCGCTGACCACGACCACCAGCACACCGATGCCGCCTGCGGCGGCCGATCCCACCGTGCCACCTGCGCCCGGTGCTCCCGGCGACGGGTTCAAGGCGCTCGACTTCCTCACCGAGGTCTACGCCGCCTACGAAGTCGATCCGACGGCGGCGCTGAAGTTCGAGGCGGTGCTCGTGCCCGGCTCGGTAGCCGACCACTACTTCCGTTACCTCGTCGAGTTCGGCCGCTTCGCCACCGAGTACGGGTGGGGCCAGCAGTCCACGGTCACCCCTGCCGACACCGGCGCCGGCGGCGACGTCGAGGTGTGCTCGATCGGCGTCGAGCTGGCCACCGGCACCGGATCGAGCGAGCCGCCCGTGTGCCTGACGTACGGCGCCTTCGCGGCCGGCGCCGACGGCCGCCTGGAGTCGTTCACCGTCAACGGCAAGCCGCTCACCGGGCGCTTTGGCGCGATCGCCCCGCAGGCGGCGGGGACCGCCACGGTCGACCGCGGCGTCGCCTTCAAGCGGGTGACCAACGAGTCGCTCAACGTCCTGCTCCAGCTGTCGTCGCCGGCGGACGTGTCGTTCGACTTCGGCACGGCGGTGTACGTCGACCCGAGCGGCGCGCAGACGCCGATCAACGCCGAGGAGAGCTCCTGGTACACGGCGATCCCCGCCGGCGGCTCGCGCTGGGTGCTGCTCAACTTCCCCGGCGCCGCGCCGGGCGGGTCCGTGCACGTAGCCGGCGGCGACGGCACCGCCGTCGTCGTTGCCGTGACGCCCGCCGCCTGAGCACCGCGTCGGGCGTGTCTAGCCCGCTGAGTACGCCGGGTTCCAGCCGATCGTCGTGCGGTGCAGCTCGCGGTCGAAGCCCTCGTAGCCGCCTGTCGCCTTGTGCAGCACCGAGCGGTTGTCCCACATCACCAGCATCCCCGGCTCCCAGACGTGGCGGTACACGAACTCGTCGCGCGTCTGCCAGGCGTGCAGCTCGCGGAGCAGCTGCCACCCCTGCTCGTCATCGACGCCGTCGAAGCCGACGATGTAGCCGGCGCAGCCGAAGATGCCCAGACGGCGGGTCTCGGGATGGGGCCGGATGATCGGGTGCAGCTGTGTCGCCAGCGCCGATTCGGACGCGCGGATGTCCATGCTGCGGTCGCGGTCGCGCTCGGGGTCGAACTCGCCGCCGGGCGCGTAGGCCCGGCGCGCCGAGTGCACCGCCCGGAGCCCCTCCAGGCGGCCGCGCAGGCCCGCCGGCATCGCGTCGAGGGCGGCGTGCTGGTCGGCGTAGAGCGTGTCACCTCCGTGCGGCGGGATCGTCACGCCGAACAGCACCGTGCCGTCGGGTGGATGCTCCTGGAAGCTCCAGTCGGAGTGCCAGTTCTCGGCGAACAGCGACGTCGTCTCGTCGGCCCGGCGGCGGACGGCGATGACGTGCTGGCGGTCGGCGATCGGGGCGATGTAGGGGTCGTCGCCGAACGGACCGAAGTACTGCGTGAAGCGTTCGAGGTCGCCGTCGTCGAGCTGCTGATCACCGAAGGCGAGCACGTGGTGCTCGAGCCAAGCCGCGCGCAGTGCGGCGACGGTCTCCGGCGAGAGCGGCGCAGCGAGGTCGACGCCGGTCACGCGCGCGCCGCACACCTGCCCGGTGGGTTGGACGACGATCGACTCGGTCGGCACGGGCCGAACGGTACCGCTGCTCCACGCGCCCCCGCGCGCTCATGGTGTCTCTGTCGAGACGGTCCTGCGGGCCTCTGCCGGGCACCAGCCGGTGTTCGCCAGCACGGCGTCGGCGCCGGTCACCACGTCGAGGCCGGAGGCGTCCGCGTCGATGACGGTGTCGCCCTCGGCGACGAGGGACAGCTCGTGACGGCCGAGGCGGACGCCCCGCAGCTCGATGCGCCACCCGTCGGGCAGGGCGGGATGGACGCGCACGACGCCGGCGGGCACGTCCGGTTCGAGACCGAGCAGGGCGCGCACGACGGCGAGCATCGCCCCGGACGCCCAGGCCTGCGGGCGGCATGCAGCCGGATAGGGAACCGGCAGCGGTAGGTCGCCCCGGTCGATGCCGGCGAGCAGCTCGGGGAGCTGCCCGCCGAGCGCCGTGCCGAGGTCGACGAGACCGCCGGCGAGCGTGCGCACGACGTCGACCGCGCCGTAGCGGGCGGCACCGTGGAGGGCAAAGCCCGTGTCGTGCGGCCACACCGTGCCGCGGTGGTAGCCGAACGGGTTGTAGCCGGCGGCGTCGCGGCTGAGCGTGCGCACACCCCAGCCGGAGAAGAGGTCGTCGGCGACGAGGTGGCGCGCCACGCCGCCGGCGACCGTTGGAGGCAGGATCCCGCTCCACAGCACGTGCCCGGCGTTGGAGGCGCGCACGGCGAGGAGCTGCTTGGCCCCGTCGCGGTCGGGTTGGACGAGGGCGAGCCCGACGTAGCGCCCGGGCTCGTCCGTGTCCCCGCGCTCGTCCGCGTAGAGGAACGATTCGGCGAATCGGGTGGCCAGGCGCGCCGCCTTGGTGAGCCGCGCAGCACCGTCGCCGAGGGCGAGGTGGCGCTCGAGCGTGGCGAGGTCGCGCTCGGCGCGATACCAGTAGGCCTGCACCTCGGGCAGGGCGTTGACGCCGACGTACGTCGAGCCGTCGGCGCGCACGATGCTGTCGCCACTGTCCTTCCAGCCGAGGTTCGTCAACCCGCCCGGGTCGGGGACCGACTCGACGAAGCCGTCGCCGTCGATGTCGCCCCATTGCCCGCACCACTCGAGTGCGGCGCGGGCGGCAGGCACGAGCGTGGCGACCGCCGCGTCGTCGGCGCCCCATCGCCACGCCTCGCCGAGCGCGGCGACGAACAGCGCGGCGGTGTCGACGGCGCCGTAGTACGGGGTGCCCGGCGGTACCCCGAAGACTCCGGCGCGGCCGAGACGCAGCTCGTGCACGATCCGTCCCGGCTGCGCCCTCGTCACGGGGTCGACGCCGGTCGCCTGGTGGTCGGCGAGCACGGCGAGGGTGTCGGCAAGGCGCTGCGGGGTGCTGAGCAGCGCCTGGATGCCGGCGATCATCGAGTCGCGGCCGAACAGGGCGAGGAAGTGCGGGCTGCCGGCGGCGAGCACGAGTCGCCCGTCGAGCGGGAACGTGAGCGCGGCGAGGTCGTCGGCAGCGTCGCGGGCCATGATCCCCAGCCGCTCGGGTGCGGAGGCGATGACGAGCTGCGGTGCTGCCGCGCCCTCGCCGCGGCCGCCGGGGGCGGTGACCGTGACCGTCGACTCCCACCTCGCGCCGGCGGCGAGCTCGACGTCGATCTCGAGGCGGTCGTCGCGCAGCTTCCA
>Ga0299914_10002344_pt1 | contig 13016 bp, 12 predicted proteins | sample RVTome_10_FD_201361 | JGI IMG/M metagenome (GOLD analysis project Ga0299914, IMG submission 201361) | Soil microbial communities from uranium-contaminated site in the Upper Colorado River Basin, Wyoming, United States - RVT153D57 (version 2) ...
GTCGACAGGCTTCAGCGAGTAAAGGTCGATCACCCTCGCGGCGATTCCACCATCGGTCAGCTGCTCGGCGGCGGCGAGGCATTCGTGCAGGGTGATGCCGGCTCCGATCAGTGTCACCTGGTCCTCAGGCCCGCTGCGGAGCGTGCGGCTGCCACCGATCGTGAACTCCTCCCCCGGCTCGTACAGCACCGGGGTCGCCCCGCGCGTGGTGCGGATATAGCTGACACCGCGGTGCTCGCGCATCGCGTCGAGTAGTGCCACCGTCTGGTTGGGGTCGCAGGGGTAGAGCACGACGCTGTCGAGCACCGCGCGGAAGGCAGCGATGTCCTCGAGCGCCATCTGCGAGGGCCCGTCGGGGCCGATCGAGACGCCGACGTGGGAGCCGCACAGCTTCAGGTCGGCTTCGGAGATCGCTCCCATCCGGACGAAGTCGTAGGCGCGGCTCAGGAAGGCGCCAAAGGAGGAGGCGAAGGGCTTCCAGCCTCGCGTCTGGAGGCCGACGGCCGCGGCGACCATCTGCTGCTCGGCGATGTACATCTCGAAGAAGCGATCGGGATGCCGGGCAGCGAAGCGCTCTGCGTAGGTCGAGTTGCCGACCTCGCCGTCGAGTGCGACCACCTTCTCGTCGACCGAGCCCAGCCAGGCCAGGGCGTCGCCGTAGGCGCCACGGGTCGCGACCTTCTCATCGAGCCCGTAGCTGGGCCGCTCGACCGAATCGCGCTCGATCTCATAGGGCTGAGCCGGCGGCGGCGCCTGCACCTCGACCCGCAGCGATCGCACCCCACCGAGCTCCTCGACCGCCGCCTCGGGCTCGGCCAGCGGCTTTCCGTGTTGGTTTGGCTTGTCCTCCACGGCTGCGACGCCGGATCCCTTCTTGGTGCGGGCGAAGATCGCCGCCGGAACGTCGGCCTCCAGCGCCCTCGCGTACGCGGCGTCGATGGCATCGAGGTCGTGGCCGTCGATCTCCTGGACGTCCCAGCCGCAGGCCGCGGCGCGGGTGGCCCACGAGCCGGTCTCCCATTCATGCATCGTCGGGCCGCGCTGCCCGAGGCGGTTGACGTCGACGACCGCGATCATGTTGGCGAGCCCGGCGTGGCCGGCGTGCTCGAACGCCTCCCACATCGAGCCCTCGGCCAGCTCCGAGTCCCCGCAGAGGACCCACACGCGCAGCTCGGAGGACTCGAGACGGCGGGCGGCGAGAGCGATCCCGACCGAGATCGGCAGGCCCTGGCCGAGCGAGCCGGTGGCGACGTCGACCCAGGGGATTTCCGGAGTCGGATGGCCCTGAAGGCGCGAGCCGAACTCCCGGAAGGTCAGCAGCTCCTCGTCGTCGATCGCACCGGCGGCCTTGTAGAGCGCGTAGAGCAGGGGCGAGGCGTGGCCCTTTGAGAAGACGAGGTGGTCGTTGGCGGGATTCTCCGGGGCCGAGAAGTCGTAGCGCAGGTGGCGGGTGAGGAGCACCGCCATCAGGTCGGCGGCCGACATCGAGGAGGTCGGGTGGCCGGAGCCGGCGGCCGCCGCGGCCCGAACCGAATCGACACGCAACTGCTGGGCCAGCTCGTGAAGCTGCCCGATATCTGCGGTTTCCTCGACTGTCACCTGCTGCAAAGCGTGGCCCTCCCTGGTGGCGAACGGCGGGGGCGCACTCTATATCTCGCTACCCGATTGCGACCATTCGCTCGATCGGAATCCGCGCACGCTCGGCGATTTCCTCGGGAACTCGGACCTCATGCTTCATCTCGCGCAGGGAATCGCGCAGCTTCGGCAACGTGATCATCTTCATGTACTTGCAGTAGGCCATCCGGTTGGCCTCCACGAGGCTCGCGGCCGGCGCGGCCTGCTGGAGCGGATGCAGCATCCCGTTCTCGGTGGCGACGATGAACTCGCCGTCGGGATTCTGCCGAACGTGGTCGAGCATGCCGCCGGTCGAGAGCATGTGGACTCCCTCCTCCTCGACTTCTCCGGCGGCGACGAACTCCATCACCTGCGTGACGCAGCCGCACTCCGGGTGGACGAGGAAGTCGGCGCCCGGATGGGCGGCGCGCTGGGCCCTGATGTCGTCGGGGCGGATCCCGGCATGGACGTGACACTCGCCGGGCCAGACGTGCATCGAGCGGCCGGTGACCCGCTCGACGTAGGCGCCGAGCCACATGTCGGGGCCGAAGAGGACCTCGGTGTCGGGGCCATGCTCGCGCAGGATGTGCTCGACGACTTTGACCGCGTTCGACGACGTGCAGCAATAGTCGGTCTCCGCCTTGACCTCGGCCGAGGTGTTGACGTACATGACGACCACCGCATCGGGGTCGTGGCGGGACTTCCAGTCCCGCAACTCGTCGGCGGTGATCGAGTCGGCAAGCGAGCAGCCGGCGTCGCGATCGGCGATCAGCACGGTCTTCCCGGGCGAGAGGATCGACGCCGTCTCCGCCATGAAGTGGACGCCGCAGAAGGCGATCGTCGAGGCGTCGGAGGCGGCCGCCTTGCGCGAGAGGCCAAGCGAGTCACCGGTGTAGTCGGCGACGGCCTGGATCTCGGGCACCTGGTAGTTGTGGGCGAGTATCACCGCATCCCGCTCGACCGCCAGGGTGCGGACCTCGTCGGACATCTCCGCGATCTCCTCCGGCGAGAGGTCGAGCATCTGAACCGGCTCGTTGATGGTGGGAAGCTCTCTCATCACGGTTCCTCAAGGGGCCCAGATGGGACCCCGATCGGCTTATGTTCGCTGGCTTGGCGCTCGCCTGAGACCAGTCGAATGAACAAGGGAGAAGTCTACTCTCATGGCATGCCCGAGCTTCCGGAGGTCGAGATCACCGCGCGCAGGCTCGATTCAGCGCTCGCCGGCAGTGAGGTCGAGTCCGCATCGGCGCCCGGCATCAATGTGATGAAGACCTTCGACCCCCCGCTGGAGGCACTCGTCGGAGGGCGGCTGACGGGGGTGCGAAGGGTCGGCAAGATGCCGGTGGTCGAGTTCGGCGACATCTCACTCTTGGTGCACCTGATGTCGGCAGGCAGGCTGCGGGTCTACGACAAGCGGGCCTCGCCCCGAGACAGGGCCTCAAGGGTGCTGATCCGGCTCGAGGGCGGCCGCGAGCTGCGACTGCGTGAGAGGGGGACGAAACAGCGGGCCTGGGCGAAACTGCTGCCCAGCGGGGAGGTCGAGGCCGACGAGATGGTCGCGACGCTCGGCCCCGAAGCGTGGCCGGCGCCTGACGGGGAGCGATTCGCGACGGCGATCGACCAGCCGCGCCACCTCCACCCCCTGCTGCGCGACCAGCGGGTGATCGCCGGGATCGGGCGCTCCTGGGTGGACGAGATCCTCTGGGAGGCGGCGCTCTCACCCTTCAGGAAGGGGTCGGAGCTCGGCCCCGACGAGGTCGGGCGGCTGCGCGATGCCCTGCACGTGCTGGGCGACGCGATCGACCACTACGAGGCGACAATCGGCGAGCAGCTGCCGGACAAGCCGCCGAAGCCGCTGCGCGTCCACAAGCACGAGGGAGAGCCGTGCCCCCGCTGCGGGGCCCGCCTCGAGGCTGTCTACTTCGCCGAGCACCAGACGACCTACTGCCCCGAGGAGCAGACCGGCGGGCGGGTGTTGAAGGACCGCCGCCTCTCCCGCCTGCTGAAGTAGGAGATGGGCGTCAGAATGGCTGCTGCGGATGAACCTTTCAGCAGGCCCCGGCGTACAACGGGGCATCGACTACGAGGAGGAGGCTCGATGCGCAAGCTGACCATTTCCGCCCTGACCGCCGCCGCCCTGCTGGCGGTTCCCCTGTTCGCGGGTACGGGCTCCGCCGCCACCACGATCCGCCTCGGAGACGACTTCTTCGCTCCCTCGAGCAAGACCGTCGCGGCCGGCTCGAAGGTCCGCTTCAGATGGACGGGGAACCGGCCCCACAACGTGACCAAGTCGCGCGGCCCGGGTCGAGGCTTCGCCTCGAGGACGACGAGGCGCCGGGGGGTCAACTTCGCAAAGCGGTTCAGCAAGCGCGGCACCTACCGCCTCTACTGCTCGATCCATCCGAGCACCATGCGAATGACCCTGCGGGTCCGCTGATCAGGAGGGCAGCGGCTCGACCAGCATGCTGAGGTCGAGGCTGGGTGCGGAGTGGGTCAGCGCCCCGATCGAGATCTCGTCCACACCGGCCTCCGCGACCTCCCTCACGGTCTCCAGCACGACCCCTCCGGACGCCTCCAGCACGGTCGCGGCGCCCTCCTCGTCGCGAAGTCGCACCGCCTGGCGAAGGGCGTCCGGCGCCATGTTGTCGAGCAACAGGCGGTCGGCGCCGGTGCCCAGGCCGTAGGCAACCTCGTCGAGGTTTCGGCACTCCACCTCGACCGGCATGCCGGGCCGTGACCGACGCGCGGCGAGCACCGCCTTCGCGAGCCCACCGGCTAGAGCGATGTGGTTCTCCTTGATCAGGATCGCGTCGTAGAGCCCCATCCGGTGGTTGCGACCGCCCCCGGCGACAACCGCCTGCTTCTCCAGCCGGCGCAACCCCGGGGTGGTCTTGCGGGTGTCGAGGATCGCCACCCCGGTTCCCGCAACCGCCTCGACGAAGCGCGAGGTGAGGGTCGCGACGCCGGAGAGGTGTCCGAGGAAGTTGAGCGCCGTCCGCTCGCCCGCGAGCAGCCCCGCGGCCGGGCCGATCGCGGTGGCGACGTCGACCGGGACCTCCTCCCGCCACTGCCCTTCGATGACGAGCGCATCGAGGCTGTCGACGCCGCATTGCCTCATCACCTCGTCGACGACCGGCAACCCTGCCACGACACCGGGCTGCTTCTGGATGATCCGAGCGCTGCCACGCGCCTCGTCGGGCACGGTCGCCGCCGCCGTGACGTCGCCCGGGCCGAGGTCCTCGTCGAGGGCCCGCGCGACTTCCTCGCGCAAGTTCTCATCTATTTCGGCCATTCGTCACCAGCCTATTCGCGCGGTCGAGGTTGGACGTCGATACCGCACGCAACCTCGACCGCGCGGCGCTCGAGAGGGGTCGATCTCACGTTTCGGGCGGCCGGGGCGTTTGAATAGGCAGGTGACCGCGCTTCCTCCGTTCCAGACCCTGCTCGACCGACACGCCGCCGAGGTGATGGCCGTGTTGCGCGGCGCGGTCGGCAGGGCCGACGCCGAGGACTGCTTCCAGGAGACCTTCCTGGCCGCGCTGCGTGCCTATCCGCGGCTTCGCGACGACGGCAACCTGCGCGGCTGGCTGCTGACGATCGCGCAGCGCAAGGCGGTGGACCATCACCGCGCAAACGGGCGCCGGCCGCTGCCGGTGGCCGACCCGGAGCCGCCCCCGCGCCACGCCGCGCCGGAGCCCGACGACGAGCTCTGGGCCGCGGTCGGGGCGCTGCCGCCCAAGCAACGGGCGGCGGTTGCGCTGCGCTACGCGCTCGACCTGCCCCATGCGGAGATCGCCGCCGCGCTCGGCTGCACTCCGGAGGCGGCGCGGCGCAGCCTCCACGAGGGAATGAAAAGACTGAGAGGAGAGCTGGAATGAGAGCTGAGCTGAAGCGACTGGCGGAGCGCGCCGACGCGGAGGGGCTGCTTGACGTCGCCTACGCGACGATGGAGTCGCCGTTCGGGAAGCTGCTGCTGGCCGGCACGCGTCGAGGCCTGATTCGGGTCGGTCTGCCCAATCAGGACTGCGAGGGGCTGTTGGAGGAGCTATCCGAGCGGATCTCGCCGCGGGTGCTGGAGGCGCCGGAGAGGCTCGACGAGGCCCGCCGCGAGCTCGAGCTCTACTTCGAAGGAGAGCTGTCGGAGTTCGATCTGGCGCTCGACTGGCGGCTCAGCAGAGATTTTCGCCGCCGCGTCCTGCGGGCGATCAGCCGCATCCCATACGGGCAGACCCGCACCTACACCGAGGTGGCGACCAGCGCCGGCAACGGCCGCGCGGTTCGTGCCGCGGGCTCCGCCTGCGGCTCGAATCCGATCCCGATCGTGGTTCCCTGCCACCGGGTGCTGCGCACCGGCGGCGCGCTGGGCGGCTACGGCGGCGGCCTGCCGATGAAGCAGGCCCTGCTCGAACTCGAGGGCGTGCCGCACGGCTGAACGGCATCGGCTCAGACTCCAGGCCCTGGGATCACTCCCGCAAGCCAATCGACGGCGAGCGGCATGTGGGCTGGATCGATCTGGTGGCCCAGGTCGGACTCGTGGTAGGAGACGGTGATCCCACCGGCCTCCAACCGCTCGCGTGCGCTGCGGGCAAAGTCGATCGAGATGATCGGGTCGCGGCGGCCGTGCGTGACGAAGGCACCGGTCCCGGACCGCCCCTTGAAGCTCGCCTCCCAGCCCTCCACGACGGGCATGAAACCGCTGAATGCGAGCACCCCGGCCACCTCCGGGCGATCGGCGGCAAAGGCCATCGCGTAGCTCATCACCGATCCCATCGAGAAGCCGCCGAGCACTGTCCGGGAAGGCTCCACGCCGGTCCTCTCCCAGAGCTCGTCGTGGAGCTCCGCAAGTGCCGAGCGGGCGGCGTGGAAACTGTCGTGGTCGGGGTGGCCGACCCGCGGCACCAGGTACCAGTGGTAGCCGGGCAAGCCCGGCAGTTGGAGGGGCGCCCGAGGGGTCACCACGTGAAGACTGCGGCCCGGGTCCAGCGCGTCGGCGAGCCCGATCAGGTCCGACTCGTCGGTGCCGCGGCCGTGATGGAGGACCAGAAGGCCATCCGGCTGCTCGGCAGCGGGCCGCTCGAGCAGCTCCAGGCCGCTCACCCGGCGGCCCCCTTCGCGGAGGAGGCGGCGGTCTTGTTGAGGTAGTCGCGGATGAAGTCGTCGATGTCGCCGTCGAGCACCCGCTGGGCGTCACCGACCTCGTGGCCGGTGCGATGGTCCTTGACCCGTTGGTCGGGATGCAGGAAATAGCTGCGGATCTGCGAGCCCCAGGCGACGTCCTTGACCTCGCCGCGCTCCCTGGCGAGCTCCTCTGCCCGTTTGCGCTCCTCCAGCTCGATCAGCTTCGAGCGCAGGAGCTGCATGGCGACGGCCTTGTTCTGGGTCTGCGAGCGCTCGTTCTGGCACTGGACGACGACGTTGGTCGGGATATGGGTGATTCGCACCGCCGAATCGGTCTTGTTGACGTGCTGCCCGCCTGCGCCGGAGGCTCGGTAGGTGTCGACGCGCAGGTCCGACTCATCGATCTCGATCTCGACGCCCTCGTCGACCAGCGGCCCGACGTCCACCTGGGCGAAGCTGGTGTGACGCCGCGCCGATGAGTCAAAGGGCGAGATGCGCACCAGCCTGTGGACACCGCGCTCGGCGGCGAAGAGCCCGTAGGCGTTCTCCCCCCGGGCGACGAAGGTGGCCGACTTGAGCCCGGCCTCCTCACCCGCGGAGGCCTCCTTCATCTCGACCGTGAACCCGCGCCGCTCCGCCCAGCGCAGATACATGCGGAGCAGGATCTCCGCCCAGTCCTGGGAGTCGGTGCCGCCCGCCCCGGCGTGGACCGAGACCACGGCGTCGCCGGCGTCGTACGCACCACTGAACAGCCGCGCCTCTTCGAGCTCGGCGAGCCGCCGCTCGACCGATGCCATCTGGGTGGCGAGCTCGGCTGCGACCTCCTCGTCCGTCGCGGCCATCTCCGCGAGCTCCTCCAGGTCGGCCGCCTCCGACTCGAGCTCTCCGAAGGTGCTCAGACGGCGCTGAGCGCGAGCGTGCGCGGCACTGGTGCGAGCCGCAGCCTCCTGCTCGTCCCAGAAGCCCGGGCGCTGCATCTGCTCCTCGAGCCGCTCGACCTCTCCCTGCAGCGAGGCGGGGTCAAAGATAGTCCGAGAGCAGCTTCAACTGCTCGCGGATCTCGGCGAGCCGGGCGGGAACCGATTCGGTCTGCGCGGCGTCGGCCATCGAACAAGTCTCGCAGAGATGGATGCTTGCTCATTCCGCGCTCGCGACAGGTTATTGGGCCGCCCCGGCGGGCCCGTGGTGATCGAACCCGGCCGCCCGTATCGCCTCCTCGCGGTCTTCGAAGGGGCGCCAGCTGAGAACCCGGTGGTCACGGAGCTCGAAGAACCAGGCCATGACGTCATCGCCGGCCAGCGATCCGTCGTCATCCCAGTGCCAGACCCGCCGGATCAGGGCGACGGCCCGCCCGTGCCCCTCGTGGAGCTGCTCGAGCTCGATCGTCTGCTGGACCCCGCCCGGCGGGCGGGTCGCCCAGAGGCGCGCCGCCTCCCGCCCCCTGCGCAGCCCCCGCATCGCGTGCAGCTCCACCTCAGGATCGAGGACGGCGACGAAGGCGTCGAGGTCGCGCTCGTTGAAGGCCCTTATGAACTCCCTGACGGGGTCTACGCCCCGTGGCACTTCTTGAACTTCTTGCCCGATCCGCACCAACACGGGTCGTTGCGGCCGATGTCGCGCTCGCGCTCGTCCTTGACCACCGTCTCGACGACCTCCGGGGCGGCGGCGCCGTCGCCTCCGTTGGACCCCCGCTGTGCGGTGGCGACCCCCGCCTGGGCGGGCCCAGCGCCGGCCGCGACCTCCTCGAGCGCCGAGGGCTGCGCCTCGGGCGTCCCACCGGAGTAGTCGAGGTCGGCGACGCCGGCGCCATTGCGCGCCCGTGCGGCCTCGATCTCCCCCGGCTCGACCTGGATCTCGGCGTGGAAGACGAGCTTGCTGAACTCCTCCCAGATCGAGTGCATCAGCTCCTCGAACATCGCGAAGCCTTCGTTTTTGTAGGCGACGAGCGGATCGATCTGGGCGAACCCCCTGAGGTGGATCCCCTCCCGCAGGTAGTCCATGTCGTAGAGGTGCTCGCGCCAGCGGTTGTCGATCACCTCGAGCAGGATCGAGCGCTCGACGTAGCGCATCAGCTCGTCGCCGAGCTGCTCCTCGCGCTCGTCATAGGCGTTCATCGAGTCGTCGTTGAGGGAGTCCTTGAGCTTTTCGCGGTCGACGCTCTCGGGTGCCATCGAGGCGACGTCGATGCTGACCGGCCAGATCTGGCGCAACTGCTGCTCGAGCTCGGGCATGTCCCATTCGTTGAGCTCGTCGCCCGGCGTGTACTCGTCGACGTAGCGATCGATCACGCCCTCGAGCTCGTCACGGGCGACATCGGACATGTCGCGGCCCTCGAGGATCTGGCGGCGATATTTGTAGACGATTCGCCGCTGCTCGTTCATGACGTCGTCGTACTCGAGCACCCGCTTGCGGATCAGGAAATTCTGTTCCTCGACCTTCTTCTGGGCGTTCTCGACCGTCTTCGTCAGCATCTTCGCCTCAAGCGGCATCTCGTCGCCCTCGTCGTCGACCGGGCCGAGCCGATCGAGGATTTTGTAGATGCGGTCGCCGGCGAAGAGGCGGATCACGTCGTCTTCGGCCGAGAGGAAGAAGCGGGTGGCCCCGGGGTCGCCCTGACGTCCGGAACGGCCGCGGAGCTGGTTGTCGATGCGGCGTGATTCATGGCGCTCGGTGCCGCAGATGAAGAGGCCGCCAAACTCCTTGATCTCTTCGGCCTCCACTTCGCAGGTTGGCCTGATCTCCTCGATCTTGATCTCCAGGGCATCCTCGTACCCCTCCTCGCCCGGCCCCAGCCCCTGCTTGCGCAGCTCCTTCTGGGCCAGGTGCTCGGGATCTCCGCCGAGCTTGATGTCGACGCCGCGGCCCGCCATGTTGGTGGCGATCATCACGGCTCCCTTGCGGCCCGCTTCGGCGATCAGCTCGCCCTCTCGTTCGGCATGCTCGGGCTTGGCGTTGAGGACGGCGTGCTGGATGCCACGCCGTTTCAGCTCCCGGGAGATCATCTCGGACACCTCGACCGACACCGTCCCGACCAGGATCGGCTGGCCGACCTCATGGCGGGCGGTGATTTCCTCCAGGACCGCCTTCCACTTGCCGTCCTTGGTTTTGAATATCTGGTCGTTGAAGTCGTCGCGGACCATCGGCCTGTTGGTCGGGATCTCGACCACGGGCACTTTGTAGATCTTCATGAACTCGGTGGCCTCGGTGAGCGCCGTCCCGGTCATCCCGGAGAGCTTGTCGTAGAGCCGGAAGTAGTTCTGGAGCGTGATCGTGGCCAGGGTCTGGTTCTCCTCGCCGATCGCCACGCCCTCCTTTGCCTCGACGGCCTGGTGCAGTCCCTCAGACCAGCGCCGGCCCTCGAGGATGCGGCCGGTGAACTCGTCGATGATCATCGCCTCCCCGTCGACCACCGCATAGTCCTTGTCACGTTTGTAGAGCGACTCGGCCTTCAGCGCCTGGACGAGGTGGTTGACGAGGCTGCCGTGCTCTGAGACGTAGAGGTTGTCGACACCGATGAATTCCTCGGCCTTCTTGACGCCGCGCTCCGTCGGGGAGACGGTCTTGTGCTTTTCGTCGTACTCGTAGTCGTAGTCGGCCTCGGAGGTGTCCTTCGACTCGCCCATCGACCGCAGCTTGTCTTTCGCCGGGACCCCCACCATCTGCCGGGCGAGGCGGGCGAACTTGTAATAGATCTGCGCCGCCTGTTCGGGGGCACCGGAGATGATCAGCGGCGTCCGCGCCTCGTCGATCAGGATGTTGTCCACCTCGTCGACGATCGCGAAGTGATGGCCACGCTGCACGCAGTGCTCGAGCGCTTCCGCCATGTTGTCTCGCAGATAGTCGAAGCCGAACTCGGAGTTGGTGCCATAGGTGACGTCGGCGGCGTACTTCTCCTGGCGGACATCGTGGTCGTCGGCGTCCTGGATGGCGGCAACCGTGACGCCGAGCGCGTCGTAGACGGGCTGCATCCATTCGGAGTCGCGGCGGGCGAGGTAGTCGTTGACGGTCACCACGTGGACGCCGTCGCCGCCCAGCGTGTTGAGGAACACCGCAAGGGTGGCGGTCAGGGTCTTCCCCTCGCCCGTCTTCATCTCGGCGATCGCCCCGTCATGGAGGGCCATGCCGCCGACCAACTGGACGTCGAAATGGCGCTGGCCGATGGTGCGGCGTGCCGCCTCCCGGGTGAGCGCGAAGGCCTCTGCCATCAGGTCCTTGAGCGGCTCGCCGTTGCGGGCGCGCTCACGCAGCGCGTCGGCCTCGACTCGAATCTCGTCGTCGTCGAGCAGCTCCATCTCCGGCTCGATCTCGTTGATCTGCCGGACTCGCTTCTCGAAGGCCTTGAACTTTCGCCCTTCGCCCACGCGCAGGGCGCGGGTGACCATGTCCTTTGCCTGGGCCATTCGCTCCAAGAGTAGCTGTATCGGGCGCCCGCCCGAAAGCGGGTCGCCCCCTACCGGCGGCCGCCTACCCCTCGGCGGTGCGCCCCCTCATCCGGTTCACCAGCCGGCGCGTCTGGCGGCGCTTGCGGCGCTTCTCGCGGTGCTTCTTGACCTGCCGCCGGATGTCCTCGGCGAGTTCGTGGATCGTATGGGTCATCTCGGGCGACGCCTCCTGCGCCCTCAGGGTCACACCCTTCAACCGCAGGGTCGCCTCCGCGACCTGGCTGTCGGCAATCGACGGGTTGCGCTCCTCGGACAGCTCGACGTCGAGGATGGCCAGGTCGGAAACCTGTTTGCCGACCCGGCGAAAACGTTTTTCGACGTGCCTGCGAAGCTCCTCGTCGACCTCGACATTGCGACCCCGTATATCGATCCGCATCGTGCCTCCTTTGTCGGTCCATCGATGCTACGCCGACGCACGGCCGCAGACAAGGCGTCAGAGCCGGCGGGTGAAGGTCGCGGCGGCGACCCGCACCGCCCCGGCCTCGCGCAGCGCCCGGGCGCAGGCGGAGAGCGTCGCCCCGGTGGTGAGCACGTCATCGACCAGCAGGACACTGCGGGGCACCGACCCCGTCGCGGCGATGCGCGGTGGACTGCCGACCCGGAGCGCCCGCCTCCTCCCCACCTGGCGCCCACCCCCGCGGCGGTCGAGGCAGCTCTCCAGCGGCAGCTGCGCCTGCAGCGAGAGGGCCGCAGCGACCTCGGCCGCGGGGTCGAAGCCGCGGCGGGCTCGCCGCAGGCGCGTGGTCGGGACCGGGACGACGGTCCCGGTGAGGAGCTCAGGCGGACAGAGGGCCGCAATGCGTGCGGCGATCAGCTCCGCCACCGGGAGCAGACGGCGAAACTTGAGCGCCGCCACGAGGTCGCGTGCGACCCCCTCGTGCGGAGCCGACGACCAGGCGCGGTCGAGGCCCGCGGGGCCGCGGCCGCTGAGCGGGGCGGCTGCCCCTAGCTGGCGGGCGCAGCTCTCGCAGAGCACGGCTTGCGGCCGACATGGAAGCCCGCAGGCCGCGCAGAGGTGCGGCGCCAGACCGGCCAGCAGGGCGTCGATCAGCTTCACCGGCCGATCGTGCGGCCAGACAACGCACGGGTGGCACGCCCACCCTCACGTAGCGGTGAATTGTCGCGGGCGGAAGCTGGTCAGCTGTCGCGGGTGTGCGCCGCGATGCCGCCGACCAGGATCTCTCCGGGCGGCAGCTCGAAGCCCTCGAGCATGATCGTGTCGCGTATCCAGGCGCCGGCTCCGATCCGGCAACCCTCGCCGATGATCGCCGGGCCCTCCAGCCGCACGCCGTCCTCGAGCTCGACGCCCTCTCCGACGAGCAGCGGCGGCTCGACATCGACCCCGTCGAGCGGCACCGCCGACCAGACCCGGTCGCCGACCCGGGGCGCACCCGGATCGACCTCGACCGCCCCATGCAGCGCGTCGAGGTTTCCCTGGCGCAGCTCCTCGAGGTTGCCGATGTCGTTCCAGTAGGCGTCGATCTCGTGGGAGTAGAAGGGAACGTCGGCCTCCATCAGGGCCGGGAACACGTCCATCGCCCAGTCCGCAAACTCGGCCGGGTCGTCGGCGGCGGCGGCGGCGCTCGTTCCGGGGTCGGGGAAATGGTCGAAGACATGGGAGCGGAACATGTAGATCCCGCAGTTGGCCAGGTCAGACAGCGCCTCGGCCGGCTCGGGCTTCTCCTGGAAGCCCTGGATGCGGCCGTCGTCACCGGTGATCGCGACGCCGAACTGGCTGGTGTCCTCGACCCGCCTGGTGGCGAGAGTCGCGACGCCGTCGTGGGACTCGTGAAACTCCCGCATCGCTCTGAGGTCGATGTCGGTCAGTGCGTCGCCGGAGAT
>Ga0299914_10002345_pt1 | contig 13012 bp, 10 predicted proteins | sample RVTome_10_FD_201361 | JGI IMG/M metagenome (GOLD analysis project Ga0299914, IMG submission 201361) | Soil microbial communities from uranium-contaminated site in the Upper Colorado River Basin, Wyoming, United States - RVT153D57 (version 2) ...
CCCGCCCGCGACATGCCGGGACCGCGAACGATCGCCTCCACGATGCGGAGCTCGTCGAGCTCGTCGCCCGGGATCTCTTCGACGATCGTGCCGCGCGACATCACGAGCACCCGGTCGCAGAGGCCGCTGAGCTCGATCGGGTCGCTCGACTTCACGAGGATCGCGGTGCCGGCGTCGCTCCGCGAGCGCAGCGCCGCATAGATGTCGAAGCGAGAGCCGACGTCGACGCCTTGGGTCGGCTCGTATGCCAGGATCACATTGGGTTCGCGCAGGAACGTACGCGAGACCGCCACCTTCTGTTGGTTCCCGCCCGAGAGGAACCCCACGGGTTGCTCGATCGACGGGGTCCGGATCTCGAGCCGCTCGACCAGGCCGTCGACCGCCGCGCGTTCCTTCCGGCGACGGAGGAAGCCGAACGCGCCGAAGCGGCGGAGCGACTGGATCGTCGCGTTGACGCGCACGCCGAGCACGGGCATCAGGGCCTCGTGCGTGCGGTCGCCGGGCAGCATCATGATCCCGGCGCGCACGGCCTCGTGCGTGGAGATCAGCATCAGCTCCTTGTCGTCGCAGACGACCTTGCCTGCGCGCGGTGGCTGACGCCCCGCGAGACAGCCGAAGAGCTCGGGCTGGCCGTTGCCCTCGGCGCCGGCGACGCCGACGATCTCGCCGCGCTCGAGCGTGAAGCTCACCGGACCGAACGACTGCCCCTGCAGGCCGTCGACGACGAGCACCTCCCCCCGGTCGTCGCCTGCCGGCGCCGGCGGGGGGAACGCCGCCTCGAAGGATCGGCCCACGATCAGGTCCACGAGCTCGCCCTCCGAGGTGTTCCTCGCGTCGAAGGTTCCTTGGGACCTCCCGTCTCGGAGCACCGTGATGCGGTCGGCGATCTCGAGGACCTCCGGAAGGCGGTGGCTCACGTAGACGACGCCGACCCCGCGGTCGCGGCATGCCTCGAGCGTTCGATGCAGCGCCTCGACCTCGTGCGGGCCCAGCGCGGTGGTGGGCTCGTCGAGGAGCAGCACCTTCGGGTCGGTCACGAGGGCCTTCGCGACCTCGAAGAGCTGGCGATCGGCGAGCGTCAGCATGCCGGCCGGCGCGTCGGGGAAAAGCTCGATGTCCAGGTCGAACTCCGCGAGCACCTTGCGCGCCCATCGCTTCCGCTGCCAGAACCGAGGGCGCCGGCCCGGCGTTGCGGCCAGGTACAGGTTGTTCTTCACAGGCTGGGCCAGGATCAGCGAGGCGTCCTGGTAGGCCATCGCGAGGCCCAGCGACCGTGCTTGCGCGGGCGAGTCGCGGACGAGGCGTCTTCCCCCGATCGTGACCGTTCCGCGGTCGGGGTCGACGAAACCGCTCGCGATCCCGAGCAGGGTCGATTTCCCGGAGCCGTTCTCGCCGACGATCGCGTGCACCTCGCCGGCGCGGCAGTCGAAGCTGACGTCGCTCAGCGCGCGGACCGCGCCGAACTGACGGGAGACGCCCCGGAGCTCGAGTTCGAGCTCCGGGGTCGTCGACCCTGCATCGGGACCGCTCTGGGTCATCCCTCGGCGTACATCTGGGCGAGCATGGAGTCGGGCACCAGGCTGGTGCCCGAGACCGTCGGCGTCACCCGGTCGGGATCGCAATCGTCCGCCGTGACCTCTCGCATCACGTGAGGCACCACGATCTCGGCGGGGATCTCAGCCCCCTGCAGCGTCAGCATCCCCGCGGTGACCGCGACCCGGGACTGGAAGTTCCCGCCGGCCGAGAAGAAGATCTTGTAGCTCGGCTCGTTGCGCTGGGCCCAGTCGCAGAACAGCGTCTGCTCGTCCGTCCGGACGACCACGGTGGTGTCCTCCACCGGGATGTCGAGCTGTTCGTACGCGTCGAGCGCCGTGTACATGCCGTCGGCGTACTCGTAGACGTACCCGCTGATGTCGGGGTCCTTCGACAGCCACCCGAGCACGGTCTGCAGAGCGAAGTCGTTCACCCAGTAGGTGTCCGCGGCCGGCCCGACGGGCTCGACGCCGCCGGCGAGGGACTGCCTCAGGCATCGCTGCCACCCTGCCGACAAGGCGTTGCCCGGCGTGCCACCCATGATCCCGATCTGTCCCTGGCCGACCTCGGTGTTGAGGACCTCCGCGAAGCTCTCGCCGAGCGCGCACAGGTCCTCGCCCACGATCGCCGTGTAGTCCTCGCCGGGTATGAGCGCGCCCTCATCGCCGGGGAGTCCGACCCATCCGGCCGAATACGGGATGTACGGGATCCCGGCGGCCTCGGCCTCGAGGATCGCGCCGGCGATGTTCGTTCCCTGGTCCGGGTACCCGATGATGAAGTCCACGCCGCGCTGGATCAGGAACCTGATGTCGGCCTCCGCGACGGCTGGATCCTCGTCCCACTGGGCGTCGCGGGAGACGATCGTGCCGATCTCCGGATACGTGAGCGCCTGGAGGATCGCCTCCATGTGCGTGACCTGACGCCAGACGTTGCCGCGTCCGCCGTCGGCGACGCCCATGATCAGCTCGCCCCCGCTGCCCGTGTCGCACTCGACGTTGTTCCAGCACTCGAGCGCCGTGTCGATCGTGGCCTGGTCGAGGTCCTGGTCGGCCCGCGCGATCGATGCCAACACGATGTCCGGCACGCCCTCGACCGGCCCGAGCGCCTTCTCCACCAGCGCCGGATCGGCGTCGGTGCTCTCGCCGTAATCGGAGTATTCGCTCTCGGCCTCGGTTGCCGGGCTACCGTCGGTGCCGCCCTCGGTCGTGTCGCCGTCGTCGCCGCCACACGCTGCGACGAGCAACGTGAACGCGAGGACCACGCCGACGAACCTGAAGCGTTTCATACGCCTCCTCCCCCTGTCTCGTTCGCCCGAGCTCCACTCGGGTCGCGCCCGCTGGATCCGTGCCCCCTTCCTCACGCTGTGCTCCCTTCCGTCGTTCTGTCGCCGGACGTTCCGGCCGCGCCTCTGCCGTCGTCGCGTCGTTTGCGCTCCCGGAGCACCTGCTCAACACCGCGGATGATCCGGTCGCCCGACACCAACATGCCGCCGACGATCACGAGCCCGAAGACCACGAACTGCAGGGCCGTCGACAGCCCCATGACCCGCATCATCTGGTTGAGGCCCGCCAGGAAGAATGCTCCCGCCCAGGTCGACAACGGGCTCGCGAGGCCTCCCGTGAGCGACGCTCCGCCGATCACCACCGCCGCGATCGGGCCGAGCAGGTACGGCACGCCGAGGCTGATGCTGGGCGTCTCGAGGAACGCGGCGAGCAGGATCGCGGCGACGCCGTAGAAGAGCGCCGCGATCACGTAGGCCGCCACCTGATTGAGGTTCACGCGCAGGCCGGCGATCCAGCTCGCGGTCGGGTTCGCCCCCACGGCTTGGAACCTCCTGCCGAACGTCGTGAACCGGAACACCACGATGAGGATCACGGTGAGGGCTACGCCGACCCAGAAGGTCCTCGTGACGCCGAGGAAGCGGGTCGAGGTCCATGAGGCCAGGCCCTCCGGAACCGGCGTCTGGATCGCGACGCCCGTGTAATAGCGGAACGCGATGCCGTTCACGATCTGGCCGACGGCGAGCGTCACGATCAGGGCGTTGAGGCCGAGCCCGCCGATCAGGATGCCGTTCACGAGGCCGACGAGGGCCACGGCGATCAACGCGATGCCGATCGCGGTCCAGATGCGATCGCCGGAGGCGTCGCCGACCCCGACGGTGAGCACGGCTGCGAGCGTGAAGATGCCCGGCACGCTGAGGTCGATGCCGCCCGTCATGATGACGAGCATCTGTCCGAGCGCCGCGATCGCGAGGAAGGTTCCGAAGGGGGCGATCGCGCGGAGCGACGGTGCGCGAAGCGTCGCCGGCGCCCAGATGGCGGCCACGACGATCAGCAACAGGATCGCGATGTAGACCGGCATGTAGCGCGAAGCGACGACGAACTGCGTGAGAGCGGACGGAGCCCGGCGTGAGGTCGCGGTCGCGCTCACGACTCGGCTCCCGAGGTCACGGGGGTGGCGAGCCCTGTGGCCGCCTCGACGCGCTCGCGAGCCCGGGTGGCCAGGCTCCGGGCGCGGACGACGTCGGCTTCGAGGGTGCCTCGCTCCAGCACGGTGCGGCCCGCCACGACCACGCGGTCGATGTTCGAGGTGTCCATGCCCCAGACCACCGCGCCGATCGGGTCGTTGATCGGCCAGACGTTCGGCCGATCGGTGCGAAGCACGATGATGTCCGCTCGTTCCCCCGGCTCGAGCGACCCGGTCGAGGCTCCGAGCCCGGCGACGCGGGCTCCGTCGACGGTGGCGTAGCGGACCACGTCACGGGTGGTCATCAGCTTCGGCAACGCCCCTTTGCCGGCGAGCTTCCGATCGAAGACGGTGGCGTGCTGCAACGAGATCGTCTGGCGCATCTGCGCGAACATGTCGCCGGGTGCGATGCTCTCGCGATCGACGCCCAGGCCGGGGCGGATGCCGCCGTCGATCAGCTCCTGGATGGCCGGCGATCCGTAGCCGGTCGCCATCTCGCTCGACGGCGCCAGCGACACGGCGGCGCCGGACGACTCGATCGCGCCGATGTCCGCTTCGTCGAGCTTCGTCGGGTGCACGAGGGTGACGTCGTCGCCGAGGAGGCCTCGGCGCGCGAGCTCCGCGACGACGCCGGTTCGCTCGCTCGCGGGCGTCGCGTGCAGGAAGCGCCGCATCCCGATCTCGCGAGCGAGCGCGTGATCGTCCGCGATACGGTCGATGTCGTCGACGGCCGATCCCAGGGCGACCGTCGTCCGGGGCCCTGCCGACTCGACGAGTCGGCTCACGAGCTCCCGGGTCGGGCGCTCCCGCGAGGCGTGAACGAAGACCGTTCGAGCGCCCGCATCGGCGTGCGCGCGGAGCGCTGCAGTCGTTGACGCGTCGCCGAGGCCAAGATCCCACCAGTCGACGACCGTCGTGATGCCGGCCTCGATCGCCCCGAGCATGCCGATCAGGGTCGCCGCGTAGACGTCGTCCGGTCCGAGATGATCGCGGAACGTGGCGGTATCGTTCCCGGTCCCGCCCAGGTTCCGGAACAGCGACGTCCACATGTGTCGGTGGGTGTCGACGAACCCAGGCATCGTGATCGTGTCGGTCGCGTCGACGACCTCCGCATCGCGCGCTCGGAGTCCGTGGCCGACCTCGGCGATCGCGTCGCCCTCGATCAGCACGTCGCCCTCTGTGAGGTTCGACGCCTTCGCGCCCATCGTGAGGACGCACCCGCCGCGGAGGAGGAGCCTCGAAGTCACGCACCGCCTCCGGCTTCCACGCTCTTGTGCACCGTCTCGTAGATCCGGTCGGCCGACGGCAGCGCGAGGTCCTCGAGCGAGGCCGCCGCCGGCAGCGGCACGTGCGGGGTGGTGATGCGGATGCTGGGACCGTCGAGGGACCAGAAGCCCTCTTCGGCGACGATCGAGACCAGCTCGGCACCCCATCCGCACAGCCGAGGGTTCTCCTCGACGGTGAACAGGCGGCCGGTCTTCTCCACCGAGCCGAGCAAGGTGCGCGTGTCGAGCGGCACCAACGAGCGGATGTCGATCACCTCGGCCGAGATGCCGTCGTGGCCCAGCCGCTCCGCCGCTTCTAGGGCGCGCGGCACCATGGCCGCGAGCGCCACGATCGTGGCGTCGTCCCCTTCCCTCAGGATCGTCGCCGTTCCGAGCTCGTGGACGATCTCGCCGTCGGGGATCTCGGCCTTCGCGCCCATCAGCGCCTTGTGCTCGAAGAAGACGACCGGATCGGGATCGCGGATCGCGGCCGCCATCAGCCCGATCATGTCGACCGGCGAGGACGGCGCGACGACCTTGAGGCCGGGGATCATCATCGCCCAGTTCTCCACGCTCTGGGAGTGCTGGGCCCCGAACCGCACGCCCCCGCCGTTCGCGGTTCTGATCACGAGCGGGAAGCTCACCTGCCCGTTCGTCATGTACCGGCTCTTGGCGATCTCGTTCGCGACGATGTCCCAGCAGACCGCCAGGAAGTCGGAGAACATGATCTCGGCGATAACGGGCACGCCCGTCATCGCGGCGCCCATCGCGGCGCCGAGGATCGCCTGCTCGGAGATCGGCGTGTCTCGGACCCGGTCGGGGCCGAACTCGTCGACGAGGCCGACCGTGGTCTTGAAGACGCCGCCGGCCGCCGCGATGTCCTCGCCCAGCATCACGAGGGAGGGGTCGCGTCGCATCTCCTGGGCGATGCCGTACGCGACGGCCTCGCGGTAGGTCAGTTCCGCCATCGTGAACCTCCGTCGGCATAGACCTCCGTCAGCAACGAGCCCTCTCCCGGCTCGGCGCCCGACTTCGCGAACTCGGTGGCCTCGTCGATCAGCCGCTCGACCTCTTCCTCGATCGCTTCGAGGCGTTGCTCGTCGACGCCGATCGAGAGCAGGCGAGCGAGGTAGTGGGGGATCGGGTCGCGTTCGGCCCATGCGCCGACCTCCTCGGGCGGGCGGTACTTGCCCGGATCTGCCCTGGAGTGCCCGCCGGAGCGGTACGTGATCGCCTCGATCAGCGACGGACCGCCGCCCCCTCGGGCGGTGTCGATCGCTTCCTTCGCGGACAGGTACACGGCGTCGGGATCGTTGCCGTCGATCAGGATCGGCTCGAGGCCGTAGGCGGCGGCGCGATCCGCCGCGGGATGCTCGACCGCCGTCACGAAGTCGATCGGCGTGTACTCCATGTAGAGGTTGTTCTCGCAGACGAAGACCGTGGGCAGGTTCCAGACCTTCGCCATGTTCAGCGCCTCGTGGAACGCCCCGATGTTCGTCGTTCCGTCGCCGAAGAACGCGACCGCCACCTGATCGGTGCCGCGCATCTGCGCCGACCAGGCCGCGCCGTTCGCGGTGCACAGGTGCGCCCCGATGATCGCGTAGGAGCCCATCATGCCCTTCGACGCGTCGGTGAGGTGCATCGAGCCGCCCTTGCCGCCGAGGATGCCGTTCTCCCTGCCCAGCAACTCCGCCATCGCCGCGCCGGGATCCATGCCGCGGGCGAGCGAGTGCGCGTGGCCCCGGTAGGTGGCGAACGAATAGTCCTGCGGCTGCAGCGCGGCGCCGAAGCCGGCCGCGACCGCTTCCTGTCCAAGCGAGAGGTGCGTCGTGCCCTTCACCAGGTTCTGCAGGAAGAGGTCGTGGGCCCGCTTGCCGAACCCCCGCAACAGGTGCAGCGACCGGTACATGCCGAGGCGCACGTCGAGGTCGATCGGGGCGTCGGCCAGCGCATGGTCGATCGGCTCGGGGAGTCGCGGCTCTCGCAGCGCGTAGTCGGTCCGCGGATCAGTACTCATTGGCGACCATCAACTCCTCGCAGGGGAACAGCGTGATGACCTTGCAGCCGTCGGCCGTGACGACGAGCTCCTCTTCGATGCGAGCGGCGGAACGACCGTCGGCGGCGGGGGCGTAGGTCTCGAGGGCGAAGAGCATGCCCTCCTCGATCTCCACCGGGGTCTCGAGCGAGTTCAGACGGCTGATGATCGGGCGTTCGTGGAGACCGACGCCGACGCCGTGGCCGAACTGCAACCCGAACGCGTCCATCTCGTCGACGAAGCCGAACTCCTCGGCCTGCGGCCACACCTTCGCGATCTGGTCCGTCGTCGCCCCCGGCTTCACGAGGTCGATCGCCGCGTCCATCCACTCGCGCGAGCGAGCGAACGCGTCGCGCTGGGCCTGGGTCGCCCGGCCGACGACGAACGTGCGGTAGTAACAGGTCCGGTAGCCGTTGAAGACGTGGATGATGTCGAAGTACGCCTGATCCCCGGGGCGGATGATCCGATCGCTGAAGACGTGGGGGTGGGGGCTGCACCGCTCGCCGGCGATCGAGTTGATCGCCTCGACGAACTCCGAGCCCATGCCGAACAGGCGGGCGTGGGCCATGCCGACCACGTCGGATTCGCGCACGCCGGGCTTCAGCATCTCGAAGATGTCCTGGTATACGCCGTCGACCATCGCGCACGCCTGGGTCAGGAGCACGATCTCGTCGGGGCTCTTGATCTCCCGGGCGCGCATCATGGCCTGCTGGCCGTCGACGACTCGCAGGCCCGTTTCCTGCAGAGCGAGCAGCACGGCGGTCTCCGCGAGGTCGACCCCGAGCCGGTCGCCGGCGACACCGTCGTCCTCGAGGGCCGCCTTGATCTCACGGACCGCTCGCGCGTGCAGGCCGGTCTCCGGGCCGATCGCGCCCTGCAGCCCCGTGTTCCCTCCGACGGAGTTCTCGGTGTCGTAGAGGTGGGGGAGCTGCAGCCGGTGGGCCTTCGCCGCGGAGCCGAAGTCCCAGATGCGGGGGCGGCCCTCGCGGGTGACGAGCGCCCACCGTTCTCCCTTGTTGAAAGCCCAATAGCCGATCTGGGTTGCGGTCGCGTACCGGATGTTCGACGTCTCGAACAGGAGCACGGCGCCGAGATCATGTTCCTCGAGCATCCTCCTGACCCTGTCGAGGCGGTACCGGCGGAGGCGTTCGAAGTCGACCCGGTTCTCCCAATCGACCCCCATGACGCCGGGTGCAGGGCTGGTCGCGACCGGAAACTCATTCATGAAGTGCTCCTTGCGGGTCTCGTGTCTGTGGGCGTTGTCTCCTCGGCGAGGGTGTCGCGGAGGTATGACCAGTCACGTGAGGAGCGGTACAGGTGACGAGGTGGCGGTTGTGGCGCCTGGGTCTCCAGCCATCGCACGGGTCCGTCGCCGAGGTTGCGGAACTGGTGGACGCACCCGACACCGGCCCACGCCACGTCGCCCGGTCCGAGTCGATAGGTGGTGCCGTCGAAGCCCGCTTCCACCTCGCCCTCGAGGATCAGGTAGGCCTCCTCGAGCGGATGGTCGTGCGCGCCGGCGAACCCGCCGGGCTCGTACTGGACCATGAACATCGTCGACAGGTCGGCCCCGAGATCGGAGTCGATCATCATCTTCACGGTGATACCGCTGTACACCAGCAGGGCTGTGCGCATGCTGGCGCTCAACGCCAGCCGGTCCTGCGTCTGCAGGGCGGGGTCCATGGACTCGGGGTCGATGTGTCCGAACCAGCGGTTGCGGGGATCCCGCACGTCGATCCGCTGAGTCGTTCCGACGTCGAGGGCGCCGGGGAACTGGGTGTCGAAGTCGAATCGCTCGCGGGGCAGCGGCGCCTTCATCTCCGCGAGCTCGACGTCGGCGCCGGACCTGTTGCGGAACGCGTGGGTCATGCCGACGGGAACGAGCCCGTAGTCGCCGGCCGTGAGTGCGTAGCTCCCCTCGGTCGTGTCGACCGTGAGCGACCCCTCGACGACGAAGATCGATTCCTCGAACGAGTGCACGTGCGCGTCGACGGTCCCCCCCGCCTCGATCCGAGCGAGGCGGAAGCCCATCTGCACCGATCCGGCGGCTTCGTCGACGACGGCGTCGGCCGTGTATCCGGTGCTCCGTCCCTCGAACTCGGTGGGCGTGCGATGCACGAGGTCGGTCCTGTGCCTGGCGATATGACCCATCACCGCGCGCTTCCGCCGAGGGAAGCGGCGATGCAGCAGATCATCGCCACTGTCGTAGGTGTCGCTGTCACCGTTCAGCGACACTACACACGTCTCCCCGGATTGGCTAGGCAAGGGGGCGAAGTACGCTCAGTCGTGCTGCACAGCCCGGTTCGCATCTAGTAGTGTCGCCGTACGGTCGAGCGAGGGGGCTCTGTGGACGCCGGTTGGACGTTGACATGATGCGAGAGGCACCGAGCCAAGAAGACCCGGAGGCGCTCGACGGCATCGGTCATCGTCTGCGAGAGGAGCGGGTCAAGGCGGGCATCAGCCAGCGTGAGCTGGCCCGCAGGCTCGGCCTCTCGGCCAGCTTGATCTCGCAGCTGGAGGGCGGGCAGTCCAGGCCCTCGGTCGGCACGTTGTATTCGATCGTCACGGAGCTGGACGTCTCGCTCGATCGAGTCATCAGGGGGGACGATTTCCCCGAGAGAGCCGGTGAGGATACGGCGACACTCGGTGATGGCGCTCCGGTGGTGCACCCTGGGGACCGGGCGGCGATCGACCTCGACTCGGGCGTCCGCTGGGAGGAGCTGGCCGCTCACCAGGAAGAGGGCATCGACTTCCTGAAGGCCATCTACGAGGTCGGTGGAGCGTCGACGTCGGATCGATCGTTGATGCGTCACCACGGCCGGGAGTACGGCTACGTGATGCGGGGTGTCCTGGGCATCCAGATCGGGTTCCAGGAGCACGAGCTGCACCCCGGCGACTCCATCGCCTTCGATTCGACCATCCCGCATCGGCTGTTCAACAAGGGAGACGTGCCGGTCGAAGCCATCTGGTTCGTCGTGGGGCGCGAGGCCGACGGTCGCGATCCCGAGTAGGTGAGCCCCGGTCGTCCGATGGCGACCGCGGGCGGGAGGAAGGAGGAGTCGGTGGCGGACAGGATCCTGCTGCGCGGGGGTCGCGTGCTGACGGTGGACCCTCAGCTCGGCGACATCGACGGGGGCGACGTCTTGATCGACGGCGACACGATCGCCGAGGTCGGCAAGGACATCTCGGCGGAGGCCGAGGTGATCGACTGCTCCGGCTGCATCGTGATCCCCGGCTTCGTCGATACCCACCGGCATACGTGGGAGACGGCGATCCGCAGCTGCGCCCCGAACGCGACCCTCGACGACTACTTCGTCGAGGTGCTCGACAGCTTCGCACCCCTGTATCGACCCGAGGACGTCTACGCGAGCGATCTCGCCGGCGCCTTGGAGTGCGTCAACGCGGGTATCACCACCCTGGTCGACTGGTCGCACATCAACAACACGCCCGACCACCCGGACGCCGCGATCCAGGGGCTCCGGGAGGCCGGTATCCGAGCCGTGTACGCCTACGGCAGCGCGAACACCTCGCTCGCCGACTACTGGTTCAACAGCTCGATCGCGATCCCACGCGACGACGTCGAACGGGTCAAGAGCACGTACTTCTCATCGGACGACGGCCTCCTGACGATGGGGCTCGCCACGCGGGGACCGGGTTTCTGCCAGGACCAGGTCGTGCGTGACGAGTGGGGCATGGCTCGAGACCTCGGCATCCCGATCACCGTACACATCGCGATGGGGAAGCTCGCCGGCAAGTGGGGCATGGTGAACCAGCTGCACGGCCTGGGGCTGCTCGGACCCGATACGACCTACGTCCACTGCTGCTACTTCAGCGAGGAGGAATGGGACCTCGTGGCGAAGAGCCGGGGCACGATCTCGATCGCGCCGCAGGTGGAGATGCAGATGGGCCACGGCTGGCCGCCGATCATGAAGGCTCGAGCGCACGGGCTTCGCCCGAGCTTGTCGATCGACGTCGTGACCACCGTGCCCGGCGACATGTTCACCGAGATGCGGTGCGCGTTCGGCCAGGAGCGCTGGAAGTCGAACGATTCGGTCTGGGAGAGCGAGGAGCCGCTGCCGTCCGACGCCCTCACGGCCCGCGACGTGCTGACGATGGCCACGCTCGACGGTGCCCACGTCGCCGGCTTGGAGGACGAGGTCGGTTCCCTGACCCCAGGCAAGCAGGCCGACGTCGTGGTGATCGACGGAAAGGCTCCCGGCACGGCGCCGGTGATCGATCCCGTCGCGACCGTGGTGCTGGCAGCGGATACGGCCAACGTCGACACCGTGATCATCGGCGGTGCGGTGCAGAAGCGGAACGGAGCGCTGACCGCCGACTGGGATGCGGCGCGCGCGAGGGTGCAGGCATCGAGCGACCACCTCCGAGACGAGCTCGCGAAGAGGAAGGGTGAGGAGTAGCAGATGGATCGAGCAACCGTCCTGATCGTCGGAGGCACGTCCGGTCTCGGCAGGGATCTCGCCAGGCACTACACCGAGCTCGGTCGTCACGTCACGATCACGGGCCGTGACCTCGATCGAGCCGAAGCCGCAGCCGCCGAGCTCGGTGACACGGTCGACGCGGCGGCCTTCGATCTCGCCGAACCGACGACGATCGCTCCGGCGTTGAGCGGCGTCGGCGCCGTGGACCGGCTCGCGCTGGTGGCCCTCGAGCGCGACGTGAACGAGGTCCGCAACTACGACGTCGCGGCCGCCCTTCGGCTCGTGACGTTGAAGCTCGTCGGCTACACAGAGGTCGTGCACGCGCTCGTGGATCGTCTGGCCGACGACGCCTCGATCCTCGTGTACGGAGGGCTGGCGAAGCTACGCCCGTACCCGGGGTCCACGACCGTGACGACGGTCAACGCCGGCGTCGACGGGATCGTCCGGGCGCTGGTCACCGAGCTCGCGCCCGTCCGCATCAACGCGATCCACCCCGGCATCGTGAGAGACAGTCCCTTCTGGGAGTCGAAGGACGAGGCTCTGGAAGCGGTGTTGGCCCGGACCCCCTCAGGACGGCTCGTGCAGATGCGCGACATCAGCGAGGCGGCGACGATGCTCCTGGAGAACCCGTCGATCAACGGCACGGAGCTCCGCGTCGACGGAGGATGGTCGCTCCCGTGACCCTCGACGTCGCCGTCCTCGGGACCGGTCGCATGGGCGGCGCGATGGCCGGCACGCTCCGGCGTGCCGGGTTCCCGGTTCGCGTGTGGAACCGCACGGGTTCCAGGGCCGAGGAGGTCGCCGAGCCGATCGGCGCCGAGGTCGCGGGCACCGCTCGCGAGGCGGTTACCGGCGCCGACGTCGTGATCAGCAGTCTGGCCGACGACGAGGCGGTGGTGGCCGCCTACATGGGCCCCGACGGTGCCGTCGAGGCCCTGCGCGATGGGCAGGTCACGCTCGAGATGAGCACCATCGCACCCCACACCGTCACCCGGCTCGGTCCCGAGGTCGAGCGAACGGGCGCGACGCTCCTCGATGCCCCGGTGTCGGGCAGCGTCTCGGTGGTCGAGCAGGGGAGACTCACGATCATGGTCGGCGGCGACGACCGGGCGCAGGCGAGGGCCCAGCCCGTGCTGGACGCCCTGGGGGATAGGGTCGTCCACATCGGCCCGCTCGGCACGGGCGCGACGATGAAGCTGGCGGTCAACGCGCTCATCCACGCGATCGACGTCGGCGTGTCCGAGGCGCTGGTCCTGGCCGAGAAGGCCGGCGTC
>Ga0299914_10002347_pt1 | contig 13008 bp, 5 predicted proteins | sample RVTome_10_FD_201361 | JGI IMG/M metagenome (GOLD analysis project Ga0299914, IMG submission 201361) | Soil microbial communities from uranium-contaminated site in the Upper Colorado River Basin, Wyoming, United States - RVT153D57 (version 2) ...
GGCAGGTGTCGCTGGTCGAGGATGGCGTGGCGCAGCGGATCGACGCAGCGTACGTCGACGCGTCGTGGTTCGATGTGCTGAACCTGCTGCCCGCCCTGGGTCGCTTCTTCCTGCCCGAGGAGGCGGAACCGGGCAGTGCGCAGGTGCTGGTGCTGAGCTGGGGTCTGTGGCAGGAGCAGTTCGGCGGCGACAGCGCAGTGCTCGGCCGCACCGTGGAGACGAACGGCGTGATGCGTACGGTGGTCGGCGTGGCGCCTCGCGGGCTGGAGGATCCGGGGCTTTCGGGCAGCTCGTTCGGCGTGCCGCGCATGTGGGCGCCGCCGCCGGGTTATTTCGTTTCCAACAGTCGCGGTGCGCGGTCGCTGACGGCGCTGATCCGGCTGCGCGCTGGCGTGACGTACTCACGTGCGCAGTCGGAAGTGGACGGACTTCAGGCGCAGCTGGTTGCGGAGTATCCGGACAACAACGAGGGTTATCGGGCAGAGCTGGTGCCGCTACTGGAAGATCGGACGGCCGGCGTGCGCGCTCCGCTGTTCATGCTGCTGGGCGCGGTCGGTCTGGTACTGCTGATTGCGTGCGCGAACGTAGCGAACCTGCTGCTCGTGCGCGGGAGCGTGCGCCGCCGGGAAGTGGAGCTGCGCACCGCGCTCGGCGCGGCTCGCGGACGCATCGTGCGGCAGCTGCTGGTGGAGAACATGATGCTTGCGGCGATCGGCTCCGCGCTGGGCATCGCGGTGGCCGCGCTCGGGCTGCGCGTGGTGCGGCTTACGGTCGCGGGACGACTCCCGCGCCTCGACCTGGTGCAGCTCGATGCGCGGGTCTTCCTGTTTGCCGTAACCGTCACACTCGCTGCGGCGCTCCTGTTCGGATTGCTGCCCGCATTCCAGATGGTACGAGGCGAGCTGGCCGCAGGACTGAGCGCGGGCGCGCGGGTCGCGGGCGGTGGTGCGCGCGGGCTGCGCTCGGCAATCATCAGCGCCGAAGTGGCGATCGCGCTGGTCGTGCTCGTTTCGGCGGGCCTCCTCGTCCGCTCGCTCGTGCGCCTGGAAGCGGTCGATCCGGGCGTCGATGCGCACGGCGCCCTCACCATGACCCTGCTCACGCCGCCGGATCTCCAGGATGCGACGCTGGCCGCGTACTACGACGCGCTGTTCGCGCGCGTACGCGCAGTGCCGGGCGTCGACGCGGTGGGCACGCTCGACGTGCTGCCGATGTCCGGCGGCTTCAATGGCGGCGCGTTCACGATCTTCGGCCGGCCCGAACCCGCGCCGGCCGACCGTCCGAACGCGGAGCTGCGCGCGACGTCGTCCGGCCTGTTCGCGGCGCTGGGACTGCCCCTGGTGCGCGGTCGTCTGCTGGAGCCGTCGGATGATCAGGCCGACGCTGCGCGCGTGGTGGTCATCGACGAGACCGCAGCGCAACGATTCTGGCCGCGCGAGGATCCCCTGGGAGCGCGCATCATGCGCGACGATGAGCAGTTCGAGGTCGTGGGCATCGTCGGCGGCCTGGCGCACTTCGCACTCGATCGTGCGCGCGAGCCCACCGTCTACTTCCCGAACGCGCAGGCGCCGTCATGGATGCGCGATGACCCTGCACTCATCGTACGCACATCCGTCGATGCACTGAGCGTGAGCGATGCCGTTCTCGCTGCGATCCGCGACGTGAATCCGCGCGTTGCAATTGCGCGCGTGCGTCCGCTCGACCGTGTCGTCGCCGGCACGCTCGCACTGCCGCGCTTCCGGACGGTGCTGCTCGTGACGTTCGCTGGCATTGCGTTCCTGCTCGCACTCATCGGCATTTACGGCACCGTGTCCTACACGGTCGAGCGGAGAACCGCGGAGCTGGGTGTGCGCATGGCTCTCGGCGCATCGCCGGCCGGCGTGCTGGCGCTCGTGCTGAAAGATGGTCTGCGTCCCGTCTTCGCCGGCCTCGTCATCGGCCTCGCCGGCGCCGTGGCACTTACTCGCCTGCTGGCGAGCATGCTGTTCGACCTGTCGCCGCTCGACCCGCTCACGTTCCTCGCCGTACCGCTGCTGCTCGCGGCGGTCGCCGCAGCAGCCATGCTCGCGCCCGCTCGGCGAGCCGCAGCGACATCGCCCATGACCGTGCTTCGCGCCGATTGAAAGGACGACTCACGTGACCGAACGCGCCGACCTGCTCCAGGGCACGCTGGACCTGCTCATCCTCAAGACGCTCGTGCTCGGGCCGCTCCACGGCTGGGGCATCAGCAAGCAGCTTCGCAATCTGTCCGACGATGTGTTGCAGGTGAACCAGGGATCGCTGTACCCCGCGCTGTACCGGCTGGAGGATCGCGGACTCATCGAGGCGGAATGGGGGATCTCGCCGGAAGGACGGCGCGCGAAGTTCTACCAGCTGACGAAGACGGGCAGGAAGGCGTTCGCGTCGGAGCGGAAGAACTGGCGCGTGTTCGTGTCGGCGGTCGAACAGGTACTCGGTGCGACCTGATGCCTGATCGACTGCTGCGTCGTCTGCGCGCCCTGTTTCACCGGCGCGAGATGGAGCGCGACATGGATGAGGAAGTCCGCTTCCACGTCGAGATGGAGGCGAATGATCTGGTGCGCACGGAAGGGCTCTCCGGCGCGGAAGCGAGAAGGCGGGCGCTGGTCGCGTTCGGCGGCGACGACCACGTCCGGGAGAGGGCGCGCGACGTATACGGCCTGCGCCGGATCGAGGATCTGATCCAGGACGCGCGTCAGGCGTTGCGCATGATGCGCCGTGCCCCCGGTTTCACTGTCGTCGCCGTGCTCACGCTGGCCCTCGGGATCGGCGCAACGACCGCGATCTTCAGCGTCGTCGATGGCGCGCTGTTGAAGCCCCTGCCCTATCCCGAATCGGACAGGCTCGTCTCGGTGTGGAGCCGGTTCCTGCCGGAGAGCGGATTCGACTTCCCGCAATTTCCGTTGTCACCGCCGGAGTATTCCGACTACCGCGCCCACACGCAGACGCTGGACGGTGTCGCTGCATACCATGGCTACCGCGCGACGGTCCTCCAGTCGGATGGCACTGCACTGCCCACACGTGGCGTGGCCTCAACGACGAATCTGTTCGACGTGCTGGGCATGCACCCGGTGCTCGGCCGGACTCCGCACGAAGCCGAGGCCCTGGCCGGGGGCGGCGGGTCGGGCGTCGTGGTTCTCGGACACGCGTTGTGGCGCCGCGCGTTCGCCGGCGATTCGAGCGTGATCGGCCGTGCGGTCCGCATCAATGGCCGCGCGGTCGAGGTCATTGGCGTGATGCCAGCGGGCTTCGCGTACCCCACGGCCGAAACGGAGCTGTGGTCGCCGCTCGCCTTCGATCAGGACGAGCAGCTCAACCGCAGCGCCCATTTTCTGGTGGCAGTCGGCCGTCTCGCCGAGGGTGCCGACATCGATCGGGCGCGCGCGGAGATGGACGCGCTGATGGTGCAGTGGAAGGCGGAGTATCCGGACGTGCACACCGGTCACTTCCTGTACATGCAACCGCTGATCGACGACATCGTCGCCGAAGCGCGCCCCGCGCTGCTCATGCTGCTCGGTGCGGTCGGCTTCGTGTTGCTCATTGTATGCACGAACGTCGTCAACCTGCTGCTCGCGCGCGGTGAAGCGCGCCAGCGTGAGCTGGCGGTACGCCGGGCGATCGGCGCGAATCGTATGCGGCTCGTCCGGCAGTTCCTCGTGGAAGGCGCGGTGCTATCGCTCGTCGGTGGGCTGGCCGGCATCGCGCTCGCCTATCTGGCCATCGACATGACGCATACGCTCGGCGCGGATTCGATTCCTCGTGCGGGCAATATCGCCGTCGACGGGCGCGTCCTCCTGTTCAGCACCGGCGTTGCGATGTTCTGCACACTCGTCTTCGCCGTCGCGCCTGCGCTGGCACTGTCCGCCGCTGAGCCGCACACCATGATGGGTGATGAAAGCCGCTCGGCGACGTCGGGTGCGGGCAGGTTGCGGTGGCGGAATGCGCTGGTCGCGGCTCAGGTCGCGCTCGCCGTCGTTGTCGTGATTGGCGCCGGCCTCACGTTGCGCAGCTTCGGAGAGCTGACGGCCGTCGATCCCGGATTCGACGCAGACCGCGTTCTCGTTGCAGGCCTGTCCCTGCCGTCTGGCGACTATGCGGAATCGGCAGACGTCGTTCGCGCGTACGAGAACCTGGTCGACAGACTGGCGAACCTGCCTGGCGCACGCTCGGCCGGCGCGGTCTCGACCCTGCCGCTCGGCGGTGAAGCGTCGAACATCGACTTCCGTATCGACGGCATGCCGCCGCCCGCACCGGGTGAGCCTGCAACGAGCGGCGACATGATCGTAGCCGACCCCGGGTATGCAGCGGCAATGGGCATAGACATCATCGAGGGCCGCTTCTTCGAGCCGGAGGACCGCATTGCCGGCATGCCGGTCGCCGTCGTCAATCGACGACTCGCGCGCATGTTCTGGCCGAACGAAAGCGCGGTCGGCAAACGCATACGGATCGCGCGCGACGCCGACATCCCCTGGCTTACCATCGTCGGCGTGATCGACGACGTCCAGTTCCGCACGCTCTCCGACGATGTGCGACCGGCGTGGTACGTACCGCTCGCGCAGATGCCGCTCTCACTCGGCCAGCCGGCCCGCTCGTTCACCGTGGCAATCCGCACCGCAGGCGAACCGGCCGCGCTCGCGTCATCACTGCGCGATGCCGTGCGCGCCATCGATCCGACGTTGCCCGTCATCCGCATGCGTCCGCTCGAGCATGTCGTCGCCGAGTCCGTCGCCACGCCGCGCTTCACCATGGCGATGCTCGGTCTGTTCGCCGCGCTCTCGCTCATACTCGGCGCCATCGGCATCTACGGCGTCCTCTCGCACGCCGTCGCGCGCCGCACCCGCGAGTTCGGTATCCGCATGGCGCTCGGCGCCGGTCGCCGGCAGATCACCACGATCGTGCTGGGACCGGCAATGCGCATCGTCATCGTGGGACTCGCGATCGGACTCGCCAGCGCCCTGCTCGCGACACGGCTGATGCGGGGACTCCTCTTCGGCGTGAGCGCGACCGACCCCGTGACCTACGCCGGCGTTGCGGCAGTGGTGTGCACCGTGGGTATCGCCGCGTGCGTGCTTCCGCTATGGCGCGCGCTCACGGCCGATCCCGTCAGGGCATTGCGGGCGGACGGATGACTCTAACGAATCCGGGAGCGGGAGCGGGAGCGTTAACGTGTGCGATGTGCGGGCCTGCACCGCTGACTGGTGACGGCCGGGCTTTTTGCCGCGGTCAGTGAGAGACGCTGGCGGGCGTGAACGCACCTGCCAGCAGCTCGCGGGCGCGCTCGATTCGGGGAATCGAGCACACCCGCAATTCACAGCGCCGCGAACTCACTCGTAGAGGAAGTACCGCCGCCGCATTTGGTCGTACGCCCGGAGCTCGTCCTGCCACGATGCAATGATCTGCTCCGGTGTTGCACCGCTCGTCAGCTGATCATACAGGCGATCCGTGCCTGCGTGGCTGCCCATGGGACGGAGGAACTCCTCATTGCCTCGCGAAAGCGATTGCGTGTAAAACGCGTGCAGCACGTGAATGCCAGTCTCGACCGGTCGGACTGCGTGCGCGTCCGTGACCACATGCCGGATACCCTGTTGGGTTCGGATGGGTTGGCGTGTCGGCGTAAACGTCGCCTGCTCGAAACGCAGCCCGGGCAGATTGCGCGAGTTCAGATCGGCAGCAAGCGCGTGCCCGTCAACCCATAGCGCGCCGACCTGGATGAACGGCTGCGGAGTACCGCGGCCTGTGCTGCCGACAACGCGTTCGAAGAAGCAGGCGCCCGGGTAGATCAGCGCGGTCTCGAAATCCGGAATGTTCGGACTGGTTCGGATGAACTCGAGTCCGGTTTCGGGCCAGAGGAAATTGCGGCGCCAGTGCTCCATCCGCACGACCTGCAGGTCCAGGTTCTCGACACCCTCGAGCCACCCTTCATCCTTCGCCATCATCGCAAGCTCGCCAATGGTCATGCCATGAGTCACAGGTATCGGGTAATAGCCGATGAACGACTTGAACGCCGGTTCACGGACGAACCCCTCCACCAGTTCGCCCCCAAGCGGATTCGGACGGTCCAGCACAACGAAGGACAGCCCGTGCTCAGCGGCCGCTTCCATCGCCATTCCCATCGTCGAGATGTACGTGTAGAATCGCGGCCCGATATCCTGGATCTCGTACACCAGTACATCGATGTCCTTCAGCATCTCGGCTGTAGGGCGTCGCGTTTCGCCGTACAGTGAATAAATGGGGAGCCCGGTGGCCGCATCGACTTCGTTTCCGATGCGTCCGCCCCGATCACCGCGAATCCCGTGTTCCGGCGCGAACAGTGCCACGAGCTTCACATTCGGCGCCGCGTGCAGAAGGTCCGCCGTGTGGCGTCCGGCGGCGACCGCAGTGTGATTGGTGATCAATCCTACTCTTTTCCCATCGAGCAGCTGGAATCCCTGGTCTGCGAGCACCTGAGAACCCAGCTTGACGACCGGCTGTTCCGGCGCCTGATCGCGGACTCCCTCCGCGCCGATCTGCACAGCCGCCTGCGCCGGCTGAACGGTTCCTGCTGCGGCCAGCGTGGCCGCCCCGACGAGCGAAACAATCAATGTACGCATGCGCATTCTCCTTCGGTGTGCTGGACTGTTCAACGCTACCATCCCGGGTTCTGCGTCAGTGTCGCACCGTTCGCGTCGTAGAGCGTGATCTGACCCAACGGCACCGGACTCAGATAGACACGCGAGTCGATGAACGTACGCTGACTCGCGGCGGCCGATGCCGGAATGATGTAGCCCTCGGTGCCGCCACCCTCGATCGTCACGGACAGCCCCGCAGGCCATTCTGCCGCGTTGATCCATGCCCCTCTGTTCACGTCCGAATTCTGGGTGTTCGCGTATTCCAGCTTCCGCCACCGCCGCAGGTCCTCGTTCCGCAGGCCGGCCTCCATCACCAGCTCTATGCGCCGTTCCCTGCGAATCTCCCAGAGCAGAGCCGACACGGTGGGATCCCTGGCCGGGTCGTCGTACGCCACACCGTTCGCCGCCGGCTGTCCGCCGAGGACCTGCAACGGCGGCATGTTTACAACGGCTCGCGCACGAAGCTGATTGATCGAGATGTCGAGGTCCGACTGCGTCAGCATACCGAGCTCGGCGGTCGCCTCTGCATAGTTCAGCAGGACCTCACCATATCGGATCACCACTGCATCAGTCGGGTTGAAGTTCGAGTTCGTTCCTTCCGGCGCGTTGCGAATGCTTTCATTGAGGAACTTGTGAACTGCATAACCCGTGGTCGAGTAACTGGACGTGAGCCCTGAAAGCCGCAACTCGTTGACGAACGTCTCCGCCATTCGTGGATCGCGGTCCGCCATGACATGATCGATGCCGTTGTCATCGACAAACAACGGCGAGACGCCGATGGGCAGGCCATCGCTCATCAGGTACGAGTCGATGAGATCTTTCGAGACGCCGGTCTGCGCCTCGACCGTTACATATGTATGCAGTGAATGTGTGATCTCGCCGTCCGCGTAGGACCTGTACATGATCACTTCGGGACTACCGGCAAGTGACAGCGCGCTGAACATGCCACGGTACTCGTTGTCGATCGAATACCGCCCTCCTTCGATCAGCTGCATAGCGGCCCACCTGGCGGCTTCGAGATATTCGTTCGCCTTCGACTGATCGATGCCATGATATTTCAGGAAGGTGCCCTCGAACAAAAACGCTCGCGACATGAAGGCCAGGACGACGTCGCGGTTGACGACCAGGCCCTGCGGTCCCGTCAATGGATCCTCGATCCTCACATTCTCGGCAGCAAAGAGAAAATCCTCCAGCACGTGATCCATCACGACGGTCCGCGCGTCCCGTGGCTTGTAGAGATCGGGATCCGTCTCGTCCAGGACGCGATCGTACCATGGGAAATCACCAAACTGATTCACCTTGTCCGCATACTCCATGGCGCGGAAGAAGCGCGCTACGCCGGTCCAGTGATTGATTGCCTCCTGACTCATCGGAACTGTCGGCACGCGCTCGAGCATCAGGTTCGCCCGACGGATATTCGTGAAGGTCCACGCACCGGACGTGTTCGGGACGGTCGTCGGATACTGGGTGGGTACGAATGGCGCGAAATCATCATTGACGCCGCTCCGGTAGTTGATGCTGCCCCAGAAGTATCCGCCCCACGTGAAGTAGCCGGTGCCGTATGCAGCGAAGAAATCCGTGTAAAAGTCGTACGCGAAGGTCCGCACATTGCTTTCGCTGGTCCAGTAGTTGTCGTCCGTAAGCTGATCCAGCGGCGGCCTTGTCAGGAAATCATCGGTGAAGCACGAGGGCATCGACGCCGCCAGCACCAGCAGCAGTGAGTATCGCACGCTTTTCATGATCAACTCCCGCGCTCCGCGCTCAGAATGTGGTCTGCATGCCGAAGGACAGGGTGGCCCGGTACGGATAGCTCGCACCGATCGTGTTGTTGACCACACCTGTCTCGGGATCAATCGGTATGTTCCCGAGATCATCCAGCGTGAAGAGATTCTCGCCACTCACGTACAGCCGCAGTGCATCCACGGGAACGTAGGACAGCCTGGGCAGCGTGTAGCCGAGCGTGATGTTCTTGACCCTCAGGTACGACATGTCGAGGGAGTATCGGGTCTGTGGCCTGTAGTTCCAGTTGTCGTTGTTGGTCGGCCGCGCATAGAACGCGTTGGTGTTGTCCGGCCGCCAGTAGTCGACCTGGTAATCGAACCACGCGGCGCCGAACGTGCTGTTGTCGCGGCCGGGTGTCACCAGCTTGCTCGTGTGCCAGAACTGCCGCTTGCCCACCCCCTGCAGGTACGTCGCTATATCGAAGCCTTTCCAGTCGACAGACAGCCGCAGACCGTACTGGTACCGCGGTGTCGCGTTGCCGATGACTCGACGATCGCCGGGATCATCGACAGTACCGTCTCCGAGGCTGATGATCCCATCACCGTTCAAGTCTCTGAACTTGATGTCGCCCGGGCCGAAGTCGAATGCGCCGCTCTCGAGCGCGTCCTGATTCGCGATACCTGCACCATAGATCCAGCGGCCCGTACTGGGGTCGACGCCTTCGAAATCGTCCTCCTGGAACAACCGGTCCGTCTCGAATCCCCAGATATCGCCGATATACATGCCTTCGTAATTCTGCGTAATGTTGCGCGACGGATTGAAGAACTTCGTGATCTTCTCTCGACCGTCTGCCAGCGAGCCCGTGACCCCCAGTGTGAGGCCATTGGAAAACTCCTGGTTGTAATTCACCATGAGCTCCCATCCTGAGGCCTGCAGCTCGCCGAAATTCCGGACGGGCGAGGCTGAACCGAAGCTCGCGGGCAACGTAGTCCCGGAGCTGATCATATCCGAGGTCGTCCTCCGGTATACGTCGAAGGATACCCCCAACCGACTCTGGAGCATGGTTGCGTCGAAGCCCAGGTTCGCGGTCGTAACGGTCTCCCATGTGAGCGACGGCGAGACGGCACCCGGTGTGCTCATCGTGCGCGCGACGCCATTCGGCAGCAGCCAACCCGAGGACCCGGAGTTCATCAGCGCCAGGAACCGGTTCGCGCCGACATTCTGATTGCCGACTGAACCGTACGACACGCGCACCTTGAAGAAGTCAAGAAAGCCGCGAGTGAACTCCATGAATGGTTCCTGGGTCAGGAGATAACCTGCAGAGGCGGACGGAAAGAAGCCCCAGAGTTGATCGAGCGGGAAGCGCGATGAGCCATCGTAGCGCGCATTCAGTTCGAGCAGCAACTTGTCCCTGAACGAGTAGTTGATTCGGCCAAACGCACCCAGGGTCGACCACTGGCTGGCGCTCCCGCTCACGAACTGGTCACCGGTAGCGAGGCTGAGCTCGGCATTGTCGAAATCGAGCAGGCTCCTTCGTTCGGACCTGTGGCTGCTCAACTTCGTCAGCTCGAGGTCACCACCGGTAATGAGTTGAAACGCGTGCTCGCCACCGTTTCGATAGGTGGCGTACAGCCTGCCGGTGTTGTTCTGTCTCTTGCCTGAAGTGTACGCCACTCGATTGTGGCTCCCCGGCAGATAGTTCTCGTAGCGAAGCTGACCGTCGAAACCCCAGAACTCCCAGGCGAAGACACCGCCGCCGCGTTCGTGCAACGCGTCATTCGTCTGCGAATAGGTGTACTCCGTATCGACCGTCAAGCCTTCGGCAATGCGGATCGTTCCGGCGGTGGACACTCTGGCAAATGTCTCCTCGTCATTGTTCAGGTTGGCCTGTTCGGTCTCCGTGATGGCGTTGTGAAAGGGCCGGCCCTCGAACGTGCCGTAGGGCATGATGGTGGTCCAGCGGTACAGGTAGTACCATTGGTTGAACTGCTCGCTCTGGAACACGTATGGAGTCTTCAGATTCGTCCTCGAGAACCAGAAACGGCTCCTCACGCCCAGCCAATCCGTGACATCGGAATCCAGCGCGAGAGATACGTTGTACCTCTTGTATTCGTCCGAATTGACAGTGAGCACGCCGTCCTGGTCCAGGAAGCCGAGGCCGATGTTGTAGCTCGATCTCTCGCTGCCGCCGCTTATGTTCAGGTTGTGCTTCTGTTGCGGCGTCCACTCGCGCATGTACATCTCGGCCGGATCCCACGGCCTGAAGAAGTACAACTGTCCGTCCCGGATCTCGAAATCGCGACCATACACCATCTCGTTGGAGAGGCGCTGGTCGCCATACTGTTCCTCCCACTCCTGGATTCGCTGCTGCGCGTACTCGTCAAACGTAATGCCGATGATCTGGAAACTGTTCTGATCCGGCGCGAACCGTCTGACTGCTGCGAGCGACGTCTCGACCTGATCGGCCGCGTTCATCAGCTTGAATGTCTGCAACGGTGTGTTGTATGAGATGTTGTTCGAGTACGTGAAGGTGGGTCCTGCGCCCCTTTGTCCCGTCTTCGTCGTGATCAGTACAACACCGAACGCAGCCCGCGCGCCGTAGATCGACGCAGAAGCTGCGTCTTTCAGCACGGATATCGACTCGATGTCTTCAGAGTTCAGGAGTTGAAGACTTTCAACCTCGACCCCGTCGACCAGGATCAGCGGCTTTGCGCCGTCCGAACCGGTGTTCAATGAGCCGATCGTTCCCCTGAGTCGAATCGACGGTTCCTCTCCCATTTTCCCGGTCTGGGTGGTAATCGTGAGGCCCGGTGTGACGCCTTGCAGGCCACGTGCAACGTCGGCGACCGGTCTCGAGCCGAGCGCCCTGTCGACGTCGACCACCGACACTGCACCCGTCAGGTTCTGACGCCGCTGCTGGCCGTAACCGACGACGACGATCTCATCGAGTGCGAGTGCAGTCGGAGTCAGCCGAACGTTGACCGTAGCCGTTTCGCCATCGGCCACTGTGACGAGCATGCGCTGCGTGCCGTAGCCGATCAGCTGGGCCACTATCGTGTGCGTGCCAGCGGGTACGTTGTCCAGCCTGAACCGGCCGTCCGGGCCAGTCAGTGCGGTAAGCTCCGTTCCGGTCACTGACACCTGAGCGTCGGGGATCGGTTGTCCGGTGGTCGCATGCACCACCGTACCGACGATCTGGCCCTGGGCCGGAACCGCTCTGGGCGGATGGATTGTGCGTGCGCCGAGCATCGCGACTGGTGATATGTTCTGAGCGTCGAGCGACTGGCCGTTCACCGTCCTGCGGAAGCCGGCCAGTCTCGCAACGGGACGGTCCAGTGGCCGTCGGATGATCACGATCTGGTCGGTCACTTCCAGAAAGCCAAAACCGCTGCCCCGCAGAACCCGGTTCAGCGCGGCGGCCAGTGTGGTGCTGTCGCAGCTGCAGGTCACGCTACTGCCTCGGGGAAGCATCGTCGGGCTGAACGTGATCGGTACGGCGGAAGCCTCCTGGAGTCGCGTCAGGGCGACGGCCAGCGGGACATCGCGGAGCTCGAGTGAGACGCGTGTCTCGAGCAGGCTCGACGCTTGGTCAGACGCCGCGGTCACTGTAACGAACCGGGCGTCCTGCGCGGACAGTGCAGCTGTTGCCGCGACGAGCAGAGTGACGGCGACGAGGATAGTCAACGAGCGACATCGCATGAGTACCTCCTCTTTCACATCTGACCTTAAGCGGATTCGCCTGCATGATCGCAGGCCACACATCAGGGTTGGCGACCCGCGCGCGCGTGCATGGTCGCCTCGGTGTCTTCGATAGAGCAGCGTGCGTCCAGCACGCGGCAGATGACGTCGAACACTTCCTCGAACGGTCGATCCGAGTAGATGCCCGTAATGGCCTGCGTCGCCAGCGTCGAGTCGGCAACGACAACGTGCATGCCGTACACGCGCTCGAGCTCGCGCGCCACGTCCGGCAGCGACGTAGCCTGGAAGACGAGGAATGTCCCCAGCCAACTGATCTGGGAAGTCACATCGGTTACCCGTTCCGGCTCTGAAATAGTGCCTCGCACGATCCGACTGCTCTGACCATCGCGTACGTCTACGCGCGCATTCCCCGCATCGAGTGCGACGTGGCCATCCACGACCAGCAGGCGCAGCGCGTCATCCCCAGTGCTCAGTTCGAAACGGGTACCGAGTACGACGGCTACGCCGGCGCTCGTTCGCACGCGGAACGGCTCTGCTGACTTCTTGATGGCGAAGAAACCGCGGCCCTCGAGCGAAACCTCGCGCGGGCTGCGCATTCCGAGTCGCAGGCGGCTGCCGGACGCGAGCCGCACGACGCTGCCGTCCTCGAGCGCGACCGTGATGGTCTCGTTCGGTCCGGTAGCGATCTCGCGTGGCTGGCGGTCGGGCCGGTTGACGAGGAGCGCTGCAGCGAATGCGGCGATGCCGATCGAAGCGGCTGCGATTCCATAGCCTCGCCAGCTGCGGGCGCGGGGACGGACGCGGGGTACTGCCAATGCGGCGGCCGTACGACGTTCGGCTTCACGAATGAGCTCAGTCGCAGGAGGCCCCACCTCCAGCGAGTCCGGAGGATCGAACGCTGCGAGCCGCGCAATCGCGGCGATCTCACGATATTCGCGTTCGTTCTCAGGCGCGGCGTTCC
>Ga0299914_10002348_pt1 | contig 13007 bp, 15 predicted proteins | sample RVTome_10_FD_201361 | JGI IMG/M metagenome (GOLD analysis project Ga0299914, IMG submission 201361) | Soil microbial communities from uranium-contaminated site in the Upper Colorado River Basin, Wyoming, United States - RVT153D57 (version 2) ...
TTCTGTCCGATGGCCTTAGCTCCGCAGTCACCGCAGATGTCGTCGGGGTAGCCGTAGAACCAACCGATCGTGTCCATCACGGCGAACGCGAAGGTCGTCTCCCCGTTGGATACTGCGATGGCCCGCACGTAGATCCCTAGGTCGTCGACCTCGGTGGCCCAGAGTCGGTCGAACGTGCGCAGACAGGTCGGGTCGGAGAGGGGGGTGTACTCCTGCTCGGGCTGCCCGCAGTCGTACCCGTTCCCCTGCGGGTTCCAGGGCCCACCTTCCGAGACCGGAACCGGAGCGATCGAGACCCGGGAGGCCCCAACGAGGAACTGACCCTCGGGAAGCCGTTCGCCCGTGAACTCGGCGGACGCGCCCTGAGCCTCGACCCCTTGGGCCTCACGGGCAAGGGGATCTTGCTGGGGGAGTCGAGAGTTCTTCGCTCCCGGCGCGCCCTTATCGCCGACCGGCAGGAGGCCGGTCGTAGCCCAGCCGACGCCGAGGACGAGCGCGCCCGTGAGGATGCCGCTGAAGATGGAGAGGAAGATCCGTCGCATGTAAGTGTCGGTTCCCCCACCTGGAAGGCATCCCCTTTGTGGATATGCACAAGGGGTCGCGCTCGCCTCCCCGACCAAGCGGACATTTTGGTACCTTTCCCGCGTCAAGGATCCGAGTGGAGGAGTGGCGGAATATGAGTCGACGAGTTCTGACGTTCGTGGTGGGAGCGGTTCTGGCCGCGGGCTTACCGGCGCCGGCAGCGATGGCCAATGAGCCGGGACCGTGTGACGACACACCCGAAAACCATTGCCGGCCGATGGATTGCGAGATCGTGTGGAACGACCCCGAGGTCCAGAGTGACATCGTCCACCTCCCGGGAACGCCGGGGTTCAAGTGCTACAACTAGCCTCGGCTTAACGAGCCCCCTCAGTTCAGGGGCTTTGCTCCTCGAGCAGGCCGCGCACCGTCCTGCACTTCGAGCACCGTGGGTTGAAGAACACCTGTATCTCTTCATAGGGAAGAAGGTACTCGCGCGTCCGATGAGTCGAGCCATCGGCAGCGCGTTACGGTTGGAGGATGGTCCGCACGGAACCCACTTCGGCGGCGATACGCACCGAGGGGTTAACTAAGTTCTACGGCGACGTTCGAGGTGTCGAGGACCTCGATCTGGAGGTCCGGCGCGGGGAGTTGTTCGGGTTCCTCGGCCCGAACGGTGCGGGCAAGTCGACCACAATCCGCCTCTTGCTCGACCTCTTGCGCCCAACCAGCGGGAGGGTCGAGGTACTTGGGATCGTCCCGAGTTCATCGGTCGAGCTGCGCCGCAGTCTCGGCTATCTCCCCGGGGAGCTGTCTCTTTACGAAGATCTAACGGGAGCTCAACTCCTCGAGTTCTTCGCGGCCCTGAGAGGAGTGACCGACCTCGGATATGCACACGATCTTGCCGATCGTCTGGGGCTCGATCTAGGTCGACCCATCCGCGCGCTGTCGAGAGGCAACAAGCAGAAGGTGGGACTGGTGCAGGCTTTCTTCCACCGGCCGGATCTGTTGATCCTGGACGAGCCGACCAGTGGTCTCGACCCCCTCGTTCAGCATGAGTTCCAATCGATCCTCAAGGAAACCGTGTCCGAGGGACGCACAGTGTTCCTCTCGTCGCATGTGCTCTCCGAGATCGAACACGTGACCCATCGCGTCGGGATCATCCGGTCGGGGCGTCTCGTGGTCGTCGAGCAGATCGCAAACCTCAAGGCCAAAGCCATCCGTCGCTTGGACGTCCTCCTTGCCCGCGATGTCGCCCCCGACGGGCTGGCCGACGTACCGGGGGTTCGTTCGCTCGACATCGAAGGACGACGTGTCCGTCTTACCGTCGAGGGCTCCATGGACGGGGTGATCAAGGCGCTCGCCGCGTACGAGGTCGACGACCTCATCAGCGAAGAGCCGGATCTCGAGGAGATCTTCCTCGCCTATTACCAGGAGGAGGCGTGAGTTTCTCCGTCGCCACCAGGGCGCTCCGAGACGGCCGCCGCGCATTGATCGGGTGGTCCATCGGGCTGGCCGTCTTGGTCGGTTTCACGCTGGCGTTCTATCCATCGATCAAGGGGAACGAGAGCTACGACGACCTCCTAGAGGACATGCCCGAGGCGCTGCAGAGTTTCGTGGGAACCCAGGGCCTGACGTCGCCGGCCGGCTATCTAGAGAGCCAGATCTTCATCTTCATGCTCCCGCTGCTCTTCCTGATATTCGAGATCGGGCGCGGCGCCGCTTCGATAGCGGGGGAGGAACGGGTTGGAACCCTCGACCTCTTGTTGGCGAACCCCATCGCTCGTGGGCGGGTCGTGGTGGAGAAGTTCGGGACGCTGGTTGCTTCGATGTTCGTTCTCGGGCTGGGTTTCTTCCTCGTGCTTCTGGTGGGGGTGCTTGTTCTGGACATGGACATCGGCTTCCGAAGCCTGATCGTGCCCACGGTGGGGACGATCCTCCTCGGGATCTTCTTCGGAACGCTGGCGCTCTCGGTAGGGGCTCTGACCGGAAGGAAAGGAACGGCATCAGCGGTGTCCGCCCTCGTCGCCGTCGTGGCGTATCTCTTGAACTCCCTGGCTCCATTCATCGGAGCGGTGGAGCCCTTGCGCGTCGTGTCTCCCTTCTATTGGGCCCTGGGAGAGTCGCCGGTGGGCGATCCGGTTCCGCTCATCCGGCTCATCCTCGTGATCGCGGTAACGGGACTCGTGCTGATCGTTGGGATCTTCCGGTTCGACCGGCGCGACCTCGGTACCTAACGACGATCCCAAGCACGCGAGAGAGCCGCTCCCTTCTTTGGGAGCGGCTCTCCGCTGCGCCTATCGATGCGGTGTCGCTTAGGCGTCCGGTGAAACCTTCTTCGAGTGGCGGAAGCCCAGGAAGGCGAAGACTGCGAGGAGCAGACCCGCTGCGACCAGTCCGATGCCCGTGTAGAGGGCGATCGTCGAGACCGTCCACCATCCGTAGGCGTTCAGAAGGTTGCCGCGGAGCGCCTCGCCCTTGAACAGGGTGTCGGCCTTGCCGGACAGCTCGGCTGCCTCGTCGTCCGAGATACCTTCCGCTCGTGCTGCCGAAGAGGTCTCCGAGTAGGTCGCGCCCTCGTTCACTTCTTCGAGGTGGAGCCCGATGTAGCGAGAGAAGGCCTCGGCCTCGACCCCAGTGTCCACGTAGGCGCCGGCGAAGTCTCCGATCTCTGCCGTCTCAGCAGGCGTCATGGCCTCTGCCGGCGGAAAGGTGATCTTCTGCGGCTCGAGCCTGTCCCTCACGTTGTCCTGTCCGAACATCCCGCCGAAGATCGCAACGCTTCCCAACGCGATCATCACAACCGCAACGACGGCGCCGGTGGCGCTGACGATCCGGTCCCAGGTGGCCCTGTCGAGGTGGCCGGCCTTCGTGCTCTTTGCCAGTGTCACTTTCTCTGCACTCGTTGCCATGACTTCCTCCTTGCTTGGTGAACCGCATCTGACGTACCTAAGCATCGGAGGAAGAGCTCACCGGGGGCAGGGCGGGTTGGACCTTCTTGTTCGGGACAAACGGCCCCTCCGGGCCGGGACTCCCCTCAGTCCTGGTCGTGATGGGCCGATTCGGCCCGGGCCCGAGCGATGTAGGAGGCGGCCTCCGCCCTCCTAGCGACTTCCAGTTTCTGGAGGATGGTCGAGACGTAGTTCTTCACAGTCTTGTCGGATAGGTGGATCCGCTCGGCGATCTCCCGGTTCGTGAGGCCCTCTCCGACCATGTCCAGGATCCGTTCCTCCTGGGGCGAGAGCCGGGAGAGCTTCGGGTCCTTATCGTCGAACTTGGCCTTGCGGAGCCTTTCGAGGACCCTTTTCGTGACCCCCGGGTCCAGAAGGGACTGGCCTCGACCGACCTGTCTGATCGCATCGACGAGGTCACGGCCCCGGATCTGCTTGAGGACGAACCCGGCGGCCCCGGCCATGATCGAGTTGAAGAGGGCCTCGTCGTCGGAGAAGGAGGTGAGCATGATGATCTGCGTCTCCGGGCGCTCGTCCCGGATGGCCCGGCATGCTTCAACGCCGCTCCCATCGGGCATGCGGACGTCCATCACGATGACGTCGGGGTTATGGATGCGAGCCATATCGATCGCGACTGTGCCGGAATCGGCTTCCTCGATCACCTCGATGTCTTCTTCCGCCTCGAGCAAAGAGCGGAGGCCCTGACGGACTATCTCGTGGTCGTCGACCAGCAGGACTCGCAGCACATCTGTCATCGGGTCTCCTCACTGATCGGGAAGCGGAGTTCGAAATGCATGCCCTTCGGCTCACGACGCGCGATCGAGATCGCACCTGCCAGGGCTACCGACCTCTGTTCGACGTTGTTCAACCCATTGCCTCGCTCGACCTCTGCCGGGTCGAACCCGATGCCGTCGTCCGAGATCGACAGCCGGAAGTCGTCGCCGGCCGTTTGCACGGCGACCGACACCTCTGAAGCTTGGCTGTGCCGGGCGATGTTGGAGAGGACCTCCCGCACGATCTGGACGACGTGATGTTCCTGGCCCGGGGCCAGACTGCTGCAGGTCTCCCCATCGAGTTCGAGGATCGTGTGAGCGAGCGTGTTGACCTCCAGATCCCGGACGAGCAACCGGATCGCCTCCTCCAAACCCTGCTCCTCGACGACCTTCGGGCGCAACTCGAATATGTAGCTGCGTACATCTCGAACGACGTTGTCCAGTTCGGCGATCGATTGATCGATGCGTTTGGTCGCCAGATCGGGGTCGCGGGACATCAGTGAGTGCGATCCCTGCAGCGCGAGGCCGACCGAATAGATCGACTGGATGACCCCGTCGTGGAGTTCCTTCGCGATCCGTTCCCTCTCTTCTAGGACCGCCATGTCCCGGAGCGCTTCGGAGAGCCGGTCGTTCTCCAGGGCGATGGCAACCTGGTTGGCCAGGATCTGGAGTATGGCGAGGTCGTCGTTCGAGAAAGGCTTTTCGTCGTCGCGGTCGTAGACGGCGAGAGCCCCCAGCTCACGTTCGCCCACCATGATGGGGACGAACGCGCCGGATCGCGGGCTGCCGAGACGCCGGATGGTGGCGGAGTCGACCTCGGGGTCCATGGTGAGATCGTTGACGATGTCTGCCTTCCGGCGCTTCAGCACAGCATGAGCCTTGGACTTCCCGGGGCCGAGCCTCGTGCCGATGAAGTCGTCAGGCTCCGAGACGCCGGTGATCTGATCGATCACCAGGTCGCCCGTTATGTGGTCCAGGAGTAGAAGGGTGCTGCGGCTCGCGTTGGTCAGGTTACGAGCTTCGTCAGCGGCGGATCGCAATACGTCGTCCAATGACCCACCGCTGATAAGAAGATCGGCGAGTCGCTCGACGGACGAGATCTCGTTCATCCTGCGCATCAGCTGCGCGCTTCGGGTCTGCACCTCGTCGTAGAGCCGGGCGTTCTCGATGGCCACGCCGGCCTGGGCCGCGAGGGTCATGGCGATCCGCTCGTCATCCTTCGTGAACCCCCGCTCCCCGACCTTCTCGGTGAGGTAGAGACGACCGAAGACCGTCCCGCGGACCACGATCGGCACACCGAGGAAGGTGTGCATCGGGGGATGGTGGGGAGGGAAACCGTATGAGCGAGGATGTTCGGAGATCTCCGGCAGACGGAGGGGTTTGTTCTGCTCGAGGAGAGCACCGAGGACCCCCCGGCCGCTGGGGAGCTCTCCTATCTTGTCCGCGGTCTCCTTATCGATCCCGGAATAGACGAATCGGGCCAGGTCCCCCGCCTTGCCGACGACCCCCACGGCGCCGTACGAGGCGCCAACGACCTCGCGGGAGAGGTCGGCGATCCGCTGGAGGAGCATCTCCAGGTCCAGTTCCGAGGCGAGGACCATCCCCGCCTCGACCAGGGCGTTGAGTTGTCTCTCAGCGGGGGCTTTGGCCATGCCCCCATCTTCGCGGGTGTATCCACCCTAGGGAAGGACCGTCACAGTTCGGGCCAGTTCGTCCCGAGTAGGGACATGATGTCCCGCATCGAGATCATCCCGATGATCTCGCCGTCCTCGTCCACCAGGAGATGCCTCACCCCGTACTCGTTCAGCTTCGCGATCGCATCTCCGACTCCGCTTGTAGCGGATACCTTGACGGGGGAGAGGGTCATGTACTCCTCGACGGGGGTCCTGTCCAGATCGGCGTCGTCGGCGATCGCGCGGGCTAGATCTCGTTCGCTCAGCACACCTGCCGGCCCGGTCGCGTCGAAGACCGCGAGTGCACCGATGTCGTCGTCGGCCAGATGCCTGGCGGCCTCCCGCAGACTGTCGTTCTTGGACACGTCGATGATCCGGCGTGGCTTCATATCGCTGACTTTCACGACAACACCCCTTCCTTCCTCGGAGCTACCGCTCGGGCATCCAGGCATGCGGCTCTAGCTATCTGCCTGAGCATCTCGATCGCCGAGATCGCGCTCGTCGCTTGTGCCGTCTCGCCCGTAGCGCCCGAAGCTCCTACCGGAGCCCCGCAGAGGATGGGGAAGCATCCGGGGTGCCTGCCCGCGATCTCTGCCGCGTACTCGGCTGCCGGGATCACCTTCTCGTGACACGAGAATGCCCCCGACGCCGGCGAATCGATGACCACCACAGAGCTGTGGGCGGCCAGCGGACACATCGCGTTAGCCTCCAACTTGCAGGGACCCAGGGCCGGACCCAGGCATCCGATGACGTTCATCCCGTAGGGCCGCAGCGCGTCGAACGCGTGGTGGATCAGTTTCGGGTCTTCAGAGACGACCAGCACGTCGGAGTTCACCGGCCACCCCTAAGCCCCGCTGTATCTCCGAGCCAATCGAGACGCGGATCCTTGGGGTCGTTCTCGCCCCCTCGGGGCCGGGGGAGGTGCGCTCTGTCCGTGACACTGGTCATCCGATCGATGACCTCCACGACGCCCGGAACCCGTCCAGCAAGCTTCACCGCCAGCTTCTGGGTCGATCCGCGGTCGGCTACGCCGTGGATGACGACCATGCCTTCGGTCACCTTCACCTCGAGCCCCTCGATCGTTTCCGGCCCGAGGATGTTGATGGCCTCGAGGATCTCGTCCCGGATCTGCTTGTCGTTCCGCGCCATCGCCTTCACGAGGTCGGCCCGGGAGATGATCCCGAGCAGGTAATCATCCTCGTCGACAACTGGGAGGCGCTTGACCCCGCGGCGTTCCATCAACGCGGCGGCCTGCCAGATGCTCATCTCGGGGGGCACCTGAACGACCATCGTGGTCATCACGTCTGCGACGGTCATGTCATGGTCATGCCTCCTCAGGTGAGGTTTCCCGATCACCGTCAGGAGGTCCAGCACGGACGCGCCTCGGTTGATGGGAACCGGAGGCATGACGGCGTTGATCAGGTCGGACTCGGAAACGATCCCGACGACCTTGCCGTCCTCGACGACGGGTGCGCCGCTGATCCCATTCATGGCGAGTCTCTGGGCGGCCTCGTGGAGGGTGTCTTTCGGATACAGCATCACGACCAGATTCGTCATCACATCCTTCACTTGGGTGTCTGCCATCTCTCTCTCCTTCCGATCGTGTTCTCTACGTTCAGGGTCGTCCCCCGAACCCCCCAGAAGTAGGGCCGGTCGGACCTGTCGTGTAGGGCCATCCGCCCGTCGTCAGGTCCGTGACGTGATGCGACCTTTGGAGAATCGTTGTAGGCGGCGAGTGGAGGAGGTACGCATGAGCCACGCAACGCTTCTCAGCAAGTCCCTGAAGGGAATCGTCTGGAGCGCGGACCTGGTCAGCGCCGCTCGCGCGATGAACGACGAGAACATCGGAGCTCTCGGCGTCTACTCGTCCGACGGTCACGACCTGCTCGGCGTCGTCACGGAACGCGACATATCCCACGCCGTCGCGGACGGCCTCGACCTGTCCCGGACGCGTGTGGGACGGGTGATGACGGATACGCTCCTGACCGCCGAGGGTCCTATCACGTCGGAGGAGGCTTCGAACCTCATGCATGCCGGGCACGTCCGTCACCTGATCATCAGGCAGGACGGCTCCGACCGCATCGTTTCGATCAGGGATCTGTAGGCCTGAAGATCAGCGCGGCGGGGGCATGCCGGGCCATCTGCTCGCTGATGGATCCCATCAGCGTTCGGCGGACTGTGCCCAGTCCTCGGGATCCGACGACTACGAGATCCGCACCGATGTTCTCGGCTTCCTTCAGCAAGTGGGATGTGATCCCTCCGACCAAGACGGACTCGTCCACGGCGAAACCGGCGTCCTTCAACGGTCGACCGGCACGTTGGATCAGATGCCGAGCGGCTTCGATCCTCTCGCGCTCGGCGATGCCCGAATAAGAAACTGGTGTTGGGAAGCCGACCGGGGATGCGGACCCCGCCGCGATGGGATGGTGCACGACCATCGCAACCTCGGTGGTGCAGCGCGAGGTATCGAGGATGTTCGTCGCGAACTCGATGGCCGAAGCAGCGCCGGCGGAACCGTCAACCCCGAAGAGGATCCTTGCCCTTCCGGACGGAGGTCTGTGCGCGACCAGAACCGGCCGACGAGCGCCGTGCAATACGTGTGTGCTCACGCTACCCAACAGGGTGTTGCCCAGCCAACTGTCGTGCGAGGCTCCGAGGACGATCAGATCGAACGCGCCCTTCTCGGCTGCTGAGAGGATCTCGTCGACCGGATCCCCCTTCCCGGCGTCAAAGGTCGTCGTGAAGCCCTTCTTGGCCAGCCGCTCGGCGGTTTCGTGGGCGACCGCCTCTGCCCCCAGCACCGGCATGTCCCCCCGCGTCAGGTCGAGATAGCCGTCCATCGTCGGCCGGATGACGACCGGATCCGGTTCCACCGAGAACACCTCGATCTGGACCTTCGCACGGTCGAACAGCCCTACGATCATCTCCTCACCCGCGCGCGCGGGCCTGAATCCATCTGTGGCAAAGAGGATGCGCATCTTCGGCTCCTTTCCTCTGGGTTAAGCGTGTCGAATCCGACGGATTGTCGGTAGGGCCGGGCGGCATATCTGGCAGAGTAGGAATGGCCCACGACGCAGCGGCCTCGGCTCCGTAGTGTGGGTCGGTAGGAGGACCATGAGATCGAAGCGGCGCATCGAGACGACAACGCCCATAGATCACGAGATGCACACTCCCGAAGGCGTCAGGGAGCGTTTGTCGGAGCCTCCTCGAGCGGGCCACCTCCGCGATTTCATCTACGGCGCTATCGACGGGACCGTGACCACCTTCGCCGTGGTTGCGGGTGTCAAAGGTGCCGACCTCGCTGCTTCGATCGTCATCATCCTGGGTTTCGCGAATCTGATCGCCGATGGATTCAGCATGGCCGTGAGCAACTTCCTGGCGACGCGCGCGGAGCTACAACAACGGGCGCTAGCGCGCAGCAAAGAGGAACGCGAGATAGCAGACATCCCTGAGGGCGAGCGCGAGGAGATCCGTCAGATATTCGCGAGGAAGGGCTTCTCGGGAGAGGAGCTCGATCACGTGGTCGACGTCATCACGGCCGATCCGGCCGTCTGGGTCGACACGATGATGATGGAGGAACTGGGTTTCAGCCCAGCCCGCCAGGAGCCATTCCGATCGGCGGCGGCAACCTTCGTCGCGTTCATCGTCGTGGGCTTCATACCCCTCTCAGCCTTCCTCCTCGAGGTCGTTTCTCCCGGCCGGCTGGCCGCCCCATTCCTCTGGAGCTCGATCATGACGGCCGGCGCTTTCTTCACCGTCGGTGCCTTCAAGAGTCGTTTCGTTGCCCAGCGTTGGTGGTTGTCCGGTCTTGAAACGCTTGCCGTGGGAGGTGCGGCCGCGACACTCGCCTATGTTGTCGGCACGTTGCTGAAGAATGTAGCCGGGTGACCCGAGGAACGGAGGAGCGACGGATGAGAGTCCTTTACGCAACGGACGGGTTGCCGCCCGCGTCGGCTGCCGGTGACCTGATCGAGCGGATCGGGGCTCGCGGGAAGCTCGAGATCGACGCCCTGTCGGTCGTGTACGAAGGCTTCCCGTCTCTCCGTCGGTTACCGCTCGTCCTCGATCCGATCGAGGCGCGCCGTGAGGATGCGCTGGCGATCGCGGAGGGTGCAGTGGCGAGGTTCGATGCTGCGGGCTTCAAGGCCACCCCACTCGTCAGGGAAGGCGATCCCGGTCACGAGATCCTGAAGGCCCTGAACCTGGGCGACTACGAGCTTGTCGTTATCGGTGGGGGAGGCCGGAGCTGGTTGGGGGCCCATCTGCTCGGAAGTGTCAGCACGTACGTCTTGCACGATTCCCCGGTCTCAGTGCTCGTCGTCCACACCAGACCCGACGACCCGACGCGCAGCAAGTTGCTTTTCGCAACGGATGGGTCGGAGGGCTCGCAGGTAGCACTCGACGCTCTCGTCGGGTTCGCCGATCCTTCGAGCCATGAGGTCACCGTCCTATCGACCGCGCCCGACGCGATCATGCTGATGGCTCCGTCCGCGGCCCCTATCCCCGTGATGCTGCCGCGCGTCCCCGAAGAAGCCCGCGACCGCCTCCGCGAGCGCGCCGGCGAGGTCGTCGAGGTGGCGGCGAAGACTTTGAACGATGCGGGGTTCGTCACGCGTGAGGTAGTGGCTGAGGGCCATCCCGCGGATGAGATCCTCAAGGAGGAGGCGGAGGGCGGCTACGGCCTGGTGGTTCTCGGTTCCCGAGGGCTGGGGGCCGTGAGGAGAGCTCTCCTCGGTTCGGTAGGGGACCACGTCGCTCGCTACGCGGGCGCAACGCTCGTCGGTCGCAGGGAGAAGAAGGTCTCTGCGGAGGACTAGTTCACAACGAAGTGGTCGATGATCGATCCGTCCGCTGCTATGGCCAAGACCTCCAGTTGTGTCTTCGAGGATCGGATGGCGAGGAAGTGGTGCTTGGAGTCGTTGCCGGCCAGGCGAGCGGGCGTCTCGGCGATGCATTCGTCGTCTAACTCGTAGAAGCTGTCTCCGCCGCCGCCCGTGATCACATACGTCACGCCTTCATGCGGGGCGAAGCGCTGGTAGTTGTGGTCGTGACCACTTAACACCAGCGTGGCGCGTCCCGCGAAGAGTGGCGCCCACAGGTTGCGCACCTTTGGGTTCCCGTCGTAGCGACCGCAGTCGTAGGGCGGGATGTGGACCAGCGCGATGGTCCATCGCGAGTGTCGTTCGGCGATCGTGGCTTCCAGCCACTCCGTCTGGTTCGGGTCATCGATCTGATTGGAGTCCAACACGATCACCCGAACGTTCCCGATGGTTTGCTCGTACCACGGGCCGGGCATGTCGAAGAACTCGATGACGTCTTCGCTCGACCCATCCTCCACGTCGTGGTTACCCAGCGCCGCGATAACTGGTATCCCCGCTCTATCCACCCAGTTGAACGGGCGCGTCCAGGACGCCTCGAAGAACTTCGCCTCCGCCTCCGGGTAAACGTTGTCGCCCACGCTGAGGAACGCGTCGGCGCCGTACTCGTCCGTCCAACCGTGCATAGCGCGGGCGACCGCGGTTTCGAACTCGTTGGCCACGCCGAAATCTCCGACGGCAACGAAGGTGACCTTCTCGTTCTTCAAGGAATCAACCGCCGGAGCGACGTACGGCCCCTCCAGGTTCGCCGGAGTGCCCGAGCTCGCGAACAGAGAGATGACGGCGAGCAGGATGAGGATGAGCGACTTGTTCACGGCAGCCCCGGGTCTTTCTCGCCGACATCCTCAGCGAAAGCGTCGATCTCGTCGCGCTCCATCGGCGGTGTGAAGACCTCGACGAGATCGAGCAGCCCGGGCCATCGCAGTGCCTGCTCGGCGGTCACGACGACCCGGATGGGAACGTCGGTGGTTCGCAGGTACATGCCCAGGAGGTGACGATCTTCACCGTGGTCCAGGTCCAGTTGGAAGAGGATCCCGTCGGCCTTCTCGAGCTTGGGGCAACGTTCGCCTCGGAGCAGCGGGCAGCCCCCCTCCACGTCGGGACCGACACACGAAACGAAACGGCCCTGGAGGCGCGCGAGTAGATCCTGCTCCCATCCCGCTTCCTCGGGGTCGGGAGCGATATCGAGGATCACCGGCCTGCGCATCGCGTTACCTCCTCGATGCCAGGGTCCCGCGAACCCGGCCCGGCGGTTAGGGCCGAAGGAACCGTTCAGGAGGGGCCTACCGGTTCTTCTCGCTCAACGTGAGGGCGTTCTCGCCCCTCGAGGCAGCGGAGGGGCCGGGGCCGCGATCTTGATCCTCGCGTCGAGCACCACACAGCCGTTGGGCGCGACGTGCACAGGGTTGAGATCGAGTTCTGCCAGATGCGGGACGTCCTCGACCAAGGCTGATATCCGGAGAAGGAGATCTTCCATGGCGGCCGCGTCTAAGGCCGGACGTCCTCGGTAGCCTTCGAACAGTGGCCACGTCTTCAAGTCGCGGAGCATCTGACGCGCGTCGAGGTCGGTCAGCGGGGTGATCCTCACGCTCACGTCCCTAAGAAGTTCGACCAGGATGCCGCCGGCCCCACACGCGAGGATCGGCCCGAAGGAGGGATCGAGTGTCATCCCGACGAACATCTCGGCCCCCTCGTCGGCGACCATCTCCTGGATCAGGAAACCGTCGATCTGCTTCCCTAGACCGCGCGTCTCGAGGGAATTCTGGATGTCGGCGGCGGCGGCAGCCGCTTCGTCGGGCGTCGCGAGGTTCAGGCGAACCCCTCCGACGTCGGTCTTGTGGATCATGGTGCGTGAGTCGAGCTTCACGGCAACCGGACCGCCGACCTCCTCGGCCGCGGCGCGCACCTCTTCGGCCGTCTTGACGAGTTTGCTCTTCGCACTGCGGATCCCGTACAGGTCGAGGAGCCTAGCGACGGCGTCGGCCTCGAGCCAGCGCTCTCCTCCCTCCAGCAGTTCCGCTGCAAGGTGGACGCCGGCCGTTCGATCGATACCGTCCAGGTCGGGGATAACCCCCTCGGGCGCCGTCCTCCATCTGGCGTAGCGGGCCGCGTGCGCGAGAGCGATCGGGGCGGTCTCCGGGAACCGGTAGGTGGGGATGACGTTGCCATCCTTCTGGAGTGTCTCGTGGATGCCCTCGGCCCCCACGAAGGAGG
>Ga0299914_10002349_pt1 | contig 13006 bp, 14 predicted proteins | sample RVTome_10_FD_201361 | JGI IMG/M metagenome (GOLD analysis project Ga0299914, IMG submission 201361) | Soil microbial communities from uranium-contaminated site in the Upper Colorado River Basin, Wyoming, United States - RVT153D57 (version 2) ...
AGTCGTCGACCGTGAGAGGGCGCAAGGTGAAACGCGGGCCGTTCCCCTGGATCTCGATGTCTGTGTCACTCACCCCGATCGTCACCGCGCCGGCGGGCATCTTTCGCACCGCCTCGGAGAGAAGCCTGCCGGGGATGACCGCTCTCCCCTCCTCCATCACCTCGACCTCCGCTGCAGTGCGCACTGTCACATCGAGATCGGTGCCGGTCACCCGCAGCGTGCTGCCGGAGACCTCACACAACAGCCCCTGCAGCACGGGCAGGGCGGTGCGGGCGCCTACGGCCCGGTTGGCTCGGGCGAGGACGTCGGCGAGATCGTCTCGCTGCGCTCGGATTCTCACAGGTGGAGGTCCCTTCTTCTGCTCCTATTGATTTTCATTTGAAGAGTATTAGTCGTAGTAGGGGGTTGTGGATTTGGGGATTACCGGGATTCTCGCAGGCTCCGGCGGGTGTTTTGCCTGTGCATCGGGATGTGGACGTTCTGTGTGATAGTGGCTCGCTCCCGGGGATAACTCAGCCACGTGTGGATATGCCCCCACCTTTCCTCAGGTCCTGTGTGAGTTGGGTCACCCGGTCAAACACCGCTCGGTCGGAGCGCAGGATCCGCTTCACCTTCTCCACCGAGTGGAGGACGGTGGTGTGGTCTCTCTTGAAATGCTCCCCGATCTTGGGCAGGGAGAGATCGGTGAGCTCCCGGCACAGGTACATCGAGATCTGACGGCAGAGGACGAGTGGCTGGCGCCGGCTCGGGCTGAGCACGTCTTCGACGGTGAAGCCATAGGCGCTGGCAGTGGCCCGGATGATCGTGTCGGGCCCCAGTGGTGCCAATTCTTCGCTGGTGACGATGTCACGGAGCACCCGCTCGGCCGTCTCGAGATCGATATCCCGCCTATTGAGGGCCGACCAGGCGGTGACCCTGGTCAGAGCGCCCTCCAGCTCGCGGATGTTGTCCGAGACCAGCCCGGCGATGTGCTCGAGAACCTCGAGGGGCACCGGCCTCGGGGCGAACTCCGCGTTCCTCCTCAGGATGGCGAGACGGGTCTCGACGTCCGGGGGCTGGATGTCGGTGAGGAGGCCCCATTCGAATCGGCTGCGCAGCCGGTCCTCCAGCGAGGACAGGTTGCGCGGGTGACGGTCGGAGCTGATGACCATTTGCTTACCGGATTCGTAGAGCGAGTTGAAGGTGTGGAAGAACTCCTCCAGGATCTGCTCCTTGCCCTCGAAGAACTGGACATCGTCCAACAGGAGGATGTCGACTCCCCGGTACCGGTGTTTGAAGTCATCGGGGCGCTTGCGACGGATCGAATCGATGAAGTCGTTGAGGAAGTTCTCCGAGGAGACGTAGCGGACCACGAGGTTGGGGTACATCTCCAGGGCTTGGTGCCCCACCGCGTTGAGCAGGTGGGTCTTGCCCAAGCCGGCCCCGCCGTAGATGAACAAGGGGTTGTAGTGAGCGCCGGGTTGCTCGGCCACGGCCATGGCCGCCGCCCAGGCGAAGCGATTCGACTGGCCGACGACGAAGCTCTCGAAGCGGTAGCGGGAGATGAGATTTGTCGCCGGGACGCCACCATCGCTTCCTGGGGTCGCTCGACGGACGGGATCGGCGAGACCCTCATCGAGAGGAAGGGTTGGCTCGGTGCCGGGCTCGGGCTCGACGACCTTGAACACGGGGCGGGTGTGGTTCCCGAACACGTCGCGATAGGCGGATTCGATCAGCTCCCCGTGCTTGTCGCGCACCCAGCGCAGGTGAAATTCGCTTGGGGCGACCAGGGTCGGCGTCTCACCGCCGAAATCGGGCTCGAGACGCGACAACCAGGTATCCCAGTTCCCTTTCGAGACCCCGGCCCGCAACACATCTTGAAATTGGCCCCAGCCGCCCGGCGCCGTCTGCTCTTGTACCAAGACCACTCCTCCTGCCGGAAAGGTTGTCCACAGATCCATCCACACCTGTGGAAAGGACTGTGGAACATCCGCCGGGACAATCCATCAGCTCGTCACCGAGAGCGGTCCAGTCTTCCGAGGTCGACTGGGGAAGTCGATCACGCTCCCAAGGTCAAGGGGGGCGAGTATCGACCCTCGATCGAGACGCCGTCAAGAACGCGAGAATCGACGGTGTGGAAGAGTCGAGCCGGTTCTATCCACAGGGAAATCCCAGGTCGGATATGGTTTTTCCAGTCTCTTCCACGGGTTCCTGGGTTCAAAATCCTGCCGATGAGCGATGGCATTCTTTTCGCGAGCTATCCGGTTTCTTCGCGCTCCGGCCTCGCGATGTGGAAGAGCCGTCGGCGAGCTTTGTGCCGTCGGACTTTGACATAGTTCCGCGAGGATTCGTAACCTATCGTGACTCACACTTCTACCCACTTGTTTTTGTCATGAAGAGGACTTATCAACCCAAGGTTCGAAGGCGAAAGCGCCGTCACGGCTTCCGTCATCGCATGCAGACCCGGGCCGGGCGCGGGATCGTCAAGTCGCGCCGGCTCAAAGGTCGGAAGCGTCTCGCTGCCTGACTTCGAATCCCTTCGCTCCCCTAGAGACTTTCGAAGGGTGCTGAAGGAGGGGACAAGACGCCGCTCCGGGGGCGTCGTGATGGTGAAATGCTCCGGTCAGCCGGGAGTGTCACGCGTCGGGCTCGTTGTCTCGAGGAGCGCCGGCAATGCGGTCACACGGAATCGGATCAAACGCCGTCTCCGACACTCTCTGCGCGGCGTGGAGTTGAAACCAGGATCGGATTACGTGTTCATCGGCAGCAGCCAGGTAGCAGATGTCCCGCATCCCCAGCTCATTGGGTGGCTGGAGCGCGCCCTCGAGACCCCTGATGTCTGACTCGAACTTGCGTCCTCGTATGATCGCTGTCGGGTTCATCCGGATTTACCAGAAATTGGTAAGTCCCAACCTCGGGGCCAACTGCCGGTACCAGCCGACGTGCTCGCAGTACGCCGCCGAGGCGATCGAGCGGTTCGGGGTGATCCGCGGGTCGTGGCTCGGGGTCAAGCGAATCGGCAGATGTCATCCCCTCCGCCCCGGTGGCTACGACCCGGTGCCGAAAACCTGGAGAGCTAACTGATGGGCGAGATCTTCAACACACTGATCAGGGGTCTCGGCTCGATCCTTGGCTTCTTCTACGACTTGCTCGATGGTCTGCTCAGCGAAGGGGTGGCGCTCGGTCTAGCCATCGTCCTCCTCACCATCGTGGTCAACCTGCTGGTCTTCCCCCTCACCCTCAAGCAGACTCGGGCCACCCGTGCCTTCACCGAGATCCAGCCGGAGATCAAGCGGATCCAGAAGGAATACAAGGACGATCCGCAGGAGATGCAGAAGAAGCTCATGGAGCTGCAGAAGTCGGCCGGGGCCACCCCGGGCGGGTGTCTGCTCCCCCTCCTGGTCCAGATGCCGATCTGGTTCGCCCTGTTCCGTCTTCTCCAGACGCCGGAGCAGTACATCAACGCGGAGAGCGCGCTGGGTCTAGCACTGGCCGATGACGTGCCCAAGACCTTTCTCGGCATGGATCTCTTCACCAGCCCCGCCGAGGCCGTGGGGGTCAGCTTGCTGTCGGCAGTGCCCTATCTGATCATGATCGCCCTGATGGTGGCCACCCAGTATGTCCAGCAGTGGCACGCCACCTATGGCCAGGAGCGGCCCTCAGGTCAGCCCGGCGCCGGCGCCCAGCAGGCGATCACCAAGATCATGCCGCTCTTCATCGGTTTCATCTCGTGGAACTTCCCCGCCGGTCTCATCATCTACTGGGCTACCGGCAACCTGTTCCGACTGGGCCAGCAGGCTCTGATCTTCAGGATGGACGGACGCCCGACGCCGGCGGCCAGGACGACCGAGGAGCCCAAAGAAGGCAAGGAGCCCAAGGAGCCCAACGAGCCCAAGGCGATTCCGGCGTCGGAAGAGGTCCAGGCCAAGAAACCCCAACAGGGTGCCGCAGACAAGCGCCGACGGCGCAGGAGGAGGTGACGTGAGTTACGTCGAGATCGAGGTCCGGGCCAAGACCGTCGACCTGGCGGTGGAGGCGGCGATGCAGGAGCTCGGTGTCAGCGACCGCGAACAGCTGGCGATCGAGGTGATTCAGCAACCCGAGAAGGGCTTTCTGGGCATCGGTGGGCAAGATGCCGTAGTCAGGGTCAAACGTCGGAAGAGCCGGCGTCGTCGCAATGAGCGGAAGCGGGAGAGCAGGGGACAGGGTCAGGACCGTGGTCCCAAGCAGCAAAAAGCACCGGCTTCGGCTAAGAATGGTGGCGGCAATCAACGGGTCCAACAATCGCAAAGCAAGGGTCGTCATATGAGCCAACAGGGAGAGAGAAGAGAGCCCAAGATCGACGATCGTCCGGAAATCTCGATCGAAGAGCAGGCCCAGATCGCCACCCAGTTCCTCGAGGGTCTGGTCGACGCCTTCGGTCTGGAAGGGACCGTTACCACCAAGATCGAAGACGATGTCATCGTCGCCGACGTCGATGGGGAGCAAACCGAGGCTCTGGTCGGGGTTCGAGGCTCGGTCCGGTCGGCGATTCATGAGCTGACCCGGACGGTTATGCAGCGTTACGGTCATGACACGGCCCGTCTTCGTCTCGATATCGCCGGTTATGCCGAGAGACGACGTCAGGCGCTCACCATCTATGCCGAGCGTCTCATCGACCAGCTCATGGTCGAGGGTGGCGAGGTCATGCTGGAGCCGATGAGCCCAGCCGACCGAAAAGTGATCCACGACGCAGCCGCCGCCCGGGAAGGGGTCAACTCTTACTCCGAAGGAGAATCACCCCGTCGTTACGTGGTATTGACTGCGACCGCTCCCGCTGTTTCCACCAAATCCGAGGAAGAGGAATAGGTGGTAGGCAGTAGGTGGTAGGGCGAAGAAATCCAATAGCTACCACCTAAAACCTCAACCTATAGCAAATCAAACCTACCCCGCCGGAAGGCGGGGTAGTTTGTTTCACGTGGAACCTTCCCATCCTCTCTGGGCCCGGTGCACTGAATGGGCCGGTCGGGACCTGTCACCGACTCAGGTCTCGACGCTGGAGCGATATCGGGAGTGGTTGCTCACCGAAGCGGTGGAGGCCGGAGGCATCGGTCCCAACGAGGCGGTCCGAGTCGACAATCGGCACATCGGTGACTCCTTGCTCTTTGCCGGCGGGTTTCGTGACCAACCTGGTCTCGTCCTCGATGTCGGCTCCGGAGTCGGTCTCCCCGGGATCCCCTTGAGTGTCGTGATGCCCGAAACCGATTTTGTGCTGCTCGATCGTTCCGGTCGGCGGGTGGATCTGATGAAGCGGGTGACCAGGATGCTGGAGTTGCCCAATGTCGAGGTAGTCCATGGCGATATCTCGGATTGGAAGACCCCGGTCGACGGTATCGTCTCTCGGGCCAGTCTCTCACCGGAGCAGGCCCTGGTCAGCTTCTCCCGTCTCCTCAGGCCGGAGGGGAGGGCGGTGGTGGGTGGTTCTTGGGCGGCGCCACCAGTGGTGGTGGGCTTCGATCTGCTCGAGGTTCCGGGCATGGTCCTTGACCAAAGGGTCTGGCTTCTTATCATGCGTCCTCAGTGAGGAAGAAGCGCCCTCTGGTTGTCGCCCTGGCCAATCAAAAAGGTGGCGTGGGCAAGTCGACCACCGCCATCAATCTGGCTGCGGCATTGGCCTTTCAGGGTCAGCGGACACTCCTCATCGATCTCGACCCGCAAGGCAATGCCACCAGTGGTCTGGGAGTGGATCGTTCCGCCATCGACACCTCGATATATGAGGTTTTGCTTAAGGAGGCCGAGGCTGAGGACGCGGTGGAGCCCACTTCGGTGCGGGATCTGTTCATCATCCCGGCCACCATCGATCTGGCCGGCGCCGAGATCGAACTGGTGTCGCTGCTTTCACGTGAAACACGACTCCGTACCGCCATAGCCGAGCTCGATCAGGGTTTCGAGGCGATACTCATCGACTGCCCACCCTCGCTCGGTCTGCTCACTGTCAATGCCTTCACCGCCGCCGACGAGGTGCTGATACCAATCCAATGCGAGTATTACGCGTTGGAGGGTCTCAGTCAGTTGTTGCGTAACGTGCAATTGGTCACTGCCAACCTAAACGAAGACTTGAAGGTTGGCGGTGTGGTGCTCACCATGTACGACGGTCGGACCAAGCTCTCCAAGGATGTTGCTCAGCAGGTCCGCGACCACTTCGCCGAGACCACCTACCGCACAGTGATTCCCCGCTCGGTGCGTCTCTCCGAGGCCCCTTCCTATGGGGAGCCAATCGAGGCGTTCGATCCGATGAGTCGGGGCGCTATCGCCTATCGACAACTGGGACGGGAGTTCATCGAACGCCACGGGCTGAACTAGGAGGATGAGATGACGGGTAGACGGACGGGCTTGGGCCGGGGTCTGGAGTCGCTGATCCCCATCGACCCGACCGCAGCCGACTCCGGGGGGTTCCGACAGATCCCGGTCGATCAGATTCAGGTCAACCCGGACCAGCCCCGCTCCCGATTCGACGACGAGTCCCTCGAGGAGATGGCCAACTCGATGAAGGAGGTCGGGATCCTCCAACCGATCGTGGTCACCGGTGCCGACGAAGGCTATGTCTTGATCGCTGGGGAGCGCCGTTGGCGAGCAGCCAAGCGGGCCGGGTTGAGTGTGATTCCGGCGGTCATTCGTGAGACCACCGGTCAGCCGACGCTGGTCGAGGCCCTCATCGAGAACGTCCAGCGTCAAGATCTGACCCCGCTCGAGGAGGCTCACGCCTATCAACAGCTCCTGGAAAATTATGGAATGACCCAGGAACAGGTGGCGGGAAGGGTCGGCAAGTCGAGACCCACCATCGCCAACACGTTGCGTCTCCTTCAGTTGCCGGTGGAGGTCCAGGAAATGGTCGATGCAGGCGAGCTCTCCGCCGGGCACGCCCGAGCCCTGGTCGGGATGGAGGACGCCGCCTACGCCACGCATCTCGCCGGCCGTGCGGTCGACGAAGGGTGGAGCGTCCGGCAAATGGAGGACGCGGTGAGGATGCGCAAGGGTGAGCGGCGCAACAGCCCGACCGGTGTTCGTCAGCTTCGGCCAGTAGAGATCATCGAGCTCGAGAAGCGGCTCACCGACCACCTCGGCACCCCGGTGAAGATCAGCTACCGGAACGAGAAGGGCAAGATGGAGATCAAGTTCGGCTCATTGGGCGAGCTGGAGCGGCTCTACCGGATGTTCAACGGTTAGTGGCCCGCCGCAGCAAATTCGCCGGCAGCGTTGGCGAAGAACTCGGTCAAGCCATCGACGACGGAGTACCCGACCTCCTCGTCGAGCTTGCCTCGGGACACGACCACGGCCGGGGCACGGGTCTCCTTGAGGAGGGCGCCGGCGCGGCCCTCGACTTTGCCGCCCAGCGCCGAGGCCAGCGACCGGGCCAGCAGCTCCCCTGCCTCGGACCGGCTGTGCTCCGAGGCGAAGTAGAAGACTGAGTCGTCCCCATCGGGGCTCAGCTGAAAGGCAACGATCAGGTCGGCGCCGAGGACATTGGCCCGATGGGCTCTCAGCCGCTCCGGGACCGATCCATCCTGAGACCTCGACATCACCGGGAGCCCGCCCAGCTCCTGCAGCCCGAGGGCAGCAGCCGACGCCGCCTCCCATGTGACAGACGCCTCATGTGTGTCCCTGCATCCTGCGTCGAGATAGACCCGTGCCCCGGCGACGGTGGGGGGGAGTCGACGGAGCCATTCACGCTCCCGCACGGCCTGGCGGCCCTCCTTCATCTCGCCCCGGGTCACGAGGTGGATCTCGGTCACGACCTCCGGGCCTGCTTTTCCATCTTCTGCCAGGTTGCGGTTGTGCTGGAACTCGATGATGGCCGCTTCGGTCTTGGGCCCGAAGATCCCGTCGATCTTGCCCACGTCGAAGCCGAGAGAGCTGAGACGGGACTGGATCTCTGAGACGTCCTCCCCCCGCATCATCGGCCGGCGTAAGAAGAGCATCCGGTCACCGAGTCGGTACCCGGCCTCGTAGAGAGAGCGCCAGGTGTCGGGCCCGACGATGCCGTCGACGTGCAGCCCCCTGGCCCTCTGGAATTCCTCGACCGCCGACCTGGTGCCGTCGCTGAAGTTCGATGGGGGATCCGGCTCGGTGGGGTAGCCCAGGGCGTCGAGACGTTCCTGGATGTCCTTTACCGCGGCCCCTTCATCATCGAGGCGATAGAGACGCATGAGGGTTATAGGTTATAGGTCATAGGTTTTAGGCACCTACGACCTACCACCTACCACCTAAAACGCTTCTACAAGAACTCGGAGAGTTCTTGTAGAAGCCTGTGCTTGGGGGCGGCGCCGACGATTCTCTTCTTCTCCACCCCGTCCTGGAAGAGGATCAGGGTGGGGATGCTCATCACGTCGTGCTGTGCCGCCGGCATCGGGTTGTGGTCGACATTGAGCTTGCCGATGGTGAGGCCCGCATGCTCCTCGGCGATTTCCTCGAGCACGGGGGCGATTACCCGGCAGGGACCACACCATTCGGCCCAGAAGTCGACCAGGATCGGTGTATCGGCGCTGATGGCGTCGTTGAAGGTGCCGTCGTTGAGGGTGACGATGTTCTCGGCCATAGCTTTGGTGTCTCCTTGAGGGTCAGGATCTCAGTCCAGGCCGGCGAGCCATCGCTCTGCGTCGATGGCTGCCATGCACCCGGTCCCTGCTGCAGTGACCGCCTGGCGATAGGTGTGGTCGGCAACGTCTCCGGCGGCGAACACTCCGTCCACATCGGTGCGGGTGCTGCCGTCGGGAGACTTCACGATGTACCCATTCTCGTCCAGATCGAGCTCTTCGGCGAACAACTCGGTGTTGGGCTTGTGCCCGATGGCCACGAAGACCCCATTGGCCGCCAATTCCCGCTTCTCGCCGCTGATGGTGTCCTCGAGGGTCACTTTCTCGACCGTGGTGTTCCCATCGATCTCGGTCAGCACGGTGTTCCAGAGGACCTCGATCTTCTCGTGGTCGAGGACACGTTGCGCCATGATCTTCGAGGCGCGGAACTCGTCTCGGCGGTGGACGATCGTGACCTTGGAGGCGAATTTGGTCAGGAAGAGCGCCTCTTCCATGGCAGTGTCACCACCACCGACGACAACCAGCTCCTGGTCCCTGAAGAAAAAGCCGTCACAGGTGGCACAGGCCGAGACCCCGCGCCCGGTCAACTCCTCCTCACCTGGGATGCCCAGCCACTTGGCGGTGGCGCCGGTGGCGACGATGACGGCATCGGCCGTGTAGTCGTCCCCTCCGACCTTGACCTGGAGCGGTCGGGAGCCGAAGTCGACCTCGGTGACGTCGACCTGCTGCATGCGGGCACCGAAACGCTCGGCCTGCTTGCGGAACTGATCCATCAGCTCTGGCCCGAGGATGCCGTCGGGGAATCCCGGATAGTTCTCGACATCTGTCGTGATCATCAGCTGGCCGCCGGCAGCCACCCCCTCGAACACAAGCGGGTCGAGATCGGCGCGGGCGGCATAGAGGGCGGCGGTCAATCCCGCCGGCCCGGAGCCGATGACGATCAACTTCTCGTGACTCATCTCTGTATCAGATCCTCTTCAACCACAGGTAGGTGCCCGCCCCGACGAAGAGGACGCCGAAGACCGCGAAGGCCCCGGCCGTGGTGAGCGGGATCTCGAGGGCCCCGAATATCGCCAGAAACAGGAACAACAACGCGGACAACCCAAGCGTGGCCGCCAGGATTCCCAGCCCGGTGACGCGGATCCCCTTGGCCACGCGGTCGACTGTCAGCGAACGGACCTTGATCGTGATCTGCTCGAGGATCTCGGCAAACCTGGCGGCTAATTCCTCCATTGACACTGAGATTAGTTGCCCCGACGTCGCAGTCGGCTATCCGACGTAGACGATCTCACACACGGGGAGCGCGACGAAGGTGACGATGGGCTCGGCCTCGGGATCCTCCGGCATGACCAGTAGATAGATCTGATCGGGCTCGATCTCGTCGACCACGACGTGCTCGTCGAGAGCGAGGCGGGCCAGGCACTCTTCGACGTCCCGGTCGGTGCCCAGGGTGGCCACTCGATCGGCCTGAGCGGCCCGCGCCTCGTCTGCGAGCTCCTGGAAGGGCAACGGGAGGCTGTCCTCACCACCAGCAGAGGTCTCGGCTGTGGCGGCTGTGGTTTCCGTAGCGGACTCACTGTCATCGTTTCCTTGAGCGACGAAGGGGACTTCCTCGGTCGGGGCGTCTTCGACGGCGCCGTCCTCGGCCGAGGCCTCGGCCACCGTGGTGTCGGAGGCCTCCCCGCCACCGGCGAACTCGACATTGTTGAGGACTCCGACCAGCCCGGCGACGACGAAGAGACCGGCGGCCACGTAGGAGAGACGCTGCCACCAGGGTGTGGTCGATGCTTTCCCCGGCTCGCGGCGAAGCTCCGTCCACAGATCGCGGTGAAGGGCAGCCTTCTCCAGGTCGGTCATCTCCGCGGCGGGAGCGGCAGCCAGCCATCCGATGACTTCGGTCTGGGCGCGGTACTCGTCACGGCACTCTTGACAGCTCTCGATGAGGGCGCGTGCCTCTGCCTCATCGCTCAGGGAGCCATCAGCGAGGGCAGCGATCAGATCGAGGGGGTGGTCATGCATTCGAAACTTTGGACGGTCTCATTGGTGGTTTTGGTTCCCCAGGTGCTTGGCGAGAAGACGACGACCGCGGAAGACACGTGACTTGACGGTCCCAATGGGCACCCCGAGGATCTCGGCGACCTCGGGGAGGGACAACCCTTCGAGATCGGAGAGAATCACCGCATTGCGGAAGTCGGCAGGCAGTTGGGCCAGGGCACCCTCGATCTCTGGTCGAACGGCGGCAGATTCGATTGCCTCCTCGGCCGAGGGGTCCGACGGGTCGACGTGATCAGGGAGGCTCTCTGACGGCCGTCGCTGTGCCCGCCGGAGCTGGTCGTAACAGGTGTTCACCGCGATCCGATAGATCCAGGTCCCCACCGCCGATCGGCCCTGGAATTGGCCCGCCTTGCGGAACACGGTGAGGAACGTGTCCTGGGTGGCGTCGAGCGCCTTTTCCCGATCTCCCAGGATGCGGAGGCAGACCGAGAACACCCGGTCCTGGTGACCCCGCATGACCGCGTCGAATGCCTCCCGGTCTCCGGAGACGACCCGAGTCAGCAGCTCGGCTTCGTTGCCGGGGACCGTCACGGCGTGAATCGTACTTCTCCGAGCTCTCCGTAATAGGTTCCGTCCGGCTGCTGGGGGAAGTCGGTCATCCACAACAGCCAGTGCCCGCCCTCACGTCTCGGTAGGGGGAAGAGGGTCGTGCTCGACTCCGCGGTCCCGCTCAGGGCACGCTCCCAACCGTCGATGTCATCAGGGGGGTCCTGGGACCAGTAGATGCCGAACTCGGTGCCACTGGTCAGCCCCACCAACTGCACCGCCGACGGGGCGCCGCTGACCTGGAAGCGAAGCCCCACACCGGGTTTCACCAGCGAAACAGGATCCTGATATCTCTCCGATCTCCAGATCGTCGAGGCACTGCCGTCGAGGACATCGCCGATGGCCTCGTCGTTCTCGCCACCTTCCCCGAAGGGGTCGAAGGCGCCGAAGTCGACCACTCTCACCGGGCCCGGAGCGATGGTGGTGGCACTGGCTGTGGTGGTCGTGGTCACCGGGTCGGCGCCGAGCGTGGTCGTGGGGGAGATAGGGATGATCCCGCCCCCTCCGATGAAGAGCCGTCCGAACGCCACCAGACCCACCGCCAGGACAACCAGTCCGACGGCAACGTAGAGCAGGCGTCGGGAGGTAGACAGCGGCTCGGGTTGCGCCGGGCGCAGGGTGGGAGAGGCGAGGAGCGCCTTCTCCAGGTCGGCGGCGCCGAGGTTGCCGGACTGTGCGGAGCGGAGGACACGATCGATTGCCCTGGGGACTCCGTCGATGCTCTCTGAGGGCGGCGGCCCGCCGGGGGTCGACCCGGTGAGGGCGGTCTCGAGGGCGGAGGCCAGCGCTCGGACATCGCCGCCCTGATCGGTGCGCGCCTCTCGACCGAACGCCCCGAGCTTGGCTGGATGGGCAACCGACCACGAGATGGCGGCCAGGTCGATCTGGCCGTGGATTGCGCCCGACTCGTGTAGGGCGGCCAGGGCCCCCGCCAGACCCGAGGCGTTGGGGAGGAACTCTTCGAGACCAACCGTCTGATCCGCCGCCAGCCGGTCGGCCGCCGATGCCCCGCCGGTCCACTCACAGACCGCGTAGGCGCCGCCAATGACGTCTTCGACCTCGAACACCCGGGAAAGATGGGGATGTCCGGTCTTGGCGGCCCCGCTCACGCTCGCCACGAACCGGTCCCTTCGCTCCTGGCTCGATTCCGGTCCGAGAGAGCGGATGAGGACAGGGCGCTCGAGAGAGGTGTCGGTCGCCAGCCACTCCTCGATGTCGTAGTCGCGCCCGAGTCGCATCTCGAGGCGGTAACGGTCGGAGACCGGTGGTGCCATGGCCCTAGTTCAGCACCGGGCAGCCCTCAAGCCCCATATCTCAACAAATGAAGTGGTGTCTCCCGGGCCCGAAACCCCTCCCGCTCGTAGAGGCGGCGGGCCCGATCGTTCTCGGGGCGGAGGTTGAGCACGAGCGCTCGCGCCCCGCGTTTTGACGCCCATCGAGCGGAGGCTCGAACCAGCGAGCTGCCGATGCCTTGGCCGGTGAGCAGGGGGGCAACGGCCACCCGTTGCAGGTATGAGACTGTCAGCTGGGATCCCACCAAGGCGTAGCCGGCGAGCTCGTCGTCGACCCGGGCTGTGAAGACCATGGCGCGCGGCGTGGCTCTCATCGCCTCGACCAGCCCCGCCTCGCTCATCTTCCAGAACCCTTCGAAGGCGAGGCCGTCGATCTCCAGCAGGGGGCCCCAGTCGGGAGTGTTGGTCGGCTCGACCTCGTGCTCGGGCGGGTCGATCGCGGTCCCCAAGGCCAACTCCATCACGTCGAGAAGGTGGAACAGGGTGAAACCGGCCGACGTCCACACTTTCGTGGCCGAGGGATAGAGAGCGGGGGAGTAGACAATGCCCGATCCCCTCGGC
>Ga0299914_10002351_pt1 | contig 13005 bp, 13 predicted proteins | sample RVTome_10_FD_201361 | JGI IMG/M metagenome (GOLD analysis project Ga0299914, IMG submission 201361) | Soil microbial communities from uranium-contaminated site in the Upper Colorado River Basin, Wyoming, United States - RVT153D57 (version 2) ...
CGGTGACTGCCTCGCGGAAGCCGTCGGGGTCCTCGACCCAGGGCAGGTGACCGGCCCCGGCGAGGGTGATCCGCCGCGCATCGGGCCAGGCCTGATGGAGGGAGTCCACCGCCCAGCGGGGGCGGACATCGCGGGCACCGTCGATGATCAGCGTCGGTGTGTCCAGTGTGCGGCACCGGGCGATCACGTCGGTGTCGGTGAGGTATCGGCTGTTCTCCTCGCCCAGCGCAGCGTTGCACTCCCAGTTGATCTCGAACCACGGTGTGGCCAGCTTCTCGGCCTGCGCCACGGCGCAGCTCTCGTCGGGGAAGTCGGCCGACCACTGCAGTATGGCCAGCTCCCGGTCCTCGGCGGGGGTACGGGCGCGGCGGTCTAGCTGTTCCCAGCGTGGCAGGTCGCCGCCCAGGCGTTGGCGGAAGCTGTGCGTGAACGCCGGTCGCCAGGTGGAGTGGGGGTCGATGCCGGTGCCGCTGACATAGATCAGGTGGCTGACCCGGTCGGGGTGTTGCAGCGCGTACCGCAGCGCCAGCGTCGCCCCCCAGGAGTGTCCCAGAAGCGCCGTCCGCGCTCCGGCCAGCTGGTCGCTTGCCGCGTCGAGGTCGGCCAGATAGCGCGCCACGGTATAGGGGCCGCAGTGCTCGGAGCGCCCACAGCCACGCTGGTCCCATCGCACCACGCTGGCCACCTGCGCGAGTCCGGCGGCAAGGTCATCGAACATGTCCCACAGCCCCGGCCCGCCATGGCAGAACACCAGCGGAGGTCCGTGTCCGCTCCGGGTGCCCCACAGCCGGCACCCGTCATCGGCGTACACCGCGTTATTCACGGGAACAGTCTGCGGCAAAGCGGGGCAACCTCACACCAGCCATCCTGGCGAACGCCGCCTCGGCCTGCACCTCGTACTCCCGGACCGCCGGCAGGTCGCGGTGGCGCAACAGCACCGGATGCAGGTGCCGGACGCTGTCGACCGCCCGGACCGATCCGACACTCACCGCGTCCAACAGCGCTCGACTGGCCACCCGGCACGCCTCCTCCACCTCGCCGAGTGCCACCAGGCTTCGGGCCAGCCACCCGCCATACAGTGCGGCGCTCCTCGGCCCACCGCCGCCACCACCTACTCGGGCGGCGAGCAGCCTCGCCGCCCGCAGCGGCCTGCCGATTGCCGCCAGGCACCGGCCGGTCATCGCCGTGAGTTCATCCTCAGTCAGCCAGTACAGCCACTGCGGGTCCCCGTCCGGCCCGGTCCGGTCGGCGAGCCGTTCCGCGTGCACCAGTGCGGCTTCGGCATCCGGCCGGTTCCCGAGCCGGGCAGCCGCCAGCGAGGCGCGGTGCAGCAGCAGCACCCGGGTCAACGTGCAACCCGGGCCATCTGGGAGCCCTGCCATGCCGGTCCGGGCCAGCAGCAGCGCCTCCTGCGCGTCCTGCGCGGCCAGGCTCTGATGGCTGAGCGCAGCGAGGACGTACGCGGCCAACCGCCGGTCTCCGGCACCGGCTGCGGCCTGCAGCGCCACCCGGTAGGCCCGCCGTGCCGACGGGTAGTCACCGGCATCGGCGTGGACCCACCCCGCGAGCTGCGCCTGCCCGGCCACCACCTGAAGAGCCCGGCGCTGACTCCCGTCTCCGATCGCCGGCAGCACCGCGATGGCCTCACGCAGCGCCCGGTCGACAGTGCCGGCGAGGTCGAGCCCGCCGACAACGTCGTCGATCCGGCGCAACCTGCCCAACCGAGCTTCCAGGCGGCCGAGTGCGTCCCACCCGGTTCCGTCGCAGGGTGTGGACTCGCCGTCGGCGGCGCCGCGGTCCGATGCTGGGCTCACCCCCGGCGGCCCGGCCAGCCACGCATGCGCCAACTGCTGGACGTCGCGGATGCCGCCGTGGTCCAGCGCCGCCAGCAGATCAGGTGCGGCCAACGGGCGCCAGAACCGGAGCTGGCGACCCCGGCGCACCGTGCGGTCGAGGCGACCGTCCGCAGCCGCCACCGCCGCTTCCAGCTGCTCCAGCGGCGCATCGAGGAGCACGGCGAGCCACTGGCGCCAGAACGAGCTGGGCACCCGTTCCTCCCGCTCCCACCGCGACACCTCATGCCGGCTGACGGTGGGCATACCCGAAACGTCGCACAACTTCGTGGCCAGCCGCAGCTGGCTCCAGCCCTGGGCGGCCCGCAGCCGCTGCAACAGCGCACCGATCGACTCCCGGCGCGCATCCCACGGCCCGGAAGGGACTCGCTGGCGCACGGGTAGGTCGATTTCTACGTGCCGACGTGGCGCTCGGGGCCGGCGTCCCGGGGTGGGTCTGGCCTGTATGGACATCCGTTTTGCTGCGAGCAGGTCAGGTCGACCATCGACGCCACGCGGCGCCGTTCGCGGTATGCCTGCTCGCACAGCGCCGCCCAGAACTCGCTCGCCTCGCGCGGGAACAGCGCGGCCAGCCCCTCGGTGACCTGCTTGGAGACCTGCCCTCCGAGACGTTCGCTGAGCTGGTCCACATCCAGCTCGACCGTGATCCCCGCAGCCTGGCTCAGGACTTCACCCATGTGCTCGTTCCTCCCATGTCGTTGGTTGGGACGCGGCACCGCAGTGAGCGGGGCGCCGCGACGAAGGCTCCGCGTCGGCTCCACCGTGGGCGGAACCATTGCATTGCCGCCATGTCGCTGGTTCCGATCCTGTTTGGTCGGCGCTACCCTGGGCAAGACCACGCGCCCTACCAGCCCGCCAACAACATCAGGACCATCCTCAACACGGAACGCGGTTATGCCACAGCGACGACGCACACCCGCCACCGAGTACTTTGGAGCCGAGCTTCGGCGTGCCCGCGAAGGTGCGGGCCTTTCCCGTGAAGAACTCGGAAAGCTGACCGGCTACGTCGCCGGCACGATCGCCCAACTGGAGATCGGCGAACGCTTCCCCCAGCCCAGGTTCATCGACTGGCTGTGCGAGCACTTCCAGACCGACCAGTTCAGGCGGATCTACGACACGCTGCTACGCCGCGACGCCTACCCGGAAAGCTTCCGCCCATGGATCGACATCGAGCAGGCGGCCAGTGTCCTACGCTCCTACGAGCTGTCGGTCATCCCCGGACTGCTGCAGACCGAGCAGTACGCCCGAGCGCTGCTCCTCTCCACGGGTGATGGTGTCGAGGCCAGAGTGGCCGCCCGCCTGGAGCGGCAGGCGATCCTCGAACACGAGCGGCCGCCGACGCTGATCTTTCTGGTCAGCGAAAACGCACTCAGCCAGCCCGTGGGAAGCAACGAGATCATGCGACAGCAGCTGAGCAAGCTCGCCACCGCCGCCGAGCGGTGGATCGTCCAGGTAGTCCCGCTCGCCGCCGAGACCTACATCCGCCTCGACGGCTCGTTCGTGATCGCCACGGTGGAGGGCGAAGACGTGGTGTACACGCCCACGCAGCTTCGTGGGTACGTCATCGACAACCTTGACCTGGTCGCCGACGCCAAGTGGCGGTGGGAGGCGATACGATCGGAGGCGCTGCCGAGGCGGCAGTCAAAGGACTTCATCCTGGAGCTGGCCAACGGTCATGAGTAGCCTCAACTGGCGGAAACCGTCGCGTTCCGGTGCGAATGGGGATAACTGCGTGGAAGTCGCGACCGACGGCGACCGAGTGCTGGTGCGCGACAGCAAGCAGCCGCACGGCCCCGTGCTGGCTGTCACCGCGGCAGAGTGGCGGACCTTCCTCGACCAGCTCGCCAGCCCGCCGCAGACCTAGCAAACGACACGCCAGCTGCTGTGGTTGTCAGATCCCATGATCTTCTGTCAGATGTCGATTCCTGACACGCCCCTGTGACGACAGGTCGTCGAGCTACCGTCGCCACATCCCTTCTGTAACTTACGTTCCCGAGCACCGGCTCACCTGATCCCCTGGCCGCGCGAGCGCGCACTGCCCACCGGCTACCCGGTCGGCCACGCTACTGGCCAGCGGTTCACAGCCGCATCGGGTCATGCACAACGCACCGGTCGCGGGCGACCAGCGGGCGTTCCGCGCGCCGACCCGCCGTTGCGGGCCACATCTGACCCTTCCCCATGGCGACACCCATTCCCGGGTGCCGCCGACTCGTTCTGACCGAAAGGAGCGCCCCCAACCGGTACCACCGGGATATTCCTAACCCCCGAATAGCCCCGGCTTCTGGACTTTCTTCGTGCCCACGACGGCACTCGAACCTTGACAACTGCATAGCGGAAAGGCTTGCAATGGAGGTGGCGCCGGCGAACGTAGTGGGCTCCGGGAGCCCTGGTAGGTATGCTCCAGGTCCCGGGCAGCCGCGTAGCCGGGACGGCGAGGTCACAACCCAGTGGCTGTGGGCGACTCCGTCGGCAGGCGGGTAACCGTGGGCTCATGGCGCCACTCGTCGAACAGGATCTCCGCGCTTGGTGCCTTGCCCGCTTGCAGGTGGGTCTGCACATCCCGGACGTAGATGGCCTCGCGCTGGCCGGTTGACGCCGTGAACAGCGGGTCAATCTGACACTCCGCGAACTTCGCCGTCTTCGTGGGGCCGGCCCACATGGCATCGAGCGCGCGAGTGGTCAGGTGCAGCAGAGCGAGGCCGGTCCACGGATCGAAGTCGATCTGACCACCTGAGCTGGCCGCGCCGTGACCCCGAGGTAACTACAAACTGTTTAAACTTAAGATCTCACCTTGCTCCCGCGTAGATTTTAAGCTACCATGGGTGAGTCCTAAGGCATCGACGCGGGGAGGGACCGGCGTGGCGGATGAGAACGAAGAGTACGAGGAGACCTACGAATCCTGGCAGGAGCTTCGTGACGCGGTCGACGCTCACGATGGCGTTCTGCGAGTCAGCATGTGGAGCTTGAGAGAGATCACCGGGAAGTACCGGCTCAAGGTTCACGTCGTGGCGGGGATCAGCGAGGCGCTCCTGGACGTGGGGCTAGTGCACCTGCCGCCGGATCTGCCTCGTAATCAGAACGAGTACGTTGTGGTCTTCAGGGCGTCGAGTGACGCAGCGCACATCGTCAACGCGGTGCGCAACGGCTCCAGCAGCGAGGCGGCTGAGCAGGCCCTTCGTAAGGTCAACACCTCCGATACGCTCAAGACCGACCGCAAGAACGAAGCGAAGCTCGAGGACCTCGCCAGCAAGGTCGATGAGCTCGAATCCGTCATTAAGGAGTTCCGCGACATCCTGGCGGCGTGAGCCGTCACGGCGGATTGCCACTGGCGGACGATCTTGCAGCGGCGTAGCCGGTCCAGTTACCCCCGGCGATGTTGGTCCACTTGACCGCGGTGGTCGGGTGGATGCCGAGGATGCCGGCGAGCATGGCGGGTGGGATCTCGGCGGTGAGCTGCAGGAGCGCGGCGTGGCGCATCCCGCGGCCGGTGATGCCGATGCGGCGGAGCCGTTTCGCGAGCGGACCGGGCGCGGCGTGTTCGCCGGCTCGGGTGCTGGGGAACAGCCACTGGTTGGGTAGGTGGGAGGCGGTACCGACGCGTCGATGATGCGGCAGCTTGGTGATCAGCGTCGCGAAGGGCTCGGGTAGTTCGAGGTGGTCGGGTCCAAGCGCGACGGTTACTCGCCCGTCGGTGGTCTCGACGTGTGCCGTGGTGAGCAGGACGATCCGGGTGATCGGCTGCGCGTAGAGCACCACGAGGGCGCCGGCGACGCGGTCGGCGATGTCGAGGGTGTCGTCGTGCACCAGCCGCCTGGCTATCGTCCAGCGCTGCTCGGAGCCTGCGGGGGTGTCGGGCCCGCCAGGACGGAACGCAGGCAGTTGCAGGGTCTTGGGCAGGTGCCCGCGCTTGTGTGTCCAGGTCAGGAACGAGCGGATGTGGGTTCGCGTCCGCGGCGGCGTGGCGAACCAGCCGTCGATGCCGCTTTGGCGGCAGGTGCCGAGCTGACGCCCGGCCTGGTGTAGGGCGGTGACGAAGGCGACCACCTGGTTGAGGGTGGCCCGCGCGTTGTGGATCGCGGTGGTGAGGTCGCGTCCACGGTCGGCGCCGCGGCGAAGCTGCGCCAGCACCCGCCAGCGCAGCCACGCTTGGACGGTGCGCCGGTCGACCTCGGGTACCTCCTCCAGGAGGGGGGACAGTTCCGCGCTGAGCCGCTCGACCAGACGGTGCGGGTCGGCGGGCAGCGCCCCGGCGGCCACGAGCAGCGCCCGCAGGTGCTGCAGGTCGCGGCCGGGTGGCAGCTGGTCGAGCGCGGCGTGAATGCACGGCATCCGCCCCTGGTGCAGCGCCGGGCCTCGGTCTCGTTGCGATGCACCGCGGTGTTCCACTCGTGGAAGACCTGCACCGGATGCGTGCCGAAGTGCTGCTGGCACACCTCGTCCCAGCCGTAGCACTGCGCGGTCACGTACCCGAGGAACAGCGAGACCGCGTTCTGGTAGCTACGCAACGTCGAATGCGCCAACCCCCGCGAGACCAGGTCCGAGCTCCACTCCTCGACATCAGCCGGCGTCCACTTCCACGGGTAGTCGTTGGTGAACGCCACGAACCGGCGCACCTGCAACATCCGCTGCTCAATCGTGGGCGCGCTCAGCAGGCGTGACCGCTGCTGCGCCGCCCACCCCGCCAGCATCGCCTCGAGCACAGCCTCCTCCGGCTGCAAGAACCGAACCCCCGATGCCAGCACCGCCGACGCCGTACCCGGCAGCGGTTCCGCATCGAGCTGGCGCTCGGCCCGCACCCGAGGCACCCCACACACCTCCAAACCGAAGGGAGACAGATGAACGCATCGTTCATCAGATGCAAACGAGGCCCACCCGTCCTGGTCACGGCCACCGGAACGCCGACAACCCCACCTGGACGGTCACACTTCCGCGATCCCTTTACCAGCAACAGCAACGAACACCCAACACCACGAATCATTCATCCAATGCAATAAAGGAGCATTGATGGCGCACGAGATCGAACAGTTCAACGACGGCACCGCCGCGTTCTTCTCCGCCCGTACCGACGCCTGGCACCGGCTCGGCACCATCACCACCGGCTGCCTCACCGCCGCCGAGGTGATGGACGTCGCCCTGCTGGGCGGCTGGGACGTGCGCACAGAGAAGCTACGCACCGTCGAGTCCCACGCCAAGGTACCGGCCAAGTTCGCCACCACCCGCCTACACCCCAAATCCGGCCAGCGGGAGGTGCTCGGGCTGGTCGGCACCCGCTACCAGGTCGTACAGAACGAGCAGGCCTGCCAGCTGCTCGACATGATCGTCGGCGAGACCGGGGCGCACTTCGAAACCGCCGGCAGCCTACGAGGCGGGCGCGAGGTGTTCGTCACCATGAAACTGCCCGAGACGCTGACCGTGGCCGACGTCGACCCCGTAGACCTGCACCTGGCCGTGTGCACCTCCCACGACGCCTCCCGGCTCGCCCGCGTGCTGCTCACCCCGATCCGGATCGTCTGCGCCAACACCCAGGCCGCCGCGTTCGCCGACAACCGGGGCGAGTACACCTTCCGCCACACCGGAGACATCACCGCCAAGCTGGCCGACGTCCGCCAGGCCCTCGGCCTGCTACCGACCTACCTGGACCAGTTCCAACAGGCCGCCGAAAAGATGGCCGACACCCCGCTGGAATGGCCCCAGCTGCACACCCTGGCCCACCAGCTGTGGCCACTGGCCGAAGACGCCGGCGAACCCGCCTACCTCAAGCAGCTGGCCCGCGACCGCGACCTGAAGAACCTGTTCGAGCAGGCACCCACCCAGCAGCAGATCCGCGGCACCGCCTGGGCCGGCTACCAGGCCATCACCGAGTGGCTCGACCACGGACAACCCGCCCGCAGCGAACACCACCGCGCCAACAAGATCCTCACCGACAGCACGGTCACCAACCTCAAGCGGCGCGCCTTCTACACCCTGGCCGCCTGACCCACCCAACCCTCCGGCAGCGGCGGTGCAGACCCAGCGGTCTGCACCGCCGTTCCCATACCCGCTCCACCGCTTCGTAAAGGAGGACCATCCGATGAACCCCGTATCCCAGCATCCTGCTCCGATGACCGGCCAGCCCGCCCCGCAGCCGAACCGGGAGCAGATGCGCCGGCGGTGCGTGTTCGACCTGTGGCTGGACTGCGGCCACATCACCACCGTCGCCGCCGAGGGCTGGTACCCGGTCTCGGTGGCCTGCTGCAACCGGCTCGGCGGCACCATCCTCCGCGGCCACTACCTGCCCTACGCCTCCGGCGTCGACTACGTCCACGTGCTGTCCGAACACTACGAGCACCAACCCGAAGCAACACCCCCCGCACCGGTGCGGCTGCTCGGTCGCCGACTACGTACCGACCAGCCGTACCAGCCCGACCACCGCTGGGCCCAGCCCACCGCCGGACGCTTCCCCGCCCGGGTCGGCGCCACCTGGAGCATCGACGGCTCCCACGCCACGGCAGCAGTCACCGACCCTTGACCGGCTCCGCCGCCCACCATCCGATGTGGGTAGCGCTATCCGAACCCCTGCGGCCCGCCCATCGGCGGGCCGTCGACCAAATGGACCCGGGACGCCCGCCTAGACAACGACGCGTCCCGGGTTCTCCAAGCGAATTGGAGGACTCCAGTGTCCACCCTTACCATCGCGGCCACCACCGGAGTGATCGCCCTCGCCGCCGGGTGGCTGACCGCCGCCCGGACCATCTCCCACCAACGCCGGCTACTCGCCCACGCGCTGTGGCTCAGCCAGCACGACCCGCTGACCGGACTACCCAACCGCACCCACGCCCAGCACCTGTTCACCCGCCGGACCACCACCGCCGGACCGACCGCCCTGGTCCTGCTCGACCTCGACCGATTCAAGCAGGTCAACGACACCCACGGCCACCACGCCGGGGACCAGCTACTCGCAACGATCGCCGCCCGGCTGGCCGGGGCCGCCACCGGCAACGGCGGGCACGCCGCCCGCCTGGCCGGCGACGAGTTCCTCCTGATCCTGCCCATCGCTCCGGGCGGTCTCGACAACACGGTTCAGACGATCCAGCGCACGATCAGCACCTCGGTGGAGATCACCACCGAGCAGACCGTGCGGCTCACCATCACCGCCACCGCCGGCATCACCTGGTGCCACGGCACCGGCGCCGACTGGCACAGCCAGCTGCGGCAGGCCGACCTCGCCCTCTACCACGCCCGCGCCCGCGGGCTGGCCTACCAGTTCTACCGGCCCGGCATGCGCATGCCCCACCGGCCACACCGGCACGGGCCGCGGCTACGCGACCAACGCCCGGAGGCCACAACATGAACACGCACCAGAGGCTCACCGAGCCCGCCACCGACGACCTTGCCCCGCACTACGTGTTCGCACCGCGGCTGGTCGGCCACCTGGCCCACGGCGAGATGACCATAGAACCCCTGCTCGGCGCGGCACGGGTAGCGCAGGTCAGGCACGAAACACACGACCCAGACCCGGCCTTCAACGAAGGATTCGTCCACGTCACCTGGCGCGACGAGCACGGGCCAGGCCAGGCGACCGGGCGGTACCCGGCCCACCAGTCGTTCGAGGTACGCATGCCCAACCTCGCCGACCGGCTGCTGGTACGACGCGGCATCGACCAAGCCGTCTGGCTCAAACAGGAGATCACCGACGCCATGGCACGGCTGATCGCAGCCCACCTGCACACCGGAGCGCCCAGCGCCCTGCACCGCTTCATGCTCGACGGCAGCATCGGCGAGAACCTCCACGACGAACTGGAGACAGTCGCCAGGCACCGCCAGTACGCCCGGGAATGGGCCGGCGCGATGGTCCGGTACTGCCTGGCCAGACCAGACACCGGTCCGATCACCTCCTGGACCCGGCCCGCCATGAACCAGGCAGAGACACGGGCCGAGGCATGGCTGACCACCGCCGGAGTCAACGTCGACGAACTGCCCGACCAGCCGAAAGCACGCCACGACCGAGCCACCCACCCCCAGCGGCACCCGAACCTGCTGAGCCGCAAGACCATGAAAACCGAAACCGCCGCACAGCTCATCGACGCAGCGTTCACCCTGGGCCTCGTGGCGGGCAGGTCGCAGGTCAGCCCGAGCGCAGCGCGATACCTCATCAGCAAGCACGGCCTGCCCACAGCGCGTTGGGCCGCGGACAGTCGCGCCTGAGAACCGCCGGGCTACGACCGCTGCGGCCTTACCCAACGCCACGCGGAGGGCGTAGAACGCACGGCGACCCCTTTTGAACGTCCTACGCCGGACTTGACATGCCCGATGGATGGAGCGGCGATCCGCCCTGCGGGCACAGCCACCGCAAATGCCGCCTACCGGCGGATCGAACAACCGGACCACCCAAGACCGACAACATCGGTTCCCGTCAGGACGGAGGGAGTCCCCCTGTGCGCATCAACCACGCTCGCCCTGTCGAGCTTCGACCCGCAGGAGTCCTATGCCACAAGCACTCCCAGCTGAACCGGCTGGCCACCACGAGGGCCAGGCGACCAGCCCGCCCACCCGCCGCAACGTACCTGACCGGCACGGCCGCCGCCAGCCGACCACCACCGCCACCAACACAACCGGACCCCGCAGGACCACCGGTCCCCGGTGGACCGTCGGTCCACCAAAGACGGCCCCGATGACCGCCGAGCAGTACCAGCGGGCGGTCCACGCATGGGCGGCACTGATCGCCACCTGGTGGGCCGCACACCCACCCGACCCCCGTGGAGACGACAACCCATAGCCCATCCCGGGTGCTGCGGCCAAGCGAAAGCTTGGCCGCAGCACCACCCCCACCCACCGGAGCAAAGCAATGGCCACCAAACGCAACAAACCGACCCGGCGGCTGGAGACGATCACCCCGGACACGGTCATCCGAGTCGCGATCTACACCCGCCGCTCCACCGACGACGAACACCAGCCCTACAGCCTCGAAGCCCAACTCCAGAAGCTCACCGCCTTCGTCGCCTCCCAACCAGGCTGGAAGATCACCCTCACCTTCTCCGACGACGCCTCCGGCGCCACCCTCGACCGACCCGGCCTGACCAAGGCTCTCGCCGCGGCCCGGGCAGGCCGCTACGACCTGCTGCTGGTCTACCGGCTCGACCGGTTCAGCCGCCGCATCCGCGACCTGGCCGCCCTGATGGACGACCTCGACGCCGCCGGGGTGGCCTTCCGGTCAGCCACCGAACCCTTCGACACCGCAAGCCCCGCCGGCAGGCTGTTCATGCAGATGCTCGGCGCGTTCGCCGAATTCGAGCGCGAGGTCATCATCGACCGCGTCATCGGCGGCATGGAACGCAAAGCCGCCAAGGGCGAATGGACCCACGGACCCCGCCCCTACGGCTACCTCGTCGACACCACCACCCACAAGCTGTTCCCCCACCCCGACGAACAGCACACCGTCCGGGAGATCTTCCACCTCTACGCCGGCAGCCGAATGGGAACCAGAGCCATCGCCGAACGACTCAACTCCCACGGCAAACGCACCCGCGCCGGCAAGCCCTGGTCCGGACACACCATCGGCCGGATGCTGGCCAACCGGCTCTACATCGGCGAGGTCGCCTTCCGGGACGTGACCGCCACCAACGCCCACCCGCCCCTGGTCGACCCGGACCTGTTCGCCCAGTGCCAACGCATCCTCGACGCCCGCGGCGAGGCCCACTCCCAGCGGGCCGCGGCCAACAGCGACTACCACCTGACCGGGCTGATCACCTGCCCCAAGTGCGGACACAAGTACGTCGGCACCTCGGCCACCGGCAAGCTGCGCCGCTACCGCTACTACACCTGCTTCGCCCGCGCCCGCTACGGACCCACCGGCTGCGACGCCAAGCGCATCGACGCCGACCTCGTCGACGACGCCGTCACCCACGCCCTGATCGACTTCTACCAGCGCACCGACCTGATCGACCGAGCCATCGCCGCCGAACAGACCCTCCGCGCCGAGAACAGCCACCAGCACACCGCCGAACTCGCCACCATCACCACCAAGATCAACACCACCGAGGCGGCCATCGACCGCTACCTGACCGCCTTCGAGAACGGCACCCTGGACGAACGCGCCTGCGGCCACCGCATCCGCGACCTGGCCGTCAAGCTCGACCAACTCAACGCCCGCCGAGAAGAACTCACCCAGCTCACCGGCCACGCACCCGCCCCGCCAGACCCCGCAGCGATCGAACACCTCCGGCAGCACCTCGCCGACGTGCTCACCCACGGCACCCCCGGCCAGCGCAAAGCCATCATCGAAACCCACATCGCGGAGATCAAGATCGACGGCACCCGCCTCGTCCCCATCTTCATGATCCCAACCGGAAACGGCGACGGGCCGGCCGAAACATCGACCGACCCTGAATTTCGCACAATGGTGCGGGTTGTGGACCGGACGTGGCAGAATCAGAACCACGTTTCCGCAGTTCAGGGGCCGGTTGTGGTCGTCCGGCCGGTCCGGAAGCGGGTCCTGGTGGACTCCTGACGGTCGACCACGGCGCCGGCCGCCGGCCGGGCTAGGGCAGTAGTCGTGCCGCCATCCCAGGCGGTCGGGCATCCGCCGCGGGCGGCGGTCGGTCGCCGCCGAGGTCGGTACAGTGTGCGATCGTCGCGTCGTCGGCGGGCACCGCGTGGCGCGCCTCCGCGTGGCGGACACGCCGGATGACTTCGGCGGGTCCGCTGGCGGCCAGGACGGCCATGACCTCTGGCCAGTCGGCCAGCCGGAACCGGTCCACGATGCGGCTGGCTCCATTGCTGAGCAGGGCGGCACCGGCCAGCTCGGAGACCGGACAGCTTCCTGTGACCGCCTCGTCCGCCGCCCGCGGCTCGTCCTTGGCCACCCAGAAGCCACCAGGCCGGTTCCGGTTGGCACGCAAGTCCCGCAGGAGTCGGTGGTACTCGTCGCTACCTTCGGCGGCGGCCTCCAGCCTGGGCTGGTACGAGCGGCTGATGACCACCTCCCGGGGATCGGAGACGACCAGCGGCCTACCGCCGGCCCGGTCGAGCACGACGACCGAGTCACCGAGCACCAGGTGTTCGATGAGCCCGTCGCGCAGGCGCAGCACGGCTACGCTCGCCGAGGGGCTGATCGGGTCGGCGATCTCGCAGGTGTCCCGGTGCTCGTCGGCCACCTGCACGATGGCCTCGGCCA